>Ga0073934_10007953_pt1 | contig 14415 bp, 10 predicted proteins | sample LarsenN4metaG_FD_76834 | JGI IMG/M metagenome (GOLD analysis project Ga0073934, IMG submission 76834) | Hot spring sediment bacterial and archeal communities from British Columbia, Canada, to study Microbial Dark Matter (Phase II) - Larsen... ...
AATCTCACGCTGTTCCTTCCAGCCCGGCTCGACGATGTCGCGGCCGATGCTGTCAGTGCTGCCAATGGCGCGGCCGCCTTTGATCTTGGCGCCTGCCATCAGGATCGACTGCGTCAGGAAGTGATCCCGGCCGGCGGTATTGTTCAACGGCCCTACCGTCCGTCCGAACTCGCCTAACGCCACGATCAGCGTCTCGTCCAGCAGGCCTTCCGCCCGCAGATCCGAGATCAGAGTCCCCAGGCCCGCATCGAACTGCCGTGCGGTTGAGTTCGCATTGGACGGATTCAGTGCCGTGGTGTAGATGTTGTTGTGGTTGTCCCAGCCGCCAATCGTGATCTGGATGAAGCGTGTGCCCATCTTTGCCCGCAACAGGTTGCGCGCGGTGATGCAGGCGTTGCCGAACGCGCTGTTGCCGTAGCGGTTGCGTTCATTCTGGTCGAAGATGAAGATCCGGTCCAGTTCGGCGTTGTACATCATCTGCCGCGCCGACAAATTGAACTGCTCCATCTCGTCGATGGCCGGGCCGATCTCCGCCATAGCCCGCGTTTCGGCATCCAGGTCCAGCAACAGACCATAGCGGCGGTCGAGTACGCTTGCACCCGCCGGATGAGTTGTGTTTCCCAGGCCACCCCCGTTGGGGTTTACGAAGAAGGGCGCATGTTCCGGAGCGAAGTACCCCTGCGCCGGTCCTCCGCCCGTGTTCAGCGACATAAACGCAGGCAGGGTTTTGTTGGAATTGGTAGGTCCGAGTTCCCGTGAGACCACCGATCCGATATGCGGAGCGATACGCGCCAGCGCCGAGGTCGGATTCCGCCCGATTTGCACCCATGACTGTGCAAGCCCGTGCACCAGCGCCCATGAACGCACCGACCGCAACAGCGCAATATCCTTGATATTCTCCGCGAGCTTGGGCAGCAAGCCCTGCGGCCAGCGGACATCGCCGTAAGAAGCCGGCGCGAATGTAGCGGGTGTCCAGGCCCCTTCCTTCAGATCGAACGTGTCGGCATGGCTCGGCGCGCCCGCCATCAGAACGAAGATCAGGTTCTTCGCCGTCCCTATCGGCGTGACAGCCGCTTTAGCCACGGTCTCCATAGGACGGCCCGGCAGCAGGAAGTACCCGCCAATTGCAGAGGAAAGATGCCGGAAGAAAACACGCCGGTCGATGAACGGCCGCTTCCAGAAGTGCGTCCCTTTGACGCCGGTCCAGTCCACACCAAATCGATTCTTCATGATCGCGTTCTCTCCTCTTAGTAACTGAACAGGAAGTCGGCCTTGTTCACCAAGGCCCAGGCCAGGTCTTCCACCGCCGCGTTGCGCGAGTACTGAGCCGTACCCGAGCGGCCTAACTGCCGCAACGCGATGCCGCGCTCGTACTCGGTGGGCTTGCGGGAGAGATACAGCAGGAAAAGGTCATCCACAACCGCTTCGTTTGACGTGTTGCGTGCGATCGCGGCTACATTGGGTGCGCGCGCCACGGTGATCCGGTCCATCACGAAGCTGCTGTTCATCAGGTTCAGCGACATCAAAATCGACCCGCTCTGGCTGCGCTGCTGCGTGTCGCGATTGCCGCGCGAGAACGTATTCAGGAAGCCAGCCACCGTCCCGTTGCTACGCGGCTCGATCGTGTCCGGGAATTGCATCGCCCAGCGCGCCGGATCCACCCAGCCGCCGATTGTATAGCTGGGCAGATTGCCACTCGCTTTCACCAGGGCGTCGTGCACTTCCTCGGCTTCCAGGCGGCGCGGATAATGCCGCGCGAACAGCGGAACATAGTCGATTTTCCATTCCCCGTCGTAGCGCGAACTCAATTGATAGGCTGTCGAGTTTGCGAGCAACGATACAAATTTCCGCAGGTTGTAATCAGAATTCCGCAACTCCTCCGCAAGCCTCTCCAGCAACTGAGGATTAGAGGCCTGATACGACCATCCGGCGGGAAGCTCCTTGTTCGGGTCCAGGCGGTCCGGATCCAACTGGTCCACCGGTTCAGCCAGCGCCAGGTTGAACATCTGTTTCCAGATCCGGTTCGCCATGTTGCGGGCGAACATTGGATCGTCCACCATCAACTGCGCAAACTCCTGGCGCCAGTTACCGCTGCGTGGAGTCTTGCCATCGCGGTACATCGGCGTGTAGTTGTTCACGCGCGTGTTGCCGTTCATCGTCACGCGGCTGGGCCGGTTGCCGGAAGTCGTATTCAGGTCATATTGGCCCGTGGTGGCGTCGGTGACGTTATAACTGTTGAAGTAAAATCCGGTATTGCTGGTTTCCGGGTGCCGCGCGTAGCGGATGCGCGAAAAGAACGCGGCCATTTTCTGTGCATCCGCGCGGGTGACGCTTTTGGCCCATACGCTGAGCGTATCCACGTGCCGCCGCCCGTCATGACAGAGCAGGCAATCGTAATGCGCCATGCCCAGGAAAGCCGTCGCGGTTTTGGACAGGAGCATGTCGTAGTGATCCTGCACCGGACCCATCGCCGCCGAACCCTTCAGCGCAAAGTTGCTCGCGCCCGGGCGGTCGTAGGTGTTCCCGCTGCCCGTGACCGCTTCCGTGGCTAACTCGCGCAAGGACTTTCCGGACTCAACCGACGAGAGCAGCCACTCGTGCATGCGGTTGCGCCCTTCAATCTGGTTGCTGAACGCCTGGGTGGAGAGCGTCACGGTGTTCTGCAGCAGGTCGCCCAGCCATTGCGTCCACTTTTCCGAGAACTCCGGCGTGTACAAAAGGCGCTCGATCTTGATAGTCCGCTTGCCCGGATCGGGATCCGCTACGAAATCGCGTATCTCCTGTGGCGTGGGGATCTTGCCAGTCAAGTCCAGCGTGACGCGGCGCAGGAATTCCTCGTCCGTCGAGATTGCGGCCGCCGGAACGTTCATCTCCGCCAGTTTCGAGAAGATCGCCTCGTCGATGAAGTTCTGACGCGGCAGATCGGCCGCATTCACGGCGCTGCGTTGGCGCGACGACCGCGCGAATGCCTTGGAGAACCGTGCCGCTCGCTCAAAAGTGTCCGATTTTGTCCGGCTCTCGCGAGCCAGAAACTCCTCCGGTTGCACGGTCAGGCTGCAGTCCTGTTGCGTGATGATCCGCTCTTCCTGGTCCGAGGCGGAAAGCATCCCCCCCAGTGCCAGCACTCCGGCCCCAACTGCCAGTGCGGAAACAATGGATTTAATCTTGGCTGTTTTCGGCAAGGACAAATTCCCCAATTGTAAAGATTATAGGCGTTTGGGCCATACCTTTGATTCCTATCCTGAGATAGCTAAGGTTTCTGCGCCTAAGGTTTGAAACGCCCGGGCCACTCTCTCCGTCTAGGAGCGCAGACATATGAAACCCCTTCTGTTCGTGCTGCTTGCAGCCGCTGCGCTGCCTCCCCTGGCCAATGCGCAGGGCTACTTCCCGCGACACAACCTCACCGTTGGCTTGGGCATCGCGGTACCGCAGGAGGATCTTCAGCCCTATTTCCGCAACGCCTTCGGCTGGAACATCGGCTATGGCTATCGCTTCCACCGCTACTTTCAGGCCGACGGCGGCTTTGAATCCTCCTGCAAAGCCGCCGACGTCAATGATTTCTATAACACGCCAAATTTTGGTCCGTTGCGCATTCGTGACTTCCAATATTTCGTTCCGTTCGGCGCGCGCGTGATCCTTCCCTTGGCCGGCGAAAGGGTGCGGATCTACGGCGGGGGCGGCGGGGCGTATTTGCGTTATTCGGAACTGCTGCGACAGCCAAGTGATTACTTCCGCGTGGAATGCCCGGTTTGTACAGCTCGTGATGGCTGGGGCAGCTATGCCATGGCTGGTGCGGACTTTGCGCTGGATCGCAGCGGCATCTTCCGATTAGGCGTAATGACACGGATGTACCGTGCCAACACCGAGGGTGACGGCCTCGGCGCGCTGCCCCCAGTGCGGACTTCCGATCGCTGGTGGAACTCGTACCTTCAGTTCACGTTCGGCTTTTAATTGAGCCGGCTCCAGCTTTTGCCATCCCACTCCCAGGTGTCCTGATAGCGCGTGCCGGTCTTGCCATCAAAGGCGAAGCCTCCGTAGAGCATGATCCTGCGCCGCTGTGGATCGTATGACATGACGTGGGAGTGGCGGGCCTCCGGCGCCGGCCCGTCGGGTTTCATCTCGCTCCAGCGAGTGCCGTTGAAGGTCCATGTGTCGCCGATTTCGGCGGGCGCCCGCTTGGGCAGTAGTCCGCCGAATACGACGAGGTCGCCGGAACTGTCATTGAACCCGGCGCGGTGCCGGTAACGGCGGGGCGGTGCGATTTCCGCCTCAACGGCCAGCCTGGTCCAAATCTTGCCGTCCCAACTCCAGGTCTCGCTGTGGCTCCTGCCGCTGTGCTCCATCCCGGCGAACAGGATCACCCGTTTCCGGACGGAGTCGTAAACCATTGTATTGTGTGCGCCTCCGCCGCCAGGCACTTCCGTTGCTGCTGCTTTTGTCCAGGTAGAACCGTCCCACTCCCAGGTATCGGAATAACGTGTCTCTCCGTTGCGCCCGCCGCTGAACAAGACCGCGCGCCCCCGCTCCTCGTCGTAAGCCATCGCGTGGTGATCGCGCGGTCCGGGCGCGGGTCCATTGACTTTGATCTCATGCCAGCGAGCCCCGTCCCACTCCCAAAGATCACCCAGGCTCCCGTGGCGTGGTTTCACGGCAGCGCCGCCGTATAGAACGATTCGTTTACGCCTGGAATCGTACACCGCCCCACTGAGTTCGCGAGCCGGCGGCTTCGGCCCGGAACACGGAATCAAGACCCATTGCTTGCCGTTCCAGCCCCATAGTTCCTCAAATCCCGACTGATCATCGGCCGCGAGCATCACCATCTGTCCACGCCCTGCGTGAAACAGCATCTGGTTAGGGGAGACGGGATTGGCGGATGCCGCCGTGCTTGCCGCCAGCAGCACGGCCAAGGGGGAGAAGATGCGCATCAGCAAATAGTACGCGCCATGCCGGTCAACGGAAGGCTGAGTTTACGCGCGCGGCGGCGCGACCGATCGGCCAATCGGGAGAGCCAAATCGGGCCGCCGGTCACAAACCAAAGCACAATATGTTCGGCCCTGCCGCCACCGCAACGTATTGCTTGCCCTTCACCGTGAATGTCATCGGCGATGCCTTCATGCGGACATTCGTGGGGAACGTCCACAACTGCTTGCCGGTGCGCTGGTCAACCGCCGTGAAGCCTCCGTTGGGCTGGCCGTAGAAGAGAATGCCGCCCGCCGTGGCAAGCACGCCGGTCCATGTCTTGGCGCGCGCCGGTCCGGGCTGTGGAATCTCCCAGGCGATCTCGCCGGTCTCAATGTTCAACGCCCGCAGGTAACGCTGTCCGGTCTGGTCTGGATAACCCGTCGGTTCACCCGTGCATTCTTCCAGTGCGATGACATAGTAGAGGCGCGTGAGCGGAGACCATGCGGTGGAATCCCAATTGGCGGCGTCGCTCGGACAGCCTCTTGCGTCGATCACCTTCGGCTTGCCGTCTGCACCGATACCGCTGGCCCAGTCGACGCGCCGCAGAAACGGCTTGGCGAGCAGCAACTTCCCGTCTGTTCGGTCCAAAACATAGAAGAAGCCGTTGCGATCGGCGTGCAGCAGCAACTTGGCGGGCTTGCCGTTGTAGACCGTGTCGATAAGGACATTGGGCTCTGTGGCGTCACGGTCCTTCAAATCGTGCGGTGTGAACTGGTAATGCCATTTCAGCGCCCCCGTCTTGACATCCAGAGCGAGCACGCAGTTGGTGTACAGGTTGTCACCGCCGCGGTCGCGGTCATCGCCGGCTGGCCACGGGTTGCCGGTAGCCCAGTAAAGCGTCCCGGTCGCCGCGTCGTAGGAACCGGTGAGCCAGGTGGAACCGCCTCCGCGGATTGGCTCCGAGCCCAGCCACGTTTCGATGCCGGGTTCTCCGCGTCGCGGAATTGTCCAGCGCCGCCATGCCAGCGCGCCGTCCGAAGCTCTGTACGCCGCCACGAAGCCGCGATGCCCTGAGTCGGCCCCGGCGACGCCGGCGATAACGAGCCCCTCGACCACGAGCGGCGCAATGGTGCCGCCGTAGTCGTGGCGCTCATTCGACTCGGGAGGCATGGTAACCTCCCAAATCAGCTTGCCGCTGCCACGATCGAGCGCGAGCAGGTGCGCATTGTCGGTGACGAAGAAGACCTTGTCCTCGAAAAGTCCCACGCCGCGATTCGTGCCAAGCCGGGCATCGCCAACCATGCCGGGGCTCGGCGGCCGCGAATACTGCCACAACAAAGCGCCTGTCAGCGCGTCGAGAGCGAAGACCTGGTTGGGCCCCGTCACATACATCACTCCGGCCGCGACCAGAGGAGTCACCTCGAGGCCGAAATACTGGATCGGGAAAACCCACTTGAGCCGCAAAGATGCGACGTTGGCAGTGTTGATCTGCTTCAGCGGCGAAAAACGATTGCCGGAGAAATCGCCGTTGTAAGTGGTCCAGTCGCCCGCTTGAGGAGGTCCGACGGGGGCGCCCGGCGCGCCGGCGGCGACGGGTGGTCCGAGAATCGTTTCGACATTGAGACGGCGCAGATAACGCGCCAGGTTGAGCAAATCGGCCGATGACAACGTTTCAAACGACGGCATGCCCGCTGCCGGGTTGCCGCGGCGAAGGTAAGCGGTGAGCTGCTCGATGGATTGCTCCGCCACACGCCGGTTCATCGCCAGCCCCGGCCCCTTAGCCGACCCGCGCGCATCATCGCCATGGCACTGCGCACAGTGCACAGCGTATGGCTGCTGCTGCGTCTGCTGTGCAACGACAGCGCTCAAGAAGAACAGGAAGGCGGACAAAGTCCTGGCGGGAACTTGCATTTTGGGCCTGCGGAATCCACAAGGATACACCAGCCGCTTAACTTGATCCGCTCCATACACAGGCTGTTGGCCTGGACGTGGACTGTCTACGACGAGCGGCTGAACCCGCGCCGTAGCGTTCCCGCGGCGCCGGCGCTACGGACCTGTACCGGCAGCCCGGGCCGCTTGCTCTTTGCCGCGCCGCGCCATACGCGCAGCTTCAAGTCGATCCTGTCGTTCGTCACTGTGCCTTCTACCGCCGTGGGAGTTCGCTCCTGCCCCACGTCGCGCAGCGAAATACGGAGTGCTTCGTTTTCGATTCGCGCCTGTCCGGCGAAAGCTACCTGGCCGTTCTTGCGCGTGACCACAATCTCGATCCCCGATTCCGCGGGAGTCGTGAACACGACGTAGCGAACTGTTGAATGAGGCGTGTCGTCTTCGCGCAGCGCAACCAGTCCAGCAATCAGGGGCTTTGTTGCGGCGCTGGCGAGGAAATTGCCGGATTTGATCTCGGCATTCAGAAACAACAGGTTCTTCGAGTTCCCGCAATCCAGTTCGAAGCCGAATTCCGGATTCAGCGCGATTCCGAAGGTAGAATCCCAGAGGCGTGTCAGTTCCTCCCTCACCCGCCCGGGTTCCAGCGGATTAAGTCGATGGTCGGACCAGCGAACTCCAAGCACGCGTCCCAAGTCGGGAGGTTTCATGCCGCTGCGAACGCCGATCGCCGCTTTGGCGAGGACCAATAGACGCTGCCGCGCTTCACCCGGCGGCGCCGGCAGTTCCTCCAGGCGCTTGAGAGACTCTGCCGTGCCGACGCGTCCCAGCGAAGTAACGATCTCGTCACGGAGAATCCCGTCGGCAGTCGCGATGTTTCTCAGCAGAGGCTTCTCTGCAAACTCGGGAGGCAACATGGCCAAGTTATGAGCGGCAACGGTTCGAACCTTGGTGGTCTCCTGTTCCCGGGAAAGAACGGCGGAAAGAATCTGCGCCACATCCTCTGATCGCTCGGACCTGGTAAGAGCGTTGATGGCCCGCTTGGGGTCGACTTCGAAGGGTGGCTTAGCTTCGCCGCGCAATATTTTCTTCAGCGTGGCCAAATCATCGCCGCGCACAACGGGTAGATCGGCTTCTACCTGCCGTACACGAGGCGAAATCGCGCGTTCCAAGTCACGCGAGAATCCATGGTCGTTGGGCGTTTTGGTTTCTGCCATAGTGTTCTCCGTGTCAGCAATCCGAGTGGACGGAGCAGTGGCTCCGCATTGTGTCGCCCTGGCTCGCTGTCAGGTTTGTACTGGTTGAGTCGATGGATCCGATGCCGTCGCCGTCGGAGTCATCGCCCATTACGTTAGTGATGTCACCGGCATGCAGCAGACCCAGGTAATGGCCAACCTCGTGCGCCAGCAGAATGCCGGCGAAGTCATTGTTGCCGTCGTTAATCGGAGTTGTGATCTGCATGACCGCTCCGGTGCGCTCGCCTTTCTCGTCCTTGTCACACGGGCCGCCCGCGCCGTTGTTGCTATTGCTCCAGCCGGAGGCGTCTGTGACGTCCTGAACGTAGAAAACGTCGATTCCGTCGTTGGGGCCCGAAAAATCCTCGGTCAACTCCGTCGCCTCGGAGGAATCGACGGCGAAGTAGCCCGTGGCCTCATCCACGGGAATGTACCTCCAGTAGAGTTTCCTCACGCCCAGTCCGACCTGAGCGTAGAGTTCACGCTGCACGTCGACGGCGTGTTGGATTTGTTGAGCGTCGGCTTGTGTGAACCAGCCCGCGAAGCCAGGCTCGTGGCCCACAAGGAAGATGGAGAGATTGGTGGAGGCGCCGCTGATTCGCTCCAGGTGGTCGCGTAAGGACAGCGAACGATTCATGGAGCCCCAAATGTAGCCGAACACATCTTCTCTGACGGATAGCGGCGGGTCGACATCCAGACACGAAGCGGCGATGGATTTCACGCTGAGAGTTGCCATGAAAGTTCCTCCCGCTACTGCAATGCCACCAACATAGGAACCAGGCCCCGGCCGTGGTCGAGTTTGCCGAGTGACTTGCCGATGACCGCGCCAAAAGCTTTCGCCGGATCGGCAGCCCGCATGGCATGCCCTTCGGTGGGCGATGTCGTCAACAAGTCGCCGATGCCCACTGGTCCGTACTCAGCGTCCACCCTGCAGTAGATCCGGCCTGCCAGGGCGATCGGTACAGCGTTTGTAACTCCGGGAATTCGGCCCAACACAATGCCTGGGCGGAACGTTCCGGCGCCTGCGACGATGCCGGCCACACGGCGGTCGTAGGCAATCTGGCTGACGTGTAGATGCTCGTTCTCACCGATCACCATGACGGTGCCGGGAAGTGCCGCCGTGGGATCTTCGACCTGGAAGTCCTCGGCGCAATCGGCATTGCGGAGGATGATGTCGCCGGCGTCGCCATTCAGATGAATGGTCGCGGTTTCCGTGGTTACGTTATCACCCGTTGAGGCGAAGAGGAGGATGTCTCCATCCGCACCGTTACCGCCCACAAAAATGTTGGCGTTGCCCGCGTCCATGCGGATACGGTCTTGCCCGGTGTCGCTCCGCAGGATGACGTCGCCGTCGGTTCCCGAGCCCCCTGCCCGGATGTTGCCATTGCCGCCGTCGAGAAATATGGTGGCTTCGTCAACCGTGACGTTGTCGCCGCCCGTGGCAAAGACAACTACGTCGCCGCTTGCGCCGTTGCCGCCCAGCCACGCGGAAGCGCCATCTCCATTCAACCGGATTCGATCGTCTCCCGCGGCGCTGCGCAGGACGAGATCACCATCCGCACCCTGGCCGCCGGCGAAGATGTTGGCATTGTTTCCATCAAGGTGAATCGTGGCTTGCGCCAGAGTTTCGTTGTCGCCACCCGGAGCGAAGACGGCTATGTCTCCGTCTGTTCCGTTGCCACCCACCCACAAGTTGCCGCCGCCGGCATCCAGGTGGATCCGGTTTGTTCCGTTGTTGGCTCGGAGAATCAGATCGCCATCGGTGTTGTTGCCACCGGCGACAATGTTCCCGTTGTTGCTGTCAATGGTAATCGCCATCTGTGACCATCCTCCACACGCGCAAGAAAGAAAGATTCAACTACGGAGGAGGTCAGTATACAGTCTGGCGGCTGCTGCGAAAAGAATTTTTTTCGCTAATCGCCGGCGATATTCACTAAATCCGGCGCCGATTTGCCTTCAAGGACAGCTGCGGCGTCTTCCGCTGTGAACTGCTCCACTTTGGCCGAGATGTTCATCGAGCAGAACTTTGGGCCGCACATCGAGCAAAAGTGCGCGTCCTTGAAGCCTTCCTGCGGCAGCGTCTCGTCGTGATAGGAACGCGCGGTTTCCGGATCGAGCGCGAGTTCAAACTGGCGCTTCCAATCGAACTTGTAGCGGGCGCGTGACAGTTCGTCGTCCCGGTCGCGCGCTCCAGGGCGCCGGCGGGCAATATCGGCGGCATGTGCCGCGATCTTGTACGCGATGATGCCCTGTTTGACGTCTTCCTTATTCGGCAGCCCGAGGTGCTCCTTCGGAGTGACGTAGCACAGCATGGAGGCGCCATACCAGCCGATCATGGCCGCGCCGATTGCGGAAGTGATGTGGTCATAGCCCGGCGCGAAATCCGTCACCAGCGGGCCCAGCGTGTAGAAAGGCGCTTCGTAACACATCTCGCGCTCTTTCTCCACCTGCATCTGAATCTGGTCCATCGGAATGTGGCCCGGGCCTTCGATCATCACCTGTACGTCGTACTTCCAGGCGATCTGTGTTAATTCGCCGAGCGTTTTCAGTTCCGCGAACTGCGCTTCATCGCTTGCGTCGGCCAGCGACCCCGGACGCAGCCCGTCGCCAAGCGAAAAGCTGACATCGTACTTCTGGAAGATTTTGCAGATGTCCTCGAAGCACTCGTAGAGGAAATTCTGGCGGTGGTTCTTCACCATCCACTCAGCCAGAATCGAGCCGCCGCGGCTGACAATTCCAGTCACACGCCGGGTGGTCAATGGGATGTACTGCACCAGCACGCCGGCGTGGATCGTCATGTAGTCCACACCCTGCGCTGCCTGTTCTTCAATCACTTCGAGCATCACTGAAGCGCTCAGATCCTCCACACGGCGGACACGGCTGAGCGCTTCGTAGATCGGCACCGTTCCCACGGGAACCGGAGATGCGTCGATGATCGCCTGACGGATGCGCGGGATGTCGCCGCCGGTGGAAAGATCCATCACCGTGTCGGCGCCGTACTTCACGCTGTAGCGGAGTTTCTCCAGCTCCTCGTCGATGTTCGAAGTGGTGGCCGAATTGCCGATGTTGGCGTTGATCTTGCACTTGGCGGCAACACCGATGGCCATTGGCTCCAGGGCGAGGTGGTTGATATTGGCGGGGATGATCATCCGTCCACGGGCCACTTCGTCGCGGACGGTTTCCGCCGGCAACTGCTCGCGCCGCGCCACGTAGGCCATTTCTTCGGTTACGATGCCTTGTCGCGCGTAGTGCATCTGTGTGCGCACGCGGTCGTTTTTGCGTTTTTCTACCCAGGAGGCTCTCATCACTACTGGAATTATGTCACGAGCGGCAAGCGGCCGCCGTTCGAGTGGTCATGAGTGTGTGATGAGTGTGCCTGCGCACTCTTGGAGTGCCGGCTTGAGAAGTGGCGCACGCTCTCAGCGTGCCGCGTCGAGACTCACCTCGGCGCTCGTTCTCCTGGCAACCCGCCAGGGATGGAGTTCAAGTCCGCTCAGCAGAAGCGCTACCGCTTCGCTGCCGGAATGGCGTCGCCGAGATTGATGGAGCCGCCGCCTTCGCTGACATAGTTCCGGTTCCAGGACGGGATTTCGACCACGACTTCGCCATCGTTGGTCAGAACTGCCTGACAGCCTAGGCGGGAGTTCAACTGCAGGTCGGCAGCCATCTCGACGCGATCCGCCTCGTCATCTTCCATGTCGGACAGATGCTGTTGGCCTTCTTTCACCACGACATGGCATGTGGTGCAGGCGCAACTGCCTCCGCAGGCATGCTCCAGGTGGAACCCGAAGTTCATTGCTATGTCTAACAAAGATTTGGGCTTACCATGCTCGTGGTAAGGCAGCGCCTCGAGGTCGAACTCGTAGGTAATGTTCGCCGGCAGGAAAGTGACTTTGGCCACAACCCCATTCTAACGCAATCTCAGACTAAATTGGTCCGAGATCGACGTCGAAGCACAGAGGCGACCCCAAGCAGCATGGCTAAACTGCCCGCAAGCAGTTGAAAAGAAGATGGCTCAGGGACGATCAGCAGTATCGACCGTAGCCCGTTGGAGGGCTCCGGCCGCGTCACGTCCGACTTAATTTCAATGCCATTAGCGGTCCATATGATGGCATCTGTGCCCCAGATACCCTCGTTCCCGGACTTGAGGATCGGAGCAGCATCACCGCTTCCGTCAAGCGCCACGCCAACCACCTCGTAGCCCGGAATAAACTCAATCTCAGCCGTGAGATAGAACGCCATCACCGAGTTCGGTGGAGTCGCGAACTCCGGCTGCACTGGGTTTGCGATGACGCCTAACGGCTCGCCAATGGGATTCACCATTTCCGGCCGGGGCAAGGTGCCTGTTTCCAGAGGCCAGGCTACGGCGGTCTGAGCGACAGCCCAGGTCAGCAGTAGTCCGAGGTTCAGCAGGATTGGCTTCATTGGATCCTCGAGGGGTCATCGGCAGGTAAGGCGAAACCCTTTAGGGTGAACGCCGTATTTTTTGAGCGCATTCCCAGTTAGAGTACCCGGTGAACGCTACGCTACACTGAACAAAGTGTTTCATCGCATTGAAAAGACGGTGGTCGACGCCGTTACTGCGCATATTCAAGCCCGTTACGGGGTGACGCTGCCCGTCGTCGTCGAGGAGCCCAAGCAGGCTGCCTTTGGTGAAATGGCGTTGCCGGTGGCGTTTGCGCTCGCCAGGCAGTTACGGAAACCGCCCCGCGCCATTGCCGAAGAACTGAAGGCGGAACTGCCGGCCATAGCGGGGGTCGCCACGATCGAAGTTGCTGGAGGCGGCTTTCTGAATCTGCGCCTGGACCGCGGCTATTACGCCAGCCTGCTGCTGCATGAGGACCCTCCGGCGCCGGAATCGCTGCCGGGAAAGGTAATTGTCGAGCACACCAATATCAATCCCAACAAAGCGGCCCACATCGGGCATCTGCGTAACGCGGTGCTCGGCGACACGTTCATCCGCATGCTGCGCGCGGGAGGGCATCGCGTAGAGGTTCAGAATTACATCGACAATACCGGCGTCCAGGTGGCCGATGTTGTCGTCGGTTTCCATTTCCTTGAGAAGAAAACCATCGCCGATGTTCGGGCATTGATAGCCAAACCGCGCTTTGACTACTACTGCTGGGACTTGTACGCCCGCACGTCTTCCTATTACGCAGCCAATCCGGATAGCCTCGCCTGGCGCCGCGAGACCCTGCACGCCATCGAGCACGGCGAAGGCGAGCTGGCCGAACTTGCCCACCTGGTAGCCGATGCGATCGTCGAAAAGCACCTCGATACGATGTGGCGATTGGGTATCGGCTACGACGTGCTGCCCCGAGAAAGCGAGATTCTTCACCTTCAGTTCTGGGCCACCGCATTCGAGCAACTGAAGCAGCGCGGCGCGATCTATTTTGAAACCGAAGGCAAGAACAAGGGCTGCTGGGTGATGGCGAGCAGCCACTTCCGCGAGAAAGCGGGGGAAGACGACAGCAAAGTGATCGTCCGTTCCAATGGCACGGTCACCTATGTCGGCAAGGACATCGCCTACCAGTTGTGGAAGTTCGGCTTGCTTGGCAAGGATTTTCATTACAAGCCGTTTCGCGCCTATCCGGACGGACACACCGCATGGATCGCCACGGATCAGCCGTATGACGGTCCAGTACCGGCGTTCGGCCAGGGCACGGAAGTCTATAACGTCATCGATTCGCGCCAATCGTACCTTCAGGATGTGGTCGTCGCCGGTTTGCGCGCCTTGCACTACGAACAGCAGGCCGAGCGTTCCATTCACTTTTCCTATGAAATGGTCGCGCTGACCCCGCGCACCTGCAAGGAACTCGGGATTGAGATTTCCGAAGAGGACTCGCGCAAGAGCTATCTCGAGGTGTCCGGCCGCAAGGGCCTGGGCGTCAAGGCCGACGACCTGATCGACAAACTGATCGAGACAGCGCGCGCCGAAGTGGATTCGCGGCACGAAGACAAGCCGGAGAGCGAGCGCGCGCGGGTGGCTGAGGCCATTGCGATCGCCGCGCTGCGTTATTTCATGCTCAAGTTCACGCGCAATACGGTGATCGCGTTCGATATGCAGGAAGCGCTCAGTTTCCAGGGCGAGACCGGACCGTACGTTCAGTATTCAGCGGTGCGCGCGCGCAAGATCCTGCAGAAGTTCGTGGAACGCGGCGGCACAATGCCCGATTTCCGGGCGACATTGAACCGGGATTTGCTGGCGCGCCAACTGGCCGATGAGAACCTGTGGCAATTGCTTCTGGCGGCATCCAAAGCCGACGCTGCCGTCGAGAGCGCTATTCAGTCCGGCGAGCCAGCCCAGGTGGCCAAGTACGCGTTCACGCTGGCGCAATCGTTCAGCAACTTTTATCAGGAAGGATCTGTTCTTAATGAACCCAACGAAGAACGG
>Ga0073934_10007954_pt1 | contig 14413 bp, 14 predicted proteins | sample LarsenN4metaG_FD_76834 | JGI IMG/M metagenome (GOLD analysis project Ga0073934, IMG submission 76834) | Hot spring sediment bacterial and archeal communities from British Columbia, Canada, to study Microbial Dark Matter (Phase II) - Larsen... ...
TCGGCGCCGAGTTCTCCCGCGACATGGGTGGCTCGCGGTTGTTCCTCCAGGCCGCCCTGGTCAGCCAGGTGTGGTATGGCGCTGGCAATGCTGCCAACAACGAGATGATCCCCGTGCTGGTGGATCCCGAGGTTTCGGACAACAGCTCGAATCTCGGTCTGTTCGGTTTCCGGATCGCAGCGGGCGTGAGCTATTAAGCGAGCTCCATGGCCTCCGCCCCCCCCTTCCGAAGAAGGGGGGGCGCGGGGCCGGGGCGGCTGGCGGATCAGCCTCCGGTATTCACGCTGTGGCCTTCAACTAGAAGCCTGAGCCTGGTCCGGCTCGGGTCAGGTTCTGAGAAAGGGAGTTCTCCATGAAGCGTCGTTATGCTCTTGTTCTCGGGCTCTTGTCAGCCCTGAGCTGGGTTGGCTCCGCCGCGGCGGGCGAACCCGTCCAGATCGCGCCGGCGCCCCCCGTCGTCGTCAAGACCGATGCTCCGGTCTACGGCGATCACGGCCCCATGTGCGGCGACTGCTGCCAGCCCGCTTGCGGCGGCAGCGGCCTCAATGCCGGCATCGGCTTCTACTACATTCAGCCGAGCTGGGAAAGCAACCCGGCCATCTTCTCTTACCTTAACAACAACGGATTCCTCCGCGCTCGCCAGGATGACTTCAGCTACGACTACGAGTTCGCTCCGCGGGTTTGGATCGGCTTCAACAGCGGCGACGCTGGCATCCGCGCTCGCTTCTGGCGGTTCGATCAGAGCTCGTCGCTGTCCCGCATCGACACCGACGGCGACGGCAACGCCGACCAGTTCTTGAACAGTGCGTCCCCCCTGGGCGTGGTGATCAACACCGACGGCACCCAGGCCAATCCGGAAGCCCTCAACACCAACAGCGATCTCCAGCTCGAAGTGTGGGACGTGGAAGGCACGTACAATCACAAGGTGTGCGGCTTCGACATCACCTACTTCGGCGGCCTCCGCTACGTTCACCTGTCCCAGAGCTACACCGCCAACGTCGTCGACAGCAACACCGGCACGGTCCTCGCGGCCCTGAGCTCCGGCCACAACATCAACGCCTGGGGTATCACGGGCGGCGTCGAAACCCGCCGCGCTCTCGGCTGCAGCGGTCTGAGCTTGTACGGTAGCGGCCGGACCTCGCTCCTCTACGGCACGGGCCGTCAGACCGCCGCCAGCCTCGTGGCTGACCTCGACAACGGCGACAACCAGGGCGGCGACGCCTCCCGCGACGATCTGCTCCCCATCCTCGAAGCTGAGCTCGGCGCCGAGTTCAACCGCGACATGGGCGGCATGAACGTCTTCTTCCAGGCTGCTCTCGTCGGCCAGGTGTGGTTCGGCGCGGGCAACGCCAGCCGCAGCACCAGCCCCGACGTCATCGGCGTCCTCGCCGGCGGCACGGAAGACGATTGCAACCTCGGCTTCTTCGGCATCACGATCTCCGGTGGCCTCCGCTACTAAACCGTGAAGCCTGAGCATGAAACAAGGGCACGGCCTCCTCTGGGAGGCCGTGTTCTTTTGCTTCCATCGCCTGCGGATCACGCATCCTCGACAGCCCCGTGCGCCTTCTCACACAGCAGCCGATAAGGACACCAGCCGCAGGTCTGCTCACTGGGCTGCGGATCGAATCGGCCAGCACGGATGCTCGCGGCCACAGCCTTCATCTGGGCTTCCAGCTCCACCAGCCGTTCAGGCGTCAGCCCCTTGCCCTTCGGGTCCTTCCAGCGGAGAATTTGCCGATCGACCTTCCGCCCCTTGGCGGTCTCCTTCAACTCCCGCAAGCCGATGACCTCCACTTGCTCCACTTCCTTGTCGAGCGCCTTCATGACAGCCCAGGCGTACGTCGGCATCTGGAAGCCGCGCAGATACTCAGGGCCTGAGTCGAGCCGACCCGACTTGTAATCGATGATTCGCACCCTGCCGTCGGACAGCGTGTCGAGCCGATCGATGCGAGTCTGGATCGTCACATCCGGTTCCAGGGGCACGCGGAGCTCTTTCTCGAGTTCCATGCTCACGATCTCATCGGCGCGGGCGGCTTCTTCTCGAAGGTACTGCTCCAGAACGGCTTGCCCTTGCACGCGGGCCTGGTCGCCTTCCCTGGCGGTGCTGAAGGGCACCTCGGCGAGCTGGGCGTGGAAGGAGTCGAGCAGGTCGGGCAGCAGCTGCATGCTGGCCTTGCCGTGCTTGGCGTGGAAAAGTTCCAGGGCCTTGTGGACTGCCGTGCCATAGCGAGCCGCTCCGCGGACCGGCTCCGGAATACCGACGACTTGCCTGTAATAGTACTTCCTGGGACAGTCCTCATAGAGCTCCATGGAACTCGGGGAGAGCACCAGCGGACCGGAAACGCAGGGCAACGGATCAGGCTCTGGCGTGGGCAGGTGCCAGTCGCTGGGCAGCCCGAGCGCGGCCAAGGCTTCGCGCACCTTGGCCTCGTCTCCCGCCGCGGCCAGGAGGGCGGCCAGCAGACGAATGCTCTCGGCCAACGCCTCGTGGGCGGCATCGGCATGGAGGTGGACGCCGAGCCAACTGATCAGGAAATGCAGCCGGCGTTCGACCGCCTCCCGAGAGATCAACCCCGTGGCCGGCGGGGGTTGGCTTGCCACTTCGCTCTCCGCCACTTCCCTGACTTCGAGCCGATCGGCCTGGCGAAGTTCTTCCGGGAAGCTGGACGGACTGCGCACCGGCTTGCCGTCGCGCTTGTCGTAGTAGGATAGGAGCAGCTCTTGCTGGGCCCGGCTAAGAGCAACGTAGAGCACCCGGCGTTCCTCTTCCTCGTGAACCACATTGACGTCCTGGCCTTGCAGTGTGAGATGGTCCAGGAACTTTCGATGCCACTCCCGCCGGTTCTGGGAAGGAAACCGATCGAGCAGTCCGCCGACGATGACCAGCGGAAACTCCCGCCCCTTGGCCTGGTGCACGGTCATGACCTTGACCGAGGAAGGATCGTCGCTCGGCGACCCGATGGTTTCGTCGTGGCCCAGTTCCTCCAGCAACCTGAGGAAACGCATGAAGCCGTGCAGGCTGGGATCCGGGTAGTGCTCCTCGTAGTTGCCCGCAACCTGCTCCAGCCCGCTGAGCGCGGCCAGGTTTTGCCGGCCCGAGATGGTTTCCGGCTGCAGGCGTCCCTTCAGGCCCGCTCGGCTGACAATCTCGTTGATCAGGCCAATGAGGTCGGATCGGGAGTCGGCCTGGGTCTCGTGCCGAAACCGGCGATAGACGCCAGCAAAGCTGCGCAGCAACCGGAGGCCGCGCGGGGAAACCCCAGGAATCGTCGCTGCTGGGTCCTCGTGCAGTTTTTCGATAAGGGACATCACCGACTCGTCGCGGTGGCGGGCGGCACGGCCCAGGGCCTGTTGATCCGCGTGGGAGAGCCCGAAGCTCTGCATGCGGAGCACTCGGTACAGAGCGATTTCTTCCTCTCCAGGGTTGTCCAGGGCCTTCAGCCAGGCAATGATCTCGCGCACGACGGGGTTGGAAAACAGGCCCGCTTCGCCGACCACCTCGACGGCAACTCCCGCCCCACGCAGCTCGCTCACTAGCTCCTGGACATGCCCCAGGCTCCGGCACAGGATGGCAATCTCCCCAGGCTTTCGCCCAGCACTCAGGCGATCCAGGACCACCTGCACAAGATACCGTCGCTCCAGCTCGGCCGTCTCAAGGTGAGCAAGCGCGACGATTTCCGGTCCATTCGCCTCGCTGTCTTTCGAACGAACCAGGCGCTTCTCCTGGAAGCGCTGCTTGTTCTTGCCGATCAGCGTGGTGAACGTGGTGATGATCGCCTCGGTGGAGCGGTAGTTTTCCTCCAGGTTGACGACCTGCAGCCCGCTGGCCGGCTTGGCAGCAAGGCGCTTGCCAGCCGGCTGTTGCATCGTGCCCCACTGCTGCTGGAAGCGCTCGAGCAGGCCGAGTCCTGCCCCGCGGAAGCGGTAGATGCACTGGTCTTCATCGCCGACCACCAGGATGCGACGATGCTTTTCCGCCAGCAGATTCACCAGCTCAAACTGCGCGGAGTTATTGTCCTGAAGCTCGTCCACCAGGATGTACTTGTAGTGCTCCTGGAGTCGCTTGCGAAGAGATTCCGATTGGCGGAGCAGCCGCACCGCCAGTGTGAGGAGATCCCCATAACTGACGACGTGCTGGTTGTACTGGCGCTCCAGAAGGATGGGCAACGACGCCGCCAGGTCGCGGACCTCGTCGGCGTGGACGCTCTCGTTGTCTGTCAGCGTCGATTTCCATGCCTCCACTTCCTTGACCAGGTCGCGGCCGATGAGGCCCTCGTCGTGGCAACGGCTGACAAAATCGACCAGGGTGCGAGCGAAGTAGGTCGTTCGCTCGACCAGACGAGTGTGACTCGTTTCGAGGTGCTGAAGCTGATCGAGCACGAACTGCACGTAAAGCGGGCCGAAGAGCAGCCGAAGCGAGCCGCGGAACCCGAGCAGCTCCGCGTGTTCCTGCACCAGGCTGTAGCAGTAGCCGTGGAAGGTGCTGATGAAGGGCGATCCGCTGATGCCGAATTCCGTCAGGCGTTTGCGGATGCGGTCGGTCATTTCTCCGGCGGCTTTCTCGGTGAAGGTCAACGCCAGGATGCTCTCGGGAGCCAGCCCATGGGCGGTCACCAGGTACAGCACCTTCTCGCTGATCACTCTCGTCTTGCCAGTGCCTGGTCCCGCGATAACCAGCAGCGGGCCCGAGCAGTACTCCACGGCTTCGCGCTGGCGGGGGTTCAGCCTGGCGAGGATAGCCGAGCTGTCGGGCCTGGTCGGCCTGGTTTGCGCACGCGGGGACATGGGCTGGGACTCCCTTGGACCATCTTCGTTCGTTGGAAACGAACAGGCTGTCGGGCTCGGTCATGGCTTCTTGAACTGGGCGCGGACCTGCTTGAGCTGATCCGCCAGAGGCGGCAGCCCCAGCTCGGCCCGACGCTTGTCCACGTTGGCTTCATCCTCGATGGGATGCGGCACGACCTCGCCCTGCGCGTTCAGCGTGAACTGCGTCCCGAAGCGCTGCTTGCGGCGTTCGAGGATGAGCAGGTAGTCGGTGAATGCGGCCACGTACTGCTGGCTCAGCTCGCCTTTCCTGGCAGCTTCCTCCATGAGCTTGAGACAGCGCTTCTGGAAGGGCCGATCCGCGTCGGCGTGCTGCAGGAGCGCGAAGGCTGCCGCGACGCCGTCGTCGCCGACCAGGGCTGGCGTCGGCCAGCCGTACTTGTTGACGACGTCACGCAGCCGCGCGGCGTTCTTCCGGTACATGTCCTGGGCCTTGCGCAACTGGGCCAGATCGGGGTTGCGCGGATCCTTGAGCAGTTGCCTGCTGAGCTCCTGGTCGGCCCTGGCCAGTTCCACGAGTTCCCCTTGCAGCTTCTCGTTGAACTCGACCTTTTTCTGTTCGTCGGCAGCCACGGTCCAGGTGAAGATCAAGCTGGCCAGCATGACCACGAGTCCGCGAAGCAGTGCATGGCGGCACATCGGCTCATTCTCCGCATCGACCTGGGTGTATTCGGCTTCGCTGAGGCGCTGCTCAACGCAGGCCGCCCATCAAACGCTCGATGAGCGCTGCAGGGTTCGAGTTCACGGGCTGGGTTGCGTTCTCCTCTTCCTTGCGAAGCTCCGCAGCGACTTCCTTGCTGGTCACAAAAAGGACGTTCGATTGACGAACTGAGCGAAGCCCGGCCATCTCCGACATCAATCGTACGGCTGCCTCCAACGGCACGTCTTCAAGGCGAAGCGTCACCGTGTCCTTGATGTTGGCCGCCTGCCGCGGATCGAGCACGAGGTTGGTCGCTGTTTCGCGACTCAGCTGCTTGAGGGCCTTGTCGAGCGGAATCTGGTCGAAATCCACGCTGACCCGCTGCTGGACCTGCCGTTCGATCGCCACCGGTTCGCTGGTGATGAGCACGACGTCCTGCTCGACGACGTAGGCAAGCCTGAACTGGCTCAGCAGGCTACGCAGGACGGTCCGCAGCTTGACGTTGTTCAATTTGAGCGAGACCGGCGTGTCCTCCGGGCTGATCTCCATGTTCACGATGGCCGCGCGATCCAGCACGAAGTTGAGCTTGGATTGCTCGCGCAGGAAATCGATCGCCGCCGTCAGGGTGACCCCCTCGAAGTTTACGGTGTGGGGCTGCTCGAGCGCCTTGCGCGTCTTTTCCGCGGGCGATTCGCCCTTGCCCTGTTCTTCGGGCTTCGGCACCGCCTGGACTGGCAGGGCAAACCACACTGCGACCACAAGAGCGAGAAAGCTGCGCACCATGGCGGTAGAACTCCCAGGAGTTGAACTTCAATATCTACTATTGTGACCACTCCGTGGCTGAGCCACAAGAGCCTGGGGCGAAGGAGTGCGCCAGAGATGATCGCAGGACGCCCGCGGGAAGGAGCCGCTGGGGCCGGTGGAATCCGGAAACTGTTGCTTGCAGGAAAGGATCAAGCGGACTAGAATCTCTCCGATTGGACCTGAGCCGCTCCCGCGGTCAGGCGCTTGGTTCGCTGCCAACTAGCACACTGTTTTCTGAGGAGGTCTGTCATGCGGATTGCTGCGTCTGTGTTGCTGTGCCTGGTCGTGGTATTTGCCTTCGCCGCCGTGGCCGCTGCCGAGGATAAGGAAGTCACCCTCGAAGGCACGATCACCTGCGGCAAGTGCGACCTGAAGAAGGACAAGGCCTGTGCCACCTGCATCGTGGTCAAGAAGGACGGCAAGGACGTGGTGTACTACTTCGATGCCAAGGGCCACAAGGACCACCACAGCAAGGTGTGCACCGAGGCCAAGATGGGCAAGGTCGTCGGCGTGGTGAGCAAGAAGGACGATCGCAACATCGTCACCGTCAGCAAGGTCGAGTTCAAGTAACCTCGGCGCCTGACCCCGAGCCTGACCACGAAAAGGATACGATTGCGCAAGCGACGCCACCCAGAATCCTGGGTGGCGTCGCTGTTTTGAGGATGGCCGTTTGCTCGCCTTGGGGTCCGCTCCTAGGATAGGGATAGCTTCCTGGAGGACCCTTGCTCGTGCGCATCATCCTGGCCAACCCGCGCGGCTTCTGTGCCGGCGTCAACATGGCGATCGAAAGTCTCGAGCGCTCGCTGGAACTGTTCGGCACGCCGCTGTACGTCTATCACGAGATTGTGCACAACCGCCCCGTGGTCGAGCGATTCACCAAGAAGGGCGTGATCTTCGTCGATGAGCTGAGCCAGGTCCCGGACGGCTCGTACCTCCTCTACAGCGCTCATGGGGTGTCGCCGGCGATCCGCGAGGAGTCCCGCCGGCGCAAGCTCCACGCCATCGATGCCACCTGCCCGCTGGTCACCAAGGTGCATCTCGAAGCGGCCAAGTTCGCCCAGGAAGGCTACACGATCATCCTGATCGGGCACGAAGGGCATGACGAGGTGATCGGCACCATGGGCGAAGCGCCCGAGGCGATCATCCTGGTGGAGTCCGCGGAGGACGTCGAGAAGCTGCAGTTGCCCGCCGACGCCAAGCTCGCCTACCTGACCCAGACCACGCTCAGCGTGGACGACGCCAACATCGTCATCGCCGCGCTGGAGAAACGCTTCCCCCAGATCGTCGGCCCGAGCAAGGACGACATTTGCTACGCCACCCAGAACCGCCAGGAAGCGGTCAAGGAACTGGCGCGCGAGGCCGACCTGGTGCTCGTATTTGGCAGCCAGAACAGCTCCAACAGCCTCCGGCTTGAGGAGATCGCCCGTTCGCTCGGAAAGGCCGCTCATCTGATCGACGGCGTGCACGAGCTGCGCGACGAATGGTTCGAAGGCGTTCAGACCGTCCTTATCACGGCCGGAGCGAGCGCTCCCGAGGACGTGGTGCAGGATGCCATTGCCTACCTCGAGCAACGCTTCGGGGCAAGGGTTGAGAGCCGAACCATCCGCGAGGAACACGTCCGCTTCCCGTTGCCGCGCGAGCTGCGCATGCTGAACGCCAGCTAACCCGGAAGCCGCTCCCCCTTCAGCCTGGCGAACTCGGCTTCATCAATCCGCTCGAAGCGCACGCGGTCGCCGGCCCGCAGCGGGAAGTAGCCCTCTTCGAGGTTGACCAGTTCGAGCGGCGTCTGGCCGATCAGGTTCCAGCCGCCAGGCCGCGGCAAGGGGTAGATTCCCGTCTGTCTCCCTGCCAGCCCGACGCTTCCAGGCTCCACGCGCAAGCGCGGCTGATCGAGCCTCGAAGTTCCAGCCAGGCGTTCGTCGAGATAACCCAGGTAGGGAAAGCCAGGGCAGAAGCCGATGGCGTACACCGTGTATTCGACGGCAAGATGTCGGGCGACAGCCTCATCCGCGGACAGCCCCGTGTGCCGGCAGATGCGCGGCAAGTCCAACTGGCGTTCGTAGCAGCACGGGATCACGTGCAGCTTCCCGCGGCTCGCTGCTTCCCGCAACGGCAGGCCAGCGAGGGAGTCCAGTGCCGCCCGGCAGCCAATCTGTTCGGGGTCGTGGAACACGGCGACGCTCTGGTAGGCGAGAACGACATCGACGACCCAGGGCCAGGAAGCCTCCAAGCACGCCGCCGCGAAGCGTGCCGCGTCCGCCTCGCTGCCCAGCGAGACCAGAATCCCCTGATCGCCAAGCGGCTCCAAATTCCGTAGTTCAAGATTCAAGGACAGACATCCCGCTCGGCCGCTTGCTGGTCGGGCCAGGCATTCGCAGCGAGCCTCGAGCCATGCCGCAGGTTTTCGACTGGCAACAGACGGCGCACCAGGAGCAGTTCGTGCGGGACGCCGCCGAGGCCATTCGCTCTGGTCAAATTGTCGCTTTTCCGACGGAGACCGTCTACGGTCTGGCCGCCCTGGCCAGTTCCCCAGAGGCCGTCGAGCGGCTCGTCCATTGCAAGGGCCGCCCCGAGGACAAGCCGCTCGCGCTTGCCCTGGCGGACGCGAGCGACCTGCGCCACTGGGTCCCTGGCCTGGGCAAGGTTGCGCGGCGATTGACGCGGCGCTGCTGGCCTGGACCCGTGACCCTCGTCTTTGCCGAAGGCAGCGACGTCACCCTGCTTCCTCCCGAAGTGCGGCCGCGCGTCAGCCCAAGGAACGCCCTCGGCATCCGCGTTCCGGCGCACCATGCCATCCTGGACGTGCTCGACCGGATCGGCGGACCGCTCGTGCTCACCAGCGCCAACCGGAGCGGAGAGCCGGACGCAGTCACCGGCCAGCAGGTCGTCGCCGCGCTGGGCGACGCCGTCGCCGTCGTCATCGACGACGGGCCGACGCGGTACGGCAAACCCTCCAGCGTGATTCGCATCGTCGGCGACCGCTGGGAAATGCTCCGCGAAGGCGTCGTGCCGCCGGCCCTTGTGCAGCAGCTCACTGCGTGCGTGATCCTCTTTGTCTGCACCGGCAACACCTGCCGCAGTCCGCTCGCCGCGGCGCTATGCAAGAAGCTCCTGGCGGAGCGTCTGGGATGTGCCATCGAGGAGTTGCCCAGCCGGGGGTACGTGGTTTGCTCCGCGGGGCTGTCCGCCTTTCCGGGAAGCCCGGCGGCGGAAGAGGCGGTGGCCGTCGCCCAGGCGCGCGGGGCCAACCTGGCCGCCCACGCCAGCCAGCCGTTGACGCCGCAGCTTCTGCGACAAGCGGACTTCGTCTTCGGCATGACGCAAGACCACGTGCTCGGTGCGGCTGAGCTCCTCATCGACGATCCCCCTGTGCTCGAAGTCCTGTCTCCGGACGGGACCGATCTGGACGATCCCATTGGCGGCGATCGGCAGGTCTATGAGGCCTGCGCCGAGCAAATCGAGGCGGCGCTGCGGACACGCTTGCCCATGCTCATATCGTAAGGTACTCTGAGCGGAGATAGGGAGCCGGCGCGGCAGCGCCGCTGGCATGCGGTACATGGACTCGCCATGAAGATCGGGATCGGTTGCGATCATCGCGGCTTCGACGTGAAGCGGCGCGTCGTCCCCTCGCTTCAGCAAGCAGGCCACGAGGTCGTTGACCTCGGCGTCCATAGCGATTCCAGTTGCGATTACCCCGACTTCGCCTTCGAGGTCGCCCTCGCCCTCAGCGGCGGCAAGATCGAGCGCGGCATCCTGATCTGCGGCACCGGCATCGGCATGTGCATCGCCGCCAACAAGGTCCCCGGCGTGCGGGCCGCTCTCTGCCACGACAGCATCACCGCCGAGATGAGCCGCCGGCACAACGATGCCAACGTCCTGTGCCTCTCGGCCGACCTGCTGGGCGACGAGCTCATCGATCGCATGATTCGCATCTGGCTGGAGACCGCCTTCGAAGGCGGCCGACACGCCCGCCGCGTCGAGAAGATTTCCCAGTTCGAGCAACGCCAGGCCGAGGCAAGTCGGCCTCGTTGCAGCGATGAGACCTCACGAGGAAGCTGAACCGCCATGGTTGACCCGCAACCCCAAGAGCAGACCAGCCCGCCTCCGGGCAGCTCCACCCCCGCCGCACCCGCCAGCACGCCAGGCCAACCGCCGGCCAAACCGACGCGCCGCGACTTCGACGCCGAGATCGAGCGGCAACTCGAAGAGGCCATGGCTGGCATGGATGCGCGGGCGCTCCACGGCGACGCCGATCAGCGCAAGCGCGGGAAAAGGCCGACGCAGGACACCGGCAAGAAAAAGGGCAGGGTCGTGGCCTGGCACGCCGACGACGTGTTCATCGACGTCGGCGGCCGAAGCCAGGGCGTCCTGCCCCTGCTCCAGTTCCCCGAGGGCCGGCCTGCCGTCGGCACCGAGGTCGAGGTCTACATCACCGGTTACGACCGTGCGAATGGCCTGCTGCTCTGCTCCCGCGAGGGGCAGGCCGAGAACGTCGATTGGTCCAGCGTCGCGGAGGGGCAGATCGTCGAGGCTCGCGTCACCGGGACTAACAAGGGCGGATTGGAAGTCGTCGTCAACGGCATCCGCGGGTTCATGCCCATCAGCCAGCTCGAGCTTTTCCGCGTCGAAGATCTGCAGCCCTATCTGAATCAGCGGCTCAATTGCCTGGTCACGGACGTCAATCCCGCCGAGCGCAACCTGGTCGTCAGCCGCCGGGCCCTGTTGGAGAAAGAGCGGGAAGCGGCCCGCGAGAAGCTCTGGGCCGAGCTGGCCGAGGGCCAGGTGCGGACGGGCGTCGTCAGGACCGTCAAGGACTTCGGCGCGTTCGTGGACCTCGGCGGGGTCGATGGCTTGCTGCACATCTCCGAGATGGCCTGGTCGAGAGTAGACAAGGCGGACAGCGTCGTTCAGCCAGGCCAGACCGTCCAGGTGCAGGTGTTGAAGATCGATCCGGAGACCAGGAAAATCAGCCTCGGCTTGAAGCAGCTCCAGGAAAGCCCCTGGAGCCGGCTCGATGTCCGCTACCCGCCTGGCGAGCTTGTTAGCGGCAAGGTGACCAAGCTCATGGACTTCGGCGCCTTCGTCGAGCTGGAGCCAGGGATCGAGGGCCTGATTCATATCTCCGAACTGGCCCATCAGCACGTGCGCAGACCAGGCGACGTCGTGAAGGTCGGGCAGGAGGTCCAGGTTCGCGTCTTGAAGGTGGACCAGAACATGAAGCGGATTTCGCTCTCGCTCAAGGCGGCCACGGCGGCTCCCGAGCCCGTGGCGACCCCCGAGACCGCTCCGCCGCCAGAGCCCGAGAAGCCCAGGAAGGCGCCGCCGCCACGCAGGACGCCTCTCAAGGGCGGACTCGGCTAGTTGCAGTTTCCAGCGTCTCGCCGCGGTAGGCGAGCCTCGATACGACCGCTCTTTTACCCAAGGGAGAAGGTGATCGGATGACGTTGAATGAGTTCTACGACGAGGTCTCCAGGCGGGCCGATACCGGCAAGACCAAGATCAACGCCGCGGACACCAAGCGCGTGCTCTCCGAGTCGTTCAAGGTGCTCTCCATGCTGGACGCCGCCACCTTCGCGGAGGTAATCGCCAAGGGCGTCGCCAGGGCCAAGGCCAAGAAGTAAAGCAAACTCTGGGCCGTGGGCCGACTGAATCGCTCAGTCGCCCACGGCTTCCTGGATCCCCATCCACCATGCCGCGACGGCTCTGGCAACTCCTGGCTCTCCTTGCCTTCCTGCTGCCGCTGCCGATCGTCGTCGGCGTCTGGCTGGGGCTCCAGGCGGTGCTTCATCAGAAACACCTCGCCGCAGATGCCGGCAGGGCGACATCCTTCGTTGAGAAGGCCCTTTTCGACATGGCCGACTGGCAGGCGATCACGTTGCCGGCCGCGGCCCTGGCGTCCGCGGTCGTGTGCTGGGCCATTGCCCTGGGCTGCTTGCGCCTGAGCAAGCAGAGCGTTGCTCAGGGTTGACCAGGCTCGCTCGGCGCGGTCTGCACGGGCGGCGGCCGAACTGTCCGGGCTTCCTGCTCTTCCTTCGAGTAAAGCACCAGCCCTGCGCCGATGCCTGCCAGCAAGATGCCCACGATGAGCTTCCAGCCAGGCATCTCGTGGGGCGGTCCGAAGGCGAACGCCGATTGCGCCGTCGGGTGCCAGACCAGGCTGACCAGCACGTTGATGACCGGCGCCAGGGCAAAGATGAGCGGAGCGATGTAGATGCGGTCCTTCAGATCGGCATACGCCGTGGCGAAGACCACGCAGATCGCTCCCAGCGCTCCCGCAGCGCCGGCCAGGCTCGAAAACGTGACGCCGTTGAAGTTGAAGTGCGCGTTGCCCGTTCCGCCGTTCAGGATGAACCAACCGATGGGAAACACCACCGCAAGGACAAAATAGGCCCCGCCGACGCAGAGGATGGCCGCGAATCGATTGCCGATGCCTGGCGTGCCGTCGCTCAGACTCTTGCCGCCAAACGCGATGAGCGGCACGTAGGTTCCCCAGCACAGTCCGGCTCCGATGACGAACGCGAGCCATGGTCGCATGTTTCGGTCTCCACTTCTGTTGGATGGGCAACGCGGAAGCTCAATATATCCTGCAAGCCACGGTTTGGTATACTGACCTTCCAGCCCTGGATCATGCAATCCAAGCCCGCCCGCCGAACATACCGAGGAACCTGCCATGTCCACGACTCTCTCCCGCCGAACCTTCTTGCAAACTGCCGCACTGGCCGGCGTCTCGATGCGCCTGACCAGCGCCGCGCGCTGCCAGGAAGCGCCCAGCAACCGCATCCGCGTCGGCGTCATCGGCATCGCCGGCCAGGGCGCCTACAACCTGACCCAGGCTGCAAAGGCGGGGGCGGAGATCGTCGCCCTGTGCGACGTCCACGAGAGCAGGCCCGAGGTGGCCCAGATTCGCGCCCTGCACCCCCAAGCCAGCTTCCACACGGACTTCCGCAAGCTGCTCGATCAGAAGGGCATCGACGCCGTCCTGATCTCGACGCCGGATCACACGCACGCCGTGGCTACCGTGGCGGCGTTGCAGTCCGGCCGACACGTCTACTGCGAGAAGCCGCTGACCCACACCGTTTCAGAAGCCCGGATCGTCGCCGAGACCGCCGCGCGGACCCGCCGCGTCACTCAGATGGGCACGCAGATTCATGCGGGGAACAACTACCGCCGCTGCGTCGAGATCATCCAGGCCGGCGTGATCGGGCCCGTTGCCGAGGTCCACGTCTGGTGCGGGGCCTCGCGCAGCGGCGGCGACCGCCCCGCCGAGACGCCGCCCGTTCCACCAGGGCTCGATTTCGATCTCTGGCTCGGCCCCGCGCCGGTCCGGCCGTACCACCCCGCCTATGTCCCCTTTCACTGGCGGGGCTGGTGGGACTTCGGCGGCGGAGCGCTGGCGGACATGGCTTGCCATTACTGCGACCTCCCCTTCTGGGCGTTGAAGCTACGCCATCCCACGACCGTCGCCGCCGACGGGCCGCCTCCTCATCCCGAGGCCGCGGCCCGCGAGCTGACGGTGCACTACGAGTTCCCCGCGCGCGAGGGGCTGCCCCCCGTCAAGCTGACCTGGTACGACGGCGGACGCAGACCGACCCACTTCGCCATGGGCATCCTTCCCCAATGGGGCGACGGCGTGCTCTTCGTCGGCAGCAAGGGGATGCTGCTGGCCGATTACAACAAGCACCGCCTGCTTCCCGAAAAGGACTTCCAGGGCTTCGTGCCCCCCGCTCCCTCCATCCCGAACTCGATCGGACACCACCGCGAGTGGCTGGAGGCGATCAAGTCGAACGGCCCCACCACCTGCAACTTCGACTACAGCGGCGCACTCACCGAGGCCGTGCTCCTGGGCAACGTGGCCTACCGCCTGCGCCGACCGATCACCTGGGATGCCAGGAGCCTCAAGGCCGTCAACGACCCCGAGGCCGACCGCTACGTGCAGCACCACTACCGCCAGGGATGGTCGCTCTGACGAAATCAACCAGGCCGCGCAAGTACCGCCGCAAGGGACGTTCCCCTGGCAGCGGGGGACGCCCGGCAACGGTCACACCAGTCTGACGGATGCCGCGGCCGCCCGCTCCCGAGGTGCTGCCATGCGACGGCTCTTGCTTTGCTTCCTGATGCTTGTGCTCCTGGCCGGCTGCGGAACCA
>Ga0073934_10007955_pt1 | contig 14412 bp, 16 predicted proteins | sample LarsenN4metaG_FD_76834 | JGI IMG/M metagenome (GOLD analysis project Ga0073934, IMG submission 76834) | Hot spring sediment bacterial and archeal communities from British Columbia, Canada, to study Microbial Dark Matter (Phase II) - Larsen... ...
CACGGCGTCGGGCTCGCCATCGGTGAAATCCTCTTTCACGATCAGCTTATTGTCGATCAACGCAGGGTCGTAGCCCGTCGCCCAGCGCGTCGCCGTGTTTTCGACGAACAGGTCGAAAGCGAAGGTCTTGAACGCCTGGAAGCCTACCTCGTCGTCGCGGAAATACTCGAAGCGAATCTCGTCGAAGTTGTCGAAGCCGACCTTGCCCGGCAGGGAGCGGCCCCAATAATTGGGATCGCGCCGGTACGAAATGAAGCGACCCGGTTCGAACTTGTCGATCTTGTAGGGGCCGGTCGCGACCGGCACGTCCAGTCCGCCGGCGGCGAAGTCGCGCGCTTCCCAGAACTTTTTGCTCAACACCGGCAACTGCCCCATGATCAGCGGCAGCTCCTTGTTGTCCCTGGACTTGAACCAGAACTTGACCTTGCGCGGCCCGGTTTTCTCGGCGCGCGCCACGTCGCCCCAGTACAGGCGATAGGTGGGCAGCCCCTTGCTCATCAGGGTCTCGAAGCTGAACACCACGTCGTCGGCGGTCACGGGCGCGCCGTCATGGAACCGAGCTTCGGGCCGCAGGCTGTACTCGATCCACGAGCCGTCCGCGGCCAGTTCCATGGTTTCGCAGATCAGGCAGTATTGCGTGAACGGCTCGTCCAGCCCCGCCATCGTCAGGCCTTCGACGAAGAACCCCGCATCGCCGAGGTAGCTTAAGCCCAGCGCCGGCGTACCCTTGATGATGAAGGAATTGAAGGTGTCGAAGCCGCCCAGGCCCTGCAGCCGCAACGTGCCGCCCTTGGGCGCGGCGGGATTGACGAAATCGAAGTGGGTGAAGTCGGGGCCGTGCTTGGGCTGACCGTACATCGCCAGGGCATGTACGGGTTTGCCGCGTTCCAGCGCGTCTGCGGGGGCCGCCGCGCCCAGCGCCGCAGCGAGAACAAGGGCCAAGAGACAGCGCACGGACGTCATGGGTGAGTCGTCTCCAGGATGGGTGGCGGTGCCGTCATCGCCGATATGGCGACGTTAACAGCGCCGCTTCAAGGCCGCCAGTCGAGGGCGCGCAGCGCCGCAGCGTGCAACCGCCGGTCGCCCACGGCGAGAATGTCCCCCGCCGAAGTCCGATCGATGGGTCGGCCCGTCCAGTCCGTTACGATGCCCCCGGCGTTCTCGATCACCGGCACGATGGCGGTGAAGTCGTGCAGTTTCAGTCCGCTTTCGCAGGCGATGTCGGTCCAGCCCGAGGCGACCATGGCGTAGTGGTAGCAGTCGGTGCCGCCGTAGCGCTGCTTCTTCACCGCCCGCGCCAGGCGTTCGAACGCCTGCGCCGCCGGGCCCGGGATGTACTCGGGCCCGGTGGAATAGACCGTTGCCTGCGCGAGGCTGGGGCAGGGGCGGGTGGCGCACGGTACGCCGTTCATCGTCGTGACGCGGCCCGCGCCGCCGATCCAGCGCTCTTTCAGCGCCGGGTGATTGATGCATCCCAGCCACGGCACGCCGCGGCGCATCAGCCCGATCAGTGTGCCGAACAGGGGCACGCCGTTGATGAACGACTGGGTGCCGTCGATGGGGTCAAGCACCCACACCCATTCGGCATCGGGGCGCTGTTCCCCGTGCTCCTCGCCGATGATTCCGTGGTCGGGAAACGCACGGCGGATCGCTTCGCGCATCGCCGCCTCGCCGTCGCGGTCGGCGACGGTCACGGGGGTGGCGTCGGCCTTACTGTCGACGCTGATGGTCTTGCGAAAATGGCCGAGGATGATCTCGCCGCTGACGTCGGCCAGCCGGTGGACAAGAGCGATGCAGGCGTCGGCGAAGCGCTCCGGGCCCATGACGTTGTGGGCGCGGCCGCCTGCCTAGTTGGCAGGCGCGGCCGCCGGGGCCTGCGCCGCAGGCACGTCCAGCGGCGGCGGGTTCGGGGTGTACGACATCAGGTACTTGATGACCGCCGCGCGCTCGTTCGGCTTCTTCAGCCCGGCGAACGACATGGTGCCCTTGGGCGCCAGTCGCTTGGGATTCTCCAGGTAGTCGTCCAGTTTGGCGTAGTCCCAGGTGCCGCCGATGGCTTTCAGCGACTCCGAGGCCTTGAAGTTGTTGTGATCGCCGATGGGCGCACCGACAATGTCGTACAGGTTCGGGCCGGTGCCATTCTTGCCGCCCTGTTCGATGGTGTGGCAGCTCTGGCACTTGCGGAACACGGCTTTGCCGTCGTCTACGCTGGCCGCGAGGATCAGCGGGCGGATGTCGGGACGCTCGGCCGGGCCGGCGCCGGGCGCTTCGGCGGCGGCCTCTTCAGGCACTTCGATCGGATAGGCGAAGGTCTCCAAGGGCTCCTTCTTGGTCGGCATGATGACGTCGCCCACCAGGATGTTGGCGCCCAGCACCGCCAGGAACGCCATCCAGAACGCGCTGATGACGGTCCAGTACAGCGGGCTGACAACGGTCTGCGGCGTCGGTTGATGCTGATCGGCCATAAAGCAAGTCCCCAAAACTGCGGTCGGTCGGTACTGGGCCGCGGCCCCTGGAATGCCGCCGTTCGCCCGGCAAATTCGGGGTCTGAATAAAGGGTTTGGGGGGGAATCTCAATACGAAACAAGGCGCAAGGGCCCGTCCGCGAGCGGCTAGCCCGGCCCTCTTCCGCCTTGGCCCGGGCCCGCGCATCCTTTATGTCTCTGGCCCTTCCCGCCAGGCGATCCGGCCCCTGCAAATCGCTCGCAACATCAATCGAACCCTCGCGCCATGCCCTCCGCCTTGATCGTCATTCCCTCGCGCCTCAAGGCGACTCGCCTGCCCGACAAGCCGCTGGCCATGATCGGCGATGCGCCGATGATCGTACATGTCTGGCGCCGGGCGGTGGCGGCCAAGGCCGGGCCGGTGGTGGTCGCCTGCGGCGACGCCGAGATTGCCGCGGTTATCCGCAAGGCCGGCGGCGAGGCGGTGATGACCGACCCCGCCCTGCCCTCGGGCTCCGACCGGGTCCATGCCGCGGCCGAGGCCTACGACCCCGCCGGCACGTTCGACGTGGTGGTCAACGTCCAGGGCGATCTCCCCACGCTCGATCCGGCCATCGTCGCGGCGTCAACCCTGCCCCTGGCACGGCCCGAGTTCGACGTCGGCACGCCCGTGGCGCTGATCACCAAGCCCGAAGAACTGACCGACACTGCCGTGGTCAAGCCGGCCGTGATGTTCGCGCCCGGCGAAAAGATCGGCGCCGCCCTGTACTTCAGCCGCAACCTCATCCCCTCGGGCGAGGGGCCGCACTATCACCACATCGGCGTGTATGCCTTCCGCCGCGCGGCCCTGAAGACGTTCGTCGGCCTCAAGCCCACCGCGCTTGAACTGCGCGAGCGTCTGGAGCAATTGCGCGCCATCGAGCACGGCATGCGCATTGGCGCGGTGCTGGTCGACACGATCCCGCTGGGGGTCGACACCCCCGCCGACCTCGAGCGGGCGCGCAAACTGCTGGGCGCAGCGTAGGTCAATCATGGCGCGCGCGCTTCCCACCCGCGGCAAGATCGCTTTCCAAGGCGAGATCGGCTCGTATTCGCACCAGGCCTGCCGGACCCGCTTCCCGCGGATGACGCCGCTGCCGTGCCCGACCTTCGAGGACGCCATCAACGCCGTGCACAACGGCAAGGCCAAGTTGGCCATGATCGCGGTCGACAACTCGGTCGCCGGGCGCGTTGCCGACGTGCATCACCTGCTGCCCGGCTCGGGGCTGAAGATCGTCGGCGAATACTTCCAGCCGATCCACCACCACCTCCTGGCCGTGAAGGGCGCCAGCCTGAAGACCGTGAAGCGCGTCGAGAGCCACGTTCACGCCCTCAGCCAGTGCCGCAACTTCCTGCGTCGCCATAAGCTCAAGGCCGTGGTCGCGCTCGACACGGCGGGTGCGGCGCGCGACGTGGCCGCGCGCAAGGACGCGGCCGTGGCCGCCATCGCCTCGGCCGAAGCGGGCCGCATTTACGGCCTGAAGTCGCTCGCCGCCAACGTCGAGGACGAGAAGCACAATACCACGCGCTTCCTCGTCATGGCCCGTCAGGGCCTGACGCCGTCGCCCAAGACGCGCTGCGTCACCTCCATGATCTTCCGCCTGAAAAGCGTGCCCGCCGCGCTGTACAAAGCGCTCGGCGGCTTCGCCACCACCGGCATCAACCTGACCAAGCTCGAGAGCTACATGGTCGGCGGCTTCTTCAAGACGGTGGAATTCTACGTTGAGGTTGAAGGCCATCCGGATGCCCCCGCCTTCCGCCACGCGCTGCTCGACCTCAACCTTTATTCCGAACGGGTCGACTTTCTCGGCACCTATCCGGCCGACCGATTCCGCTTCCGGGGGCGATAGGGCCCGCGCCTGCTGACGCTGACGGTGCGGCAGGTTTAAGCCTCGTCCAGCCAGGCGTTGATCAGGTAGCGCGCGATCGAGAACGGATTGGGCAGGCGCAGGCTCGCATAGGGTCCGTCCGCCCGGCCGAAGCTGCGCAGCTCGTCGCGCGTGAACCAGCGGCAATCCTCCAGCTCGTCGTCGCCCAGGACGATCGCGGTCGTCAGCGCCCGGGCACGGAAGCCCAGCATGATTGAGGATGGGAACGGCCAAGGCTGGCTGGCCATATAGCGCACGTCGGTCACGCGCACGCCGGTTTCCTCGAAGGTTTCGCGCGCCACGGTTTCCTCCAGGCTTTCGCCCGGCTCGACGAATCCGGCGATGACCGAATACATGCCCGGCATCCAGCGGGCCTGCCGCCCCAGCAACGCGCGCGCGCCGCCGGGGTCCTCGATCAGGGTGATGACCGCCGGGTCGGTGCGCGGGAAGCTGCGGTGGCCGCAGGCGGGGTTGGTGCAGACCCGGGCGTGGCCGCCGTCGCTCGAACGGGTCGGCGCGCCGCAGCGTCCGCAATACCGGTGATTGTCGTGCCAGATCACCATCGCCCGGCCGTAGGCCAGGATCGACGCCTCGTCGGGCGTGAGCAGCGTCACGACCTCGTTCAGCGTGCGATAGTCGCCGTTGAGCCCCAGATCCGGCGGGGCATCGCCCGGCGGCAGGCCCAGCGCGAACCACGGCGTATCGTCGGCGCAGCCCAGAAACACCGGCTCCAACACGTCGAGATCAAGCCGGGCGATGTGCGCAAACGACAGGAACTGCGGTCGCGGCGCGGCGTCGAACAGATGTTTCTGGTTCCATACCGGCACGATCCGCGCGCGCTCGGCCCGCAGCAGGGCGCGCAGCTCCTCGGCGTTCGCGCGCAGGCCCGCGCGCCGGTCGAGCGGATTGCCGCTGTAGGTGATGGTGAACCTAGCCACGATGATACGGGTGTCCCGCCAGGATGCTATGGGCGCGATAGAGCTGTTCCAGTAAGAGCCCGCGCACCAGCAGGTGCGGCCAGGTCATGGGGCCCAGCGACAGGCGGTGCCGGGCCGCGCGGAGCGCCGCTGCGCCGTGGCCGTCGGCACCGCCGATCAGAAACGCCAGGCTTCGCGTGCCGGCATCGCGCCATTGGCCCAGGCGCTTGGCAAAACGCTGGCTGCTGTCGGCGGTGCCGTTCTCGTCCAGCGCCACGATCAGGCTGCCGTCGGGCACCTTGGCCAGCAGTGCCGCCGCCTCGCGCGACTTGCGTACCTCGGCAGCGGCATCCTTGCAGGGCGCGATCTCTTTCGTCTCCACGGTCCACGGCAGACGCGCGGCATACTGCATCGCCAGGTCCAGTTCGGGTCCAGGCTTGGCCTTGCCCACGGCAAGCAGCAGGATGCGCATGGGCGCCCGCCGCACCCTACGCCGGTTTGCGCGCGGTCTTGCGGCGGGCGGCGGACTTGGCCATGGACTTGGCCTTGGCCGCGGCTTTGCCGGTCTTTTTCGCGGCGGGCCTCGCCGGGGCCTTGGCCGCCGGCGGTCTGGCGATGGCCGAGGCCCACAGCCGCTCGATGTCGTAGAACGCCCGCACCTCGGGGCGGAACAGGTGCACCACCACATCGCCGGCGTCCACCAGCACCCAATCGCCCTGCTTCTTGCCCTCGCTGCGCACCGCCATGCCCAGGCTTTTCAGCTTGATGACCAGATGCTCGGCCATGGCCGTCACCTGCCGCGTCGAGGTGCCCGAGACCACGATCATGCGGTCGGCGATGGAGGTTTTGCCGGTCAGATCGAACTGGACGATGTCGCGGCCCTTGTCGTCGTCGAGGGAGGTGAGAATGGTCCGAACCTTGAGCTCGAGGTTGTCGTGCTCGAGGTCGTTGGGGGGCGCTGAGGTCGTGATGGTCGTTACTCCTTGTGCTGCGTGTCAACTCGTGTTGCCCATCAACGCGTGGCGGATCGGCGGATGGCCGTGCCCGAGGCGGTATGACGGCGGATGGCCAGGTAGCTCCAGGCCGGGGGTGCGCACCGCCATAGGGCGCGGGTCGGCTTGACGCGGGCGCGGCGGAAGCGGCCGGCCGCGGCCCCCGCCAGCGCGCGGTAAGAATACGGACTGCGGTCCAGCACGGCAACGCGCACCTCGCGGAAAATGCGGGCCCAACGCCACCAGCGCGGAAACTGCTCCAGATTGTCCGCGCCCATCAGCCAGACGAAGGACATGCGCGGAAAACGCCGGCGCAGCGTCGCCACCACCTTGGCCGTCTTTACTGTGCCCAGCCGCGTTTCCAAGTCGCCGGCGACGATGCGCGGGTCCTGCGCCACGGCCGCCGCGCCGGCCACGCGCGCGGCCAGCGGCGCCATGCCGCTAACGGGCTTCAGCGGGTTCTGCGGGCTCACCAGCCACCACACCTGGTCCAGGCCCAGGCGCTTGATCGCCTCGCGACTGATGTGCAGGTGCCCCGCGTGGGCGGGGTTGAACGACCCGCCGAGCAGGCCGATGCGCCGCGCGCGCCGGTCGCCGAAGATCGGAAAGGAACGGACCACGGTCTGGCCTGCATCCGGCGTAAGTTAGGGCCGCGTCTGGCCGGTGCCGCGCACCTTATATTTGAAGGTGGTCAGCTGCTCCACCCCTACCGGCCCGCGCGCGTGCAGCTTGCCGGTGGCGATGCCGATTTCCGCGCCCATGCCGAATTCGCCGCCGTCGGCGAACTGCGTCGAGGCGTTGTGCATGACGATGGCGCTGTCCAGCGCGCTCATGAAGGTCTCGGCCGCAGCCGCGTCCTCGGTGATGATGGCCTCGGTGTGCGACGAGCCGTAGGTCTGGATGTGGGCGATAGCCTGGTCGAGGTTCTCGACCACGCGCACCGCCAGGATGGCATCCAGGTATTCGGTGCGCCAATCGTCTTCGCTCGCCGCCTTCACCCGGGCGTCGATGGCCTGCACGGCGGCATCGCCGCGCAGCTCGCACCCGGCCTTGATCAGGTCGTCGATGATGGGCGGCAACAGGCGCAGGGCGACCGCGCGATCCACTAAAAGCGTTTCTGTCGCGCCGCAGATTCCGGTGCGCCGCATCTTGGCGTTCAGCACGATCTTGCGCGCTTTCTCGGCGTCGGCGCCGGCATGGATGTAGGTGTGGCACAGCCCGCTCAGGTGCTGGAACGTCGGCACGCGGCTGTCGCGCATGATCCGGTCCACCAGCGACTGGCCGCCGCGCGGCACGATCACGTCGATATAGGCGGTCATGGTCAGCATCTTGCCCACGGCGGCGCGATCCGTGGTCGGTACCATCTGAATGCAGGTCTCGGGCAGGCCGGCGGCGCGCAGTCCTTCGTGCAGGCAGGCCAGGATGGCGCGGCTGGAATGAAAACTCTCCGATCCGCCGCGCAGGATACAGGCGTTGCCTGCCTTCAGGCACAAGGCGCCGGCGTCGGCGGTGACGTTGGGCCGCGATTCGTAAATGATGCCGATCACGCCCAGGGGCGTGCGCACCCGCTCGATCTTCAAGCCGTTGGGCCGCGTCCACGCCACAATGACCTCGCCCACCGGGTCTTTCAGCGCTGCGATCTCGTCCAGACCCCGGGCCATTGCCGCGATCCGCGCATCCGTCAGCTCCAACCGGTCGAGCAGCGCCGGCGTCAGGTTCTTGGCCCGGCCCGCGGCCATATCGGCGGCGTTGGCGGCCTTGATGGCCGCAGCCTGCGCGCGCAACGCCGCCGCCGCCGCCGTCAGCGCCGTGTTCTTGGCCGCGGTCGGGGCCTGGGCCAGCCCTCGCGCCGCCGTCCGCGCCGCCGCGCCAATGGCGTCCATCGCGGCCTCGACGTTCAGGCCTGGTGTTGCGTCCGATCCGCCGTCCATGACGTTGCTCCGTTGGCGTTCATCCTAGCACGGGTTTTCCGGTCAGCCCTCGACCACCAGGTCGTCGCGGTGGATCACCTCGGCCCGGCCGCGATACCCGAGAATCTCCTCGATCTTTTCCGACTTGTGGCCCTTGATGACGGCGATGTCCTCTGCGGCATAGGCCGAAAGGCCCTTGCCCAGCGGCCGGCCATCCGTCGTCTTGACCGTCACCGCGTCGCCGCGTTCGAAGCGGCCCTCGACGCCGACCACGCCCGCGGGCAACAGGCTCTTGCCGTCGCGCAGGGCGCGCGCCGCGCCGTCGTCGACGATCACCGCGCCCGAGGGCTGTACCGCGCCCGCGATCCACTGCTTGTAGGCCGCGCGCGGATTTGCCTTGGGGATGAACCAGGTGCAGCGTCCGCCGCGGTCCAGCAGCTTCAGGGCGTGCATCGGTTTGCCGGGCGCGATCGCCATCCGGCAGCCGGCGCCCATGCAAATCTTGGCCGCCATGATCTTGGTGACCATGCCGCCCGAACCGTAGCCCGTCAGCGCCGCCCCGGCCATGGCCTCGATCTCGGACGTGATCTCGGTCACCTCGGGGACATGCCGGGCGTCGGCGTGCTTGCGCGGGTCGGCGGTGTACAACCCGTCGATGTCCGACAGCAGCACCAGCGCGTCCGCGCCGATCATCTGCGCCACCCGTGCGGCCAGCCGATCGTTGTCGCCGAAGCGGATTTCGGCCGTGGCCACGGTATCGTTCTCGTTGATCACCGGCACTGCCTTCAGCTTCAACAAGGTGTCGAGCGTGTTGCGCGCGTTGAGGAAACGGCGGCGGTTTTCGGTATCGTCGATGGTCAGCAGCACCTGCGCCACGGTCAGGCCGTGGCGCTCCAGCGCGCCCTGATAAGCCTGGGTCAGCCGCATCTGGCCGGTGGCGGCCGCGGCCTGCTTTTCCTCCAGCCGCAGCTTGCGCCCGCGCATGCCCAGGGGCCCGCGGCCGATGGCGATGGCGCCCGAGGTGACGATCACCACCTCCTGGCCGCGGGCGATGCAGGCGTGCACGTCGTCGGCCAGCGCCTCCAGCCAGGCACGGTGCAGCTCGCCGGTGGCGTCGTCCACCAACAGCGCCGAGCCGATCTTGACGACGACACGTTTGGCCGCGGTCAACGGGGATTGCGTGCTCATGACCGCCCCGGTCCGCCGTCCTGCGATTCCTCGCGCAGCTGAGCGCGCGCGGCCTCGTCGGCCTTGACGCGGCTCGCCTGGACGATGCGGGCCAGCGTCTTGATCATCTCCTCGCGGCCCTCGCCCGATACGCCCGACAGCTCGTGCACCGTCTTGCGGCTGGCTTTCTTCAAAGCCGCCCGCTTCTTCGCCCGCGTCTTGGCGTCCAGCGCGTCGCATTTGTTCAGCGCGACGATCTCCTTCTTGCGCGCGAGGCCCGCGCCGTAGGCCTTCAGTTCGTGGCGCACGATCCTGTAGGCCTCGGCCACGTCGTCCTGGGTGCCGTCCACCAGGTGCAGCAGCACCGCGCAGCGCTCGACGTGCCCCAGGAAGCGATCGCCCAGCCCGGCGCCCTCGTGCGCACCCTCGATCAGCCCCGGGATATCGGCGATGATGAACTCGAAGCCGCCGGCGTTGGCCACGCCCAGGTTGGGATGCAGGGTCGTGAACGGATAATCGCCGATCTTGGGCCGCGCCCGCGTCACCACCGACAGGAACGTCGATTTGCCCGCGTTGGGCAGCCCGATCAGGCCCACGTCGGCGATCAGCTTCAGGCGCAGCCACACCCACATCTCCTGGCCCGGCTGGCCGGGCTTGGCGTAGTCCGGGGCCTGGTTCGCGGGGCCCTTGAAGTGGGCGTTGCCGAAGCCGCCGTTGCCGCCCTTCAGTAGCACGATGCGCTGGCCGTCGCGATTCAGGTCCGCCAACACGGTCTTGCGGTCCTCCGACAGGATTTCGGTGCCCACCGGCACCTTGATCACCAGATCCGCGCCATTGCGCCCGGCGCAGTTCTTGCCCGCGCCGTCCTGGCCACGCTCGGCCTTGAAATGCTGGCGGTACCTGAAATCGATCAGCGTATTGAGGTTGCGCGCGGCCTCGAACACCACGTCGCCGCCGTCGCCGCCGTCGCCGCCGTCGGGGCCGCCGAACTCGATGAATTTCTCGCGCCGGAAGCCGACGCAGCCGTTGCCGCCGGCGCCCGAGCACAGATAGATCTTAGCCTGGTCCAGGAACTTCATGGCGCCCTTCTATACTCGGTTCGCGGCCCAGGCGTCTTTAGTCAGCCGCAGGCGGATCAGCTCCACCTCGCACTGGCGCACGTGCTGGAACGCCATGCGCGTATGGGTGCGCACGAAGCCGAGTTTGTCGAGGATGCGGCCCGAGGCCGGATTGTCGGCCAGATAACCCGCCACCAGCGCCGGCTGGTTCAGCCAGCCGAAAGCGAACTCAACCACGGCCGCCGCCGCCTCGCTGACGATCCCGCGGCCCCAATAGGGCTTGCCCAGCCAGTAACCCAGCTCGAAGTGTGTGCCCTTGCCGGTGTCGTCAATGCCGACCGAGCCCACCAGCGCGCCGTCAAGCTCGACGGCGAAGGCCTGGCTTTTGCCCTCCCGACGGCGCTGCGTCTGCTTGGCGATCCAGGCGTCCGCCGCACCGTCGGGGTAGGGGTGGGGAATGCTGGGTCCGGTCATGATGGCGATCTCGCGCTCGCCAGCCAAGTCCTGGATGCGCCGGGCATCGGCCGGCCTGAACGGCCGCAACAGCAGTCTTTGGGTCTTGATGGTCAACTCGAACATGCGCAGGCTGCAAATGAAAAAGGAGACGGCGGTCCGTCTCCTTGTTTCAACTCAGTGGACCGCCAGCCTGAGATGCCGGCGATCGTGCGTGCCGGACGCTTAGGCAGCCGCCGGGATCGGGTCGACCGAGACGAGCACGCGGCCTTGCTTCGACGTGCGGAAGCTGACCTTGCCCTCGATCAACGCGAAAATGGTGTAGTCGGTGCCCAGGCCGACGTTCTTGCCCGGGTGCCACTTGGTGCCACGCTGGCGCACGATGATGTTGCCGGCCAGCACATGCTGCCCGCCGAACTTCTTGATGCCGAGGCGCTTGCCGCGCGTGTCGCGGCCGTTCTTGGAACTGCCGCCGGATTTCTTGTGTGCCATGACTGAGCTCCCGTCTGCTTAGGCCGCGGCCTTCTTCGCGGCTTTCTTGGCCGCGGGCTTGGCGGCGGCCGGCTTGGCCGTCGGCGCCGCGGCGGCGATGCCCTTGCCCATGTCGGTGATCTTCACCAGGGTCAGGTGCTGGCGGTGGCCGTTGCGGCGGCGATAGTGCTTGCGGCGGCGCTTCTTGAAAATAATCTTGGTCTCGTCGCGGAACTGGCGCACGACCGTGCCGGTCACCTGGGCGCCTTCGATGCTCGGCGTGCCGATTTCGCCGCCCAGCATCAGCACCTGGTCGAACACGACCACGGCGCCGGCCTCGCCGTCGACCTTCTCGATGGCGAGCACGTCGTCTTTGGCGACGCGATACTGTTTGCCGCCCGTCTTGATAACTGCGAACATGGCCGTAACCTTGGACTCGAACGAAAAAAGCGGGCCGAGGCCCGCGTCGGATGGGGGTGAATATACCGCGGGGGTAGCCGAGTCAATGCCCGAGCGGAATCCCCGGAAGGCCGGTTAACGCTCTGTAAATCAACATGAATCGGCGTTCGAATACGGCCAGAATCCCGTCTCCCGCCGGCGTCCGGAGCCGCCGCCGTGGATGATTCGCCCCGCCGCGGGGGGGCCGAGCGGTTGGCGCCGGCCGAGGTGGAGCGCCTCACCGCCGCGGCCGCCCTCTTGAAAAAGGCCGAAAAGCCGGTGCGCATCCTGCGTGCCGTGACCTGGGGGCCCGAGGTCGAACCGGCCTTCTTTGCCGCCGGCGAGCGCGAGCTGCCCCGGGTGAGCTACCAGCCACTCGACGCTAGGCCCGTGCACGAGGCCGTGGCCGAGGCCCGCGCCAAGATCGACGGCAGCGGGCCGGTGCATGCCTGGCTGAGGCGCATCGCCGACACCATCGACATCGCCGCCGACATGCTGGCGGGCATCGGCACCAAGGAGTTCCACCGCAAGTCGCTGCAGCTCTACGGCTCGCCCCAGACCGAGCTGATGAACTGCGACGTGCGCCCGCTCGATCTCGCGCGCATGCTCGATTACGTGCTCAGTGCCTACTCGAACCTCGAGATCAACCTCAACGCCAGCGCCGACCAGCCGGCCATCACCGCGGTCGAGATGCAGCCGCGCATGCAGGCCATCCTCAACCGCCATTTCGGCGCCGACGCACCCAAGGTGGAGATCGCCGATCATCTCTCGGCCAAGGCCCTGGCCGGTTCGAAGTACATTCGCCTGCGGCGCGATGCAGCCTTCTCCGACCGCGACGTGGCGCAGCTCGTCCAGCACGAGGCCTTCGTCCATGCCGGAACCTCGCTCAACGGCGCGGCGCAGTCGGCGTTTCCCATCCTCGCCGCCGGGCATGCGGGTACCACGCGCACGCAGGAGGGTCTGGCGGTGTTCGCCGAGCTGATCTCGGGCGCAATGGACCCCTCGCGCATGCTGCGTTTGGCCGACCGCGTGCTCGCCATCCAGATGGCGATGGACGGCGCCGACTTCCTGCAGATCTACCGCTTCTTCCGCGACAAGACGCACGACGCCCACCAGGCGTTCGAGAACGCCCGGCGCGTGTTCCGCGGCGGCGTGCTGACCGGCGGGGCGCCCTTCACCAAGGATTCGGTCTATCTCGAAGGCGTGGTGCGCGTGCACAACTTCCTACGCATTGCCGTGCAGGAAACGCGGGTCGATTGCATCCGCCTGCTGTTCGCCGGCAAGATGGACATCGAGGACATGCCCGCCGTCACCGCGCTGGCGGCACAAGGGCTGTGCGTGTTCCCGCGCTTCCTGCCGCCGTGGGCCAAGGACCTCCGGTTCCTGTTGTCCTATATCGCCTATTCGTCGTTCCTGAACCGAATGAACCTCGAGCGCGTGCGCGATCATTACAAGGACATGCTGCACGCCTGCGCGCCTGCCGCCGCCGCGCCGACGTAAACCCCATCAGAAGAAATTCTTGCGCTGCTCGTATTCCACCAGTTCGTAATAGGTCTGCATGTAGCCGGTGCAGTAGGCTTTCAGCAGGATGTAGTTGCCGTCGGTCGATGTCCACAGGTGATAGGGCGGGTGGATGTCGGTGCCCATGTAATTGTCGTCGTTGTTCTTGCCGATGCGGAAGTGGTGGGCGTTGAAGGTGCCGGCCTCCACCGTGATCTTCTCGTCGCCCATGTACACCAGGAACATGCCGTTGGGCCGCTTCAGCAGCGTCGGGCCGTCGGCGCCGCGGTGGTGGAACGAGGTCATCAGGTAGAAGGTGGTGGTCTGCTCGCCGGGCCCCTTGCTCAGGTCGTAGTTGCGGCAGTGCATGGCGTCGGCCTGGATTGGATGCGAGCCGAAGGTGCACGGCCGGCGGTCATACTCCATGCGGTGCGAAAAGCGGCCCTCGCGCACGGTGTAGCCTTCGCATTCGGCATAGGTATCGGTGAAGCGGTACCAGGCCGAGCCGACGAAGGCCTCGTCCACCGTCAGCTGGTTGAAGGCCTCGGTCGGGCCCCAATTCTTGTCGTAGGATTGGATGCAGTCGCGCAGCACCCGAGGGCTGTTCTCATCGATGGCGCAATGGGCGCGCAGCGTGCGCCGGCCGTCGGTGTGGATGGTCAGGATGAAGGTTTCCCCGCCGCGAACCTTGTCCAGAATCTCCTTCTTCTTCGAGGTGTAGCGGATGCGCCCGCGAATGGTGATGTGTTCCATGGCGATGATCTCCTGGCTCGGCCAAGTCCGGGGTAAGGCTTTTCACAAGGCCTCGCGGCGCTCAACCCCGACGGCGGCCGCGGTTGCCCGTTGACCGGGGCCGTTGCGGCCCGGCCGGGCATCGGTTAGGGTCCGCGCCCTCGATTCGGGCCAGGCCTCGACATGCGGAGAGGTGCCGGAGTGGTCGATCGGGCCGGTCTCGAAAACCGGTGTGCCCTCACGGGTACCGTGGGTTCGAATCCCACCCTCTCCGCCATCCCGATTCGGTGCCTCAACTCCCTCCATCGGGCGGCCATGGCGTACGTCGCCAGGCTTACAGCCACCCGGCGCGTTTGAAGCGCATGTATAGCGCCACGCACACCAGGATGATCATCATCAACGCGAAGGGGTAGCCGTACACCC
>Ga0073934_10007956_pt1 | contig 14408 bp, 13 predicted proteins | sample LarsenN4metaG_FD_76834 | JGI IMG/M metagenome (GOLD analysis project Ga0073934, IMG submission 76834) | Hot spring sediment bacterial and archeal communities from British Columbia, Canada, to study Microbial Dark Matter (Phase II) - Larsen... ...
AATTCAATCCGAGAGCGATACCACGCTCAGATCGAAATGCAAATTTTATCACGAATGCTTTTTTTACAATGCGCGGCGGCGCGCAGCTTCGGCGGATGTTCTCGTTGCCAACCATCATTTGCTTTTCGCCGATCTCTCCGTGCGGCAAGAGTCGGGCGAAAGTTCCGAGGTCGCGGTCTTGCCGAAATATCAGCGCATCATTCTCGACGAGGCGCAAGATGTCGAAGAGGTGGCGTCGTCGTATTTCGGCGCGGCGGCGAGTTATCATGGGATTCTGCGCATTTTGCACCGGCTTTATCACGTCAAAGAGGCGAAAATCACCGGCGTTCTGCCGTTCACGATGGCGAAAATTCAAGGCGCGGCCGGCAGGATTAACCGCTCGCTGATTGACAAGTTTCATCAGCAGATCGAAATGGTTTGCGAGCCGGCGGTGGGGCATGTGGAATTTCGCCTCAAAGACTTGATGGATCAGCTTTTTTATTGGGTATCCGGCAAAGGCAATCGCAGCGGCGCGGCGAACGGAGAAAATTTTTCCGAAATCAAATTGCGGTTGACGCCGGCCGCCGTCAAAGACAACACGTTTCAAGAGATGGCGACGAAATTAACGCCGGCGCTGCTTAAGGAAATGCGCCAATGCGCCGAGCACATCGGTGAGGTGATCAAGCTGTGCGATATCGCCGAGTATCAAATCGGCGGCGAAGCGGCGTCACTGGCGGTCGATCTCAACGCGCAGGCGAATCGACTCCTCGAGATGGCAAGCAAGGTGGAGGCGGTTTTGCTCAACAACGACGAGAAAAATATTCGCTGGCTGGAAGCAAAAGAGTCAAAATGGGGTTCTATCGTGCGGCTGCGCAGCGCGCCGCTGGATGTCGCGCCGATTCTCAAAAAGGCGGTGTTTGAAAAATTCCCCACGGTCGTGCTCACTTCCGCGACGCTGGCCGTTGGCAAGTCGTTTGACTTTATTGAAAAAAGCCTTGGCCTGTCCGAGAAAATCTCGGGCGCGCTGCAAGACGGCAAAGGCCGGCGGATTCATAAAACCGCGACGCAGCTCGGCTCGCCGTTTGATTTCGGCCGGCAAGCGCTGATTGTGATTCCGACCGACATTTCCGAGCCGAACGCCCGCGATTATCCGCAGCAATTGCGCGCCGGGTTGCTGCGCGCCTTAAAAATTTCACAAGGGCGCGCCTTTATTCTCTTTACGGCTTACGGCTTGTTGAATCAAATGCATCGCGAATTGGCCTCGGAGCTGGCGGCGTCGGGCATTATTGCGATGAAGCAAGGCCAGGAGAATCGCCATCGTCTGCTCGAAAATTTTAAAAGGCAGGTCGGTTCGGCGCTTTTTGCGACCGATAGTTTTTGGCAGGGCGTCGATGTGCACGGCGAAGCGCTGGAATGCGTGATCATTCCGCGCCTGCCGTTCAAAGTGCCAAGCGAGCCGGTGCTGGAAGCGCGCGTCGAGGCGATTGAACGCCGCGGCGGCAACTCGTTTATGGAATATTCCGTGCCGCAGGCAGTGATCAAATTCAAACAAGGTTTTGGCCGCTTGATTCGCCGCAAATCCGATTTCGGCGCGATCGTGATTTTCGACAACCGCATTGTCAAGAAATTTTACGGCCGCTTGTTTTTGGAGTCGCTGCCCGAATGCCGTATTGCCGCGGGAAATTCCGATGAGGTGTTTGCGGAGATGGCGGCGTTTTATAAGCAGCAGCGGGGAAATTAGAAGTTGCTTGATCAACGTATTCGTTTCCGAGCTAAAACTAAAAATCATTCTCCACTCGATTACCCACCGCGTTTCCGTTTTACGACAGAAAAATAATCCGGGTCTCCCGGCATGGGAATTGCCTGAATTTTACATGATAATTTTTCTGCGGGCAACAAATTCAGCAGTTATATTTAGATGATTGCTGCGTTGCGCGCTCTTTTTGTAATTCGCCGGCTGACGAATTACGTATTTGCGTTTTTATGGAAGGGTTTTTTTGATGAATATTCGCAAGGTTCAGTTTGGCGTGATGTTGATGCTGCTGTGGGCGCAGGCTGGTTGGACGCAAATCAGTCTTGGGCCGTATGTGCAAAGAGTTTCGACGGATCGCGCCACGGTGGTTTGGTATACGGACAAGGCAACTCCCGGCGTTCTCAAGTATGGAACCGCGAGCGGCCAGTGGCTCGGAATCATCAAAGTGAAGGCCGAAACCGTGCACGCCGCGGAAGTCACCGGATTGAAGCCGGACACGAAATATTTTTATGAAGTTTCCGACAGCGCAACAACGTTGGCAACCGGCGCCGAATATTATTTCGAAACGCATATCCCGGCCGGCGTGCGCGCGCCGTTTAGCTTCATCGCGGCCGGTGATTTGGCCGACGGCTCAACCAACCAAAAAGAGGTGGCGGCGCGCATGATCATCGAGCGCCCCAAACACAAATTCGCGCTCTTGTTGGGCGATATTGTTTACAGCAGCGGCACGCGCCAAGAGTATCTCAAATATTTTTTCCCGGTTTATAAAAATCTGCATCGTAATCTTTGTTTTTTCCCGACACTCGGCAACCACGACATCAAAACTTCCAAGGCGGCGCCGTACTTCGAGTTTTTTTATACGCCGGCCAACAATCCGGAGAAGGTGGAAAATTATTATTCGTTTGATTATGCCAACGCCCACATTGTTTGTTTGGATGACGAGCTTCTGGTCTCGGGCGCTGCGCTCACGAAACAACTTGATTGGGCGAAAAAGGATCTCGCCGAGGCCAAAAGCCGCGGCCGGCAGTGGCTGATCGTGATGTTTCACCGGCCGCCCTATACGTCGGGCACGCATACGGACGATGATTTTACCAAAGCCCAGTTTGTTCCCGTGCTCGAAAGCGCCGGCGTCGATTTGGTTCTCTGCGGCCATTCGCACGTTGCCGAACGCTCGTTTTTGCTGAACAACAGCAAGATTGTCAATGAAGATTTGAGCAATTATCCGAAGAACGGCATCGCGCCGGGAACGGTTTACGTGGTTTCCGGCAACGCCGGCCAAACCGGTAATTTAGCGGGTAAGCATAAGCTTATGGCTTTTCAGATGGGTGATATCGGCGGCTTTGAGATTGTTTATATCAACGGCGATACGCTCAGAGGCAAATACATGAAGAAAGATGGAAAAGTCATCGACAGCTTTACGATGATCAAGGCGGGCAATTTTACGCGCGTTGAAATATCCGATCCCGCGCAACGTCCGCTGCAATACGTGTTCAATTATCCGAATCCGCTGCGCCTGAGCCAAACGCCGGCAGGATTGAAGATTGTTTTTGAGCTGTCACAAACGCTGCCGATTTACGCCGCCGTGTACGATTTGACCGGACGCGAAGTGGCGAGGTTGGATAACGGCGCGCTTTTGCGGCCGGGGCGTCATGTCTTGCAATGGGATGGCAAAGGCAGCAACGGTGAACCCATCGCCAGCGGCATGTATTTCTACCGCCTTCGCGCCGGCGCGCAAGTGCATGCGGCGAAAGTCCTGCTCCTGCCCTGAGATGTGACGGAAAATTTGTTGCAAAATCTTTAACATTTTTCCTTGACTTATCCGCCGCCATCTCGTATATTTTGATGGTTAAGAGAAAGTCAAAAGTTTAGTGTTCTTTTTAATTTTTGCCTGAACACGGCACGGCGGGTTTGCCTTTTAGCGAGTTTAACCCTTGCTGGCGTAGCCTACCAGCCCGGATCATGGTCAAAGCTTGCGGATCTTGCGTTGAGCTTGAACCAAGTTGCCGGGTTTTTTATTTTAACGCGCCCTAAAATTGCGAGTAAAAAGTGACGATCCGATTTATAATCCATTAACAACTTTGTTCCTACAACTGGTTTGGAAAATCGTGAGGGAGAACTTATGAGAATCGCACTTGATCCCGGGCACGGCGGCATTTTTCCCGGCGCCATCGGTCTCAATCCGTTCGAGCTGCGCGAAAAGGACATCATGCTGGCTCTGGGCTTGAAAGTCGGCAAGCTTTTAAAGCAAAACGGCCATCACGTCGTCTTTACACGCCACAGCGATACCCATCTGGATGAGAATCTGCGGGCCGATTTGCTGAAACGTATCGCCTGCGCGAATGACGCCAAGGCCGATGTTTTTGTCAGTTTACATTGCAATGCCTACTCCGATCCCAATCCGGAAGGCATCGAAACGCTTTATTACCCCGATTCGTCGATGAGCGAAAAATTGGCGCGGACGCTTCAAGATTCTGTGGTCTCCGTTTTTGCCGATCACGTTAATCGCGGCGTCAAGCCGAAAGATGTATTTTTGCTGCGTTTTGCGCAAATGCCGGCCTGCCAGCTCGAAATCGAATTTATCTCCAATCCCGTCCAGCTCGAGTTTCTCGCCTCGCCGGAGAATCAGGAGCATCTCGCCCGCGCCATTGCCGACGGCATACTGGATTTTGTGGAAACATTTACGAAGCATGAGGCTTAGCCCTAAATTTCATGAGAAAAAGATTGACTTTTGAACGCGAAATAATTATTTTAAAACTTCTCGGCAGCCCTGATTTTCCGCAAGGTGCGGCGATGTTCGGTACATGGTTTGCGCTGATTTGCGACGGTCTTGGCGCAACGTCGTTGGGACTCGCTGCGCCGGCGGGGCTACGTCCGCAGGATGAGCGAGCTTTGAACGAAGCAAGAAGCATGATGGTGTGACGTATGAAAAAAAGACGTGCGCGAAGAATTTCGGTTCTGCTCATTCCCGATGACAATGCCGAGCCGTATAATTTTCGCGTGAGTTGGCTGGCCGCCAAAGTGCTCATCGGCATCGGCATCGTTCTGGCGCTTCATATTGTTTCAGGCGGATTTTTTTACTGGAAATATTTTCGGGTCTCCGCCGAAAACAATGAGTTGGAGCGGTCGAATACGCAATTGTTGGAAGACAACAAGCGCGTCTACCAGTTGTCGGCGGAATTGGAACGGATGAGCAAGGAACAGGCAAAGATTTTGAGCCTGCTGGGCGTTGATCCGCAGGCCAGAGGCGGCATGAGCCTGAGCGCCATTTTGCCGAACAACCTAAGCAATCAGCCGATGCTCACGGCAAAAGTTAATGCGCCGGTGCCAGGCACGGCGATCGCCAACGGATCTGAGTCAGTGAAAGAAGTGGCGATGCCGTCGAGCGGCTTTACGATCCGGCGGCGCGACAATGATTCGCGGTTTGCCGCGAACATGCCGACGCTGCTGCCGGTCGAAGGCGTGTTGACGACGGAATTCTCGCGCAGCAAAGAGTTTCCGTTTCGCTCGCATCCGGGAATCGATATTGCGGGCAAGCGCGGCTCCGTGGTTGTAGCCGCCGGTGATGGGCAAGTGGTGTTCGCCAATTGGACGTATGTTTGGGGGAATCTCGTCATTATTCATCATGGCGATAATATGTTTTCGTATTATGGGCACAATGATCGGCTTCTGGTCCATGATCGAACGTTTGTCAAAAAAGGCGAGCCGATCGCGTTGTTGGGGAGTTCTGGCCAAAGCTCCGGCCCGCATCTGCACTTCGAGGTTTGGAAGGACGGTGTGGCCATCGACCCCCGCCAGATTCTCCTCGCGTTTCGCGCCAACTCGAAATAGGATGAGGTATTCGTTAATTAACTTACAGCATACGAGGTGACAATGCTGGGGAAAAAGGACATGGACGATTTTGAGAAAAGCGGAGATTTAAACACGATTATTGGAAAGGGGTCGGCTGTGGATGGCACTCTCAAAGTGCAAAGCAGTCTGCGTGTGGATGGAAGAATAAAAGGTCAGGTTAGCACCACGGATTCCCTGGTGATCGGCAAAGATGGCGAGATCGAAGGCGAAATTCGCGTGAAGAACGCCATCGTCGGCGGCAAGATCAAGGGCAAAATTTTTGCCAGCGGCAAAGTCGTGTTGGAATCCAAATCCTCGTTTTATGGCGAGCTGAAAACTTCCAAGCTCGTCATCGATGAGGGCGCGATTTTTGAAGGCGTCTGCTCGATGACGGACGACGGCAAAATGCTGGCGCTGCCGGAAGGCGCCACCCTTGCCGATCGCGCGCGCGCCGGCGAGCGTCTGGTGCGGCCTGAAGTACAAGTCAATCGATAGGCAAACGCGGTGTGAAAAACCGCTCCAACGAATTGGCCGCGGCTCATCGCCGCCTACGGCGATCTCGGATTGCGTTTTGCGGTCGCCGCGGCGGTAGGCGGCTATCTCGGCTATTTGCTCGATCAGAAGCTGTCGATTTCACCCCTCGGTTTGATTTTGGGTGTGATGCTCGGTGGAACGGCCGGTTTCATTAATCTTTATCGCACCGTCATTCGTACGGAATCTAAAAACGATTCAAGCCAGGGTCGGCAAGCGCCACATCAAAAAAATTGATGCGAAACATTATCCACCATCTTGGCGCAGCTAAGATGGGAGTTTTTTCTGAAAAAATCTCCCTGAATTCCATCTTGACGACGGCCGCCTCGTCAATTCAGTGGGGATTTTTTTATGCGCTGGCGCTGAGCGCGCTGTTGGCCTTCGGCGGCTATTTGGCCCTGCGCTGGGCGAGCAATCGTTCGTTGCAGCAATTTTTGTGGGTGTTGGTCGGCGGCTTTATTCTGCGCTTGCTAGTTTTTGGAATTGCTTTGGTTTGGGTTTGGAAGTTTTCCGGTTTCGATGGCAAAACGTTCACCTGGACGCTCTTGATTTCGTATTTGCTTTTTCAATTTATCGAAACGATTGCTGTTCAAAGATATTTTAAACGGATGAAATCAACTTCGTAAGGCATGAAGGGCGCATTGATTCTCTCTCTCGCGATTCTTACGCTATTTTCTCAAATCGTATTGGCTGACCACCCGCCGGGCGAATCTCATCTCTCAGTGTCCCCTATCGATACCTCTCACGTCGCAGCGGCGCAAGAAGGCCACGGCAGCGGTGACAATATCGGCGACGTGATCATGCATCACATCAGCGACAGCCATGAAATCGAGTTGCCCTTCATCGGCGCCGTGCATCTGCCGCGCCTGGAATTGTTTGGAATTGATTTTTCCATCACCAAGCACGTGGTGATGATGATGCTGGCGGCAACGCTGCTCATCGTCGTGTTGAGTTTTGCCGCGCGCCGGCGTTATCTCAATGAAGTGCCGACCGGATTTGCGGCGGCGATAGAAACCCTGGTCGAATTTATCCGCAACGAGATCGCCATTCCCAATATGGGCGAAGCCCTCGGCATCAGGTTTGTGCCCTATCTTTGCACCGTTTTCTTTTTTATTCTCACTTCTAATCTTCTGGGCTTGGTGCCGTTTGCTGCCACCCCCACGGGCAACATCAGTGTGACGGCGGCCTTGGCCTCGCTGACGTTCATTTTTACGCAGGCGGCGGGCATCAAAGCGAACGGCCTCGGCGGCTACCTCAAGCATTTTACCGGCGGCGTCCATCCGGCGATGTGGATTATCATGATACCGGTCGAATTTCTCGGCCTGTTTACCAAGCCGTTTGCGTTGTGCATTCGTTTGTATGCGAACATGACCGCCGGACACGTCGTCATTCTCTCGCTCATCGGCTTGATTTTCATTTTCGGCCAGGGCGGCGCCAATCCCTGGGCCGGCTATGGCGTGGCGCCGCTGTCGATCGGGTTCAGCTTATTCGTCAATCTATTGGAAATTTTTGTCGCTTTTTTGCAGGCTTACATCTTTACCTTGCTTTCGGCGTTGTTCATCGGCTTTGCTGCTCATTCCGGCCATGAGGAGGAAGGGCACGAGGCGCATCATTAATTGTGTAGAACGGGCCGCCGGCCTGTTTCTGTTGTCACATTTCACTTGATCTTTGTAAGGAGAAATTCGCAAATGGAAGGTCTGAGTTTCGCACATCTCGCGGCGGGTCTTGGCGCCGGTATTGTCGCCTTGGGCGCCGGCTTTGGCATCGGCAAGATTGCCAGTTCGGCGATGGACGCCATCGGCCGCCAACCGGAAGCTGCGGGTGACGTTCGCGGTACGATGATTATCGCCGCCGCGCTGATCGAAGGCGTGGCGCTTTTCGGTGAAGTCATTTGCGTGCTGCTGGCTATCAAATAATTCATCTAAAGAGAAACCATGCTTGAACTTCATACCGGTCTGATTGCGTGGACCATCATCATTTTTTTGCTGCTGCTTTTCATTTTGCGCCGGGTGGCTTGGAAGCCGATCGTGGGCGCGCTCGAAGAGCGCACCAAAAAGATCAAGGATTCATTGGAAAAAGCGGAAGCGGCCCAGCGCGCGGCGGAAAACGCCCGCTCGGAGTATGAAGCCATGATGGCGAAAGCCAGCAAGGAAGCCCAGGAGCTGATCGCCCGCAGCCGCAAAGACGCCGAATCCGCGCGCGCCAAGATCGTGGCCGACGCGCAAACCGAATCCGAGCAGATCAAGCAGCGCGCGCTGCGGGAAATCGACCTGGCGCGCCAAAAAGCGCTCGAGGAAATCAAGCAGACGGCGGCGGAATTGTCCGTCAGCATCGCCGGTCGAATCATCGGCCGGTCGCTGGCCGTGAAAGATCATCACGATCTCATTCGCCAGGCCTTGAGCGAAATGCACAATTTGAGCGGCGAGCCGAATTGATATTTTTTTTAATCCGTGTCATCAGCGAAATCGGTTGTTATGAAAGAAGAAATTCTCGCACGGCGCTACGCCAAAGCGCTGTTTGAAATGGCGCAAGCGCGCAACCTGCTCGACAAAATTCGCGGCGAGCTGCATAACCTTGCGGCGGTTTTGGAAGAAAACCGGGAATTTGCCGATTTCTTCCGTTCGCCCGAGAACAGCCGCGCCGCAAAAAAAGCCGCGGTGGAAAAAGTTTTCCAGGATCGCTATTCCGCCCTTTTTTTCAATTTCCTGGTGCTCGTCGTGCAAAAAGGCCGGCACAACGTCATCGGAGAAATCGTCCGCGCTTTTGACGCGCTTTACGACCGGCACATTCGCCGCGCCCGCGCCCTCGCCATCACCGCCGTGCCGCTCGACACCAAGCTGGCGGACGATTTGCAGGCTAGGCTCTCGAAGACTTTGAACAAGCAGATCGAACTGGAGAACAAAGTTGACCCGGCGATTCTCGGCGGCATCGTGTTGAACGTCGATGGCAAGGTTCTCGACGGCTCCGTCAAACAGCAGTTGGATCGCCTGCGCGCGGAGTTTCTGGGAAGCCGGAATTGATTTTTCGTCGTGGCGCCTTTAGGCGCTTTTCTTAAATTATCAAATAAAATTTTGAAAGCTTACTTGTTTTGTGTGATTGGCGCCTAAAGGCGCTATGCCAAAACCGTTTACAAATTTTGAGGAGATGCCGCGCGCATGGAAATTGCAATTCGGCCGGATGAAATCACCTCGATTCTGAAAAAACAAATCGAAGGTTTTGAAAAGAAAGTCGACATCTCGGAAGTCGGCGAAGTCATTCAAGTCGGTGACGGCATTGCCCGCGTCTATGGCTTGCAAAATGTGCAGGCCAGCGAGCTGGTGGAATTTACCGGCGGCGTCATGGGCATGGCCCTGAACCTCGAAGAGGACAACGTCGGCGTCATTCTCTTCGGCAGCGACGTGACGATTAAAGAAGGCAACGTGGTGAAACGAACCGGCCGCGTCATGGACGTGCCGGTCGGCCCGGAGCTGCTTGGCCGCGTCGTCAATCCGCTCGGCGAGCCGATTGATGGCAAAGGCCCGGTCAACACCCGGCAGCGCGGCCTGCTCGAACGCAAAGCCCTCGGCGTCGTTCAGCGCCAGCCCGTGAAAGAACCGCTGCAAACCGGCCTCAAAGCCATCGACGCCATGATTCCGATTGGCCGCGGCCAGCGCGAGCTGATTATCGGCGACCGCGGCACTGGCAAAACCGCCGTCGCCATCGATACGATCATCAACCAAAGAGGCGGCGATGTCAAGTGCATCTACGTCGCCATCGGCCAAAAAGGCTCCTCGGTTGCCAAAGTTGTGAAAATTTTTGAAGACAGCGGCGCGATGGATTACACCATCGTCGTGGCCGCCAACGCCAGCGACCCGGCAGCGCTGCAATACATCGCCCCTTATGCCGGCGCGGCCATGGGCGAATATTTCCGCGATAACGGCATGCACGCGCTCGTCGTCTACGACGATCTCTCCAAACACGCGTGGGCTTATCGTCAAGTCTCATTGCTCCTGCGCCGTCCGCCCGGCCGTGAAGCCTACCCCGGCGACGTCTTTTATCTGCACTCGCGTTTGCTCGAACGCGCGGCGAAATTAACCGACGATTTGAGTGCATTAAAGAAAGACGGCGTCGCCAAAGGCGGCGGCTCGCTTACCGCGCTGCCGATTATCGAAACCCAGGCCGGCGACGTTTCCGCGTACATTCCGACGAATGTGATCTCGATTACCGACGGCCAGATTTATCTCGAAGGCGATTTGTTTTACGCCGGCGTGCGTCCGGCCATCAATGTCGGCCTCTCGGTAAGCCGCGTTGGCGGCAATGCGCAGATCAAAGCCACCAAGCAGGTTGCCGGCCGTCTGCGTCTCGATTTGGCGCAATATCGCGAGTTGGCGGCGTTTTCCAAGTTCGGTTCGGATTTGGATAAAACCACGCTGGCGCAGCTCACGCGCGGCGAACGCATGGTTGAATTGTTGAAGCAGGATCAATATCAACCGATGCCGGTGGAAAAGCAGATCGCGATGATCTTTCTGGGCGTCAACGGTTATCTCGATGAAATTCCCACCAACCAGATCAGCCGCTTGCAGCAAGAGTATCTGGCTTATCTCGAATCGAGCTATTCGCAGACGTTGCAAGACATTATCGCGAAAAAACAGATTGATGATACGTTGCTCGCCGTAATGACAGCGGCGGCCGGCGAGTTCATCAACGGTTTCAAAGCGAAGTTGGAAACAAAGCAAGCGATCTCATAGGAAATCCCCTTGGCAACACTTCGTACTATTCGTCGTCGAATCGCCAGCGTCAAAAGCACGCAGCAGATAACCAAAGCCATGAAAATGGTGGCGGCGGCGCGGCTGCGCAAAGCGCAGGAACGCATGATGCGGGCGCGCCCTTATTCCAAGAGTCTCGACGAAGTGCTGGGTCACGTGGCCGCCAAAGTCGATCATTCCTTGCATCCGCTGCTGCACGAGCGCGAGCCGAAGCGCGTGGCTTTCGTCGTCGTCACGGGTGATCGCGGCTTGTGCGGCAGCTTCAATGCCAACATTATTCGCCGCGCCGCGAACGAGATAAATGCGGCGCGCCAAAACGGCCGCGCGGTCGAATTGATCACCGTCGGCAAAAAAGGCTTCGAGCATTTCAATCGCCGGCGTTATCCGATTCTCGAAAAATACATCAACTTTTTTGACAAATTGGATTTCTCGCACGCGCAGGATATTGCCGCGCTGATTCAAGAGCGCTATGTCAACGGCAAGCTGGACCGCATTTATCTCGTGTTCAACGAGTTCAAATCCGCCATCCAGCAAAACATCGTCGTGCAGCAATTGCTGCCGATCGTGCCGCGTCCGCCCAAAGACGAAAAGTATGCGGCGGATTTTCTCTTCGAGCCGTCGCCGGTGAAAATTCTTGACAACCTCTGCCCGCGCTATTTGAATGTCGAAATCTGGCACGCGCTGCTTGAATCCTTTGCCGCCGAAATGGGCGCGCGCATGGCGGCGATGAGCACGGCCAGCGATAATGCCAAAGAGCTGATCGTTCAGCTCACGCTTTATTACAACAAAGTCCGGCAGGCGAGCATTACGCGAGAGCTGATGGACATTGTTGGCGGTGCGGAAGCGTTGAAGAAATAACGCTAGAGAATTTCCCAATCATTGCTTTCTCTGTTTGCTCTGTTTTCTCCTGTTAATCTTTTTGGTTGCGGCCTACGGCCGTAGGCTCGTCCGCGTTGTGCCATCTGAATATGAAGAAAAAAAACGCAACTGGAATCCTTTCCGACGAAGAAATTGACCGGATTGTAGTGGCACAGGCAGATGATGAATCCGCCTGGGGAAAGCCTATTAAGGTGCGGCCGCCTAAATCATCGACGATGCGGTTGCCTTCTGAGTTGGCTGCGCGCGCAGCTTTTTTTGCTCGTTTGCATCGCGAAAGTAATATGGAAAACTGGCTAAAGCGAATTATTCGAGAGCGGATAGATTTTGAAGAAGCCGCTTTTAGCGGATTGAAACGCGATTTGACAGATAAAAAAAAGTAGAAGCAAGCATTCTCCGGCTAATCGTTAAAAATTTTTGATGAGGTCATTTCTCAATGAACGTCGGCAAAATCGTCCAAATCATCGGTCCCGTCGTGGACGTGGCTTTTGAAGATGGCACGCTCCCCGCGATTCTTACTGCGCTGGAGGTGGAACGCGACAGCAAAAGCGCGAGTCGCCTCGTGCTCGAAGTCCAACAACACCTCGGCGAGAGTACCGTGCGCTGTGTCGCCATGGATTCCACCGAGGGCTTGAGGCGGGGGATGAACATTCGCAACACCGGCCAACCCATCGTCGTGCCGGTCGGCCCGGGTACGTTGGGCCGACTGTTGAACATCATCGGCGAGCCGATTGACGAACTGGGGCCGGTGAGCGCCACCAAGCATTATCCGATCCATCGCCCGGCCCCGGCGTTTGAAGACCTCGACACCCGCTCGCAGATTCTCGAAACCGGCATCAAGGTCATCGACCTGCTCGAGCCGTATTCCCGTGGCGGCAAGACCGGCCTGTTCGGCGGCGCCGGCGTCGGCAAAACCGTCTTGATTCAGGAGCTCATTCGCAACATTGCGACGGAGCACGGCGGTTACTCGGTGTTCGCCGGCGTCGGTGAGCGCACGCGCGAAGGCAACGATCTGCTGCTGGAAATGAAGCAATCCGGCGTGATCAGCAAGACCAGCATGGTGTTTGGCCAGATGAACGAGCCGCCGGGCGCGCGGCAGCGTGTCGGGCTTTCGGCGTTGACGATTGCCGAATATTTCCGCGATGAGGAAGGCAAAGACGTTCTGCTGTTTATCGATAATATTTTTCGCTTCACCCAAGCCGGCTCGGAAGTGTCCGCCCTGCTCGGCCGCATGCCCTCCGCCGTCGGTTATCAGCCGACCTTGGCCACGGAATTGGGCGCGCTGCAAGAGCGCATCACCTCGACCAAGCGCGGCTCGATCACCTCGGTGCAGGCGATTTACGTTCCCGCCGACGATTTGACCGATCCCGCGCCGGCGACGACGTTCTCGCATCTCGACGCCACCACCGTACTGTCGCGCCAGATCGCGGAGCTGGCGATTTATCCGGCCGTCGATCCGCTCGATTCGACCTCACGTATTTTGACGCCGGCGATCGTCGGCGATGAACATTATGGCGTGGCCAGGCAAGTGCAGCAAATTTTGCAAAAGTATAAAGACTTGCAGGACATCATCGCCATCCTCGGCATGGAAGAACTGACCGACGACGACAAGATCGTCGTCAATCGCGCCCGCCGCATTCAGAAATTCCTCAGCCAGCCGTTCTTCGTCGCGCAGGAATTCACCGGCACCGCCGGCCGCTACGTCCGCCTCGAAGACACCGTTCGCGGCTTCAAAGGCATCGTCGAAGGCGAATACGACGATCTGCCGGAGCAGGCGTTTTACATGGTCGGCACGATTGACGAAGCGATTGAAAACGCGAAGAAGATGAAGGGCTAATAAACTCGTACTCCTACTCCTACTCTTACTCGCTTTTAAACTGTTTATAGCGAGTAAGAGTAAGAGTAAGAGTAGGAGTAAGTGTAAGAGTAAGAGTAGGAGTAAGAGCAAGAGCATGAGAAAAATATGGCAACACCAGCTAAAAGTTTCCACCTCGAAATCGTCACCCCGTTTCGCAAAGTTTTCTCCGAGCCAGTGTCGGCGATCATCGCGCCCGGCGAGGAAGGTTACTTCGGCGTTTTGCCGGGACACACGCCGTTGCTTACCAGCTTGCAAATCGGCTATTTGAAGGTCGAGCAGGGCGAACGCGTGACCTACTTTTCCATCTCCGGCGGCTTTGCGGAAGTGTTGCCGAACGGCGTGAAAATTTTTGCCGAGACAGCCGAGGCCGCGGCGGAAATTGACGTGAAGCGCGCCGAAGAAGCGAAAGGCCGCGCCACCAAACGTTTGCAGGAAGGCCGCAAACAGTGGGATGTGGAGCGCACGCGCGGCTCGCTAGCGCGCGCCAAGAATCGGCTGGACGTGGCGGAACGGGCGATGAAGTGATTACCCGGAAGTGCGTATTCGATTTCGTGTGAGGTTTTATAGCCGACTCGTTTTCGCGAGATCGGCTTTTTCTTTTTAGCGAATACGATCCCATTACTTTCCCTCTCTCCTCTTCTGAATGTTATCAAAAAAAGCCTTGACAAAATGGATTTTAATTTTTATGATCAATCTTACCGGTTCGGGCGGGCTGGCCCAAAACTGGATTGAGTTGTGAGGCGAGGCGGGGAAGCCTCAACTCTCAACTCTCAACTCTCAACTCTCAACTCTCAACTCTCAACTCTCAACTCTCAACTCTCAACTCTCAACTCTCAAC
>Ga0073934_10007957_pt1 | contig 14406 bp, 14 predicted proteins | sample LarsenN4metaG_FD_76834 | JGI IMG/M metagenome (GOLD analysis project Ga0073934, IMG submission 76834) | Hot spring sediment bacterial and archeal communities from British Columbia, Canada, to study Microbial Dark Matter (Phase II) - Larsen... ...
GCGGCGCCGCCGCTATCGAGGCGGCGCGCGCGGCGGTTGCGGGGACCCTGGCTGCGATAGGACATGGGGCCTCTTGAGAAGATGGAGTCTGAGCCCAGTATACCAAGGCCGCTTCGCCACTCTGGCCCTAACGCGCCTCCGAGGCGAACACCTTCTCCGGCCGCCAGGCATCGGCGCTGGCCCAGCGCAGGATGCCCAGGAAGTCGCCCCCGGCCGAGTAGGCGCGACACAGCTCGCCGGGTATGGCCCGTACGCCCGGCTGCCAGCGGATGCGCGCCGTCCGCCCGTGGCGCATATTCGCCTCGTTTTCCGGCCCCAGGATCGCCGCCCGCCAGCCGATGAGCACCTCGTCGGCCGCGATCAGCGCTTCCTGCCACGTGCCGTCCTCGAACGCCCGGCGCAGCGCTTCGATGCCGAGAGCGCCTTCGAGCCGGAACGGCCCCACGCGCGTCCTCACCAGCCCGGCCAGCGTGCCGCCCACGCCCAGCGCCTGTCCCAGGTCGTGCGCGAGCGAGCGGACGTAGAAACCTTTCCCGCACTCGACCGCCACGCTAACGAACGGGGGCTCGAAGGATATTATGTCGAGTTTGTGCACCGCCACCCGCCTCGGCGCCGGCGCCACGGCCTCCCCGCGACGCGCCGCCTTGTAGAGCGGTTCGCCCTCGCGCTTGATGGCGCTGAAGGCCGGCGGCCGCTGGTCGATTTCGCCTTCGAACTCCATCAGCGCCGCGCGCACGTCCTCCAGGAGCACCCGTGAGGCGTCCCTCGTGGCCACTACCGTCCCGTCGCGGTCGTACGTATCCGTCTCCACGCCCAACTCGATGCGGGCGCGGTAGCCCTTGCGCCCGTCGACCAGGTATTCCGTCAATCGCGTGGCGTTGCCGAGGAGCACCGGCAGCACGCCCGTGGCTGCCGGGTCTAGGGTGCCGGCGTGGCCCACGTGGCGCTCGCGGGACCGCGCGCGCACGAAGCGGACGACATCGAAAGACGTCCAGCCAGCCGGCTTGTCTACGTTGAGGACGCCGTCAACCGTCATGGCCCTGCCGGGCTTGCCGGTGAAGGGCTTCATCCGCGTGGATGGCCGCGTCGATGTGGGCGAGGACGGCGGCTCCCTCCTCGATCGACTTGTCGAGCCGGAACGTCAGGAAGGGGACCCGTCTCAGCTCCAGCCTTTGCTTGAGCTCGCGATGGAAGAAGCCCGCGCCGGCGTTGAGGGCGCGCAGGGCCTCCGTCCGGTCCGTCGTCTCGTTCATGATGCTGACGTAGACGCGGGCGTTCAGCAGGTCCGGCGAGACCTCCACGCGCGTGATCGAGATCACGCCGCCCAGGCGGGGGTCGCGCACTTCGCGAAGCAGGAGGTCGCTGAGCTCCTCGCGGATGAGTTCGTTGACGCGCTCCATGCGGCGAGACATGAGCCACCTCCTGGACCGGGAAATGAAACGCCGGCGCCGCTACCCTGAAGCTGCGTCCGTCCGGAAATCACCGCCTACCCAGTCCCTCTGTCGTCTTGGAGCCCGGCCGGCCGTCGCGGCCCGCCCGTCAGTTAGCGCGCTCGCGGTGGAAAAACTCGAGGACGTCGCCCTCCTGGAAGGCGTCGAAGCCCTCGAGCGAGATGCCGCACTCGTAGCCGCTCTGGACCTCGCGCACGTCCTCCTGGAAGCGCTTGAGGCCGGCGCAGCGCGTCTCCGCCAGCTGCTGGCCCCCGCGCAGCACGCGCACGAAATCGTTTCGCAGGACGGAGCCGTCCAGCACGAAGCTCCCGGCGATGTTCCCCTGGCGGCTGATGCGGAAGATCTGTCGCACTTCCGCGTGGCCGTCCACCACGTCGTTGTAGACGGGCTCCAGCATGCCCTTGAGCGCCTTCTCCACGTCCTCGATCAGGTTGTAGATGACGTTGTACTGGCGGATCTCCACCTTCTCCGTCTCCGCCAACCGCTTGGCGCCCGTATCCGGCCGCGCGTTGAAGCCGATGACGATCCCGCGCGATGCCACCGCCAGCATAACGTCCGATTCCGTGATCGTGCCCGAGCCGGAGTGGATGATCTTGACCCGGACCTCGTCCGTGCTGAGGCGCTCCAGAGAGTGCCGGATGGGGTCGATGGAGCCCTGGACGTCCGTCTTGAGGATGATGTTCAGGTCGCGGACGGCGCCGCTCGTGACCTCGCCGAAGAGGGTGTCGAGGTTGACCGGGTGCGCCTCGGAGGCGAGCGCCGCCTCCCGGGCGCGCCGGCGCGTCTCTACCTGCTCGCGGGCGGCGCGTTCGTCCTTGACCACGGTGAAGAGGTCGCCGGCGAGCGGCACCTGATGCAGGCCCAGCACCTTGACCGGCGTCGAAGGAGTGGCCTCCTTCACGGCGCGGCCGCGCTCGTCGAACATGGCCCTGATCTTGCCCGTACAGTCCCCGGCGATGATCACGTCGCCGTTGCGGAGGGTGCCCCTCTGGACGAGGAGCGTCGCTACGGGACCGCGATTGGAGGTCAGCTCGGCCTCGATCACGGCGCCCGAAGCCTCGCGGTCGGGGTCCGCCTTGAGGTCCTGGATCTCGGCGACGAGGAGGATGGTTTCGAGCAGGTCCGAAAGCCCTTCGCGCGTACGGGCGGAGACGGGAACGGCCGGGACGTCGCCTCCGAACTGCTCCACCAGCACCTCGTGCTGCGTGAGCTGCTGGAGCACGCGGTTGGGGTCGGCGCCCTCGAGGTCGATCTTGTTGACGGCGACGATCAGCGGCACGCCCGCCGCGCGCGCGTGGTTGATGGCCTCGACGGTCTGGGGCATGACCCCGTCGTCGGCCGCGACCACCAGGACGGCGATGTCCGTGACCTGGGCGCCGCGGGCGCGCATGGCGGTGAACGCTTCGTGGCCCGGCGTGTCGAGGAACGTGATCTTCTGGCCGTTGACCTCCACCTGGTAGGCGCCGATGTGCTGGGTGATCCCGCCGGCTTCCTGCGCCGTGACGTTGGTCTCGCGGATGGCGTCCAGGAGGCTCGTCTTGCCGTGGTCGACGTGGCCGAGGATGGTCACGACCGGCGGCCGCGGCTTCAGCTTCGCCGGGTCTTCGGGCTCTTCCCCAACCGGCGCGCCCCGCGCGGCCCGTTCCACCTGCACGTCCGCCACGTCGCCCGATTCCTGCTCCACCGGCTCGAAGCCGAAGTCGCTGGCGACGATGGCGGCCGTGTCGTAATCGATGACCTGGTTGATGCTGGCCATGACCCCGTTCTTCATCAGTTCCTTGATGATCTCGACCGGGGACACGTTGAGGAGGTCCGCCAGTTCTTTGACCGTAAGGGCCTGCGGCAGCCTTACCTCTTTGCTATCCACTACCACTACTCTCTCACCCTCTACCTAGACTGCCGCCGTCAGCAGCGCAGCAGCATATTCCGTCAGTCTCAACTTCTCGTCGGCAGTGAGCGCCGTGCGGAGGGCGGCGTCCAGGCGCCCCTTGCGCAGCGCCTGTTGCCAGCAGGCGGGGTTGTGGCACAAGTAGGCCCCGCGGCCCGCCCGCTTGCCCCCCGGGTCTGGCTGGACGCCCTCCGCGGTCCTGACGATGCGCACGAGGTCCCGCTTGTCGCCAGTCGAGCGACAGGACACGCAGGTGCGCTGCGGCGTCCGGCGCGGAGGTCGCCCTGCCAAGGCCTCCTATTCGTCCTCCCTGGAGCGCAACCCGAAGAAGTCGAAGTCCTCGTCTTCCAACGCGGCTTCGAGCTCCTCCTCGATCTCCTCGTCCAATGAGCGGCGGCCGCGACGGGCGGCGGCGGCGCGGCGCGCCCTTGCCTGCTCCTCGGTCTCGCGTACCGGCGCGCGCCGCCCGCGGCGCTTCCCGGCCCGGACCTCTGCCGGCTGACTGGACGGGAGGACTTCGTCCGCGAAGCGGACGGCCCCCCGTTTGTCCGCCGCCGCCGCGGCCGGGGCCGGCGCAGGCGGCGGCGGCGCCGCCTGCGGCTCCGCAGCCGGCGCCTGGGCCGCAGCCGCCTGCGGCTGCTTGACCGCTGCGGCAGCCGCGGCTGCCGCGGCTTCCTCTTCCTCCCGCTGGGCGATCTCCTCCCAGATCGGCGTCTCCCGCTTCACCTCCGGCTCGGCGCTGATCGCCAGTTCCGGCTCCGCCTCGCTCTCCACCGAGCTGAGGCTCTTGATGTCTATGCGAAGGCCGGTGAGCTTCGCCGCCAGGCGGGCGTTCTGCCCCTCCTTGCCGATCGCCAGGGAGAGCTGCCTGTCGGCGACGACTACCTCGGCGGTGGTGCCGTCCGGCAGGATGCGCACGCTATGCACCTGGGCCGGGCTGAGGGCGTTGGCGACGAACCGGGCCGGGTCCGGGTCCCACTGCACCACGTCGATGCGCTCGCCGTTCAGCTCGTTGACGATGTTCTGGATGCGGATGCCACGCAGGCCGACGCAGGCGCCGACGGGGTCGATGCCCTCCTGGCGCGAGAAGACGGCGACCTTGCTCCGGAAGCCCGGTTCGCGGGCGATGGCCTTGATTTCGACGCTGCCGCGGAAGATCTCCGGCACCTCCATTTCAAAGAGGCGGCGCAGGAGGTTCTTGTGCGTGCGGGACACGGTGACCTGGGGCCCGCGGCTGGCCTTGTGGACCTCCAGGAGATAGACCTTCAAACGCTGGCCCGGCCGGTAGTGCTCCATGCGCACCTGCTCGGCCGGCGGCAGCACGGCTTCCGTCTTGCCGAGGTCGATGTAGACGTGGCGGGCCTCCAGGCGGTGCACGACGCCGGAGATGATGTCGCCTTCCTTGCCGGAGTACTCCTCGAAGACGACCTCTCGCTCGGCCTCGCGCAGGCGCTGGAGGACGACCTGCTTCGCCGTCTGGGCGGCGATCCGGCCCGCGTTCTGCGGGAAGACTTCGACGTTCACGACGTCGCCGACGTAGGTGTTGGGGGCGATCTGGCGGGCCTCGTCGAGCGTGATCTCGGTCTTGTCGTCCTCCACGTGCTCGACTACCGTCTTCTGGGCGAAGACGCGCACGCCGCCCGTGGCGCCATCGATCTTGACGACGAGGTTAGCGGTGGCCAGCGCGTCCTTCTTGTAGGCAGAGGCAAGCGCCGCTTCCACGGCTTCGAAGACCACCTCCTTCGGGAGGTTCTTCTCGGCGGCAAGCTGCGTTATCGCCGTCAAGAAATCGTTCTTGGGCGCTTGGGTTGTGGCGCGGACTGCCGTGGCCAAAGCAGGATCTCCTTGAAAAAGCGCTAACAAAAAGGTGGGCCCAGACCCACCTCCCAGTTAAGACGACTTGGCTCTCCTATGTTAGCACCGCCTGGCAAGGCCCGTAAACGCCGCTCCGGGCCCGCGGATTTGACCGAGTCGTAACCGAAGGAGGGCAGCGGCTCGCTCCCCCGAAGCTACGCTAACCGCCGGATTTCTCGGAGCTGAAGGGTTCAGACGCCCAACGTCCGCGCTTCCGGGCGCAGGCGTTGACGTCCCGCTGCGGTTGCTCCGCCCGCATGGCCTCGAGGCCGGAGCGGCGGACGCTCCGGCCTCCTCGCGGCTCTAATAGGCCTTGGCGACGATGGCTACGACGCCCGGCTCGTCCTCGCTCGCGGGCACGGAGCCGTCCGGGCGCTGCAGGCAGCGGACGCTGACGCCGTGCCCCGCCAGCTCGGCTTCGCCGCCCTCGCCGAGGGCCGCCCACGGGATGCGCGCAAAGCCGTCCTGGGCGGCGTCCACGGCATCCGAAACGCCCGTCACGTCCGCGGTGTGCTCGCGGACGAATCCCTCCGCCTGGGCCAGCATGTCCGTCTGTATGCGACCGAGGGCCTCGGTCACAGCCGCGGCGACGCCGTCCAGGGCGACGCCGCTACGCTCGCCCGTATCGCGGCGCACCAGCGTAACCTTGCCTTCCGCCAGCTCCCGCGGCCCCACCTCGATGCGCACCGGCACGCCCTTCAGCTCCCAGTCCGTAACCCGCCTCCCGTAGCTGCTGGCGACGTCCGCGTCGAGCTTGACCCTCACGCCCGCGCCTCCTAAATCCGCGGCCAGGCGACGCGCGACTCCGGCAGCGTCGGGGTCGTCGCGGACGAGGACGACGACTGCCTGGAGGGGCGCCACCCGGGGCGGCAGGCGGAGGCCGCCGTCGTCGCCGTGGGCCATGATCAGCCCGCCGACGATGCGGGTGGAGCTGCCCCAGGAGGTGGTCCAGCAGTGCTCCACGGTCCCGTTTTCGGACGTGTAGGTGATGTCGAAGGCGCGGGCGAAGGTCTGGCCCAGTTCGTGGCTCGTCGCCAGCTGCAGCGCCTTGCCGTCGCGCATCATGCCCTCGCAGGCCAGCGTGTTCACTGCGCCGGCGAAACGCTCCTTCCGCGTCTTCCTCCCGACGAACACCGGCACCGCGAGGACGTTGACGAAGAAGTCGCGGTAGACGTCGTGGAGGATGCGCAGGGCGTATTCGGCGGCGTCCTCGCGGGTCGCGTGGGCGGTGTGGCCTTCCTGCCAGAGGAACTCGGTGGTGCGCAGGAAGACGCGGGGCCGCAGCTCCCAGCGGACGACGTTCGCCCACTGGTTGAGGAGCAGCGGCAGGTCGCGATAGCTCTGCACCCACTTCGCCATCACCTCGCCGAAGAGCGTCTCGCTCGTCGGCCTGACGACGACCGGCTCCTCGAGCTCCTTCCCGCCCGCGTGCGTGACGACGGCCAGCTCGGGGCTGAACCCCTCGACGTGCTCCGCTTCCTTGCGGAGGTAGCTCTCCGGGATGAAGAGGGGCAGGTAGACGTTCTCCGCGCCCGCCTGCTTTATGCGGCGGTCGATTTCGCCCTGGATGCGCTCCCAGATCGCGTAGCCGTAGGGCCGGACGACCATCGTCCCGCGGACGGGGCCGTTGTCGGCCAGCTCCGCCTTGGCCAGGACGTCCTGGTACCACTGCGGGAAGTCTTCGCTCTGGCTGGTGATGACGCCGGGCATCGCACTGCCAAGCATAGGGCATAGACATGGGCATAAAGCAAAAGGCAGAAGGCAGAGGGCAAAGGGAAACGCGGCGGATTGGCCGCCCGCCGCGGCGTCTTCAGGCCCTCCCCTAGACGACGCCCTTTTCGCGCAGGAAGGCGGAGGCCGCGGCGACGCCGGCCTCCGGCTCGCGCTGGTCGATCTCGAGGACGCGGACGGCGTCCGCGGGCAGGACGGAGGCGACGAACCCCCAGTCGAGGGTGCCGTTGCCGGGGTAGCGGTGGTCGAGGATGCCGCGCACGTCGTGCAGGTGGCAGCCGAGGATGCGCGGCGAGAGCCGCGGCAGCCAGGCGCGCCAGTCGATCATCCCCAGGCGGGACTGCACTTCGCAGTGGCCTACGTCCAGCCAGAATCCGGCAACGCCGTTTTCGTACGGGGCAAGGAGGCTGAGCGCTTCTTCCGGGTGAGGGAACTCGTGGTAGTTGAGGCGGCTCTCGAGGCCCAGGGCGACTCCCCTCGCCGAGGCGTAGTCCACCAGCTCCTCCAGCGAGCGGCGGGCGGCCTCGTAGAAGCGCGGGGCGTTGGCGGAGCGCCAATCGCGCAGCTCGGCCCGCGCCGCCTCCCAGGCGGGCCCTTCGCGTTTGCCGGCTTCGAAGAGGCCGCGGAGCGCCTCTTCGCGAGCGTCACGCCGGTCGCCGACGCCGCCGAGGTGGACGACGACGTAGCCGACGCCCGCCTCGGCCGCGAAGTCGACCGTGCGCTTGGTCTCGGCGATGGCGAGCCTGCGCTGCGTCTCATCGTCGGATGCCAGGTTGGCGTCGCCGTTGTGGCGGCCGTCGTCCAGGCGGCGGTAGGGCGTGGGCGCGTGGAGGCTGGAGCCGCGCGGGGCGCCGCCCCGCAGCAGCTCGCGCAGGCCGGGCTCCGCGGTCGAATGGCTGACCTCCACGGCCTCGTAGCCGAAAGCGAGGGCGGCATCGCGGAACCGGGCCATATCCGCGAAGCGCTCCTGCTGCGCCCACATGGTGGAAAGGGAAGGCATGCCTATTCCGAGAATACACCCGCTCCCGGCGCCGGCGCCGCTGTCGTCCGGGCCGGAGTCCGTCGATAGTCCATATGTGACCAGTATCGAAGCGGCGAGGAGGGTCCGGATTGCCCTGCCCGCCGCCGGCTACTCCTGGCAGGCCGCGGCCGCCTTCGCCGCCGCGGCGGCGGTGGTCTCGGCCGCCCTCTTCCTCCGCCTTTACGACCTCCAGCCCTACGCCGCCGTCCCCGACCACTACGACCGCCTCACCGACGCGGCCCGCATCGTCTCCGGCCGCCTGCCGGAGTCGCGCTTCTACCCGCCGGGCGCGGCCTTCATCTTCGCCATCCCCGTGGCCCTCGGGTCCGACTCCATGATCACCCTCCAGGTGACCACCGCCATCTTCGGGGCCGCCCTCGTGGCCCTGGCCTACTTCGGCGTCGCGAAGCTGACGGGCGACCGCCTCGCGGCCGTGTGCACGGCGGCGCTCGTCGCCGTGCACCCGCTCTTCGTCGAGTACTCGCGGTCGGGCTTCACCGACATCGTCCAGACGTTCATGACGGTGCTGCTGGTCTTCCTGGTGCCGTGGCTGAAGGGCAGGCCGCTGCCCGCGTTCGTCGCCTACGGGGCGCTGTTCGCGCTCCTCGTCCTGCAACGGCCGACCAACCTCGTCGTCGCGGCGCCCCTGGCGGTGTACTGGCTCTCCCTGAACGGGACCGGCGTGCACCCCGGCCGGATCGTGAGGGCGCTGACGGCGCCGCACGTCCTCGCGACCGCCGCTACGGCAATCGGCCTGTGCGCGGTTTCGGTCCTGGCGGGCAACTGGTCGAGCGGCGGCTACGGCAACGTGATCACCACCGAGAACTTCGCGGCCAATGTCGTCTACTACGCGCGCATGACCGTAGGTTGGTCGCTGGGCGCCGTCATCGTACCGCTGGCCGCGGTCGGCTGCCGCTGCCTCTGGAGGACGGACCGCGGGCTCCTGCTTGCGGGCGCGGCCCTCCTCTTCGTCCTGCCGCTCACCTACGCGCCCTTCTACTTCCAGAACTGGCGCTACATGATGCCGACGATCTTCGTCGTCCTCATGCTCGCGAGCCTTGGGATCAGCTCCCTCCTCACGGCCGGGAGCGAGACCCGGCTCCGCCGCTTCGGCCGCGTCCTGGCCGCGGGTTCGATGCTCCTCGTCATGGGCTCACTGACGAATGCGGCGGGCGGCGTCGTCGGCGGCTGGCCGGAGGCGTCGCGGGAATCGGACTGGGGGCTCGCGCAGGAGGTCGTCGCTTACACGCGCGCCCTTCCGGACGAGGCGCTGCTCATAAGCCCGGTGACGCGCACCCTGGGGGGCGAGCAGGACCGGCTGCAAATGCTCGACCTCATGGAGGTCTCGGCCGCCGAGCGCGACCCGGACCGCGTCCGGCGCATCGTCCTGGCGACGATCGCGGGCGCCGCCGTCCAGGGCCGCGACGTGTATTACCTCTACAGCCACATCGAGGACTACAAGCGCATCTTCAGCCGCGACTGGGACGACTTCCAGCTCTACTTCCGGAGCATCGAAGACGCCTACACGGTGACGGAGGTCTTTCGCACCGAGGCGCGGCGGTTCGGCAAAGAGGACCCATGGGTCCTTTACAGGGTGACGCCAAAGCCGGAGCAGCAGGCGCCCGAGCCTGCTGCCGCCGCGCCCTGAGGCGTCAGTCCCGCGCCGGCCGGCCGGGCGCGGCCGGCTCCTCAGCCGAATGGGCCTCGCTGTGGCCGAGGTCCCGGCCCGGTGCAACGCGGTCGCGGACGAGTCGCTTTAGCTCGGGCAGCTCCGGGAAGCGCCGCTCCGCCGCCCGGGACCAGAGCGTTTCGCCGTCGAGGCGGACATCGAAGACGCCGCCCTTCCCCGGGACCAGGGCCACCTCCTGGAGGTCGTCGACGAAGGTGGTAAGCAGCTCCTGCGCGACCCAGGCGGCGCGCAGCAGCCAGCGGCACTGGGTGCAGTACTCGATTTCGAGCTTCGGTGAGCGGTCCATGTTTCGAACCTCCGCCCGGCGCTATACGGGCTCTGCGGCCCGTTCCGGCGCCGGGACACGTTCGGGCAGCTGGGGCCGCTTCGCGAAGACGAAGAAGCCGGAGCCGAGCCCGGCCAGCACCGCCATGAGCGTGAAACCCGCCTCGTAGCTGCCCGTCGAATCGGCCAGGAGGCCTGCTACGAGCGGCCCGGCAATCTGCCCGACCATGATGATTGTAGATGACATGCCCATGATCACGCCGAACGAACGCCGGCCGAAGTAGTCGGCCCGGATCGCCTGCATGAGCGGCCCCCTGATGCCCCAGGCAAGCCCGTGCAAGACCGCGAAGGCGGCGACCATGACGAACGAGACCGCGAACGTCACCAGGAGCATCCCGGCCATGTGCATGAACATGCAGGCGGCGGCGATCAAGCGCTTGTCGAAACGGTCGCCGATCGCCGCGCCGACGAGCAGGCCGGCCACCTGCATGGTCGTCATCAGGGTCACGACGAGGGCGGCGCCGCTGACGGAGTAATGCAGGTCCTCGGTCAGGTGCGAAATTGCGTGCACGCTGACTGCCCCGACGACCAGCAGCGCCGAGCCGTGCCCCAGCGAGACCAGCCAGAACGCGGGCGTGCGCAGCGCCTCCGCCGCGGTGAAATCGTGTTGCGGGCCCTCTTCCCTTTCCGGGGACGCCGGCCCGGACGCCGCCGGCTCGCGGACGCCGTCCGGGACCTCGCCGTAGTCCTCCGGGCGCCGGCGCATGACCTGGGCCAGGGGCAGGCCTAGGACGATGAGGCTGATGCCCGACGCCAACGCCGTCGGCCGCCAGCCGAAATGCTCGACCGACAGGGCGACGGCCGGCACCAGCAGGCCGCTGACGCCGAAACCCAGCGACATGGTGGACAGCGCCCGCGCCCGTTTGCGCTCGAACCAGTTCACGAGCGCCACGGTCAAGGGGAAGTAGGCCGTGAAGCTGAACCCCACCGCCAGCAAGACGAACGCCCCGTAAAACGCGGCCAGCGAGTCCACGCGGCTCAGGAGGATGAAACCGCCGCCGAAGATGACGAAGCCGATGCGCATGACCGCCCGCGGCCCCACGCGGTCCATGACCGCTCCCTGAAAGGGCGCTACCACGCCGCCGACCAGCTGCGTGAAGGAAAACGCCCCGGCAAGCGCGGTCTTGCTCCACCCCTCCTCCCCTTGGAGGTCGGCGACATACGCGCCATAGGACTGCTGGAAGACCCCGCCCACTAGGAGCTGGACCGAAAATCCGGCCGCGAGGATCCACCAGCCGTAGAACACGTTGGATGTGTACCGCCGGATCACGAGCAGGAAGGAGGCCGCGAAGTGAGGTCCGTCAAAGGGGCTGAGCGGATTTTAGCAGACGGTCGCCGGCCGGCCCGCGCGAGTTGAAGAGCGCCCGCCGCGCGTATACGATTCTCGGTGGGTGGCGAATGAGTGTTCGGCGGCGGGCGCTGCTCATCGGCTTCCTGGGGCCGGCGATCCAGGCCGTAGGCATCGGCTGGGAGGTCCTGCACGTCCTCGTCAGCCACTGGAGCGAGCCGCTGAGCGCGCGCCACTTCCTCTACGAGCCCCCCTTTCTGCTCGTAATCGTCGGCTTCCTGGTCGCCGCGGTCTGCCTGCCTGTCGCGATCGAGGTCGCGCAGGCGAGCGAAGAGGAAGTCGCCATCCCGGTATATAGCCCGGAGCCGGTGGAGGCGCAGCCGGCCGTCGAGACCGGCGATTGAGCACGGTCCGTGTGGGTGCCCGGAGCGCGGCCGGGGGCGCGGCGCTTACTGGAGGAAGGCGTCGAGCCAGAGGTCGACGCCGATCGCGACGATCCCGGCGCTGATCAAGAGCGAGCGGGCCGTGGAGTCCGGCTTCGCGCTCTGGTAAAGCCTGAGGCCGGCGATGACGATCGTCAGGGCGGCGAGGCCCACGTGGGCCGCGACCACGGGCCCAGGCCCGCTGAGGTGGAAGCCCAGGATCTCGAAAGCGGCCAGGACGAGGGCCGGGATGATGAAAACGTCCGCGTACTTGCGGTCGAGTTCGCCCATCCGGTAGCGGGCCTCGGCCCAGCCGCCGGCGATCATGGGCAGGCCCATGGTGACGTGGACGACGCGGGCGTTCGGCTCGATGAACGCCACGGCGACCATCCCCCACCCGAGGAGGACGAGGACGGCGGGGAAGAGCAGGCGCCTGGGCAGGCTGCGGTGCCAGACGCCGCCGGCCAGGCTTTCGGCCGAGATCATCGCGCCCACGAACATGAGGCCGGCGCCGAAGGCGTGGTGGGATTCGGCCGGTCGGGGGATCCAGGGGAGATCGTCGGGCGTGGGCAGATGGAGCAGGGGGAGGACCAGCAGCCCGGCCTCCGCCGGCACTAGCGTCCTCCCGGACTGAGTCGCCGGTTCATGCCTTCGGCTTGACCTCCAGCTTGCTCTCCACGTGCGGCTTGATGTGACCCTGACGGGTGACTTCCACCAGCTTGCCGCACTTGGGGCACCTCACCGTCTTCGTCACGACGTAGACCTTCTCGCTGGAACCGGCGCACCAGATGCTCACTTAAGGCCACTCCCTTCCTGGGGCATGCTTTACGGGACGATTCTAAGCCTCCGGGCCGGGCAATATCGAGCCGCGGTGGGCGAGCGCGAGTCAGTCGCGAGGCGGGAAGCCGTCTGGTAGACTAGGCACGTCCACGGAGGTCGGGGCGTAGCGCAGCCTGGTAGCGCACTTGAATGGGGTTCAAGAGGTCGCCCGTTCGAATCGGGCCGCCCCGACCAAAAATCGAATCTGAGAGGCCCTCCCATGAGGGCCTTTTCTCCGTGACTATTCAGACTTATCCGCGCGGGCTAGATTCTCGTCATGCGTGCCAAGCGCTCATCGGACATGTCGTCCGGCAGCGGTCGTTCCGGTCCGTGATAGGCGAGACGGCCGTCGCTTGCATCCTCCACCCATGCTTGACCCCTATTGATGAGGTCACGCGTGGCGTTAAGGAGAATCGCCGGGTCGTAGGGTATTGGTAGCCCCAGGCGGGTGAGGAAGGGAAGAATGACACGTTCTACCGGCTTGCCGACAAACAAGTCAGCCTCACGCGAGTTCAGGTCAAGGAGTGCGGCCTGAAAAGCTTCCGGCGGAAACACGCGCGGGAGACGCTCCCTGAATGTCTCAACGATGCTGACTGCGGCAGCGAGGTCCAGACTCTCACAGTGCGGCTCACGCCTCCCCGCCCTCAGCTGCCAGAAGCGCCAGACGCCGTAAACCGCTCGCAGCTGGCTGTCCGCGAATGAAGACTCGACTCCATTAGCAAGCGTCAGATCGACTTGCTTGTTCGGCTCGACTAGTAGAAGGGCGTTGGCGAACCTCGTTCCCCAGTCGACTGCCAGAAGCGCCTCGTCCTCCGGTAGGCAGCGGAGCGCCACGAGGATGGTCAGCCAGCCGTCATCGAGCACTCTCCGGCGCCGCACGAACCGCCACCAGGCACCGCCGCCCATTACGAACGGACTCGCCGGGCCGGTTCTCACAGGCCGTTCCGCGGCCGGGACGTCGTACACCAGGACACGCTCTGTGCCCGCCAGGTCACGAAGCGCCACATCCAAGACACTGTTAGCGGCCATCGTTGCACCAGACTTGATTCGATTGTGGGACCGACCAGAGCAGCTCGGCGGCCCGCAGCCAGGCGCTCTGCTCCGCGCCCTTCGGTTCATCCTTGAAGCGGTAATCCGTCTTGCGGAAGTATTCGCGACAATCGTCGGCGAGCTTGGCGAGGCGGCTTTGCTCGCTTCTCAACAACGTGACCGCGAAGTGCCTCTGCAGGGTCGGGAGTAGCCGAGGCAGGTGCCGAATGCATACCATGCTTTCTTCGATCTCCTCAGCTGGAAGGGTCGCAAGCAGAGCCAGAGATTTGTCGACCGCCGAGTCCTCGTAGGCGCACCACTCACAGGCGGGGTCAGCGGTCCCGCCGATCTGATCGCGCAAGGTCATCGGAGCAAGCTCATCAAAGAGCCAGCCCATGCTCGCGGCCTCACGGGCGTGGTAGGCGCAGGCCGATGAGGTATCCCCTAGCAGAGACGGTTCGCGGTGCCCCGCTTCCTCCCGGGCAAGACAGGGAAGGCAGCCTGCTCCGCGATGCCGGGCTACGGCCAGCTCCGGGGTCTCGCAGAATTGATCGTTCCGGTATGACCGCGAGCCGATGGAGCGCCGCGGGAACCGGCCGAAGAGGAAGTCGAGCGCCAGTTCCGGCTCCCTGCATGGTGCTGCCTCGATACGGTGCCGAATGCCGGCGGTCAGCGATGGCGGCACTTCGGAAAGGCCGAGCAAGCGCAGGGAGTGGGGGACGCAAAGATAGGTGCTTGCCTCCTGGACCTCCGCAACGTCCCCGAAGCAGGCAAGATCACCTATCGTCCAGCTCTCGTAATCCGAGAGCGTCTCGCAGAACGGACACGGGACCGAGGGCAACAACCGTTGTCCGATGCTCTTCAGGACGTTTCCGCCGATGAGGGCCCC
>Ga0073934_10007958_pt1 | contig 14405 bp, 16 predicted proteins | sample LarsenN4metaG_FD_76834 | JGI IMG/M metagenome (GOLD analysis project Ga0073934, IMG submission 76834) | Hot spring sediment bacterial and archeal communities from British Columbia, Canada, to study Microbial Dark Matter (Phase II) - Larsen... ...
AGGACTTTGGCGGGATGCGCCGGCGGCAGATCGGCCGGGACAGGTTCGAGCTCGGCATAACCGAGAAACGCATCCAGCGCGTTTTTCAGTCCGTGGGTGCCGAGCAGCGAGTCCCACATCATCGAGGAGATCTTGAGGCAGGCGGCCATCGGCGTGCGCGCGCGCCGCCGTTCCATGTCGATGCGGAACTGCAGGCCGCGCAGGCGGCGCTGGTCGGGGGACGGAAACTGATTGAGGAAATCCTCGATCAGGGCCAGGCGCCGCGCCTCGAAGGCCCGCGGGTCGGTGCGCGCCAGCGTGGCCCATTCGTCGAAATCGATGATGGTGTTGACGTCGGTCGCTGCCTGCACGGCTTGGACCCCCGGGATTCTCCCCGATTCTATATGGGATTTGGCGGGGCGGGGAAGTGGCCCGGCTGCTCAGCGGCAATTCCGGCCGGACGAAGCGGGGCCGGTGGCCGGAGGGGCGGGGGCGTCAATCGCCGCGCGTGCGGCGCATCCGGCGCAGGTGCTCGCGCTCGAGGTGGGCCACGAATCCTTCGACGGCCTTGAGGCGGGGGCGGGTGATGTCCACGAACCGCCCGCCGAGCCGCAGCAGATTGCCGCGCGTTTCCTCGCCCACGTAACGGATCTCGAGGGCGAAGGCGATGTTCTCGTGGCCCGGCAGGACGATTGAGCACTTCGGCCAGATGTCACCGAGAAGCGGCACCACCTCGCGCTTGTCGCGGTGGCGCGTGCCGATGCCGCCGGCGGAGATGTCATACAGCTCGCCTTTCAGGACGAAGCCCTCGTTGTGTTCGAGCGTGACCGGGATGAGGCTCGAAGCACTGACGCGTGCGCGGTGGCTGTGGCGCCGCTGCCAGTAGCGGACGTTGTCCGGGATCGCGACGCGGTACAGTGCCATGCCGTCGCTGAAGCCGGCCTCGACCATGCGGCTCGCGAAGCTCACGTCCACGCCCTGCACCTGGGCGCTGACGATGACGCGCTGGGCGTCGCGCATCAGCGCGTTGCCGTCGCGCGGGGTGAGTTCGTCGAGCACCAGGTAGCCCTGGCTGGGATGAATTTCGAGGATGGCGCTCAGCCACGATTCGTTGTCGCCCGGCAGGCTGACGTGCACCAGGGCGTGCGCATCCTGCAGGCGCCGCAGGATGCCGGCGATCTGCATCGGCAGCGTCACCTGCTGCGGTTCAGTGGTGACCGAGGACGCGGAATTCGGAGGCTTGGTCATGGCGTGCGCCGATCATCGTAACGGATGGCAAGAAGCATAGTTGCCGCCAACCGTTTCCGGCAAGCACGTCAGGCGCTGGCGAGCGGTCGGCCGGGCGAGGACGAATCGTCGGTTTTGCCGCGCGCCGAGTACAGCGCGGCTTGCGGCGGTTGGCCGCGCAGCAGCCGGAGCAGCGATTGGGTATGGCGCAGGCTGGCCTCGATCATCCCGCCGTTGATCTCGTTTTGGCGGCGGCACTCCGCGGCGAGCGCACTGAAGCGCTGCACCCGCTCCGCCGGCGTCTGGCCCGCCGTCGCCGGCAGCGTGCGCAGCAGCGGTTCGAATTCGGCCAGCGCCGTCTGCTTCTCGCGCGTGAGGAGTTCGACCGCGTCGAGATCGCCGTTCAGCAGGGCGTCATGTTCGCGCCGCAGGATCGCGAGCAGCGCCTCGGCGTGGTCGAGATGGGTGTCGCCGATCGTCATTGATTTCAGGACTTGTTCATGCCGAACAGGCTGCGCTCGAGCGCGATCAGCTTGTCCGCGACGTGCGCGTTATCGATTTCGTAACGGCCGTCCTGGATCGCCTGGCGCAGTGCCTCGACGCGCGCCGGGTCGATGTCCGGAGTGCCGGCCATCAGTGCCTCGAGTTCGCGCAGCCGCGAGGCGGTTTCGGTGAGGCTCACCTGGTCGGTTCTGGCCGGGGTCGCCGGCGTGCCGGCCGGGCGGCCGTTGGCCGGGGCCCCGCGGCCCGCGGACTTGTTGTCCGGGGTGTCGAGCGAGCGGGGGCGGAAGCCGTTGATTTCGTTGGTCATGAGATTGGTCCTCGGGTTCTATAGGCCGCTAACGGCCGACCCGTAAGAGAACTTTAGCCGCGGGCGGGCATTTCGCGAGTCTCCGGTTCATAGCGGTATCCGCACCAGCCCCGAGGTCTCGACCCGGCCCTCGATCACCCGCCGGGTCGCGCGGTTGCGCACCGGAATCATGGACCCGGCGGCGCCGTCGGCAAGCGCCTCGCCGCTCACCCGCACCTCGAAGCCCGGCTGGCCGGAGACGACCGTGACCGTCTGGCCGCGTTTCACCACCGGCAGTTGTTCGAACATCGCGCTGTTCAGTACTGCACCGGCGGCCACCGGGAAGCGCAGGCGCTTGCCGAGCGCCTGACCGGGGTCGGTCAGAACCCCATAACCGAAGGTGGCAAGATCCACTGGCCGGCGCGCCAGGTCCGATTCGCCGAGCGTCGCGCCGCGCGCCAGGGTATGGGACGCGACCAGGGCCTCGGCCATGACCTGGACCCGCACCGGCACGTACACGAGCCACGGGGAGTCGCCCCGGCAACGCACGCCGATCGACCACTGTCCGGAAGGCTGGGCACCGGGTGCGGTTTCGGCGGACAGCGCCTGGGTGCAGCGCGCCAGATTACGGGCGTCAATCGCGCCCACGTCGAGCCTCGCCTGTCCGCCCAGCTGCCGGGCGCGTGCCGCGGCGAATTCGTGCGCGGCCCGGGCGATCGCGGCCGGCGATTCGTGCGCTTCGGTTTCGGCGTGCACGCCGCCGGCGGCCGCGGCCAGGAGCAAGGCGAGGAATGCGCGCATGACGGGGTTCAGTGCCGGCCGATCTCGTCGGCGAGCGCGTCGAGATGGCGGAAGAGCGCCAGGCTGAGGCTCTCCATCTCGGCAAGTTTCTGCGCGGCCACCTCGCTCTCGCCGCGCGCGGCGTGCCCGGCGATCTCGCGCCCGAGACGGTGCACGGCGGCGTGCGGCGCCTCCATGGCCTGGAAGGCGGGGCTCGCGGCGTAGCGGGCCTTGCCCTCGCCGGCATACCACTTTCCGAGGCGGCACTGGGTATGGTCCTTGAGTTCGTTCTCGGCGAGCGTCAGCCGTCCGTGGAGCACGTCGGTGAGCTTCGCCTTCCACATCAGGTGGTCGGATTTCACCACCTCCAACAGCAGGCGTGCGTCGCCGAATTCGGCCAGCAGGTCGAACTGCCGGCGGCTGTGTTCGGCCTGGGCATGGGCGAGCGTGCTGATCGCATCGACCCTGGCGCTTTCACTCTTGAGGGCGGCGGTGACGGTGGCCAGGTTGTCGGCCATCTCGCCCGAGACCTGGCTCTGTTCCTCGGCAGCGGCGGCGATCTGGTGCACGCGGTCGTTCACGTCACGCACCACGGTGGTGTTCTCGGCAAAGCTCGACGCCACGGTTTCCAGGGCGGCATTGCTTTCGCCCAGCCGCTTGAGGCTGTTGGCGACCGACTCGCCGACGCTGTTCGACAACCCGTTCATGGTTTTGGTCACGGTTTCGATCTCGCTCGTGGCGTTCGCGGTCTTGTCGGCGAGCTTCTTGACCTCGTCCGCCACCACCGCGAAGCCGCGTCCGGCCTCGCCGGCGCGCGCCGCCTCGATGGCGGCGTTGAGCGCGAGCAGGTTGGTCTGGTGGGCGATGTCGCGCACGATCGCGGTGAGCTTGTTGATCTCCTGGCTGAACCCGAGGAACTGCTGCATGCTGCCGGCCATTTCTTTGACCGCGCTTTCGAGCTGGCCCATGTCGCCCATGAGCGAGGAAATCTTCTCGTTGCCGGTGATGCTGGCGGCCTTGCTCTGGTCGGCGCGCTCGGCGGTGGCCTGCGCGGCGCGCGAAATCTCGGTGGCGGCGGCCGCCATCTCCTCCACGGCCGTGGCCACGCTCGTGACGTTGTCCATGATCGAACGGATCTCGCGCACGAATTCGCCGTTCTTCGCTAGGATCGCGACGGTTTGCGTCAGGCCCTCCAGGCCGGCGCGCGCCAGCTCGGCCAGACGCCGCTGGTTGGCCGCCAGCCGCTCGGTGACTGGTGTCAAGGAATTGGCAGTTCGCGGGTGCCGGGCGGAGAGCTCGGAAAACGTCTGACGGTCGGCCGACGCCGCCGCTTCCAGGATCGGCAGGAGCTGCCGGCTCAGCAGAACAGGCGGATTTTTCACAACTTTCCTCCATTCGTGATCCTTGCCGTCGGCTACGTTTATTCACCGGAGCGGAAAGGGGTTGGTCTGCGGGCGCAGTGATTGGTATCGGGAAATGCAATTCCTGTGCCGGTCGCCACCGGGTTCAAGAAGTCGCCGGCCAGGGCCGATAGCCCGTGGCGGGTTATTGCAAAGAAGCATCCAGCACACGCGGGGAGAAAACATGGCCGGAGTACTTGAAAGCGTCGATATGCGCACCCGGCTCGCCGGTCACAACCGGCTCGAGCTCTTGCTGTTTCGCATGAATGGCCGGCAACGCTACGGCATCAATGTGTTCAAGGTGCGTGAAGTGATCGAGTGCCCGCCGCTGCGGCGCATCCCCACCGCCCATGCCGCGGTGCGCGGCGTGGCCACCATCCGTGGCCGCACCCTGCCGGTGATCGACCTCGGCGTCATTCTCGGTGCGCGCCACTCGCTGCGCGGCGACAACCACTACGTGGTGGTCACCGAATTCAACCGTTCGGTGCAGGGCTTCCTGGTCAGCAGCGTGGACCGCATCGTCAACATGAACTGGCACGAAATCCTGCCTGCGCCCCCCGGCAGCGGCATGGGCAATTACCTCACGGCCGTGACCAAGCTCGACGATGAGCTGATCGAGATTCTGGATGTCGAGAAGGTGCTGGCCGAGGTGGTCCCGCGTCCGCTGGATGTGTCGGGCGCGGTGCTGACCAGCAGGCCCGACATGGCGAAACAGCTGCCCATCCTGGTGGCCGACGATTCCAGCACCGCGCGCAAGATGATCGCCCGCACCCTCGACCAGGTCGGCATCAAGTACCACATGGCCACCAACGGACGCGAGGCGCTCAACATGCTCAAGGGCTGGGCGGCGAGCGGGAACATTCATGACCAGATCGGTCTCGTGGTGTCGGACATCGAAATGCCGGAAATGGACGGCTACACGCTGACCACCGAGATCAAGAAGGATCCGGCGCTCAAAGGCCTGTATGTGCTGCTGCACTCGTCGCTGTCCGGGGTGTTCAACGATTCCATGGTCAAGAAGGTCGGGGCCGACCGGTTCCTGGCCAAGTTCAACTCCGATGATTTCGCCAAGCTGGTTCTGGAAATCATCGTCCAGAGCCGGCGCCCGCACTGAACCACACCGTAATGATGGTATGAACATTGCCCACATCCCTGTTCGTGTGCCGGTTCGTCAATCCATCGACGGGCGGTATTTTCATTCATCCGTCCACACCATGAGGTCTATCGCCATGCTGACACGTGTTTCCCCGCTGTTTCTTGCCTCGCTGCTGATGGTCGCCGCACCGCTGACGCTGGCCGCCGACAAGGTTTCACCCGAGACCGTCAAGGGCGCGACCACGATCGATACCGCCAAGGCCAAGGCGCTGTTCGACAAGGGTGTAGTCTTTGTGGATGTGCGCAACGACAAGGACTGGCAGGCCGGTCATATTCCCGGCGCCGTGCACCTCGAGCTGACCAAGAATTACACCGCGGCCACGCTCGGCGCCAAGGTCAAGAAGGACCAGGACGTGGTGCTGTACTGCAACGGCGCGAGCTGCATGCGTTCGTCCGAGGCCTCGGAAAAGGCGGTCGGCTGGGGCTTTACCAAGGTGCACTACTACCGTCTGGGTATCCCGGACTGGAAGGCCGCCGGCTACCCGATGGAATAATGCCCCGGACCGCAATCGCTCCCCTTTGACAGGTGGCTCCCATGATGTTGCGCACCCGCATTATTCTGGTTTCCGTGTCGGTCATGCTGCTGGCCACGATCGCCCAGATCGTGGCCGGAGCGCTGATGCAGCGCGAAATCGAAGGCCGCTTCAGCGAGGCCACGCTCACCGGCAAGACCGTGCTGTGGGGGAAGATCGTTTCCTCGCAGCTCGATCATATGCAGGCCAATACCCTGACCCTCACGCGCGACAAGGACACGCAGGAGGCCCTGCGGAAGGGCAACCGCACCGTACTTGCCGACAACGTCAAGACCACCTTCAATCTGCTCTCGGCCTCGAACGTGCTGACCGGGCTGATGCTGATCGATGCCGAGGGCGGCATTCTGGTATCGCTGCCGGACGGCCGTACCGGCGCCAGCACGATGCAGCTGGCGAAGGAGGCGCTCAAGGAAGGCCGGGTGAAGCGCGGCGTCGAGCGCGACGAGGCGGGGCAGCTGGCGGCCGTGGTCGCCTTCCCCATCTACCAGCGCGGCAAGGTGGCGGCCGTCGGTGTGTATCAACGCCGCCTGCAGGCGGCGCTCGAGGATTTCAAGAAGAACGACCAATCGGAAGCGATGCTGCTCAACAGTCAGGGCCAGGTGGAGGCCAGCACCCGCCCCGAGATGGGCAAGGAGCTGGCCGGCCGGCTGCCGGTGCTGGGTGAAACCCGGCTCGACAGGCACCGGTTCGGCGACGCCACCTGGACACTGGCGGTGGTGCCGGTGCTCGGCGCCGGCAACCAGCCGCTCGCGCACCTGGTTACGGCCCACGACCATACGGCCAATTACCGGAAGCAGAACGTTCTGACCGTGCTCGCCATTGCCATCGGGCTCGGCGTGATCGGCGCGGCGGTCGCGGGTCTCTACTGGTACATGACCCGCAGCTTCAAGCCGCTCGATGCCGTGATTGTGTCGGTGAACGGCATCGCCAACGGCGACCTCACCGTGCGCGTGGAGGGCGTGGAGTCGCAGGATGAAACTGGCCGGTTGCTGAGCGCCACGCGCGCCATGTCGGGCAAGCTGCACGGCCTGATCGGCGAAGTGACCGGCTCCACCGCCCAGCTTTCGGCGGCGGCCGAGGAGATGTCGGTGATTACCGAGCAGAGCAGGCGCGGTACCCAGAAACAGTTGTCGGAAATCGACCAGGTGGCCACGGCCATGAACGAAATGGCCGCGACCGTGCAGGAGGTGGCGCGCAACGCCGCCAGCGCGGCCGACGCCGCCGCCATGGCCAATGCCGAGGCGCAGAACGGCCGGCGCGTGGTGTCGGAGACCATGCAGGCGATCGATGCCGTGGCCAACGAAGTGGAAACCGCCGCCGGGGTGATTCACAAGCTCGACGCCGACACCGCCAGCATCGGTACGGTGCTGGATGTCATCAAGGGCATTGCCGAACAGACCAACCTGCTGGCGCTCAACGCCGCCATCGAGGCGGCGCGCGCCGGCGAACAGGGCCGCGGCTTCGCAGTGGTGGCCGACGAGGTGCGCACGCTCGCCACCCGCACCCAGGAATCCACCCAGGAAATCCAGAAGATGATCGAGCGCCTGCAGGCCGGCGCGAAGAGCGCGGTACAGGCGATGGACGCGGGCCGCAGCCGCACCCAGGCCAGCGTCGAGCAGGCGGCGCGCGCCGGCCAGTCGCTGGATTCGATCGTGAGCGCGGTCGGCACCATCAACGACATGAACGCCAAGATCGCCAGCGCCGCCGAGGAACAGGGTGCGGTGGCCGAGGAAATCAACCGCAACATCGTGACCATCAGCCAGATTGCCAATCAGACGGCCTCCGGCGCTGAACAGACCGCCAGGGCCGGACAGGAGCTGGCGCAGCTGGCCGGGCGGTTGCAATCGGTGGTCGGGCGGTTCAAGGTCTGAAGCGCGCGGCGTGTATTAGCGTCCGCGGGTGCGAAGGCTTATGCGCAGTCCAATTTCACCGGAAGACTATGAACGGTTCCGCGTTTTCCTCGAGGATGCCTGCGGCATCACGCTCGGCGACAACAAGCAATACCTGATCGCCAGCCGTATCGGCCCGCTGCTGGACGAGTACCGGATTCCGTCGGTGGGCGCGCTGGTTGAACGGCTGCGATGCGAGCGGCAACCGGCGCTCTACGAGCGCATCGTGGATGCCATGACCACCAATGAAACCCTGTGGTTCCGCGACGGTTTCCCGTTCGAGATCCTGAAGCAGGTGATCCTGCCGGAGCAGGTCCGGCAGAAGGGCATTGGCCTGCGCCTGTGGTCGGCGGCCTGTTCGTCGGGGCAGGAGCCGTACACGCTCAGCATGTGTGTCGAGGAGTATTTCCGCGCCAACCCCGCACCGCTGGCCAGCAACGTCCAGATCATCGCTACCGACCTCTCGCCCTCGATGCTCGAGCAGGCGCGCGCCGGCGTGTACGATGCCGCGGCCATGGCGCGTGGCTTGAGCGAGGAACGTAAACGCCAATTTTTCCAAGAGCGGTTCGGCCGCTGGGAAGTGCGGGACGGGATCAAGCGCCGCGTCAGCTTCCGCGAGCACAACCTGATGCAGAGCTTCGAGCCGCTCGGGAAATTCCAGGTGATCTTCTGCCGCAACGTGCTCATCTATTTCTCCGCCGACCTCAAGCGTGACATCCTCGCGCGGCTCGCCGCCGCGCTGCACCCGGGCGGCTATCTGTTCCTCGGCGCGGCCGAGGCCATCACCGGCTACTCCGACGCCTTCGAGATGCTGCGCCTGCCGCAGGGGATCGTCTACCGCCTCAAGCCCGCCGCGCGCGCGGTACGCTCGGGTTAGCTCGGCGCCGTGGGTCGGCCTTCAGGCCGATACCCCGGGCTGAAACCCGGCTCACAAGAAGCGGGTCGCCCGCGGCAAGCCTTGCCGCCCCGCCTGTTTGGTGTTGCCGCTTCATCCTTCCCGCCTTGCCGTAACTCCCGAAAACCCGCGGATTTCCCGGGCCGTCCGACGCTGGCACAGGCATTGCTGTAGAGACCAGCAAAGTCATTGTGGAGGTCGCCATGCCGTTCAACATCGATACCGCACTCGGGATTCATCCGCAGGCGCTCACGCTGCGCGCGCGCCGCGCCGAGGTGCTGGCGGCCAACCTCGCCAACAGCGACACGCCCGGCTACCGGGCGCGCGACCTCGACTTCCGTGCCGCGCTCGGCGGCACCCGCGCCGACCAGGAAACCCATTCGATCCGGCTGGCCGCGAGCCATGCCGGGCACCTGCAGGCGGACGGCGCGGCGCTCCTGGGCGGCGAGCTCTTGTACCGCATTCCGACCCAGCCATCGATCGACGGCAACACCGTCGACCCGCAGATCGAGTACGCGGCGTTCGCCGAGAACGCGCTGCGCTACCAGGCGAGCCTCACCTTCCTGGGCGGGCGCATCAAGACCCTGCTCACCGCCATTCGGGGAGACTGATCATGGCCAGCTTCAGCATCTTCGACATCGCCGGCAGCGCGCTTTCCGCGCAGTCGCTGCGGCTCAACGTCACTGCCTCGAACCTCGCCAACGCCGAGAGCGTAAGCTCAAGCCAAGGCACCACCTACCGCGCCCGGCACCCGGTGTTCGCAGCGCTGTTCGATCAGGCGAGCAAGGACGGCTCGGCGGTCGGCGTCAAGGTGCGCGGCGTGGTCGAGAGTCAGGCGCCGCTGCGCCTGCGACACGAGCCCGGCCATCCGCTCGCCGACGGCCAGGGCTACATCCACCTGCCGAACGTGAACGTGGTCGAGGAGATGGCCAACATGATTTCCGCCTCGCGCTCCTACCAGTCGAGCGTCGAGGTGCTCAACACCAGCAAGCAGCTGATGCTGCGCACGCTGGCGCTCGGTCAGTAAGGAGAGCACTCATGGCAACCATCGACACCAAGAACACCATCCCCGAAGGACTGGGGCTTGCACCGCCGAAGCGCACCGCCTCCAAGGAGCTCGGTCAGGAGCAGTTCCTCGAGCTCATGATCGCCCAGCTCAAGAACCAGGACCCGCTCAAGCCCATGCAGAACGGCGAGTTCCTCGGGCAGATGGCGCAGTTCGGCACGGTCAGCGGGATCCAGGAGCTGCAGAAGTCGTTCGGCCAGATGGCCAACGCGCTACAGTCCAACCAGGCGCTCATGGCCTCGAGCCTGGTCGGGCGCGCGGTACTGGTGCCGGGCGCCAGGCTCACTTACAACGGCACGACCCCGGCGCTGGCCGCGGCCGAGCTGCCGCAGGCGGCGAGCGACGTGCGCGTGACCGTGACCAACGCCGGCGGCCAGGTGTTGCGCCAGTTCAGCCTCGGCGCGCAGTCGGCCGGCACCGTGAAGTTCACCTGGGATGGTCTCAACAACGGCGGCCAGCCGTTGGCCGCCGGGCAGTACAACGTGAAGGTCGAGGCCGTGAACGCCGGCAAGACCAGCGCGTTGGCTTCGTATGTGGCGGCACGCGTCGACAGCGTGTCGCTGGGGGGTCAGCAGGGGATCACGCTCAATCTTTGGGACGGGTCCACCGTGTCGCTGACCGACGTGAAAGAAATCGCCTAACCGGTAAGGAGAAACAGCCATGGCCTTCAACACTGCAATCAGCGGTCTCAACGCCGCCACCACCGATCTCAACGTGATCGGCAACAACATCGCCAACTCGAGCACCAACGGCTTCAAGGCGTCGCGCACCCAGTTCTCGGATGTCTACCCGGTGTCGAACTTCGGCGTCGGCACCAACACCGCCGGCGCCGGCGTGAAGGTCGACGCCATCACCCAGCAGTTCACCCAGGGCAATGTCAACTTTACCAACAATGCCCTCGATCTCGCGATCAACGGCGACGGCTTCTTCCGGCTGAGCGATAACGGCGCGATCCTGTATTCGCGCGCCGGCGCCTTCGGCCTCGACGCCAGCGGCTACATCTCGAACGCCAACGGCCTGCGCCTCACCGGCTACCAGGCGGACGCGCTCGGCAACATCACCGGCGCGCTCGGCGAATTGCAGGTGTCCCTCGCCGACCTGGCGCCGCGCGCCACGGCCAACATCGACGTCGGCGTGAACCTGGACGCCACCGCGACCGTCCCGACCGTGGCATTCAACCCGGCGACCCCGGCGAGCTACAACCACGCCACCTCGGTCACAGTGTATGACTCGCTCGGCTCGGCGCACCTCGCCACCATGTATTACGTGCGCACCGCGCCGCTCGCCAACAACAGCTGGAACACCTATCTGTATATCGACGGTAATCCGGTCGACGGTCCGGACACCCTGCAGTTCAACAACGCCGGTGCGCTGATCGTGCCGGCGCCGCCGGGCACCCTCACCGCACCGGCCTACAACCCGGGCAACGGCGCGGCCAACATCACGCTGACGCTCGATTATTCGCAGGCGACCCAGTTCGGTAGCGGGTTCGGCGTGAATTATCTGACCCAGGACGGCTACACCACCGGGCGGCTGGCGGGCGTCGAGATCGACGGCGCCGGCGTGCTGCGTGCCCGCTATACCAACGGCCAGTCGCTGGTACAGGGCCAGGTGGTGCTGTCGAACTTCACCAACCCGCAGGGCCTCAAGCCCGAGGGCGACACCACCTGGGCGGAGACCTCGCTCTCGGGCGTGCCGCTCACCGGCGCGCCGGGCACGGCCAGCCTCGGCCTGGTGCAGTCGGGCGCACTCGAGGACTCAAACGTGAACCTGACCGAGCAGCTGGTGGCGATGATCACCGCGCAGCGCAATTTCCAGGCGAACGCCCAGGTGATCAGCACCGAAGACGCGATCACCCAGACGATTATCAACATCAGGTAGTCATGAGTCGCGAGTGCGGAGTCGTGATTCTTGATTCACGACTCCGTACTCAGCGCTCACGACTCAGCACTCGGGACTAGAAAATGGACAGAATGCTGTACGTCGCCATGACCGGGGCAAAGCAGACGCTGCTCGCCCAGGCCGCCAACACCCACAATCTCGCCAACGCCTCGACCACCGGCTTTCGCGCCGACCTCGAGGCGTTCCGCGCCATGCCGGTGTACGGTCCCGGGCATCCGTCGCGGGTGTACGCCATGGCCGAGCGCCCGGGCGTGGACTTCTCGCACGGTTCGATCACCCAGACCGGCCGTGAGCTGGATGTGGCAGTGCAGGGCGAAGGCTGGATCGCGGTGCAGGCGGCCGACGGAACCGAGGCCTACACGCGCGCCGGCGACCTGCGCGTGACCGCCAGCGGCCAGCTCCAGACCGGCGCCGGGCACAACGTGCTCGGCAACGGCGGACCGATCGCGATCCAGCAGTCCGAAAAGATCGAGATCGGCGCCGACGGCACGATCTCGATCCGTCCGCTCGGCCAGGCGCCGACCACGCTGGCCGTGGCCGACCGCATCAAGCTGGTGAAGCCGCCGCTCGCCGACCTGATCAAGGGCGCCGACGGCCTGATGCGCCTCAAGAACAACGCCTCGGTTCCGGCCGACGAGACCGTGCGGCTGTCGCCCGGCAGCCTTGAGACCAGCAACGTGAGCGCGGTCGAGGCGATGGTGAACATGATCACGCTGTCGCGCCAGTTCGAGATGCAGGTCAAGGCGATGCGCGGCGCCGAAGAGATCGACCAGTCCGCGGCCCAGATCCTGCGGCTGAATTAACCACGAATCCGACACGAGGAACCGAACATGAATCCAGCACTGTGGATCGCCAAGACCGGGCTCGAGGCCCAGCAGACGCGCATGGGCGTCATCGCCAACAACCTGGCCAACGTCAACACCACCGGCTTCAAGCGCGACCGCGCGGTGTTCGAGGACCTGATCTACCAGAACGTGCGCCAGGTCGGCGCGCAATCGTCGCAGAACTCGCAACTCCCGTCCGGTCTGCAGCTCGGCACCGGCGTGCGCACCGTGGCGACCGAGAAGCTGCACACCCAGGGTAACATCGTGCAGACCGGCAACGCCTTCGACCTCGCGGTCTCTGGGCGCGGTTTCTTCCAGGTGACAATGCCGGACGGCACCACCGCCTACACCCGCGACGGCTCGCTGCAGATCGATTCCCAGGGCCAGCTCGTGACCTCGAACGGTTACCTGGTGCAGCCCGGCATCACCATCCCCAGCGGCGCGCTGTCGGTGACGGTCGGCAATGACGGCACGGTGTCGGTGCTGGTGTCCGGCAGCGCCGCGCCCACCCAGGTAGGCAGCCTGCAACTCGCCGACTTCATCAACACCGCCGGCCTGCAGCCGATCGGCAGCAACCTCTATCTCGAAACCGCCGCCAGCGGCAGCCCGCAGCCCGGCACCCCGGGCCTGAACGGCCTCGGCACCCTGATCCAGGGCTCGGTGGAAAGCTCGAACGTCAACGTGGTGGAGGAGCTGGTGAACATGATCGAGACCCAGCGCGCCTACGAAATGAATTCCAAGGCGATCTCGACCACGGCATCGATGTTGCAGTATCTCAACAACAACTCGTAACCGCCGGAATTCCGGCAGAGGGATATTCATGGTCAGTCGGCGGAAAACGGTGTGGATGACGTTGGGCCTCGCGGCCGGGCTGCAAGGCTGCATCATCGGCCCGATGCGCGATCCCGATTATGCGGCCGCGCGCCCGGAAGCGCCGGCGGCGGTCGCCCAGCCGAGCGGCGGAATCTATCAGGTCGCGAGCGGCGTGGCCCTGTTCGAGGACCAGCGTGCGCGCCGGGTCGGCGACATAATCACGGTGCGGCTGGTGGAGAGCACCAACGCCAGCAAATCGGCCAGCACCACCACCAAGAAGGAGAGCGAGCTGTCGCTCAGCAACCCGACGGTGCTCGGCACCAACGTGCAGTTCGACGTGGCGCGCGGCGCGCCGCTGGCCCAGACCACCAACCTCAATCTCGGCACGTCGGTCGACAACAGCTCGCAGTTCAAGGGCGACGCCGGCAGCAGCCAGAAGAACAGCCTGTCCGGCAACATCACCGTGACCGTGACCGAAGTGCTGCCGAACGGCAACCTGGTGGTGCGCGGCGAAAAGGTGCTGGCCATCAACCAGGGGCATGAATACGTGCGGCTCGCCGGCATCGTGCGCCCGCAGGACATCCTGCCGGACAACTCGGTGCTGTCCACCCAGGTGGCGGACGCCCACATCCTGTACGGCGGCGAGGGCACGCTCGCCGAGGCCAACTCGGTGGGCTGGATCACGCGCTTCTTCCAGAGTCCGTGGTGGCCCTTCTGAGCAAAGATGTTGTCCAAATCCCTTCTCCCCGGAGGGGAGAGGCCGGTTAAGGTGAGAGAAACGACGATGATCAAGATCATTCTCAGACCGCTAATCGCCACCGTGCTGGTGGCGGTGGTTTCCGCCGCCCACGCCGAGCGCATCAAGGACATCGCCTCGATCGCCGGTGTGCGTGGCAACCAGCTGGTCGGCTACGGCCTGGTGGTAGGGCTGGACGGCACCGGCGACCAGACCACGCAGGCGCCGTTCACGACCCAAAGCCTCAAGAACATGCTGCAGCAGTTCGGCATCACGCTGCCGCCCGGCACCAACCCGCAGCTCAAGAACGCGGCGGCGGTCTCGATCCACGCGACGCTGCCGCCGTTCGCCAAGCCCGGCCAGGGCATCGACGTCACGGTGTCGTCGATCGGCAACGCCAAGAGCCTGCGCGGCGG
>Ga0073934_10007959_pt1 | contig 14405 bp, 14 predicted proteins | sample LarsenN4metaG_FD_76834 | JGI IMG/M metagenome (GOLD analysis project Ga0073934, IMG submission 76834) | Hot spring sediment bacterial and archeal communities from British Columbia, Canada, to study Microbial Dark Matter (Phase II) - Larsen... ...
TCAAGTCCAGCCTTATAAATACCTTGTAAGAGTGCAGTTTTAATTGTGTTTACATCGGGAGACGAGGCGGCCTCCTCTGACAGAATCATTGCTCCAAGTCGTTGACGGCGTAAGGCTCGAACCGCACGGGACCCTTCATCCCAGGTCACATCTTCTTCATCGATCAACCGGTCATGGTAGAGCGATTCAATATCGTGTCGTGTGATCGGAGCCGCAAGATTGATCGTGGCCCACTGAGTGCCTCCATCCAAGTCCGCGATGACGAGGAAGGACTCCGTAGCTAAGGGATCCGGTTTCGTGAAGCGTGCGCCTTGACCGTTGACGAGACGGTAGTGTCCTTCTACGCCGGGCTGCCTTCGAGCAATCCGATCAGGATAGGCGAGCGCAAGTAGCACTCCAGCCGCATATGAAGAGTCAGGCCTCTCATCCTGTTTCCTCGCTCTCTGTTGAAGAAGTTGTCGTCGCCATAATTCAGCGGTTCGCTTCACCCTGTCGAGAATAGGCCGATCTACCATCGCTCCCACTGTTGAATCATGCCGTCCCTGCAGCAGGTCTAACCTGATTCTCAGATCGACTTGTCGTTCTGCAGACGGGCCGTAGAGCAGATCGCGTTCGGTAAGCAGTGCTGCCAAGTCACACGCCTGCCCAGCAAGCCCTCGGGGGACGGCGTTAATCAACATATGCGCCAGGCGGGGATGCAGCGAAAGCTCAGCCATGCGCCTGCCATGGTCAGTCAGCCGACCATCAGCAGAGAAGGCTCCCAATTGGATGAGTAAGTTTTTGGCCTGAGCAACCGCTCCCTGTGGCGGCGGAGTGAGCCAAGACAATTCCGACGGATCCTGTGCCCCCCACTGTGCAAGATCGAGCATGAGAGGAGTCAAATCGGCATCGAGGATTTCCGGTGGACGACGGACAGCAAGCGTGGCCTGTTCTTTTTCGGTCCAGAGTCGGTAACAAATGCCTGGTTCAAGCCTCCCGGCCCTGCCCCGGCGTTGTTCGGCAGAATCTCGTGTGACATGGATCGTCTCCAATCGAGTCAGGCCAGTACGAGGATCATACCGCGGGATGCGCGAACGACCGGCATCAATCACCACACGTACGCCTTCGATCGTCAGACTGGTTTCTGCAATGGAAGTGGCTAAGACAACCTTTCTTGTCCCAGGAAGAGTAGGCTTGATTGCCGTTTGCTGTATTTCAAGGGGAAGATCACCGTGTAGCGGGGCAATCTTTATGTGAGGGTTTAATTGTGTATCCGACAGCATCCGCTCGACTCGACGGATATCCGCCATTCCAGGAAGAAAGACGAGTAGACTGCCTTCATCGCGTCGTAATGACCATCGGATAAGTTGAACGACGGCGAGATCGAGTCGTCCGGTAAGAGGTTGATCAAGATACCTGGTCTCAACCGGAAACATCCGTCCCTCACAGGTAATGAGGGGTGGATGGCCTAGAAGCTCGCTGACCGGACCACAGTCCAGGGTAGCCGACATCACCAAAAGGCGAAGGTCGGGGCGAAAGAGCCGTTGGGTTTCAAGAGATAAGGCGAGTCCAAGATCGGCCTGTAGACTACGTTCATGGAATTCGTCGAAAAGCACGATGCCATAGTCGCCCAGGGATGGATCCTCCTGCAGTAATCTGGTCAGCACCCCCTCCGTCACGACTTCGATCCTAGTCGTCGGTCCGATCTTCGTCTCAAGTCGCATTCGATAGCCCACGGTCTCACCGACACGCTCATGCAGCAGATCAGCCATGTGGTTGGCGGCGGCTCGCGCAGCGAGCCGCCGGGGTTCGAGCAGCAAAAGTTTTTTACCCGACAGCCAAGGAGCTTTCAGGAGCGCCAAGGGGACGCGAGTCGTTTTCCCCGCGCCTGGCGGGGCGCTCAGCAACGCATTCGGACCGGCTTCCAATGCTCGGCAGACTGACGGCAGGACTTCTTCTATTGGCAGTGCGGACATGACGTGATAGGGTCACGAACAGAGAGTGGATACTGTACCAGAACGTGAAGACAGGGTGGAATGACGAACCGTTCAGGACGTGAGCGAGCACCGATGTCGCCCTATCGTTGGAGCAGCAACAAACCGACAAGGCCTGGCTGGTACTGGTTTCGCGGGCAAGCGCATGAAGCCGACCCCTTTATCGTACTCGTCGATCAAGGGGGAGAGTTCCAATGGCCGGACGGTGGATTTCAAGAGGTGGCACTCACAAACGGCGAATGGGCCGGTCCGATCGAAGAACCGAACGAATAGAGCGGACCTTCCGTGATCGAAACGAAGGATTTAGGGATTTCTTCTATTGACGATGGGCGGAATGAATCATAGCCTCAATGTATCCCACAAATCATCACGCTGGAGATGAGGGATCATGACGGACCAAACGGTCGAGCCACACCTATTCATTATTCTGGGAGCGACTGGAGACCTGACGCGACGGAAACTACTGCCCGCGTTGTTTCACCTGCGCACCTACGGCGAGTTGGAAAAGCAGAATACGCTCATCGTCGGCGCTGCTTTGCCTGAAATCGGCGAGGAGGCGTTTCGATTATGGGCCTATGAGGGACTGCGTATTTCCGGCGCTCGTAATGCCCCGGATCTCCGGCAATGGTGTGAAGACCATCTGTACTATCAGACACTCCGGCAAGGTGGAGCGGCAGACTACGAAAACCTCGCCAGGTTTATCGCTCGTCTAGAGGTCTCGCGGAATCTGCCTCAAAACCGGATTTTCTACTTGGCGCTTCCCCCGCCGATCGTGCCGACAACCTTGGAACTGCTGGACCAAACCGGGTTGCTCAAAAGTCATGGCTGGGTGCGCGTGGTCTTCGAAAAGCCGTTCGGCCACGATTTTCATTCCGCCCGTATGCTCAATACCCTTCTCCATCGCTATCTGGACGAATCGCAGATCTATCGCATCGATCACTATCTCGGGAAGGAAACCGTGCAGAATCTGTTGGCCTTTCGTTTCGCCAACCCCATTTTTGAGTCGTTATGGAATCGGGACACAGTGGAGAGCGTAGAAATCACCGTGGCGGAGGATCTCGGTGTCGAACATCGCGGGGCTTATTATGCAGAAGCCGGTGCATTGCGCGACATGGTACAGAACCACCTGACACAACTCCTGACCGTTGTCGGCATGGAGGTGCCGACTTCCTTCGAAGCATCCGAGATCCAAGCTGAAAAATTGAAAGTGCTGCACTCGATTTCACCGATTCAACCGCAAGACGCGGTCTTCGGACAATATACGGCATGGAATGTTGGGGGCCAGCAGATTCCCGCATATCGAGAAGAACGAGGCGTATCTCCCGATTCGACAACCGAGACGTATGTGGCGTTGAAGGTGGAGATACATAATTGGCGATGGAGAGGCGTACCGTTTTACTTAAGAACCGGGAAACGGCTTCCGCGCAAGATCACGCAAGTGGCCGTTACCTTTCGTCCGGCGCCCATTCAAGTGTTTCGATCGTTGGAGCCGGGCAGTCTGAACCCCAACAAGCTCCTGATCACCTTGCAACCAAGCGAAGGATTCTCCCTTTGCTTTTCCGTGAAAACGCCGGGGCGGCCGTTCAGGTTTACAGACCGGGCGTTGAGCTTCGACTATGGACAGGCCTTCGGCGGCGAATTACCGGAAGCCTATGAGACGCTGCTGCGCGACATCATGATCGGTGACCAAACGTTGTTCGTCACGGCGGATTTTACAGAAACGGCCTGGCGACTTTACGACCCGCTGTTGGCCGGTCCACGACCGGTGCATTTCTACACGGCCGGATCATGGGGGCCGAAGGAAGCGGATGCTCTCGTGGAACGGGAGGGACACAGCTGGCAATTGGGATGGTAAGGCTTCACCCTCCGGTCTTCTGCTCTGTCGTCATGCTACCATGGCGGAATGGCCGCTGATACCGTCATCCCCATCACCACCGATATCCCGCAACGTCTGGACCGATTGCCCTGGTCGCGCTGGCATTGGCTGGTCGTCGGAGCGCTCGGAATCACCTGGTTGCTCGATGGGCTGGAAGTATCCATCGTGGCCTCACTCGGTCCGATGCTGACCCATCCAGACGCATTACATCTTTCCCAATCGGAAGTGGGGCTCACGGCTTCCGCTTACCTCGCAGGATCAGTCATGGGCGCGCTGCTCTTTTCGTACCTTACCGACCGCCAAGGACGAAAAAAATGGTTCATGATCACGTTGGCCCTCTATCTCACGGCGACCGTGCTGACGGCGTTTTCGTGGGACCTCATGAGTTTCATGTTCTTCCGATTTCTGACCGGCGCCGGCATCGGAGGCGAGTATGCCGCCATCAATTCCGCGATCGATGAATTGATTCCCGCCCGTAGCCGCGGGCATACCGATCTGGCGATCAACGGTACCTGGTGGCTTGGGTCCGCGGCCGGGGCATTGTTGACGCTGCTGCTGCTGAATCCGGCGATCTTTCCCGAATCCATCGGGTGGCGGCTCTGCTTTGTCTTCGGAGCCGTGCTCGGAGTGGCGATCATCATTGTTCGGCGCGTCATTCCCGAAAGCCCTCGCTGGCTCATGACCCACGGTCGGGTGCACGACGCGGACGCCATTGTGTCGGAGATCGAACGGCAAGTGGTGCAAGACCGACGAACATCGCTCGCCCATCCTCATGGCACGATCACCGTGCATCCCCGACCGCATGCGACGATCGCGACCGTGGCGCGAGAACTATTCCGGTCTTACCCACAACGAACGGTCTTGGGCATCGGACTGATGGTCACCCAATCGTTCATGTACAACGCGGTGTCGTTCACGTATCCGCTGCTGCTCACGAAATATTACGGTGTGCTCAGCAGCAACATCGGCCTTTACATCTTGCCGTTCGCGTTGGGCAATTTTTTGGGACCACTCTTGTTGGGTCGACTGTTCGATACGATCGGCCGCAAACCAATGATCAGCCTCACGTACGGCCTAGCCGGTCTCCTCTTGGGCGTGACGGGCTATCTATTCTGGGTCGGTTCCTTGACGCTCTCCACGCACATGCTGTTCTGGTCCTTGATTTTCTTTTTTGCGTCTGCGGGGGCGAGTGCCGCCTATCTGACGGTGAGCGAAATCTTCCCGATGGAGATCCGTGCGATGGCGATCGCCTTTTTTTTCATTGTGGCACAAGGAGCCGGCGTGGCGGCACCGTGGCTCTATGGAATGCTCATTGAAACATCGATCACCAGTGTCTTTTACGGCTATCTTCTGGGTGGCGGAATGATGCTGCTCGGCGCTGCGATCGAGCTGTGGTGGGGAGTGAAGGCGGAAGGGCAATCGCTTGAGCAATTGGCGACCCCCTTATCAGCGCGAACGCCTACTGAAGACCCTTCCGAGGTACGATAAGTTGTGAGTGTGGTCTGAGTCATCAAAGAAGTCGCTCTCTTATCTTCCTTCTGTAGTTTCCTAGGGCTCTCTCCAGCTCTTGCTGATCGTTCATGCGTGCTACCGAAGTAGCGGGAATTTGCACAAGGAGAGATCTGAACAAAACGATGACCGCGGCACATGACAGTCGGATGATCCTTGACGAACAGCACGTCAAAATCATCTTCGACGGGACCATGACAAGACCGCAATTGGACCATCCTGAAGGGCTGGCGTTCGACCGAAAGGGGCGCTCTACTGCGGCGGGGAACAGGGACAGATCTTTCGCGTGTCTCTGGAAGATCGCACGATAGAACAGGTCGCTGACACGGGCGGTTTTTGTCTTGGAATGGCCTTTAATGCAGAAGGCAAGCTGTTCGTGTGTGATTCGCGCTACGCCGCGGTGTTTCGTTTTCGTCCGGACACCGGAAGACTGGAATTGTTCGCGAAGGAGGCGGAGGGCATTGTTCCTGATGGGTTGGCTGTCGATAGCTTGGGGAGGCTGTACGTCTCCTATTATGAGCCGAGCGCAGTGTCTCGCGTTGGGCTGGACGGTACTGTAGAAACCATCCGGTATGATCTCGAAGCCATCGTGCTGTATCATCCTACGAATTGCGCGTTTCGCGGAACCAGTCTATTCACCGTTAATCTCGGCAAGTGCCACATTACCGAACTTGCAGTCGGCATTGAAGGCAATCCGCTGCCGCCGGTGTAAGGTGGCGCCTGCTGTCCGATCGGAGACTCACCTGGTGCGGTGAGAACAGGACTTCAACGTTCGCCTTCGAAAGACTCTCTCTTGCCGCTCGAGTACCGGTTATGTAACTTCACCGGGGGGGCGGTGCGCGCGCGAATTCGTAGGTTGATCATTTCTACAGCCACCGAAAACGCCATCGCGAAATAGATGTACCCTTTCGGCACATGAACGTCGAATCCCTCCACCATCAAGGTCACACCGACAAGGATGAGGAACGACAGCGCGAGAATTTTGATCGTCGGATGGGCGTCGACGAAATCGCCGATGGGCCGGGCCGCGAACATCATGACGAGTACGGCCCCAATAATCGCCGTTGCCATAACGGACACCTCATCTACCAGCCCCACCGCCGTGATCACGGAATCCAACGAGAAGACGATATCCAGCACAGCGATCTGCACTAACATCATCCCGAAACCGGCGGGAACCGATGCGGCGGTCCGTTCATCAGCGCCTTCCAGACTGTTGTGGATCTCGTGGGTGGCCTTCGCCAGAAGAAACAGGCCGCCGATGATGAGAATCAGATCCCGTCCCGAGATCGCTTGATTCAGCACCGTGAAGAGCGGAGCCGTCAGCTCCATCACGAGCGAAATAGAAAATAACAGGCCTAATCTCGCGACCATCGCGAGGCCCAGCCCAAGGCGGCGCGCCAGACTCCGCTGATGCTGAGGAAGTCGGCCCACGAGGACGGAGATGAAAATAATATTGTCGACTCCTAGAACGATTTCGAGCGCCGTGAGCGTGCCCAGCGCGATCCACATCTCTGAATGAGTCATCCAGTCGAACATGCGATTCTCCCAGTAGGCAAAAAACTGCCGGATTCAGAATCCGCTCCAGAGCAAGAACTTTGTTCCGTCGCGATGGGTTACTCGAGGAGGTCAATTCGAGTTGGTGCCTTGGTGTGGCATGGAACCCCATAATCGACTTCAGGTCAGTGTTGGATCATATCCATTCCGGTTCTGCCACCTGACATGCTTGGACCGATTGTCATAGAACGGAGCGCGCAAGGTCATCCACGTTTGAGATAGATCCAAAAGGCCTTACTAACGAGATATAATAGGGTCATTCAGCACTAACCGCTCGTATAGATTGGCTGTTATTGATGGCTATGGTATTGGATCCGCAGATAGTCATAAGGGTGCTATCCTATCCTGTAGATTCTACGTAATATGTAGAACTGTGCAAGTATTTTGACTAGAGCCGTGGTACTTACCTATGGTATAAGATAGGGCCGTACGTACAGAGCATCGTTCCAATGTGCACAGCAGGGCATTTCGTTCATTGATGTTCTGCTTGGGAATAAGGCCATTCGAGCCCCTAAACGCAAAGCCATGTCCGTTCGTATGGTGGACAGATACCGCGTGAAAAGCAAGACCTCAGGGATGTCACCATAGGAATCGACAGAGGGGAGGTGCTTGTGGAAACCGTAGATGAAATGGTGGGAGCGAGTCCCGCCATCTGCGCTGTCTTTGACTTGGTTCGCAAGATGGCGAACACCGAGATGCCGGTGCTTATTACCGGTGAGACGGGCACGGGGAAGGAATTGACCGCGCAAGCGATCCATGAGCGAAGCCTCCGGAAGCACGGGCCGTTCGTGCCGATCAATTGCGGAGCCATCCCGGAAACCTTATTGGAATCGGAATTGTTCGGTCATGAACGTGGCGCCTTCACAGGGGCTGTCCAACAAAAGAAGGGCAGGCTGGAAGCGGCGGCCGGCGGCACGTTGTTTCTGGATGAAGTGGGCGATCTGCTGCCTGCCCTCCAGGTCAAGCTGCTTCGGTTTTTGCAGGAGGGCACGTTCGAACGGGTCGGAAGACAAGAGACGCTCCATGTCGATGCGCGTGTCCTTGCCGCGACCAATGTGGACCTGAAAGCGGCGATCGACAAGAACCTCTTTCGCGAGGACCTCTACTACAGGCTCGGCGTATTACATATTCATCTGCCACCGCTGCGGGACCGGGGCGAGGATATCTTGCTCATGGCAATGGTCTTTCTCAAGCGGGCCGCTGCGACCTATCACAAGCCGATCCGAGGCTATACGTCCCAAGCCGTCGACGTGCTGCGCGCCTATTCCTGGCCAGGAAATGTGCGGGAGTTAAGCAATCGGGTCCGACGCGCCGTGGTCATGGCGGAGGGAACGGAGATTACTCCACAGGACTTGGACCTGGCTGGCGAGGAACCTCACCCAGTCGATTCATTGAATTCCCTACGGGCCGCTCACCGACGGATCGAGATGGAGTTACTGGTGAAGGCAATCAGTTTGCATCGAGGGAACTTGACCCGGATGGCTCGAGACTTGGAAGTGAGCCGTTCGACGTTGTACCGCAAACTCCGGGCCTATGGGCTGGAGAAGTTTGTGCCGGCCGCAACTCCGCTTTCTGTGGGCTCCAGACCGAAGGCCAAGAAATCGACAAAACCCTCCGCCCAGGAAGGAGGGGATGGACTGTCTCGTGAATCTGCACCGGTGGACCTTTCCTTGGAGCCAGCGCATCAACTCTCTCAATCGGTCTAGCAGAGTTGTTTCATCATAAAACAGTGGTTTGAGCCACGAGGGCTCTCGTGACCGCTTATGTCATTGTATCTACTTATGTTCATGTCCTCCCGTACTTTACGGTAGGGCCATTAGGATCCGTCCATTTTTAGGACGTAGCTAAATGCCCCAGAGGGCGCCTCCAAACATAGACGGTTTTTCCCCTGACAATTAAGTATACGAATATCATGGCGATTGTATCGGCGTGGCGGAGAATGCGGCCCCTCATCTGTTTTCAAGATCTCCGAAGAGACCAGGTCTCAAGCGCCCGGCCATGACACAAAAAGGCTGATTGCCTCGATCAGCTCCCTCTCCCTGCACCCCCATTTTTCACAAGACTTCGCAAAATCAAGTTGTTCTGAACTTGGTCTATGAATTGCTCTCCCTCCGCTGCAATCGAGTGAATGATGTGCGACGCGAAGGGTAGGAGAAACCAGCCCCCATCTGTAGCGAATGCAGGTATTTTTTGAGGCAGCGGAGCTCGAAGAACATCCTGTGAGGAGGTGGGAGTGGTGTTTGACAAGAGGGAAGAGGAGTTGTGGGCAGAGCAGTCAAGGTCCGTGGAAGTTTTGCAACGAAGCGGTTGGGATGATCGAGTCGCGACGTGTCCTGCCAGCTCTGTCCTTTCGGCGGCTTCTCCTGACATCAAGTGCGGCAACGAGTTGCGGTTCTGCTGCCAGGCAGTCTTCCGGGTGCTGGGATGGCCGACCGTGGATCAAAGGAGACTGGAGATCATCCGATACACAAGCAACCCAACGAACAACGGTCTTCTAGGCCTGGAGGACGACGGATTCATGTTGTGCTGTGGGATGAACCACCCTGCGACGACGAATCACGTGAAGACGACAAGAGCAAAAGGATCCCGGATGAGCGTCACCCGTGAATGCCTGCGCACTTCGTGATGATTTGAGACAAGGTGCGAGTGGATGGCACGCCCAAAGCCCAAGGTCATGAGGGTCACTACACATGAGACGTTACGTGGAAAGGAGGTGACGGGTCGTCACAGTACGAACATCAGATGATTCGGCAGTTCTCTTTTCTTTAACCGTTCATCGTTAGGAGGATGCAATGAAGAACGTGATGATCACGACGGCAGTGGTGGCATTGGCTTTCGGCCTGTCGCCCTACGCTCAAGCTCAGACTGCCACGGCAACGGACGATTCAAAGTCTGTGGTGAAGACAAAGACTGTTGACAGCCACGATCAGTATACGAAGACCGTCACCAAGAACGATAACGATACCAAAACCATCACGAAGAATGATAACGATACCTACACAAAGACCAAGAACACTACGGATAGTTACAACGATACCAAAACGATCACGAAGAACGATAACGACACAAAGACCATTACGAAGAACGACAACGACACCAAGACCGTGACGAAGGACAGCTACAACGAGTCCACGAAGACTGTGACGAAAACCAACACCGATTCCAATAACGACACGAAGATTAAGGACAGCTATAACGAGAAGACGAAGTGGGATGGAAAAGCGAAGAACGATTACTCCCCCTTTGGGGCGGCGGCCAACAACCAATCGACCGCCTCTACCAGGCTTGATGTGGATGTGAGCAACTCCTTCAACCAGACCAAGATCCTCAATGTCACCAAACTCGATGGCTATGTGTCATATAACAACGTTCACGACATCGGCAATAGGGGAGGCGATGCCTATTCCTACAGCCCCGGCGGATACGGCGGAGATGGCTACGCCAAGACCAAAGCGAACTCCGGGGATGCCTATGGTGGGTACGGTGGCGATGGTGGTAAGGCCAAGAGCTACAATGGCGGCGATGCCTATAGTGGTGATGCGGGCAAGGCTAAGACCGGCGACGGAGGCTATGCCGACGGCGGTAATGGTGGTAAAGCCAAGGTTGGCGATGCCGGCTATGCCGATGGCGGTAATGGTGGCAAAGCCCGGACCGGCGATGCCGGCTATGCCGACAGTGGTAAAGGTGGCTATGCCGACAGCGGCAAGGCACGTGGAAACAGTGGTGCGGCCACCGGTGGAGGCAGTGGTGGAGCAACCGGTGGAAACTCTGGGAACGCAACCGGTGGAAACGGTGCCGCGGCAACCGGTGGTAACGGTGGTACGGCGACTGGTGGTAATGGTGCCGCAGCGACCGGTGGAAACAGTGGTGCCGCGACCGGTGGAAACTCTGGAAACGCAACCGCTGGGAATGGTGGTTCGGCAACGGGTGGACAGGGCGGAAACGGTGGCAACGCCGAAAGCGGGTACGCGGCTGCACAGAACCAGGAGAGTGGAAACGGCGGATACGGTGGTCGAGGAGGGGATGCGTACGGTGGAAGCGCCGGGACCTTCAATGCCTCGAATACGCTCTCTGGACTGACCGGTGCTGCCGGCGTGACCGTGGCAATCCAGAACACGGGAATCGCGGCCCTGCAGCAGGTCGGCGTCACCACGATGGCGAATGTCACAGTTGGTCGCTAAAGCAGAATCTGGCTGGAGGAGCGGATGCTCCTCCAGCTTGGCTGCTCTATACATGTGTAGAGAGGGTATTATGCGAATTTTCTTCTCAACAGCGGTGAGTGTCCTTGGACTCTGCGTGGGCATGGCTTACGCCGGCTCGCCGGAGACAAAGAGCCTCTCACCTTGGGGAAATCCCGTCCCAACGGCTCAGTTGGAAGCCCAACGTGGGGGAACGGATTCCGGTCCGCTTACGATCAATGCCAATATCCTGAAGGCCAAGCTCTACGACAATGCCGCCATCGATAATGTAACCGGCAATAATTCGATCAACGGCAACGCGTTTGCCGGAGCAAGCGGCCTGCCGATCGTCATCCAAAATTCAGGCAACAACGTGATTATTCAGAGCGGCACAGTGTTGAACCTCACGATGAAATAGATGTGTATGCTGACGAAACAGATCATCAGATATATGGTGGCGGTGTTCCTGTTGTCGATCGTCGAGACAGGGGCGATGGCGGCGACGATCGAGGTGACTCCTGGCGTGGGGAGTCGAATGGTGCTCCAAGTCTGGAGCATGCGCGAACTGAAGGTTCGGTCTGTCATCCTTCAGAAATATGACTACAGCTGTGGCTCGGCCGCCGTCGCCACCCTTCTCACGTATCACTACGGTCATCCTATCACTGAAGAGACGACCTTTCGCATGATGTTCGACCACGGCAACCAGGAAAAAATCCAGAAGGAAGGATTTTCGTTCCTGGACATGAAGCGATTTCTGGAGGCCCACGGTTACCCTGCGGACGGCTTTCAAGTCTCGTTGGACGATCTCTCGCAGGCCGGCATTCCGGCGATTGTGCTGATGGTCGATAACGGCTATCACCATTTTGTGGTGGTGAAAGGCATGCGCGGCGATAAGGTCCTGCTCGGCGATCCGGCAGTCGGATTACGCGTGGTGCCGCGCGCGCAGTTTGAAGCCTCGTGGCCCAGCCGGGTGGTGTTTGTCATTCATGACTTCCCGACGCGTGGGGAATTCAATACAGCACGTGATTGGAGCGTCCGTCCGACATCCCCACTCGGTCGGCCGCTCAGCCCGGACACCTTGAACAATATCGTGTTGTTTCGCCCTGGAGGGAGGGATTTCTGATGAATCTCTTATCGAGATCGATTCGCCGCATGATTAAGATGGTCATGTTGACACTTCTGGGCTTTCAGTTCATGACTCCTGCGATAGCGTCCGTACGAGAGGGAGATTTTACGTTTCGCACACCGGTGAGCGAAGCGGTCTTGGATAGTATGCGAGGGGGGTTTCAACGAGACCCGGATGGGCCGTTCATGTCATTTGGAATTGAACGGAATGTGTTCGACAATGGGAAGCTCGTCAGTTCAACAGTGCTGAAGATTCCGGACATGACACGATTTGCGGATCGTCGCGACTGGAATCCCTTTGCCGATCACTCGAACCGGAGACCCTCTGCGGATCAGTCGGCGAAGAGGCCCTTAGCCGAGCATTCAAACGTGAAACCCGTTGTCGACCATACAGCCATGAGGCCTGTAGCCGACCATCCCAGCGAAACCTTCACGCTTATCCAAAGCGGACCGGGTAATTCGTTGTCTCCTGACCAGTCCACCCTGCCGCCGTTCATGACCGTCATTCAAAACTCGCTCGATAATAGAACCATTCAGAGCGAAACCGTCATCAACGCAACGGTAGAGGCCCTGACCTGGGCTCGATCGCTTAACCTCGGTGATGCACTCTCACAGGCCAACATCAGCGCAATTCATCATTAAGATCATACTGATCCCGTAGGGTTAATCGACCGACGTGCAGCGGATTGTCAGAAAAGCTTGTGAGGCCATCTGGTTAATCCAGGCGCTGGGGCTCATCCTCAATCTGACGGTGTCGGAAGCGAGTGCCGCTCAACCGGGGTTGCTTGGCAAGCGGTTGAACCAGACAGTAGTAGATAAGGGGATAAATCTTCCCGACCGAACGTCGCAGTTGTGTCCGGACCCATCCCAATTTCTTGTTGCAAACAAACAGACAGCCCAGACCACCCGACCGCAGCGCCCTGAACCGGATGAGCCTATGGCGCAAGAGCCTCCTGCAGAAACGAAACCTGCCGGTCCCGTAGGAGTCGCTCCGGAGAGCAAGAAAGAGATTCTCCCTTCCTGGATGGTAAGGACATTCGATTTGCCCGGGGCGGGAGTACTCACTCCGAAGGGCACGTTAATTGTGGAGCCGTATCTGCAATTCGCCCACCTGAGCAGTAATCGGGTGACCTTGACGGGGTTTACCATCGTCCCAGCCATAACAATCGGGCTCATCAACATCCAAGGAGTGAGCCGGGACATTTATACTGCAGCTCTGGTAGGGCGCTACGGATTGACGAATCGGCTGGAGGTCGAGGTACGAGTACCCTATCTCTATCGTGAGGATTCAATTACACAGCGCCCCATTGCCACACCTTCCCAAACCGATACCATCTCCACCTTCAACGGGTCAGGTCTCGGAGACATTGAAACCACCGGCCGGTTTCAGATCAACCAAGGTGGCCCCGATAAACCGTATTTCATCGGGTTCGCGCGATTCAAGAGCACCAGTGGAACAGGTCCGTTTGAAGTGCCTCAAGACCCGCTGACCGGCGTTCAAACAGAGTTGCCTACAGGATCCGGTTTTTACATTTTCCAACCGGGTGTTACGTTACTCTTTCCCAGCGATCCGGTCGTCTTCTTCGGTGGGGCGAGCTTCATCTATAACATTCCCCGCGACGTAGGCGGTGGGATCGGACGCGTCGATCCCGGGAGTGGTGGCAATGCCAATGTAGGCCTCGGCGTATCGCTCAATGAAAAGCTATCGTTGACGTTGGGGTACGATCACACGGTCTTTTCTAAACCCACGTCTGCCTCCAACCTGCTGCTCACCACCGCGCCGCAAGTCACTCATATCGGAGTCTTGCTCATTGGAGGCTCGTATCGATGGAGCGATCGCAGCTTTATCAACTTCGTCGTTGGGGTCGGAGCGACACGGGAAGCACCAGACCTTCAAGTCACGCTCCGAATTCCAATGGCGTTTTCTTTATGGAAGTAGCTCTACCGCAGAGGCATGTTCATAAACCAGTCTTGGTGCGTCCACAAAAATAGTGGAACCGATGCACAGAGCACCTGGATGTGTTTCATTGTGAAACACCCTGAAACGGAGACGCTTCGCAATATCTTGATGCGTCGTCCCAGATCATTTGTATTCAATGTGGTCATCTTGTCAGATGAGATGGAAGCAGGGTTCCGGCCCCCATTCAAAAATCATGTATAGTGTCCAACAATAGGACACTACAACGA
>Ga0073934_10007960_pt1 | contig 14403 bp, 14 predicted proteins | sample LarsenN4metaG_FD_76834 | JGI IMG/M metagenome (GOLD analysis project Ga0073934, IMG submission 76834) | Hot spring sediment bacterial and archeal communities from British Columbia, Canada, to study Microbial Dark Matter (Phase II) - Larsen... ...
CGCCGAAGCCCTCGATCTGCCTGAAGCAACGTTCGGCGAAGTCCCTCTCATAGCCGCGCGCGACCATGCCTTCGACCATCTTCTCCCGATACTGATGGATCGTTCCCGTCCGCCGGAACGTCGCCATGGCGCGTCGCAGACCGTCGGCCTCGGACGGCGTGAAGCCAGCGGCGACGATCGCGATCTTCATCGCCTGCTCCTGGAACAGGGGAACCCCAAGCGTCTTGCCGAGCACCTCTTCGAGCTCGCGGCTCGGATAGCGAACCTGCTCCTTGTTGGCGCGGCGCCGGAGATAAGGGTGCACCATGTCGCCCTGGATGGGGCCGGGGCGCACGATCGCCACTTCAATGACGAGGTCGTAGAAATTGCGCGGCTTGAGGCGCGGCAGCATCGACATCTGCGCGCGGCTCTCGATCTGGAAGACCCCGAGCGTGTCGGCGCGGCAGATCATGTCATAGACCGCAGGCTCTTCCGACGGGAGAGAGGCAAGGTCATGCTCGAGCCGGTAATGCTTCTTCAAAAGCGCGAACGACTTGGCGATACAGGTCAGCATGCCGAGCGCGAGCACGTCGACCTTGATCATCCCGAGCGCGTCAAGATCATCCTTGTCCCATTCGACGAAGGTCCGATCCGCCATCGCGGCGTTGCCGATCGGAATGACCTCTTCGAGCGCGCCGCGCGTCATCACGAAGCCGCCGGTATGTTGCGACAGGTGGCGCGGAAATCCGATCAGCTCTTTTGACAGGGCGAGCGTCCTTTTGATCCTGAGATCATCGGCGTCAAGGCCGATTTCCCGGACGCGCTCGGGGCTGACGCCCGATGAGCCGCCGCCCCATGTCCCGCCGGCGAGCGCGCCGGTCACATCTTCGCTAAGGCCCATCGCCTTGCCGACCTCGCGGATGGCGCTCCGCGTTCTGTAAGTGATGACGGTCGCGGCGATGCCCGCGCGCGCTCGGCCGTACTTCCCGTAAATGTACTGGATCACCTCTTCGCGGCGCTCATGCTCGAAATCGACGTCGATATCTGGCGGCTCGTCGCGCTCCGCCGATACGAACCGTTCGAAAAGAAGGTCGACGAGCGCCGGATCGACGGAGGTGACGCCGAGGCAATAGCAGACGGCCGAATTCGCCGCCGAGCCGCGCCCCTGGCACAGGATGCCTCGCTCGCGCGCATAGCGCACGATGTCATGAACGGTCAGAAAATACGGCGCATAGGAAAGCTGATCGATGAGCGCGAGTTCATGGACGAGCGCTTTCCGGACCTTTTCCGGAACGCCGCCAGGATAGCGCGCCTCAGCGCCGGCGAAGGCGAGGCGCTCAAGCTCCGCCTGGGGCGTCGCGCTCATCCCGGCGGATTCGTCAGGATATTCGTAGCGCAGCTCATCGAGGGAGAATTGCGCGCGCGCAGCAAAAGCGATCGTCTCCTCGACTGCGCCCGGATGATCGGCGAAGAGCCGCAGCATTTCCCGCGGCGCCTTCAAGTGGCGCTCGGCGTTCGCCGTCAGCGCGCGCCCCGCTTCATCGACCGTGCAATGCTCCCTGATGCAATGGAGGATGTCCTGAAGCGGCTTTCGCGCCGGGATATGATAGAGCGCGTCGCCAACCGCGATCAGCGGCACGCCGACGCGCGCCGCCGTCGCCGCAAACATGTTGAGCCGGCGGCGGTCGTCATCGCGAAACCGCCGCGCCGCCGCGAGCCGGACGTTTCCAGGATAGGCGGCGGCGAAATCGCGGAGCGTTTCGGCGATTTTCGGCTCCCGCGGGTCTTCATGAAGAAGGGCGAAAAGCTGCCCCTCCCCGAGCTCAAGCGCGTCGGCTCTTGAAAGATCGCACGCGCCTTTCGCCGCGCGCCTTTTGCCGCGCGTCAAGAGCTTGCAGAGCCGTCCATAGGCGGCCCTGTCCGACGGATAGCAAAGAAGATCCGGCGTTCCGTCGGCGAAGGAAAGCCGCGCGCCGACAATGAAGCGCAGTCCGGTTTTCTTCGCCGCAGCGTGGGCGCGAACGACGCCGGCGAGCGTGTTGACGTCGGTTACGGCGAGCGCTTCGATCCCGAGCTTTTCCGCCTGCAAGACAAGCTCATCGGGATACGAGGCGCCGCGAAGGAAGCTGAAATTGCTGAAGGCGCAAAGCTCGGCGTAGCGGGTCATGCGAAGAACCCGTGCAGAAACCATCGCGGCGTTCCCGCCTCGCGCTCATAGAGCCCTTCGCGGTAGATCCAGTAACGCCGCCCCTCTTCATCTTCGACGCGGTAATAATCGCGCGTCGGCTTTGCATTCTCCTGACGGCGCCATTCGTCGGCGATGCGCTCCGGCCCGCTCGCCCTGACGAGGCGATAGGAAACGCGCCGCCAGGAAAACCGCGCCGGCGGACCGTCTGGAATCTGCGCCAGCGCCTCGATCTCCTCCGGATGGGAAAGGATCTTGACGGGACGGCGAAGGCCGGGATCGGCGTCGACGGCGGCGGCCGGCGGCGCCGTCGCCGGGACGAGCGCATCGGCATGCTCTGGAAGATGCGAATCCTTGAGGTCAAGCCGGCAGACGCGCCGCGCGCCAAGGCGATTGCTGAGCCTGTCCTTCAATTCCGACAGGGCGGCGTCCGCCGCTGCGCGGTCAAAGGCCTCATGCTGGAGCGCTGGCGTCTTTTCAGTCTCGAATGCGCCAAGACGCACGAGTTCGAAACCGAAGCCCGCGTCGATATCGCTCCTGAGGCCGTCGAGTCGCATATCAAACAGACGCGCGATATGAGCCGGCGAGTTCGTCGCCGCCGAAGTCCTGACGCTGACGCGCGCCATTTGATTGTCGACGCGAAAGAGCGTCAGTTCGAAACGCCGCCCCCCCTTGCCGGCTTTCAAAAGCGTTTCCCCGAGATCCCCGGCGAGCTTTCTTGCGCTTTCCATCGCCGCATCGATCGACGAGATCGGCTCGGCGAAGCGCATTTCAGCGTAATCATGAGGCGCCGGGAACAGCAGCGGCAGCGCTTCCGTCTCGCGCGCGAGCGCCTGATCAAGGCGCATCAGGAGCTCTTTTCCAAATCGCGCCGTGAGCGGCGCGCGCGGCATGTCATAAAGCTGGCCGACGCGCTTTAGTCCCATCCGCCTGAGGCGCTCGGCGGCGACGGCGTCGATCCGCAAGACATCGATCGGCAAAGGCGCCAGCGCCGCTTTCGTTTCCGGCGCCGCAACGACGCCGCCGACGCCTGCGGCGGCGAAGGCGAAGGCGGCGCCTGGCGTCCCTGCGACGGCGATCTTCGCGGAAAATCCCGCCGCCTCAAGACGCCGCGCGAGATCAGCAAGGATCGCCGCCTCGCCGCCGAAAAGCCTTTCGCACCCGGTGACGTCGACGAACGCCTCGCCGGTCCGCTGAACAGAAACCGCCGGCGAATAGCGCATGAAGCGCGCGCAGAGCTTTTGAAACGCCTTGGCATCTTCAAGAGGACGCGCCTCGACGGCGACAAGATGCGGGCAGATGGCGCGCGCGTCCGCAAGCGCCTGTCCCGGGAAAAGCCCTAAAGACTCCGCCGCAGCGTCAAGCGCGTAAAGGCGCAGCGCGCTCTGCGCCCTTTCATAAAGGGCAAGCGGCGCGCCGCCCTGATCAAGCGACGGCTGCGATTTCTTCAAACGATCGGTCGGCCATTTCGGGAAGAGCACGGCCATGAACCGCCGCCTCCCGCAATTCTCCCGTTTCATAATCCCACTCCAGCAGCCACGCGCCGCGCCCGCCCGTGCGGCACTTCTCAAGCTCAACCCGCCAGCGCGGATTGCCCGAAGCCTTGAGGTCGTGACTGTCCGGCGCGCTCGGCGCGGCGGCGATGCGCCACCGCGTTCGCGCCGCCGAGGGCTTTGCATCGCCGGCGCTGCGCAGAAAAATCGGCGTCGTTCCCGAAGCCTCCGCCGCAAGCTGCAGGCGGCGCGTCGCCGTAAGATCAAGCAATCCATGGGGCTTTAGAAATTCGAGGATGACGACGCCGACGCCGGAAGCGCCCGCCGCCTCTTCCGCCGCCCACAAAGCCTCTTTAGCGCTTTGCGGCGAAACGACGATGACGTCTTTCGGATCGACGCCGAAAGAGGAAAGCCCGCAGGCATAAGCTCTGCCTATGGAAATATAGCCGCGCGGTTCGCGAATGAAGACGACCGGTTTCCTCGTTCGCGCCGCGATCTTCCCCGAAATCGCCAGCGCAAGGCCCGAGGCCGCGGGCGCGTCCCGCCACCCGCAAACGCGGATTTCGTGGAGCGCGCCAGACGCAATCGTGAGCGGCCCAAGCGCGAAGGCCGAACCCGCGCGCGCCTCCGGCGCGCCTTTCCTTTCGAGCGTTTCGATCCGGTGCCTTAAGGCGTCAAGCTTCGGGCGGACAGGAAGCGCAAACATCGCATAGCCCCAAAAACAGGGAGGGCGTGAAATAGAACAAAATAAGAACATTTGAGTCAAGGCAATCCGACGCGAGCACCGCGAGCTTAAAAATCAACAGGAAAATCAATATATTGAGGCATCACCCCGATGCCCGTCTTGCCGGCGACCCTAGGCCATTAAGTCTTGTTAAGTTCCCCAACCCGTGTTGAACGCGATAGATGCGGCGGCGTTTTGGCTGGGTGGGGAGCGGTGTCGCGTTTCAAACGACCGGCGAGAGTCGTCGGTTTTTGGGTCCAGCAGATCGGCGCCTTCGCCGTCCTTCTGGTGCTCGGTCATTATCTTATCGGCGCCGCAATCGGCCTCAAACGGCTCGCCGTGCGCGAGGATCCGGCGTTTGATGCGCGCGTTCACGCCCCGGTCAGCGATGAACTCGAGAACAAGACCGCCTATTGGCGCGAATTCGTCCGCGCCTGGGGCGGCGAGTTTGAACCGTACACGCATTGGCGGCGCAAGGCGTTCGCCGGCGACTACATCAACATCGACGAAGACGGCGTGCGATTCACGCCGAAACAGCCTAAGCCGGGCGCGAAAAAAGTCTTCGTCTTCGGCGGCTCAACGACATGGGGAACCGGCGTCGCTGACGCCGACACAATCCCCGCCATGCTTCAGAAGCGACTGGGGCGCGGTTATGACGTCACCAATTACGGCGAGTCCTCTTACGTCGCGGCGCAAGAGCTCAACGTCCTGCTTGAACGCCTCGCGCGAGGCGAGCGGCCGGACGTCGTCATCTTCTATGACGGCGTCAATGACAGCTATGCAGGCGTCTATTCGCCGGCCATTCCGCGCGACCCGGAAAGCGTTCGCGTCGAGTTCGACCAAATGCAGGACTCGTTGAAATGGAGCGGGGTTCGCACGCTCTATGAAAAATCCAACTACGCGCGCCTCGTAAAGGCGGCGCAATGCGGCCTTGGACGGTCCGCCTCGTCAAAAGCCTGGGACGCCGCCGTGTCGCCGAAGATTCGCGCAAACGCGGCCGAAACCGTCATTCTCTACGAGGCGCATATCCGGCAAGTGGAAGCGCTTGCCGCCGAGTACGGCTTTAAAGCCTATTTTTTCTGGCAGCCGAACCTTCTCGCCGGCGGACGCGCGCCATTTGACGATTACGAAGAGAGAATCGTCGCCGAGAGCTCGCCCGCGCTGATCGAAAGCCAAAAGGCGGTCTACGACGCCGCAAAATCGCGGCTTTTCGGCCGCGAAGCGGAGGGGATCTATTTTCTCGGCGACGCGTTCAACGCCGTCGATGCGCCGCTTTACTACGATTGGCACCATGTCGGCGCCCGCGGCAACGCCGTCATCGCCGAGATCATGGGTCGGGCGCTGACGAATCAGAGCGAGGCGGATGCGCCGCTGCTGTCGTCAATCTCGCCCGCGTCCGCGAAGGCGAGCATCGACGCGCATTGACGCGTCGATCGCCGTCGCGCTCAGACTCGCTCAAAAACGACCATGTAGATGTCGTTAAGGCCCGGGACCGACGGCTCATCGACAAGTTTGAAGCCGAACGACTGAACCTCGTTCACGAGACCGGCTTTGCCGAAGCGGACATGCGCCCGCCTTGGATCGTCCTTATGCGTCTCATCCAGCGTGTAGTCGAGGATGATGAGCCGGCCGTCCGGCGCAAGCGCCTCGTGAATGCTCCTCATGATCGCCGCGCGGTCCGAGAAATAATGATAGGTGTCGGCGATAAAGACGACATCGACATAAGACGGCGGCAGCGTGACGTCATCGTCGCGTCCGAGCACGGAAACGACGTTGCCGACGTCAAGATCCGCGGTTCGCTGATTGATGAGCTTCAAAAAGCGCGGTTCGATGTCGACCGCATAAACGACGCCCGCAGGTCCGACCGCGTTCGCGAACAGCAGCGAATAGAGGCCGGTGCCGGCGCCGATGTCGGCGACGCGCGCGCCCGGCGGGATCTTCGCCGCCGCAAGCACCGCCTCGCGCGCGGCGTAGAGTTCGCGGCTACCAACCTCCATCGAGTCGAGGAAGACCTCAGGATTCTCCTCCTCCTCGCCGTAGGAGGGCGGTGGAAGCGGCTCAACGTTTTCGGTCGCCGCCCGCTCCCTGCCGCAGGCGGCGGAAACGATCAAAGCCGCCGCAAACGCCGCCGCCGACCAACCTCGCCGAAAAATACGCATGCCGCCCTCGCCCGCCGCGCGGCGGACTCCTAATCGCCCCGCCGTCTTGCTGACCCAAGTTCGGCGGATTTTCAACCGGCCATGATCTCAGCGCCCGCCTCAGCGACGTCATTCCGGCCTTCGCGTCCGTCGGAGGGGGATGGCGCCGCGCCCCCGGGGTTAACTTGCCCTTTAACCGGCGACCTCATGCTGGGTAACCCTCGGGGGCGGAATGGCGGGGCCGGCGAAAGGCGATGGCGACAAGCGCGCGAAGGCTGGCGAATCTTCTGGCGCCGCTCATTTTCGCGGCCGGACTCGCGCATCTTGGATACCAAGCCTGGAAACACTGGGACGTCGTCACGCTCGATTTCCGGTTTTTCTGGCTCGCCGGCGAGTTCTGGCTCCGGGGCGAAAACCCTTATGACGCAGCCTATGCGGCCGCCGCCGACGCGCAGTTCGCCATCTCGAACGGCGCGATCTGGTATTACACGCCAAACTGGTTCCCGATCGCCGCGCTTCTGTCGCTTCCCGATGCGCTGACCGCCTCGCGGCTATGGCTGGTCGCCAATGCGGCGATGCTTGTCGCGGGCGCGGTCCTCAATGAGTGCGCCTTCCGCCGCCTTCCTGCGGCATCGGCGCTGATCGATCCTGATGCGCCGATCGCCGCTTTCGTCTTTTCCCTGCCGCGCCGCATGCTCGTCTTCCTGTTCGCGGGCGTTACGGCGCTGGCGCAGGCGACCGGCAACACGCTGCATCTCGGGCAATCGTCGATGCTGATCTATCTCGGCGCGAGCCTTCTTCTTTTCGGCGCCGCGCGCCGCGGACCGATCGCCGCGGCGGCCGGCCTCGCGATCTTGATGCTAAAGCCGCAGATCGGCGTCCTCATCTGCGCGGGGCTCGTCTTTACGACGTTCGGGCGGCGCGCAATCCTTTTCGCCGGCCTCGTTTCGTTCGCCGCCGCCGCGCCCGCCTTCCTGATCACGCCGCCGGCCGAACTTGTCAGCGCGCTGGCGGGCGGCATTTCGCAATATACGGATCAAGCCTACAATATGCCGCCCGCCGTCACAGGATTGCGCCATCTCGCCTGGATCGGCAGCGCCCCGGATTTGGGATCGTCCTTTTATCTGCTCCTCGCGCTGGCGTTCATCGCCGCCGCGGGAGTCGCCGCGCGATTGCGGACGCGGCCGGCGCGCACGGCGGACGTCGCAGCCATAGCGATCGCGGTCGCCGCCATGATCAGTCCGCTGCACGTTTACGACTTTACGCTCATCGCCGCGATCGCGCTTTACGCCGTCGCCCTGCCCGGCGTCTCCGGCGCCATTTCGCTCGCCGCTTTCGCGCTCAGCTGGCGCGCCGGCAACCTTCCGCATCCGGCCGGCCTCGCGGCCGATGGCGTCACCTATTACCCCGGCAGCGCCTATGCGAGCCTAGCAGCGATCGCGATTGCTGTAGCGATCGTGCGTTGCCTCGCCGAAACGCGCCGGCGCGCTGCACCGGCGCTGTCAGGCGCGTAAATCCCGATCGGCTCGGCAGGCGGACACGGAAAATGCGCCTGCGCCTGCCCGTTTTTGCCGGTCGCGATGTGGACGAACGCCTCGTGCTGAAGAAGCTGCGTCACATCAAGGTCAGAAAACATCGCGTCTTCGCGCAACTTGATGTAATCCCTGCCCGCCGCCGCCTTTCCCGACTCGTTGCGCGTGACTTCGATCCTTGGCGCGTCGGCGCCGAAATGCGCCGGAAGCGCCGCATCAAGCCGCCGCTTGATCTCGGGCGCGTCGAGGACCACCGGCGGTTCAAGCCGCATGCCGCCTTCAAGATCGGCTAGAAGCCCGTCGAGCCGCCGCGCGAGATCGAGGGCGGTGCGCTTGCCGTCGGCGATCGGCGAACCGGGCGCGCCGTAAAGGGCCACAGAACGGCGGTGAAACTCCCTTGTTCCGACAGCGGACAATAAAGCGGCCGTCGTTTCAGTCATGCCGCGAACCGCGCGAGCCAATCATGGACAGGGCTATCCCCGTCGATCAACACGCACGCGGCGGCGATCAGCGCACGCGGGGGGGCCGGATCAATCTTCGGACAAATCGGCGCCGGCGGCTTTTCACCGCCCGATTTCAAGAAAGCATCGCCGATCGCGCGGTCCCAGGTGAGCGTGCGCAAGACCGGCAGCCGATCCTCCGCGTCGAGCAGAAGCGCGGCCGTCTTCTTCAGTTTTTTCAGTTCCAACGCCGAGAATGCCGCCATGACCTGTCGAAATATGCGGCCCGCCGATGAACCGGCGGGGCTCTGCGGGCGACCTTACACTCAATGACGCAAGGATTGTCTAACGGTGCGGACGCTTTTCATCCTGCTCGGAGGAATGTCGCTTTTGGGAGCGGTGATGGACGCCGCGTTGGCGGCGCTGTTGGGTCTTGTCGTCATGACGGGCTACGCCGATCGGGGTGCGAGCGCCGCTGCGTCGTTTGCCGACCATTGGCCGGCGCTCGCGAGTGTCGCAGGCTCCGCCTGGCGCCTTGGTTTCGAACCTGCCGCGCTTTGGATTTTCGTGCTCCCCGCGCTACTTTATTTCCCCGTAAGGATCATTCTGGGGCTTCTGACCGGCGTGGCGGCGCTCGCCGCGTCAAGGGGGACGCTGCGCTCATGACCCGGCGCGAAGAAGACCGGATTTACAATGAGTATCTCGCCGCCGCCGCGCGCGCAGGCGATCGCGCCGCGTTCAATGAATTGGCGCGCTGCTGGGAAAAAAAGCTCGTGCGCCATGCTTGGCGCCTTACCGGCGACCCCGAGGCCGCGCGCGACATCGCACAAGAGGCGTGGGGCTCGATCGCGGCGGGACTGAAACGCCTTGACGACAGCGCGGCTTTTCCAGCCTTCGCCTTTCGCGTCGTGACGCGCCGCGCGGCCGACCATATTCGCGCGCGTCGGCGCCAGCGCGCCCTCCATGAGGCGATTGCGGCCGAGCCTGTCGCGCCCGTTGAACTGGATGATGCGGCTGTGTCCGCGCGCGCTCTGCAATCCGCGCTCGCGGCATTGCCGCCGGAGCAGCGCGCGGCGATCGCGCTTTTCTATCTTGAAGACCTGCGCGTTGCGGAGATCGCCGTAGCGCTCGATGTTCCCGTCGGCACCGTGAAGACTAGGCTGATGGCGGCGCGGGAGAAGCTGAAAACCGCTTTTGGCGTAACGAAGGAGACAATCGATGAGCAAGCTTGACCGGATGATTGAAGACGCGCTCGGCGCGGAGGATCGCGCGGTATTGTCACGCTTCGGAGAACAGGGTCTTTTCGGCGAGTTCGGCGGGCTGTTTACCGGCAAGTTGAGCTGGTGGGTCGCGCTGACAATGCTGGTGCAGATCGCATTGTTCGCCGGCGGACTTTATGCGGCGGCGCAGTTCCTGACGCTCGACGATCCGGTGATGGTCGTGCGCTGGGGCATAGTCGCCGCTGTCTGGTTCATGGCGATGGCCGTGATCAAGTTGATGCACTGGCAGCTGATGCAGGCGAACCGCGTCATCCGCGAAGTAAAGCGCCTCGAACTGCAGATGGCGCGCGCGAAGTGAAGCTGCGGGCGGCGCGCTAATCCAGATAAGCCGGCGCTCTCGGCAAATTCTCGAAATCCGCCGTCTCATGCTGAATGATGACGCGCGCGCCGGAGTCCCGTGCGAGCTGTTCGAATTTCTCCATTGAGGCGAGCGTCTCGTCCGCGTCCGTATTGAATGTCGGAATGGTCTTGTTCTCGCGCGCCGCGGCCAAATGATAGAGGTCGCCGCTCAGGAGGATCGGCCCGGAATGTTCGAGATTGACAAGCAGCACGGAATGCCCGGGTGTGTGCCCGGGCATCGCGACGATAATCGCCTTGCCGTCGCCGAAGACGTCGTAGCTGTCCGCAAACGTCGTATTCTTCGCCGCTTCAAGGTCGGCGTAGCCGCTGAAGGCCTGCGCGTCCTTGCGCGCCTCCTCGCGGAACATGTGTTCGCGTTCCTTCTCGTGAACGATGAACGTCGCGTCCTTGAACAGGTTTGCATTGCCGACGTGATCGAAATGCGAATGTGAAATCGAAAAGAACTCGATCGCCGCCGGCGGCGCGCCGATCCGCTCGAGCTGGCCTTGCAGCGTTTTCGGCACGGTGATCTTGAAAACGCCGTCGACGACGCCTTCCGGCGCGGCGTTGATCGAATCCGGCATGCCGGCGTCCCACATCAGGTCGCCTTTGGGGTGGCGCACAAGATAGCAGCTGTCGACCATCGACCGCGCTTGCCCTTCATATGCGCCGCCGCGATCGAAGACGCCCATGTTGGAGACGTCGATGCGCCCGCAATCCATCACATAGAGCCGCATCGCATCGACCGTGCGCTCGATCGGCGGCGCGGCGTCCTCTTTCGCCGGCGCTTCCGGCGCTTTCGCGCAGGCGGCGGCGGCGAGAGCGGCAAGCGACGGAAGAATGAGAAAGCGCATGTCGATGGTCCTTGAAGGTGACAGAAGCGGCACCATAGCGCGCCCCGCCGCGGCGCGCGAACGCCGGCGCAGGCGATCGGAAAGCGCCGTTGACCTTGCCCCTTCAAACGCAGCCGGATTGGAAGCAACAATCTGGAGCGAAGAAGGAGGATTTGGATGGCGAGGAAGCGTTATTCGCCTGAGGAGATCATTGGCAAATTGCGCTCGGCGGAAGTCTGGCTGGCGGCGGGCGTCTCGGTCGGCGAGGTCGTCCGGCGGCTTGGAGTTCAGCGCGTCACCTACTACCGGTGGCGAAAGGAGTATGGCGGGATGGGCGTTGATCAGGCCCGCTGCCTGAAAGAGCTTGAGGCCGAGAACGCCCGGTTGAAGAAAGCCGTCGCCGATCTGACGCTCGACAAGATGATTTTGACCGAGGCCGCCTCGGGTAACTTCTAGGGCCCTCGCGCAAGCGGAAGTTCATCGACCATGCGTGCAAGAAGCTCGGCGTCTCCGGACGCCGGGCGTGTCTGGCGCTCTCGCAGCACCGTTCGACGCAATGGCGGACGCCTCGACGCGCTGACGGCGGTGCTGTCAGGCGCGTAAATCCCGATCGGCTCGGCAGGCGGACGGTGCGAGCAAGCCCGGCGCATTGCGGCGCGCCGAACCTGCTCAACTCTTTCGATTGAGGGCGAAATCTCCGATCAACCGGCGATCGCCAGACCGGAATCCGCCCTAATTTACGGCAAGGCGGATTTCATCCTCTCGATGAAGGTCGGCGACGAGCGGCGCGCCAACGGCCTCGACTGCGTTGCGTCGGACCTCCTCCCGGCAGGCCTCGACGCGCGCCGAGACACCGCCGTCGAGCTCCAGCGGACGGCATATGCGCACCGCCTGGCGGCGAATGTCGGCATAGATCCGGGCCGCGCCTTCCGGCGTGTCGGCGCCGGCGGCGTCGATGCTGAAATCATAGGCGGTCGTTTCCTCCGCGGCGTATGCAGCGGGCGCCGAGACGGCGATGACGGCGGCGATGGCCAGGCTTGCGCGTTTTGACATGGGTGCTCCTCTTGTGGTTCGCGTTAGCGTGCGGGAGACCATGGCGATGACCGGCGACCGGCACCGGAGGAACCGCGGAGCCTTCATCGATTTTTTCCTGATCTTTTTCTTACGGTATGAAATTTCAAGGATATTTTGAGGCCGCCGGAGGCGCCCGCGCGGCAAGGCGAATGACGCCGGCGTCGGAACTGGGCTAGAAGCGGGCGCAGATGGAAGCGCCGCGGCGGCCTCCCGGCGCGGAGGATTGATTGGATACGCTGACGCAGGGCGCACGTACGCCGTTCACGCTCGCGGGCGTGCGGGTCGAACCCGATCGCAATGCGCTCTTCGGGACAGGCGCGCCCGTGCGCGTCGAACCGAAGGTCATGGATGTCCTTGTCGCGCTCGCCGCGGCTGATGGCGATGTCGTGAGCCGCGACGCGCTGATCGCACGCGTCTGGTCGGTCGACTTCGGCGGCGATGAAAGCGCAACGCGCGCCATTTCCCTGCTGCGCAGGGCCCTGAAGGAAGCCGGTCTCAGCGATGACGCGATCGAAACCGTTTCCAAGCGCGGCTATCGCCTGACGATCCCAGCGGGGCCCGTGGCGGCGGTTCCAGAAGCGACCGCGCCTTCCGCCGCGGCCCTGCCATTCCCGGCCCCAGCGGCAACGGCGCGCCATGGCCGCCGCAGGGCGCAAGCGTTCCTTTATGTCGCGATCGCAGCCGCCGCCCTCGCGGGGCTCGCCTTGATCGTCCACGCGCGGTTTTTCACGCGCGGTTCCGATGCGCGCCCGGTCGTCGCGGTCCTTCCTTTTGACGACCTATCGCCCAAGGCCGATCATGGCTGGTTCGCAGAAGGCCTCGCCGACGAGCTGATCGCCAATCTCGCCCGCGCGCCGGGCCTTGTCGTCATCGGCCGCTCGTCAAGCTTTCAGTTCGGCCACACGGACCTTGACGCGCGCGAGATCGGCGAGCGGCTCGGCGCGCGCTATATCATCGAGGGCGGCGTCAGGCGCGACGGCGACGATTTGAGGATCAGCGCAATGCTGATCGACGCGCGCACGCAGACGACGCTGTGGTCCGAGACATTCGACCGGAACAGCGACGACGTCTTCGCCGTGCAGGCCGATCTCGCGCGCGCAATTGTCGGCGCGCTCAATGTGAGAATGTCGATCGGCGATCCAGCGCGCATGATCGGCACCAGCAATACGCAGGCTTTCGACGCCTTCCTGATGGGACGCGCCTATTTGCGCGCGGAAGGGCCTGAAAACATTCTGCGCGCCGCCGACCAGTTTCGCCGCGCCACGGCGCTCGATCCGAAATACGCCGACGCCTGGTTCGGGCTCATCGCCGCGCTCTCCGTCTACGATTTCTGGCATCCCGACAAGCTTAAGGCCGCAAAAGCCGAACGAAAGGCGGCGTTCGACGCGCTGTCGCGCATCGCGCCGATGACCGGCGGCGTCGCCGAACTGAAGGCGTGGGCGCGGGCGGAGGACGGCGACATCGCGGGCGCGGACGCGCAATTCCGAAAGATCTACATCGGCCAGCGCGCAAAGGGCTGCACGCAGCTTTCGTTCGTCGAAACGCTTCTCTACGGCCGGTTCGCCGAGGGCTACGACAAGTGTTTCGCGATTTTTCGCGAGTTCGATCCCTTCGATCTCAGCATCGCCGAGAACAACCAGTTCTTCGCGCACATGATCGGCCGCGACGACATCGCGATCGCCGAGTATGAGCGCAGCAAGTCGATTCCGGGCGGGCCGGGCCTTGGCGAGATTTACGCCTTCCTGCGGGCGTTCCGGGACGGCGAACGCGCGGCGGCGCGCGCGCATTTCCGCGCGATGATCGACTTCCTGCCGGCGCGGATCGCGCAGTTTGAAGCGGTCTATGAAAATTTCGACGATGCGCCGCGCGTGCGCGCCATTCTCAACGAGGCGCGGATCGATCCCGCAAATCAGGATCCGACCCGGCTCGTCATGATCGCCAAGCTGCTCGCGATCTACGGCGATCCGGAAGGCGCGGCGGACGCGCTACGCCGCCATTTTCTTGAAGCCGGCGGCACCTGGTGGCAGGAACTCTGGATGCCGGAACACGCCGCGACGCGGCGCCAGCCGGCCTTCCGCGAGATCATCCGCGAGAAAGGCTTTGAGCGGTTTTTCCGCAAGACCGGCAAATGGAACGACTTCTGCCGACGGGTTTCCGAGACGGAGTTTGAGTGCTCTTGACGGCGGCGGCCTGCCAGCGCGGCGAATGCGAAAACGCCGCCCCGAAGGGCGGCGTTTTCGCATTCGCTGAAGAAGGGATATCCGTCGGCTTGGCAGGCCTGGCGGCGACCTACTCTCCCACGCCTTAAGACGTAGTACCATCGGCGCTGGGGACTTTAACGACCGAGTTCGGAATGGGATCGGGTGGAGGCTCCCCGCCAATGCCA
>Ga0073934_10007962_pt1 | contig 14397 bp, 15 predicted proteins | sample LarsenN4metaG_FD_76834 | JGI IMG/M metagenome (GOLD analysis project Ga0073934, IMG submission 76834) | Hot spring sediment bacterial and archeal communities from British Columbia, Canada, to study Microbial Dark Matter (Phase II) - Larsen... ...
CTCCGACGAATGGAGCGAACGCTTTGCCGAGCGAGCCAAGACCATCGACACCAACAACGACGGCATCGTCACAATGGATGAGTTCAAGGCCGCCCCGCCGCCCAGCGGTGGCCGGCCCCCCCGTCCAACGGGCGGTGAACCACTCGGCGGCGGCAGTTAAGGACAAGCCGTCGGTGGCAAACAAGTCCCGGAACTGGTTGCCGCCGGCCCGTTGAGCAGATCGGTTGAGGACGAGGAAATGCCGCTGGGGCGGTTGCCATCCCGCGATGGCGGCAAACCTTCGGTGGTGTCGTTTACGGACTTCTGGTTTCTGATCGCTGTGGTTTTGGGGTTGCTGCCCCAGTTGATTGCGTTTGTTGGCTGGCTCAGAACGATCCTGGTCAACTGACGTTCCTGCCTGCGCAATAAGTAACGTTTCTCCCCGCCGACCAACGCCCTACTGCCAACGACCGACATCATCCCCCATGCGTCTCGCCGCCCAACTCGTCGACCTGCAGAAGTTCTATTACCTCGGAGAGCACGTGGTGAAGGCGCTCCGGGGCGTCTCCGTCGATTTCCCCGAAGGGGACTATGTCGCCATCATGGGCTCCTCCGGCAGCGGCAAGAGCACCATGCTCAACGTGCTCGGCGCGCTCGACAAACCGACCGGGGGGAATTACTACCTGGCCGGGGAGGACGTCGGCTCGCTGGACGACGACCGGCTGTCGGACATCCGCAACCGCCGCATCGGGTTCATTTTTCAGTCGTACAATCTGATTCCCCAGTACACCGTGCTGGAGAACATCCAGGTGCCGCTGCACTACCGCAGCTCCGACCGGCGCATTTCCCCCCGCGACCTCAATCGCTGCCAGGATCTGGCGGCGCTGGTGGGTTTGGGGGACCGGCTCGATCACCGGCCCTTCCAGCTCTCCGGCGGACAGCAACAGCGGGTGGCCATTGCGCGGGCGCTGGTCAACGATCCGGAGATCATCCTCGCCGACGAGCCCACGGGAAACCTCGATTCGGTGACCGAGCAGGAGATCATGGCGATTCTGACCCGCCTCAACTCGGAGGGCCGGACCATCATCATGGTCACGCATGAAACCTCCGTGGCCAAGCGAGCCCGCCGCCAGATCGTGATGAAGGACGGCCTCGTCGCCCGCGAGGGGATGCTGATGATTGATGATGGAAAATGAAAAGTTGAGAGATTGGGAGCCGTGGATGGACCGGTTTGTCTGCCAAGTCCGTCCGTAGCATCCGCGGGGGCGCAACCCCGCGGCTTCGGTTCTGTTTTTGTCTTACCTAACGCCGAATGCCTCACGCCTTTTCGTGACGTCACACCATGTTCCCCCTCAGCAACACCGCCCGCGCGTTTCGACTGGCCTTCAAGAGCCTCCTGCTGCACAAGCTGCGCTCGGGGTTGACGATGCTGGGCATCGTGTTCGGCGTGTTCTCCGTGATCGCCATGCTGGCCATCGGCGAGGGGGCCAGCGCCCAGGCCCAGCAGCAGGTGCTCGCGCTGGGGGCCACGAACATCATCGTGGTCACCGTCAAGCCGCCGGCCGATTCGCAGCAGGGAGGCGGCAGCCAGCGATCCGGCCGCAGCTTCGGCCTGCAGTACGGCCTGCTCCGCTCCGATTACCGGCTGCTGACCGAGACACTGCCGGCCATCGCCGGGGCCGTTCCCATGCGGGAAATCTACAGCGAGACCCGCAACCTGCAGAACACGCTCAACGCCCGCGTGGTGGGCTGCACGTCCGAGTTCCTGGAGATGAACCATCTGCAGTTGCAGCGCGGCCGGTTCCTCTCCGACCAGGACGAGGACGAACTGGCCAACGTCTGCGTGCTGGGGGCCGAAACCGCCGCCACACTGTTCCCCTTCGCCGACCCGCTGCAGGGCTCGATCCAGATCAAGAACTACCGCTATCGCGTGGTCGGCGTGACGCGAGAACGAACGGCGTCGGCGGCCATCGGCGGCAGCCTCTCCGGACAGGACTTCAACAAGGACGTGTACCTGCCCCTCAAGACGTTCCAGGCCCGCATCGGCGACCGCGTGATCACCGCCCTCAGCGGGAGCTTCTCCGCCGAACAGGTCGAGCTCAATCAAATCACGCTTCGCGTCGCCGACGTCTCCGAAGTCCTCCGCACCTCCGAAGTCGTCAAGGAATCGCTGGCCCGCACGCACGGCGACAAGAAGGACTGGGACGTCATCGTCCCGCTGGAACTGCTCAGGCAGGCCGACCAGATCCGGCAGATCTTCAACATAGTGCTCGGCTCGATCGCGGCGATCAGTCTGGTGGTCGGCGGCATCGGCATCATGAACATCATGCTCGCCACCGTCACCGAACGGACCCGCGAGATCGGCATCCGCCGGGCCCTGGGCGCCCGCCGCAAGGACATCATCGACCAGTTCCTGACCGAGACGATCGTGCTGTCCGGGGCGGGGGGCCTCATCGGCGTGCTCTTCGGCCTCCTGACCCCGCTGGCGTTTCAGGGAATCCAGTGGATCGTGCAGAGCTTCGTGCTGGATGCCTCGACGGGGAACTCGCCGCTGGGCCGGATGCTGACCGACATGCACCCGCAGATCGCGTGGTGGAGCCTGCCGGTGGCGTTCGGGATCTCGGTGGGCATCGGCATCGTGTTCGGCATCTACCCCGCCCGCGCCGCCGCCTACATGGACCCGATCGAAGCGCTACGGCACGAGTAACCCGCTGCATGGGTTTCGTGAGGCTTCGTGCAAGGTGGTCGGTGGTGGATGGTCGGTGGTAGGCAGAGAAACGAGACCGTGCTGCCGACTCCGGTCGCCCTGTCGTTGCCACTGTCGGTCCGCACAGATGCGGGTTAATCGGCGGCCTGCACTGCGGATCACCAGCGAGGACCGAACTCGATACCGACTGCTTTCGGAAACTCAGAACGATTTCGCTCCAGAAGCCCCCAACGGAGCGAGTGTCCCGGTTCTTGCTGGCACAAAGCGGCCAGAACTTCACATACGCGGCAGTCGGCGCCACCGCCCGCGTGCCTCCGGCGGGTTACGTGGTCGATTACACGCGCACGAAGCTCGGCGAAGGAGAGTCGGTCTATCGTACAGCCAAGGCAGCTTTGGAGAATTGGAAGCAGTTCGACTTGGGTTGGATCGAAGTTTGTGCGCCAATGCTCCAGATCGACTCGGGCCGGGTCGTCGTCATCTTGGCCCATGTCTTCGGTGCTTGGTGGCTCAACGCTAGCCGCGTCGTCTCTGTCGTGGACGAAGCCGCGAAAACGACAGAGTTCGGCTTTGCCTACGGCACATTGCCCGGACACGCCGAATCGGGCGAGGAGCGGTTTCTCGTCGAATGGGACCATGATGATGACCGCGTGTGGTACGACATCCTCGCGTTCTCCCGTCCCAGACATTGGCTGGCCCGGATCGGCTATCCGGCCGCGCGGGACATCCAACGGCGATTTGCACGGGATTCAGCCGCTGCGATGCGTCGCGCCGTAAATGCAGAGTTGACGCAGTAACCCCTGTGCCTACAAATCTGGCCCGCTCCGTCATGGGATGCGTATAATCGGGTGATAGGGAGGATAGTGGTAATGCAGACGATCAAGTACGTTTACTGGCAGGAAGAAGACGCGTGGTTGGGGTACTTGCAGGACTATCCCGACTACTGGACGCAGGGGGAGACGTTCGACGACTTGATCGAACATCTAAAGGATCTGTTTCACGATCTAGAGGGCGGCCACATCCCCGGCGCCCGGAAGGTCGGGGAACTGGTCGTGCCATGAAGCGTGTGGACCTGGTCCGAACAATCGAGGAATTCGGTTGCGAGTTGATCCGCCACGGCGCGCGTCACGACTGGTATCGGAACCCGGCGACGGGAGTTTCCCAGCCGGTGCCGCGTCACCGGGAGGTCAAGGAGCACCTCGCCAGGCGGATCATCCGGGAATTGAGCAATCCCGACGAAGGCAGCGCCGACTCCGCTGATTGACTTGGGTCATACACACATTGAGCGGCAGTTCGTTATAAGGTGGTGCTCATGCCGGACGACCTCTACTTCCCGGCAATCCAGCAACTCGCCGAGTACGAAGTCTGGTGCAACACGCGGGCCCTTGAAGCCGCCGGGCGTCTGGCTGCCGCGCAGCTTTTTCAATCGTTCCCGTTTGGCCTGCGCACGATCCACGCGACGGTGTTTCACACGGTGGAAGTGTTTCAACTGTGGGGCGGCTGCGTCAGTCCGGTGATCGCTAAGCCGCCGATTGTGCCGTACGACCCAGAGATGCCGCTGGTGCGCATCGCCCGGTGGAACGCGGAGTTGTCGCAGGCGTTCCTGACGGCGATCGACGCCTCCCACACGGCCGGCCTGCTGCACGTCGAGCGGCGGATCGCGCAGGTGTTTCATCTGGTGACGCACGGCACGCATCACCGGACGCAGTTCATCACCATGCTGCGGCTGCTCGGGAAAGACCCGCCGTACGAAGCCGGCGATCTCGGCGGCTGGAGCCAGGAGCAAACCGGCGATTGAGCCTTGGCATCCGGCACCATCAGGCGACCGGTTCGTCGTCAGTGGTCGGCGGCTTGCCGTACTCGGTGACGCCGTTGTGCAGGACGTGGCCGTAGCCGGCGTCTTCGAGCTGCTTGCGCTCCTGCCTGTTGACCCACCAGATCAGACCGCCGACACTGCCGGAAACGGTCCCCATCATGCCCAGCATGAACAGGATGCTGATCATGTAGGCCCGCGGGCGCTCGTCGGTGTTCTCGTTGGCCACCTTGCACAGCGGGCAGGCGGCCGCCTCCGCCGCCATCAACAGGGACGACGCGAACAGCACGGCGGCGAGCAACAGGGGACGACGCATCGAAAACTTCCTCCACCGATATTTTAGCCCACCGGCCAGTGATACAACAGCCCGTAGATCACCACGCCGGTCACGGAGACGTACAGCCAGATCGGGAACGTGATCCTGGCGATCCGGCGGTGCCCGTCCCACTGCTGCTTGAGGCCCCGGTAAATCGTCAGGCAGGCCAGCACCGGCACGGCGGCGGCGAGAATCACGTGCGAGATCAGGATCGTGAAATAGATCGGCCGGATGATCCCCGCCCCCGTGAACTTCCGGCCGCTTTCCCCCGTGTAATGGTGCAACGCCGCGTGATAGACTAGATAAAACCCGAGGAACACGATCGACGTCGCGAACGCGGTCAGCATCAGGCGCTTGTGCCGATCGCGATGCCCCCGCTTGATGGCCGCCAGTCCGGCGACGAGCAGCACCGTGGCGGCGGCGTTCAGCGAGGCGTTCACCGCCGGCAGCGAGGCAACCCAGTCGGGCATGGGATCTCGAATCCATAGTTCGCCCTCCGTCTCCTGATGGGGGGCCGATGAGCCATCGATGTGTTTGAAGCGCTCGGCCCCGGTCGGGAGACTGGGGGTGAAAGGTCAGTTCCGGCCGTCGGCGACGGGACCGGGCTCCGGAGTTGCCGAGGACGTCGGCAACGGCTCGGCGAGTCGCTGGAGTTCGCGACGCAACGCCGCCATTTCCTCGTCCTTCGCGGCGTTGTACTTGCCTCGGACCACGCCCGTCCTGTCGACGAGCATGACGTTGGTCGAGTGGATGATCTCGAAGCCCTCCTTGCGGTCGGCCCCCTGCAGTTCCTGCACGGGCATGCGGAAGCTGCGGTGGATCAGGCCGTAGGTCGCCGCCTGGTCGCCGCTCAGGAAGTACCACCGCGACAAGTCGGCCCCGTTGAGCTTCGCATAGTTGGCGAGAACTTCCGGCGTGTCGCGCGCGGGGTCCACCGTCAGCGTGACGAGGCGGATGTCATAATCACGGAGGCGGTCCTGCAGGTTCCGCAGCTGCCGGGTCACCGTCGGACACGGTCCCAGGCATTTGGTGAACACGAAACAGATGGCCCACGGCCGGCCCAGGAGATCGGCCTTGGTGACGGTCGTGCCGTCACAGTTCGTGAACGAGAAGTCTTCGACGCCCGCTGGATCCCAGGCGTCGGCCACGGGCTTGCTCTTGCCGATCAGGTCGGACAAGTCGATCACCTGTTGACCGTTGCCGTTCATCTGGCTCACGGGGAGCGTGATGCTGACCGGTGCGGGAACCTCGTCGTCGGTCTTGGCCGCCTCCCGGGTCTTCGCGACCTGCACCAGTTCGCGGCGGACTTCGCGTTGCCGCCAGACCACCACCAGGGCGCCGGCCAGCAGCACCCACACCACGGCCCCGGTCCAGAACCACAGGGGCCTCAGCCCGCCGCTCCGCGTTGGTTGCGGGTCGGCTTCGTTCGTCGTACTCATCCAAGTTCCTTCAAGCGGGACGCTGGTTTCCGCCCCGGCGACCAGTCATCGGTCACCGGGCGTTGAGCACCGTGCGGCGATTCGTCAGCGCCACGGCCCCAGCCAGACACACGAAACAGAACAGGCCGGTCACCGTCCCACAGACCAGGCCCGAAGGTAAATGACTCACGGAGTCGGCGCTGGCGGCCATCAGCCGTCGCAATCCCGCCACGCCGTAGGTCAACGGATTCAGTCGCACCACCCAGGTCAGCCAGCCCGCACCGGTCGCGGGAAACACCGCGCCGGACAGGAGCCACATCGGCAACAGGAACACGCTCACGATGGCGTGAAAACCATGCGTCGAGTCCATCGGCCAGGCGATCAGGTAGCCCAGCCCCGTCAGCGTGAACCCCAACAACGTCAGCCAGCCCAGCACCGGCAGAAAATTCGCCGCGGTGAGCCCCGTCGCAATCTCCGGCGACAGCCCGACCACTGCCAGCAGCGGGCCAATCAGCAGGAACACCAGCGTCTGCAGCACGGCGAGCACCGTCCCGCCGAGCAGTTTGCCCAGGACGATCGCCAGCCGCGGGACCGGAGCGACCAGCACCCCCTGCAGAAAGCCCTCGCGACGGTCTTCGATGATCGAGATCGTGGAGAAGATCGCCGTGAACAGGACGATCATCACCGCAACGCCCGCGAAGAAGTACTCCTGGTACGACTCCCCTCCCGGACCGGTGAACGAACCTTGCAGGCCCGCACCGAACAGCACCCAGAAAATCAGGGGCTGCCCCAGCGCCCCGACGATTCGGGTTCGTTGCCGGAAAAACCGGATCAGTTCCCGCGCGGCCAACGATCCAGCCGGCAACCACAGGCCGGGCCGCGACGACGCCGGCGCGCCAACGGAGAACCGCGACGGCTCGGCGCTCGGTGGGGGAGTCTCGGTGATCAGCGGGCTAACGGACAAGGCCGGTCAGGTGTTCGCAACGTATTGGCTGAGGCGGACAGTCCTCAAGCCTGGTGAAAAACGGCAGTCGGACAGAAGGGCCGTCTGAAGGCACGGCTGGCGGACCAATCAGGGTGGTGTCAGTCCCGGAGTCGCCAACTCCAACTGGTGCAGTCGCAATTGACCGCAGGCGGCGTCGATGTCGGCCCCTTTCCGCTTTCGCACGGTGGCAGGAATGCCCGCTTCGGTGAGGATGCGAACGAATTCCCGGGTCCGCGGGGCGGTCGGCTCGACAAACGTCAGTTCGCTGACGCGGTTCATCGGTATCAGATTCACATGCGCGACGCGCGATTGCAAGAGCGCCGCCAATTGTCGGGCTTGGGCTGGAGCGTCATTCACCCCAGACAACAACACGTACTCATATGTCACCCGACGCCCGGTGATCGCGAAGAAATCGTCCGCCGCGGCGAGAACGGCGTCAAGACCGATCTTGGCGTTCACCGGCACCAGACGGTTCCGCGTGGCCTCGTCCGGGGCGTGCAAAGAGACGGCAAGATTATATGCCTTGCCGATTTGCGCCAATTCGCGAATCTTGTCCGGCAGCCCGACCGTGGAAATCGTAATCCGCCGGGCGCCGAGCCCCAGCCCCCCTTTGTCATTCAAGCTGTCCAGGGCCGGCACCAGAGCTCGCAGATTGGCCAATGGCTCGCCGATCCCCATCACGACCACATTGGTGATCGCCTCTTCACGGGGAAGCAGCCGGTCCAGTCGCAGCACCTGTTCCAGGATTTCGCCGGTCGTCAGGTTCCGTTTCAGGCCCCGCAGGCCGCTGGCGCAGAACACGCACCCCATCGCGCAGCCGACCTGCGTGCTGATGCAGATCGTCCGCCGGTCGGGCTCGCGCATCAGGACACACTCGACCAGTTCGCCGTCATCGAGCTGCAACAGCAGTTTTTCGGTGCGATCGCTGGCCACGCGGTGCTCGGAAAGCGTCGCCGGGAACAGCGAAAACGACTCGGCCAGCAAGGCCCGCAGGCTCGCCGGGAGGTCGTGCATGTCAGCAAACGAGTTCGCCCGCTTGCCGAAGATCCAGCGGCGGATCTGATCGGCCCGGTAGCCCGGCGCGCCATGCTCCTGGCACCATTGGGCGAGGGCCGTCCGGCTCAGCTCGTAAATTCGGGGGGCGATGTTGGGATGCGTGGCGGGCATGGCGTGGCGTGTTACCGATCCCGCATTATAGCCCCCGTCCCCACGCCCGACGAGGGGGTCAGCGCGCCGCCGACTGCACTGCGTTCGGGCCAGGCAGTTGGTGAAGCTCCACCCCTGCCGGCGCGGTTTTCCGCACGCGGGCCTCAAGACCCAACGGCAGCGTGTACCGCAAGCCCCCCTGCGACGCCGTCGTCTGCCACAAGAGCGGCGTCGCCGGGCGGAACTCGTGCGTCGCTCCGGGAGCCAGGCGGTACAGCTCGCTCCACGGCGTTCCGTGCGCCTGCACCTGGTACTCGACAGTCAATTCCGTTGGGTTGTAGATCCGCACGCCCGGCCGGCGGGTCCGGAGCACGACGTGCGTGGCCGTGGCACCGCACGCTTCGGCCCGCAGCGCCAGGGTCCCCATCTTCAGATCTGCGAGTGGGGCCGTCCGGGCGATCTCGCCAAAGCTCTGCCTCCAGCCTTCGTGAAACTGCTCCGCAATGAGAGGCGCCTCATACGGTTGCCACTGACCATTGGCGGTCCTGATGGTCGTCGTCAGCCGGGGCCGTTCAACCGGTTCGATCTTCATCGTGAGTTGCCGTTCGGCGAAGCCCTGCCGCTCGATCGCCACCCGCAGGTCCTGATTGAGGCTGAGGTCGGCGAGCAGATACTCGCGCCATTCCGCTTCTCCGGGCGGCCGGACGGACAGTTGCAGTTGCAGGCTGGGGAGCACCATCCGCAGCCGTTCGCAGAGCGCGAGCGGAGCGGCGGGGTTCGGCTCGCAGTCCGGGGCGGTGACGCGGAACGGTTTCGCCAGCACGAACTCGGTGTTGTCCTCCCAGCCGTCGGGAATGCGATGCTGGTCGTCGAGGACGCGGTCCCAGAACTCCCGCTGGCCGAGGGCGCGGAATCCCGCGCTTTGCAGGTCGAGCACATGAAACCGGGCCACCTCGCTGCGGGACAGCAGGGCTCCCCACGCCGACAGCAGCCGCTGCGAGACCGCGAGGTCCACCCCGTCCGCCGCGAACGCCGGCTGGGGTTCGCCGTCAGCCGCGACGGCAAGGATGGGAATGCTTGACGATTTCGGGGCGAGCGCCGCCACCGTCGAACCCAGGTGCAGCGTTAATCCGCCGTCGTCAATCTCCACCGCTTCGGGATAGAACCGGAATCGCGGCTGCCACAGCGGCATGGGCCAGCGGCTGTACGTCACCGTCCGATTGCAGAAGTCTGCCACCTGCTGTTCGAGCTGCGACAGCAGGGGCAACACCCCGTTGCGAATCTCCTGTTCGATCTCCGGCTTCTTCTCGGCAAAGCCGTCGACCAATCGATCGGCCACGCGGTCCTCCAGAAACGGCAGCCCCCGGACGTTCACAGCGGGCCGCGAGATGCTGAAATCGTGGGCCGGAATGTGGAAGTGCACCTGGACCAGGTCGAGCTTGAGCAGCCGGTTGACAATCCGCGGCGACAGGTCGATCGTCAGCCACAATGGGCCGTGATACCCCATGAACACGCTCATCGGTCCGGCATCGGCCCGCAACAGCCGACCCGCCATGTGCGTCGAGGGGATGGTCATCGTCATCTGTCGCAGGCCGAGTTGCACCCGCAGGACGTTGCCGGACAGTGGCGTGATCCAGGCCCGCTCCAGGCGGCCGCTGTAATGGATCCCGGACAGCGACACCTCGAACGATGTGAACCCGGCGTTCGTGGTTTCCACGCGGCCCGGCTTCCAGCCGTTGAACGCGTCCGTGGGGACGCGGTCCGCCAGCACGTGCGACAGCGACTCCAGCACATCCCGGTTCACGCGGACCGACACGGCCCGGCTCACGTCCGCTCCGGGCACGAACGGCAGTTCGCCGATCAGGTTCGCCATGCTGACCCGCTGCGACCAGTCGATGTCGAGCTCCGGTTCGCGCTCGGGGTGCTCCATCCAGGCGAAGACTTCGTCGCGGGCAAACACCGACGCGCCGATGTTGTGTCCGCCGCTCGGCACGATGGAGACGAACGCGCGCCCCCCGGCGGCATTGATGGCGGCCACCAGATCGGTCGACGCCGTCGGGGGGACCAGTTGATCGTCGGCCGCGTGAAACGCCCAGACGGGAACCCGGGCCAGAGACGGAACGAACTCCGGCTCCCCGCCGCCGGACACCGGTATCACCGCTTTCCAGCGCTCCGGCGTTTTTGCACCGAGGCTCCACGCCCCAAACGCGCCCATGGAGACACCGGCCAGAATCACGTGGCCTTTGTCGACGGCATACGTCCGCTCGACTTCATCAAGAATGCGGACGGCCCGGTCCAGTTCGTTGGAGCCGTCGGTCCAGCCCCCCAGCAACCGGCTGCGCAGGTTTTCGTTCTGCGGGAACACCACCAGGAACGGCAGCGTCTTGGCGCGGGCCTTCACGGCCGGTCCCAGGCCGACGATGAGCTGCGCCCGGCCGTCGGTTCCCCGACCACTCGCACCGTGGAGGTAGAAGATCGTGGGCCACTTTTTGGTCGGCGTGTAGCCGGCCGGCTCGAATACGACGAATTTGTGCTCGCCGTCCGCGTCGGTGTATACGCGGTCCACAAACCGCCCACTGCCCGGTTCCGGTTGATCCGCCTCCACGGGGGAAGCGTCACCAGGCCCCGCAAACATCAGCAGGACCATCGACCATCCGCACGTAGCGGCAACCGTTCGCATAGCGGCCTCGGTTAGCAGTTTGCAATGCCGCGGCTAGTTCCGCGCAGACCCCGGATGAACTCTCCTCGGTATCCCCCGCTATCGACCGTCCGGCCCAGGGGAAAGCAGCCCCGTCGCTACGCGGAGAATCCCGATGTCCGAGTCCCCTGACAGAGTTTGCCCGGCAGGTACGACCGGATCAGCCCACAAAGTTCCCGCAGACAGCCGCGCTGGAACCGTGACAAGGCGCGCTACAGCGGCCGAAGGCTGACTTCGACGACCGGTTCGTGGGCGGGCTCGTCCGCCGGCGCTTCGGCCGGATCGGGCCAGTTCGGCTGCGGAAGCGATTGCCAGTTGCGGGCCGTCAACACGTCGGTCAGCCGGCAATTGCTTCCGGAGCACGCCTCGCAACGGTAGACCACCTGCTCGAACTCAACGGTGTTGGGAAAGCCGCAGTGCACACAGTTGTGATCGCACGGTCGGAACCGGTGCGACACCGACTGGGCAAGGTCGGTCCCCTCCTGCGACAGCCACGCGGCGGAGTGACAGCAGACCAGAATGAGCAGCAAAGGCTCAAGCCATCCACGAACCATGGGACGCTCCTGGACCCGGGGAGCCACGGCACGAAAAGGACGGACGACAAACGGCGGCGGAAATCGCCATCGACAGGAAGCAGCGAACGCTGGCCGACACTCTATCGAATCGCCAAGCGCCGATGCGAGCCGAAATCCCGGAGAAACTCGGCCCGGGGGAGAAAAAAGGGAACCTCGGGAAATCCCCGAGGTCCCCCACGCCATCTCACCAAGTGGCTGCAAATCGGGATGTTATTTCCGCCGCGCCCGATCCAGCACGTCTTTCAGCTTCACCGGCACGCCCCCCTGCCGCTTGCTTTCGTCGGCGGCCTCCATGAAGGCGTAGATCTCCAGCGTTTCCTCCGCAGTCACCGGCGGTTGGCCCGTCTTGAAGAACTGCACAATCTCGACCACCAGCGGGCGGTAACCGGCGTACGTGCCGAGATCTTCCTGCCCCTTCTCGCCGAAGGCCCGGCCGCCGTAGCCGCTTTTCCCTTCGCGAATGCCCCGGAACGTGCCGATGCGGCCGCCGTCCCACACACCGACGACGACATCCTGCCCCGCGCTGTGGGCCCGCGTGACCGATTCGCAGCCGGTTCCCATCGCCGTGAACAACAGCTCGACGCCATGAATCCCGTACCAGAACAGATCGGGATGCGTGGCCTCCAGCGACGCCGGGCTGAACGCGTCGCAACCGAGCACCTTGCCGATCTTGCCCCCACGCACCCCCTGCGCCCCGGGGACGTACCGCAGCGACGACGACGAGAACACCGGCGTGCCGGTCTTTTTGGACAGCTCGAAGATCGCGATCGCATCGCTCAGGCTGCCGGCAATCGGCTTGTCGATGAAGCACCGCTTCCCCGCCTCCAGCACGGGCCGCACCTGCTCCAGATGCGGCCGGCCGTCGTTCGTCTCCAGCAGCACGCAGTCCACCTTCTCCAGCAGCGCGGGAATCGAATCGACGATCTCGATCCCCAGTTTCCGGTATTCCTCGGTGTACTGCGGCACCCGTTCGACGCTGGACTTGATGTCCGGACTTCCCTGCGGATACGCCGCCACCACCTTGCAGCCCGCGATGTCCTCTTTCGCCTCGGGATCGTTGAGCAATTTGGCGAACGCCGGCGCATGCGAGGTGTCCAGGCCGATCACGCCGATGCGGATCACCTTCGGATCCGCCGCCGCGGCGGTCGTCTCCGTCGTCTCCGACGTTTGCAGGAACGCCACGTCCCACAGGTAGACCATCTGGTCCTGCCCGCCGGTCGCGGCGAGTTTGCCGTCGGGCGTGACGGCGACCGACAGCACCTTCGCCTCGTGAATCTCGCCGACGCCGTACTCCGCCCCGTCTTGCGGCCGCCACACCCGGAACGTGTTGCCGTTCACGGCCCGGCCGCCGCTGACGCTCAGCACGGCCTGCGTCCGCGGATGAGACGCCAGCGCATTGACCGGCCGCTGATGTCCGCCGAAGAAGCCCAGCAGCTTGTCTTCCTTCAAGTCATAAACCAACGCCCGTTCGTCCAACCCGCCGGAGACCAGCCAGCGGCCGTCGGGAGAGAACGCCACCGACAGCGCGGCCCGCTGGTGATCGGTCCACGTTTTGACCGGCGCGCCAGAGGCGTCGCGGAGAATCACCTCGCCGGCTTTCGTCGGCCGGAACTCGTCCCCGGCCGCCGTGGCGATCCGTTGCCCATCCGCCGACCACGCCACGCCGTGAATCGGATACTGATGCCCCGCGAGCACAGTCACTGTGCCGTTCGCCACGTCCCACAGCCGGGCCGTTTCGTCATCGGAGACGCTGACCAATCGCTGCCCGTCCGGAGAAAACGCCAGATCGGTGACTTCGCCGCGGTGCCCCTCCAGCCGGCGGATCAACTTGCGATCGGCGGCGTCCCAGACTTCCAGCGTCTGATACCCGCCGAGCGCCAGCCGCTGGCCGTCCGGCGAATACGCCAGCGCCTGCACCTGCCCAAACTGCCCGGCGATCCGCTCTTTCACCTCCCGCGTGGCCACGTCGATCAGCGCGACCTCGTTCTTCTGACCGACGGCGAGCCAACGACCGTCCGGCGAGAATGCCAGTTCGGTCACCTTCGCCGCAAACTTCGGCAGCGCGGCGACCGGTGCGAGTTCGCGCGACTGGATTTCGTCGGCAGCAGTGGTGACAGGAACGAACAGGCAGCAGACCAACAGCGCGCGGCACAACATCGGCGGGACTCCAGGGCGGGACGATGCAATAGGGAGATCGTCGACCGGTCAACGAGGAGAGTCAAGCGAGCGGGGCGGCGTCAGCCCGCCGTGCTCCCCGTTCGTACCGGCTTGATGTGCCGTCAGCGAATTATGGCGACATCCCCTCTGCCGAGAGGAATCGCGCGCAGGTTTGCCGCCGCTTGGAGGTTTTACAGAGGGCAGCGCGTCAAGTGGCGGTGCAGCCGTTTGGACGCAATCCGATTGCGTCGCATCGGGTTACAACGTCTAATGGGCAGGAAGGGGAACGTCTCCGCGCCGGGAGTTGGGCCTATGAACGGGCATGGAAATCTGCTTCGCTGGATGATCGTGGGGACCGTGCTGTTGGGCGGCGCCGCGTGGTGTACGGGCCAGACGGGGGCGGCAAAGTCGAAGTCATCCAAGTCCAAGGGGAGCGCGCCGAACGTCCGCCAGTTGGACACGCGCGTGCAGGAGATGCAGGCGCAGTTGCTGAAGGAAGCCACCGACATCGCCAAGGGTTACGAAGACGCTGGCGAGTACGACCGGGCCAAGTGGCTGCTGGAAGTGCTGGAAAAGCTCGATCCCAAGCTCCCCGGCTTGCAGGCC
>Ga0073934_10007965_pt1 | contig 14396 bp, 10 predicted proteins | sample LarsenN4metaG_FD_76834 | JGI IMG/M metagenome (GOLD analysis project Ga0073934, IMG submission 76834) | Hot spring sediment bacterial and archeal communities from British Columbia, Canada, to study Microbial Dark Matter (Phase II) - Larsen... ...
TCGCTGGCGCTGGACTACGCGCGCCACAACATCCGCGTCAACGCCATCTGCCCGGGCTATTTCGCCACCGACATCAACCGCGAATGGCTGGAAACCGAAGGCGGCCAGAAGATGATCAAGCGCATCCCGTTCCGCCGCCCGGGCCGGCTGGACGAACTCGACGGGCCGCTGCTGCTGCTGGCGTCCGATGCGTCCAGCTACATGAGCGGCTCCTGCATCGTCGTCGACGGCGCGCACACGCAAAGCTCGCTGTGATCCCGCCGCCACCGGCGGCCCAACCGAATCCGAACGAGGACAGACACCATGGATTTCACCCTGCCGGCGCACATCGAGGAAGCCCGCCTGAAAGTGCGTGCGTTCGTCGAGCGCGAGGTCATGCCGCTGGAAAAGGACAAGGCGAACTTTGACGAACACGAGAACATCCGCGAGGACGTCATCGCGCAGGTGCGCCTGAAGGCGAAGGCGGAGGGCCTCTGGGGCTTCCAGATGCCGACGTCGCGCGGCGGCGCCGCGATGGGCGTGGTCGGCATGGCGGCGCTGTACGAGGAAGCGGCGCGCTCGCCGTTCGGCCCGGCAATGTTCAACTGCGCGCCGCCGGACGACGGCAACATGATCGTGCTGAACAAGGTGCTGAAGACCGACGCGCTGAAGGACAAGTGGCTACAGCCGATCATCGACGGCAAGGTGCGTTCCGCGTTCGCGATGACCGAGCCGGACGGCGGCTGCGGTTCGGACCCGTCGCTCACCTATACCCGGGCCGAGCGCAAGGGCGACAAGTGGGTCATCACCGGCCGCAAGTGGTTCATCACCGGTGCCGAGGGCGCGCAGCATTTCATCCTCATCGCGCGCACCTCCGATGACGACCGCAAGGGCCTCACCGCCTTCATGTTCCACGCCAGCCAGCCCGGCTGGCGCATCGTGCGCCGCATCCCGATCATGGGCCCGGAAGAGCACGGCGGTCATTGCGAACTGGAATTCAACGGCCTGGAAATCAGTGACGAGGACCGCCTGCTGGAAGTCGGCGACGGCCTGAAAGTCACGCAGATCCGCCTCGGCACTGCGCGCCTGACGCACTGCATGCGCTGGCTGGGCCTGAGCAAGCGCTGCATGGAGATCGCTGCCGGCTACGTTGAAAACCGCAAGAGCTTCGGCATCACGCTGGCGCAGCACGAAGGCGTGCAGTGGATGCTCGGCGAAGTCGCGAAGGAGATCCACGTTGGCCGCCTGCTGACGATGAACGCGGCCTGGAAACTGGACCAGGGCGACCACGCGAAAACGGACATCTCCATCGCCAAGATCCATGTCGCGGACACGCTGCACAAGGCGGCCGACACCGCGCTGCAGTTGATGGGCGCCAAGGGCTACTCGAAGGACACGCTGGTGGACTGGATCTACCGCTACGCGCGGCAGGCGCGCCTGGTGGACGGTGCCAGCGAAGTGCACAAGATGGTGCTGTCGCAAGCCTACCTGGCGAAGAAGAACGACTTCTTCCGCTGGGGCGTGTGAGCAGGGCAGCGGGGAAGCACGCGCGTGGAAACGACCGCACTCGCTGAATTCATCGCCGCGCGCACCGGCGCCGTCACCGTGCTGGTGGAAAACGTGCGCAAGCTGTCCGGCGGCGCCATCCAGGAAAACTGGGCCGCCGACCTCGTCATTTCCGGCGGCACGCACGCCGGCAACCTGCCGGTCGTCGTTCGCCGCGACGCGCCCAGCGGCGTCTCCGATTCGCATTCACGCGCGCAGGAGTTCGCGCTGCTGCGCGCGGCCTTCGATGCCGGCGTGACGGTGCCGGAGCCGCTCTGGCTCGGCGATCGCGCGGTGTTCGGGCGGGACTTCTTCGTCATGCGCCGCGTGGCCGGTGCGGCCGCCGGGCACCGGCTGGTGAAGGACATGACGCTGGGCGGCGACCGCGTCGCGCTGACGCAACGGCTCGGTGAGGAGATCGCCAGGATCCAGCGCGTGCAGCCGGCGCCGGCACTGGCGTTCCTCGAACGCCCGGGCACGCACCCGGCGCTGCATTTCATCGCCAGGTCGCGCGCCTACCTGGATGCCTACCACACGCCCTTCCCGGCGCTGGAGTGGGGCCTGCGCTGGCTGGAGCTCAACGTGCCGGACGCCGACCGCTGGCGCGACGACCAGCTCGTGCTCGCGCACCGCGATTTCCGTACCGGCAACTACATGGTCGACGGCAACGGGCTCACCGCCGTGCTCGACTGGGAGTTCGCCGCCTGGTCGCACCCGCTGGAAGACCTCGGCTGGCTGTGCGCGCGCTGCTGGCGCTTCGGCCAGCAGGGCGACGCGAAAGCCGCCGGCGGCATCGGCTCGCGCGAGGACCTGCTCGCCGGCTACAACCGCGTCAGCGGCCGCCAGGTGACGCCGGCGGCGCTGTACTACTGGGAAGTCTTCGGCGAATTGCGCTGGGCGATGATCGCCATCGGCCAAGGCGAGCGGCACGTCTCCGGGCGCGAGCCGTCGCTGGAGCTGGCGCTGACCAGCCACATCGTTCCCGAGCTGGAACTGCACATCCTGCGCATGACCGGCATCGATTATTCCGCAGAGGGGCAGGCAGATGCGTGACCGCCCGCAAGGCCATGAGTTGCTCGCCATTGCCGCGAAGACCTTTCGCGAGCAGTTGCTGCCGGCGTTGCCGGAAGAGAAGAAATACATCGCGCTGATGGTGCTCAACGCGATGTCCATCGCCGAGCGCCAGCAGGCCACCGGCGAGGGGCCGCTCAATGACGAATGCGACCTGCTCGAGGTCGTGCTCGACGCCGAACCGCGCAACGCGGAGCTGCATGCGCGCGCCGCCGAACTGAACCGCGAATTCGCCCGCCGCGTGCGTGCCGGCGCGTTTGACCACGACGACGCCGGCCGGCACGTGCTGTGGGCGTTGACGTTACAGCGGGTGCGCGAAAGCGCACCGCGCTACCTGAAGGCCGAGGGCATCGGCTAGCGGGCGCTTCAGCCCAGCGGCACGCTGACGGCGAGACGGCAGCGGCCATCCTCCACGCGCCAGTCGAGGCTGCCGCCGAGTTCGTTGACGCGGCCCTGCATGATCTGCCGGCCGCGGCCGGCCGACCAGCTTTCCAGCGGCTGTACGCGGCCGTCGTTGCCCACCTGCAGGGACAACGCATCGCCGGCGATCGCCACGTCGATGGTGACGGTATCCGGCTGCGCATGACGCAGCGCGTTGCTGACAGCCTCGCGCACCACCCGCGTCAGGTTGGCGTGCTGGCGCGCGTTCAGCGTGCGGTCTTCCGGCATGTCCGGCGAGCGCCAGAGCAGCCCGGCGTTGGCGCTTTCGCAGCGCTTGCGCGCCTCCGCCTGCCAGCCGTCGACGGCGTCGCGGAGCGTGACCTTGTCGTGCTCCAGCGCCCGCACCAGCGCCCGCAGGTCGTCGAGTGCCTCGCGCACCAGCGGCTGCCCCGCCGGCGGCGTGGTGTGCAGCAGGGTCAGCAGCTTGGCGCCGAGGTCGTCGTGCACGTCGCGGCGGATGCGTTCGCGCTCGACGCGCGCACCGGCGTCACGCGCGCGCAGCCGGTCGATGGACAGTTCGAACAGTTCGCGCAGCGCCGCCAGCGTGGTGAGGTCGGCACGGGTGAACAGCCGCGCGCCGCCGTCGGCGTGGCGCAGCAGCAGGTGGCCGCCATTGCCGCGTACGTCGGCGAGCGCCAGCGCCAGGCCATCCTCGCGGATCTCCGGCTGCGCCAGCGCACCGGCACCGGGCTCGATGGCGAGCGGGCGGAACACCGCGTTCAGTGCCATCGGCCAGCGCTGGCGTATGGCTTCCTCGCTGGAGGCGCCGGCCTGCGTCTCGATCAGGATCGGCAGCACGTCGGGCAGCCATTCGGCCAGCGCACGCTCGCGGCGGGCACCCAGCCGCGACCAGACCCACTGCCGCAACGGGAAGTAAACCCAGCCGACGATCGCAACGGCGATCGTCAGCGTCAGCGCCTGCGAGAGCGCCAGTGAGGAAATCAGCAGCACGTCGATCAGGACAATCGCCAGCCCGCCGAGGAACCACCACCAGATCGCCCGCCACCACTGTGCGAGTTCGAACAGGCGGTAGCGGACGACGCCGAGGGCGAGCCCCCAGTACATGATCAGGAAGGCGCCGAACATCACCCCCTGCGAGGCCGGTGGCGGTACGCCGATGGCGTTCGGGATGAGGATCACGCCGGCGAAGAGCCCGGTGGCGATGTAGATCGAGAGCAGGAACCAGCGCAGCGCGGCGCGCTCGGCCGGCGCCTGCCGCGTCTTCCACCACTGCATGCCGGCGAACACGAAACTGAGCGAGAAGATGAGCAGCACGGTGATCGGGCTGAGCGTGTTGGTGTCACCGAACTGGGCGACGTCGAGCAGCCAGGCGGTGGCGGCCAGCAGGTAGCAGATCGCGACCATCGGCAGCCCGCGCAGGCGTACCGGGTAGCTCCACAGCAGCGCCGTCAGTGACGCCGTGAACAGCAACGCGCCGAAATGGTTGGCCAGCGACAGCGGGCGGAAGATCTCGCCGGCGAGGATGAGTTCGCGCGTGCTGTACACCGCTGCCGCCGGCGCGAAGATCAGGAAGCCGAGGCCGGTGAGCGCGTACAGGCGGGTGGCGCGGTCGACCGGTCGGCCGGCCATGACCAGCGTGCCGGTGACCATGCCGCCGACACCGAACAGCAGTTGCAGCCAGAACATCAGCGGCAGGTCCTGCAGTTGGCGCACCTGCGGCTGCAGCGCAACGCGCGCGCCGGCGGCGGTTTCCGCCTGCAGGCTGCCGTCGGCGAGCGACTGCGCCAGTTGTTGCTGTTGCTGCATGAAGGCGTTGTAGTCGCTGAACAGCTCGATGGCGTCCGGGTCCTCGACCAGCAGCCGCGGCGCGGCGGCGATGCGCTCGCTGCCGGCATGGAAGGCGACGACGATGTCGCCGGCCTGCAGGCCGGCGGTACCGGTGGCGACGACCTGCAGCGCATCCTCGCGCCCCTCGGCCGGCGCGAACTGTGTCCCGGTGACCGGCACCTGCAGCGCCAGCGCAATGACCAGCGCGCAGACGGCAAGGATGAGGGTGACGCTGACGCCGATCAGCGTGCGCGGCGAAACAATCATGGGTGACTCCGGTTGAACGGGTTCGGGCGGGCCGGACGGCAGGATGGCGCGCAGCCCCCCATGCTCAGGGGGTTGTCGCTCCGGCAGGCGACGGGGACGATGATCGCCCGCGCCGGCAACGACTGCCGAGGGCGGAGGCATCATCCCTGCCGGCTCCGGTGCCGGTCAATTGGCGCGGTCTAACAGCATGCAGCACGTCCTGATCGTCGAAGACATTGCCGAAGTGGCGCGCGCGCTCAGCGACATGGTGTCGCAGGCGTTCGCCGGTGCGCGCGTCGAACGGGCCGGCTCGGTGGCCGAGGGCCGCCGTCGCCTGGCCGAACGCGGCTGGGACCTGGCGCTGCTGGATCTCGGCTTGCCGGACGGCAGCGGCATCGACCTGGTGCGCGAGTTCGCCGGCGGCAGCACACAGATCGTCATCACGACGATCTTCGACGACGACGAGCACCTGTTCGATGCACTGCGCGCGGGTGCCAACGGCTACCTGCTGAAGGACGAACCGCAGCCGGTGCTGGTGGACCTGCTGCGCGGCATCGGCGAAGGCCGGCCGCCGCTGTCGTCGTCGATCGCGCGCCGCATCCTGCACTTCTTCCGGCCGGCGGCGCCGCGTTCCTCGGCACTGTCACCGCGTGAAACGGACGTGCTGACGCTGGTCGCGCGCGGTTACACCGTGCGTGACGTCGCCGACACCCTCGGCATGAGCTACAACACCGCCGCCGGCCACCTCAAGAGCATCTATCACAAGCTGGCGGTGAACTCGCGGGCGGAAGCGGCGACCGAGGCGGTGCGGCTGGGCATCGTGCGCTGAGCGGCGCCGGCGTGCCTTGGCCGCCGCCCGCGGCGGCAGCGCCCTGAAACAAGAAACGGCGGAGAATCTCCGCCGTTTTTTGGTTGCGGCCTGTGCCCGGTTCAGCCGCTGCAGCCGGCCGCCGCGATGGCGGCGGCATTCCGGGTGGCCACTGCCGTCACCGTGTTGCCGGAACGTTCCTCGATGCGCACATTGCCGTTGTCGTCGAGCACGACGTTGAACAACCACAGTCGCATCGTGCGCAGCGCCGCGTTGCCGCTCAGGCTGGCGTAAGAAGCGACCCAGCGCTCGTTGTACATGCCGCCGATGCTCAGCGTCAGCGGTGATGCTCCCGGCGTGGCGCCGGCCGTGGTGTCGACGACAAAGGTGCTGCACACGGTGGGCAGCGTGCCCAGGTTGCTGCGCTGGATCACCGTGAAGGTCTGGCCATCGATGCCGGTGGCGAGCAGGTCATCGATGAACGCCTGGTGCGCCGTGGCGATCGGGCGCGCCTCGAATACCGCGTAACTGGTTGAACAGTTGCCGGCGCAAGTCGTCTGTTCGTAGCGGCCGCCCACCGCCACGCCGCCCTGCACGTAAACGATGAACCGCTCCGAGGGATCGTCGGTGGCAAGGGCCGGCGTGCCGTTGTCACCGGTCACGCGCGCGAGTTCGACCCGCGGCTCCAGCACGTTCGGGTAACTGGCGTAGCTGGTGCCGGCTTCGCCGGGCGTGAAGGTGCGGTTGATGCGCGCGGAATCGATGGTGCCGTTGGCGGCAATGCCGAAGGTGATGTCGCTGCCGATGGTGAGCGCCGGCGAAATGCCGGTGAGGGTGCCGCTGGTTCCGGTGACGACCATGGCGTGGTTGCCGGCCAGCGCGGTGAGTGCGCTGTAGTCCGGGCCGGCCGCCGGCTGGCGCAGCTGGCCAAGGAACTTCGGAATCCCCTGCGCGTTGGCCTGGTCGGCATCACCGACGTTGATTTCATTGAACGTGCCGGTGGTGTTGTCGCTCAGCGCGTACTCGATGTTGATGCCGTCGGCCAGCCAGATCACCTCGGCCTGGTGCGGCGTGCCGCCGTAGGCGCGGTAGAACGGATTGCGGTAGGTGCGGCCGGTGATCTGCAGCGCGCCGCTGGAGGAAATCACCACGTCGTAGGTCTGGCCGTCGACCAGGTGGGATTCGGCGGCGGTGACGCCTTCTGCGCGATGGAACACCAGCGAGTACTGGCCGGCGAGTTCGCTGTGCACGGTGGCCGGCGTGTTGCCGCCACCGGTGCCGCCGCTGTCCCAGGCGGGTTCGGCGAGCGCGGTGATGGTGTAGGTGCTGACGGCATTTTGCAGGGCGGTGGTTGCCCAGGTGTTCATGACGCCGTTGACGGTGGTGGCGAAGTCGGTGCTGAAGTTCGTCGCGCTGTAGACGCGGCCGGCGATCGGCGTGCCGTTCTCGTTGCCGTCGAGCACGCCGTCGGTGGCGTCGCGGCGCAGTTGTTCGATGGCGGTCAGCGCCGGCGTCGCCGCGCTCTGCCCGGTGTTCGCAAGGCCGGCGAGGATCGCGGCGTACATGCCGGCGGCGTTGTTGGTGAGGTAACGCGCGCTCGGCTGCGCGCTGAGTACCTGCGGTGGCGTCAGGATGCTGGCGAGGCCTGCCGGCGCACCGCTGGCAAAGGTCTGCAGCACCGCCGAATTCGCCTTGTCGATGTTGCCGTTGGTGACCGGTGCGCCGCTGCCGCTCAGCAGGCCGTAGGCGATGTCGGTGAGGCCGGTGACGCCGACGTTGGTCGAGCCGGTGGGGATCATCGCGCGTATCGAGCGGCCGGCCGCAAACGGCAGGTAGGTGTTGGTGTACTCGTCGAAGTACTCGGCGTCGGCATCGCCCTGCACCTCGACGATATAGGGGCCGACACCCGGCACCTTGACGGTGAGTTTTCCGTCGTTGCCGGTGCTGCCGCTGCCCACCACGCTGCCGTCGGCCGCCTTGATGACGACGTTGGCGTTGCGCACCAGTCCCAGTGACGGCGTGATCTCGAGCGAGGTGGCACGCGGCTTGTCGTCGGAATCGCAACCGGGCAGTGCGCCCAGCAGCAGCGCCAGCGCGGCGACGCTGCCGCCAGTACGCAGAATGTGGGTCGAGGCCATGCTGATCTCCCTGTGCAGCCGTGGTGGACGCGCAGACGTTAGCAACGTGCCGCAGGGCTTCGCCAACCCGTGAACGAGGGGGGCGTGCTGGCGCCGGAACGAAAAAGCCCCGGCAAATGCCGGGGCTTTTCGTCAGCGCGCGACGGGTACGCGCGCCGGATCTGCCGATCAGGGCTTGGTCACCGAGGCGCTGCCGCCGACGGTGACGATGCGCGTCGGCGAGCTCGCGATGCCGGCGAGCATGCCGCTGCCCTGCACGCTGCCGGTGTACTCCAGCGTCCAGTTGCTGCCGTTCGCCGAGGACACGATCACGTGGCTCGACTGCGCGTCATAGCCGGTGGCGTAGGCGCGCTGCTGGCCGGCATGCCACATGATCTTCTGCAGCGGCTTGCCGGTGGAGGCTTCCTCGGCGGGGAGGCTGCGCATCGTCCAGCTGACGCCGTTCGGCGAGGTGGCCACCACCGGTTCGGAGTTGCCGGAGGCGCTCAGGCTGCCGACGGCGATGAACTGCTCGCCGGTCCAGACCACGTCGCGGCCGTAGAACCCGGTGGAGGCCACGGTATTCCAGCCGCTGCCGGTGTTGACCAGGATGGCGCCGGTGTAATCGCTGTTGCGGCCGACGATCACGCGCGTGCTGCCGTTGCTGGCGACGGCGTGCAGGTACTGGCCCACGACCGCCTCGTTCGTCCAGGTCACGCCGCCGTCGTTCGAGGTGCGGATGTTTCCGTTCAGGCCGATGGCGGTGAGCAGGCCGCCGCCGGCCTCGACATCCACGATCTGCGTTTCACCCACGCTGCCCCAGTTGCGACGGGTCCAGGTGAGGCCGTCCGGCGACGTGGCAATCACCGGCGGTACGTTCGTGTAGTTGGTGCTGTCGCCGACCATGACGAATTGCGTGCCGTCCCAGATGACGTTGTTGGCGCTCCACCAGTTCGCCTTGTCGTGGCCGGAGACGGCCGTCCAGGTGATGCCGTCGACGGACGTCGAGATGGTGTTGCCGAAACCGACGGCAACGAACTTTTCAGCGCCGTAGGCGAGGCCGTTCAGCATGAAGCCGTAGGGCGTCGTGCGTGACTTCCACACCACCGGCGGTGGCGTGAAGGTGAGCACGCCGTTCAGCGTGGCGGTGGTATCGGTGTTCGGGAAAGTCAGCAGCGTGTTGGCGAACTCGACGCGGCCGCCTTCGAGGTTCAGCGTGGTGTTGCAGGCGGCCGCCGAGCAGATACCGAACTTCAGTTCCGCAACCCACTGCATGCGCACGCTGGTGATGGCGTTGGTGTTCGGGTTGAAGTTGACGGTGATCGGGTGCGGGCCGTTCTTGTCGATCTCGACGCGGCTGAGGTTGTCGTTCACCGGCGTGACGACGACGGTGGGCTCGACCAGTTCCTTGTTCGCCGAGGCGGGCAGGGCGGCGCTGATGCTGAGGCGCGGCGCATTCGGGTTGACCGCGAACTTCGCCGTCACCGTGCGATCGCGGGTCACGGCCGGAATCACGCAGTGGTTGGCGTCGGGTTGCGGGCAGCCGATCCATTTCTGGAACACGTTGCCCGGCTGCGGTTGCGCGTGCAGGCGGTACGGGTAGCCGGCGAGGACCTTGGCCGAGCACTTGTCGCCGCAGTCGATGCTGTAGACGCCGCTGAGGGGCGGCAACTCGCGCGCGCCGATGACGCGGCCGGCGCCGGTGCCGGACTTCGTGACCACGAGGTTCTTGTTGAGCATCACCGTGCGGAAGTGCCAGGTGGAGGCGACGTCGTTCTGCGCGCCGTTGGTATCAACCACGCCGCCGGCCGGTACGGAGGCGGTGCAGCTGGCATAGGTCGGCAGAGGCGAGGCCGGCACGAACGTCAACCTGGCTGCGTCGGTCTCGCTGTAGGTGACGGAACCCGCCATCAGCGTGTTGTTGCAGATCACCAGCAGGGAGCCGTCGCTGATCGATGCCGGGTTCAGGGCCTCGCTGAACGTGGCGATCACCGGTGCACCGCGTTTGACGCCGGTGCTCGCCGGTGCCGGCACCTGGCCGGTGACGACGGGCGAGGCATCGGGCAGCGCAATCACCTCGGCGTGACCGGTGACGGCGAACAGGGCGCCGCCGAGAGCGGCGGCGAGCGGGAATTTCAACCATCGTTTTGCGGAACGCATGTTGGAGCCTCCTGCAGAAATGATTTGCTGGAATGCCTGCCACGCAAGAAAAACGTACGTCGCGACGAGGCAACAAAAGCCATCCGGTGGCGTGCCGGCAGAAAAAGACACGCTGCATGACCGCGGCGACGCTAGCACAACCGCCAGTCGGGCACAGTGCCGCGAACAGGGGGGGGCGCCGGCGGCCTGCGCCGGGACAGCCGGCGCATCGCGCATGTCGGCGGCCGCAACACAACGGCATGCCGGTCCTCGCTATCCCTGTCCCCGGTCGAGTGCGCGATATCCCAGCGCCTCCATAAGGTGCATGCGCGTCACCGCATCGGTGCCGGCGAGGTCCGCGATGGTGCGTGCCACGCGCAACACGCGGTCGGCCGCCCGCGCGGAGAGCCGCATGCGGTCGAGCGACTCGACGAGGAAGGCGAGGCCGGCAGCGTCGAGTCGGGTCATCTCGCGCAGCCGGGCGCCGTCGAGTGCGGCATTGGCGCAGCCTTGCCGCTGCGATTGCCGCCGGCGCGCGGCGAGCACGCGTGCGCGCACCTCGTTGCTCGTCTCCGCCTTCGCCGTGCCGGTGAGTTCCGCGGGCGGCACCGCTGCCACCTCGATGTGCAGGTCGATGCGGTCCAGCAGCGGCCCGGATACCCGCGCCCGGTAGCGCCCGGCGCGCTCGCAGGTGTAGCCGCAGCCGCGTTGCGGGTCGCCGAGCCAGCCGCAGGGGCAGGGATTCATCGCGGCGACCAGCTGGAAGCGGGCCGGAAACGACACCTGCGCGGCGGCGCGCGTGAGATGCACCTCGCCGCATTCCAGCGGCTCGCGCAGCACTTCCAGCGTGCGACGGTCGAACTCCGGCAGTTCGTCCAGGAACAGCACGCCGTTGTGCGCCAGCGAAATCTCGCCGGGCCGCGGTACCGCGCCGCCGCCCACCAGCGCCATTGCCGAAGCGCTGTGGTGCGGCGCGCGGAACGGGCGCACGCCACCCAGCAGCGCGGCGGGCACCGGTCCGCGCAGTGACAGCACGGCCGCCGTTTCCAGCGCTTCGCCGATGGCCAGCGGCGGCAGGATGCCCGGCAGTCGTGCCGCCAGCATGGTCTTGCCGCTGCCCGGCGGCCCGACCAGCAGCAGGGAATGCGCGCCGGCTGCCGCGATTTCCAGCGCGCGCTTCGCCAGCGGCTGACCGCGCACGTCGGCCAGGTCCGGCGGTGGCGCGCTGCGTTCGCCGGGCTGAGCGCGTGCGCTGTGCGCCGGCAGCGGGCTTTCCCCGGACAGGTGCCGGCACACCTCCAGCAGGTGGCCGGCGCGGACGACGCGCGCGCCCGGCGGCAGCGCAGCTTCGTCGGCGTTGTCGGCCGGCACGATCAGTTCGTGCCCGGCGCGCGCGCAGGCGATCGCCGCCGGCAACACGCCGCGCACCGCGCGCAATTCGCCGCCGAGGGCGAGTTCACCGAGGAATTCGCGCCCGGCCAGTGCGCGCGCCGGCAATTGTCCGGAGGCTGCCAGGATGCCGATCGCGATCGGCAGGTCGTAACGGCCGCCCTCCTTGGGCAGGTCCGCCGGCGACAGGTTCAGCGTGACGCGGCCGACCGGGAACTCGAAGCGGGAGTTGACCAGCGCGCTGCGCACGCGGTCCTTGCTTTCGCGCACCGCCGTTTCCGGCAGCCCGACGATGGAAACGGAAGGCAGCCCGCCGGCGAGGTGGGTTTCAACGTGCACGGCGGGCGCATCGACGCCGCGCGTGGCGCGGGTGTGTACGACGGCAAGACGCATCGGGGGAATTCCGCGCTGGCAGGCGGCGCCGGGGTGGCTGCCGCTGGCTGGCCAGTGTGGCGGGCGTGCCGTGCGGCGGCCCGCGGCGATTGCCGCCGCGGCGGGTGCGAAGAAATCAGGCGCGCCTGTCTTCCAGTTCCGCCAGCTTCGCCTCGACGTCGCGCAGTTCGCGCTCGAGCGCCTCGATCATCTCGCGGCTGCGCGCGAGCACGCGCACCTGGGCGTCGAACTCCTCGCGGGTCACCAGTTCCATGCGCGCGAACGCGTCCGTCAGCACGCCGCGCGCCATGCCGGCGAATTCCTCGCGGGCGGCGGCGAGACCGCCCGGCAGGTTGCGCGCGAGCTGCTCGACGAGGCGGTTGATGGCGGATTCCCGGTTCATGCGAAGGCCCTGGAAGGATCGGCATTTCCGCGGCGGAAATGCAAAGCGGCGCGAGGATAGCACGCGTGCGCGCTGCGCCTGCGCACCGTTGCGGGTCACTGCACCAGTGCGGTGCGCTATACTCGCCCGCGCTTGCCGGGCCGTCCCGCCCCAAGCGCACAACCCTCTGTTTTGCCGACTTTTTCTGATTCAGGCATGGATCGTGCACTGGCGAGTGCACAGGCTGCAAAACGAGTCTGGACGGGCACCGCCCGACGTAGAAACCGCAGTGTTGCCGGCACGCCGGCACGTCAACAGGAGAGAGCCATGAAGCTTGTTACGGCAATCATCAAGCCCTTCAAGCTCGATGATGTCCGCGAGGCGCTGAGCGATATCGGCGTGCAGGGCATCACCGTCACCGAAGTGAAAGGCTTCGGTCGCCAGAAGGGTCACACCGAGCTGTACCGCGGCGCGGAATACGTCGTCGACTTCCTTCCGAAAGTGAAGGTGGAAGTGGCGTGTGCCGACGACCGTACCGAGGTCGTGATCGAGGCCATCACCAAGGCGGCGAACACCGGAAAGATCGGCGACGGAAAGATCTTCGTCAGCCCGCTCGAGCAGGTGATCCGCATCCGCACGGGGGAATCCGGCAACGAAGCCATCTGATCGTCGGCGGGTTCGCCACCCGCTCCCTGCAGCAGCCGCTTGATCCATGCCCGTCCCGCCCCGGGACACGATGACTGAAATTTTTTCGCGCACAGCGGAGGTATCACCGTGAAACGCTTTCTGATTGCACTTGCCCTGGGTAGCGCCTTGCTCGGCGCCGGCCCTGCCTTTGCCGAGGATGCAGCCGTCGCTGCCGCCGCGGCTGCCCCGGCCCTCGAGGCCGCACCTGCCGATGCGGCGCCTGTCGACGCCGCTGCCGCTGCGCCGGCCGAAGCCACCGCGGAAGCCGCTCCGGCGGAAGAAGCCAAGCCGGCGCCGGAACGCAACAAGGGCGACATCGCCTGGATGCTGACCGCCACCATCATCGTGCTGTTCATGACGCTCCCCGGTGTCGCGCTGTTCTACGGCGGCATGGTGCGCAGCAAGAACATGCTGTCGGTGCTGATGCAGGTCTTCACGGTGTTCTGCCTGGTGGCGGTGCTGTGGGTCGTGTACGGCTACTCGCTGGCCTTCACCAGCAACCCCAGCAGCGCACTCGATCCGTTCGTGGGCGGCCTGTCGAAGGTGTTCATGAGCGGCGTCACCTACGATTCCTGGGTCGAGACGTTCTCCGTGAACGTGCAGATCCCGGAACTGCTGTTCGCCATGTTCCAGGCCACCTTCGCCGGCATCACCTGTGCCCTCATCGTCGGTGCCTTCGCCGAGCGCATGAAGTTCTCCGCCATCCTGCTGTTCACGGTGATCTGGTTCACCTTCTGCTACGCCCCGATGGCGCACATGGTCTGGTACTGGGGCGGCCCGAGCGCGTATGACGCGGCCAGCGGCTTCCTGTTCGGCAAGGGCGCGCTGGACTTCGCCGGCGGCACCGTGGTGCACATCAACGCCGGTATCGCCGGCCTGGTCGGCGCACTGCTCGTCGGCAAGCGCCTCGGCTACGGCAAGGTCGCGATGGCACCGCACTCGCTGACGATGACGCTGGTTGGCGCCTCGATCCTCTGGGTCGGCTGGTTCGGCTTCAACGCCGGCTCCAACCTGGAAGCCAACAGCTTCGTCACCGTGCCGTTCGCCAACACGCTGTTCGCCACCGCCGTTGCCGCACTCGCCTGGACCTTCGTCGAGTGGTTCCACAAGGGCAAGCCCAGCCTGCTCGGCGCGGTGTCCGGTGCCATCTCCGGCCTGGTTGCCATCACCCCGGCCTGCGGCTGGGTGGGCCTGAACGGCGCGCTGGTCATCGGCCTCGCCGGCGGCGTGATCTGCTTCTTCGCGGTCACCTGGCTGAAAGCCAAGCTCGGCTATGACGACTCGCTCGACGTGTTCGGCGTCCACGCGGTCGGCGGCATCGTCGGTGCGCTGCTCACCGGCGTGTTCGTCAACCCGGCCTGGGGCGGCATGGGCGTGGTCGACTACTCCACCAGCCCGGTCGGCGTCGTCGCCTACGACTTCGGCGTGCAGA
>Ga0073934_10007966_pt1 | contig 14395 bp, 15 predicted proteins | sample LarsenN4metaG_FD_76834 | JGI IMG/M metagenome (GOLD analysis project Ga0073934, IMG submission 76834) | Hot spring sediment bacterial and archeal communities from British Columbia, Canada, to study Microbial Dark Matter (Phase II) - Larsen... ...
CTCGCGCAGCGCCTCCTCCGCCTGCTTCAGCTCGCTTATGTCGAACGCGACGCCATGAATGAACCAGGGCCGCCCGTCGTCGCGCCGCACCATCTTGGCTTCGCAGTGGAACCAGACCACTCGCCTGTCGCGTGAGATGACCCTGTAGACCGATCTCAGCGGCTCGCCCGTGAGAAACATCTGCGCGGCCTCGACGCTCCATCGCTCTTTGTCTTCGGGGTGGATGTGTTGATACCAGCGCACCGGGTCGTTCAGCCATTCCTCCTGGGTGAAACCGAGGAGCGCCTCTATCTGCGGGCTTACGTAGGCTTCGCCGATCCCTCGGTCGAGGAAGGCCATGAAGACGACCGCCGGGATCTGCTCGACGAGGGTGCGGTATCTTGCCACCGCGTTGGGCAGCTCGGCGGCTCTTATGGTCGTCCCTCTCTGTTTTTCGGCCAGCTCGCCGGGGGCCTGTCGGGTCGCGGGATCGGACGGGAAGAAGACGCTCGCAAGCTCCATGAGCGCGCTTTCGGCCTCTGCAAGGCCCATAGGCCGGGCTTCGCTTTTATCTGTGTTCATCTGTGGTTTGGTCGTCTCCGCCAGTGAGGCTCTTTATTGAGCGAGTCCCGCGTGAACCTCCGCAGCGCGTGTATCGCCTTGCCATAGGTCATTACCGCGCTCGATGACAAGAGCGACCCCGGCGGCTGGTCCATAAACGGCATGAACTTGTCCGGGAATCCCGGCATCGTGCAGCCTATACATATCCCCCCGACGTTCGGACACCCGCCCACGCCTGCCATCCAGCTTCGCTTCCCTACGTTGCATTGCACGACCGGTCCCCAGCATCCGAGCTTTACTATGCACTCTCGCTTCCCGTAGCTTTCGGCGAACTCGGCCTGCTCGTAATAACCACCGCGATCGCACCCCTCGTGGACCGTCTGCCCGAAGAGCCACGTGGGTCGCAACTGGTCGTCGAGCGGGATCATCGGCGCGCGACCGACCGCCTGATAGAGCAGGTAGAGCAACGTCTCCATGAGGTTGTCGGGCAGGGTCGGGCAGCCGGGGATGCAGACGATGGGGATGCCGGCCTTCGAGCGCCAGTCCCATCCGAGATAGTCGGCAAGCCCCATAGCGCCCGTAGGGTTTCCTTCCATAGCGTGAATCCCGCCGTAAGTCGCGCAGGTGCCGGCTGCGACTACTGCCCATGCGAGGGGAGCGAGACGGTCTATCCATTCGCAGGTGGTGATGGGCTGGCCCGTCTCTTTGTTCGTGCCGAACGCGGCCCAGTAGCCTGCGGACTTGTTCCCTTCGTCCGGGACCGACCCTTCGATCACGAGGATGAACGGGTTGAGCCTGCCTTCTTCGGCGAGATAAAAAAACTTCATGAAGTCGTCGCCCACCTCGTAGGCCAGCAGCGGGTTGTGAAGCTTGATCTTCGGGACCCAGGGTATGGCTCCGAGAATGATGTCTTCGATGCTCGGCTGAGAGGCGGCGGTCATCGCGATCGTCTCCCCATCGCAGCCAAGCCCGGCAGTGATCCAGAGAATATCGATCTCCTTTATCGGCTGAATGGCGGTAGCGTCCTGCATTCGGGTCTCTCCTCTAACACCTATCCTAATGCCGCGACCCCTCGCGCGCAACGAATCGAGTCTTCCGCCGATCGGCGCTCAAATCTGTCGTCCGGCCTTTTCCCAGTACGGCGCGCGGAGCTTGCGCTTGAATATTTTTCCGGAGTCTTCGCGCGGCAGCTCGCCGCTGAACTCGATCAGCTTCGGGACCTTGTAACGCGCGAGCTTGCCGCATAGAAAAGCCCGCACCTCGTCGTCGCTCAACTCCGCTCCCGCCTCCGGCTCGACGTGGGCGCACAGCGACTCGCCGAACTCTTCGTCGGGGATGCCGAAGACCGCGCAATCTTTCACGCCCGGCATCGCTATGAGCGCCGCTTCTATCTCCGCAGGGTAGATGTTGACGCCCCCCGAAATCACCATGTCGTGCTTGCGGTCGCAGAGGAAGAGGTAGCCGTCCTCGTCCAGGTAGCCGACATCGCCGACCGTAAAGAGACCGTCGCGCTCGATCTCGCGCCGCTTCTCGTCGGCCCCGTTATATGTGAAATCCGGGAACCCTTTGAGCCGGACGTAAATCTCCCCAACCTGGTTCGGTCCGAGCCGGTTGCCTTGCCCGTCGTAAATGCGCACCTCGCTATCTTTGACCGGGCGACCGACCGTGCCCGGCTTGCGCAGGGCCTCCTCGCTCGTGTGGAAGACGACGCCCCCGGTCTCGGAAGAGCCGTAGTATTCGTTGATCACAGGACCCCACCACTCGATCATCCGCCGCTTGACGTCGGGCGGGCAGGGGGCCGCCGCGTGGACTACGAACTTGAGCGAAGAGAGGTCATAGCTGTTCTTCGCCTCGTCGGGGAGCTTGAGCAGGCGCACGAACATCGTCGGCACCATGTGGAGGTGGGTGATGCGGTAGCGTTCGATAAGCCTGAGCAGCTCTTCGGGGTCGAAACGCGGTTGCAGCGCGCAGAAGCCCCCGATTTTTGCCGCCCACAACCCGTATGCGTTTGGCGCCGCGTGATACATCGGGCCGGTGATGATCGTGCGAAAGTCGCCGTCGGGCCTCAAACCGAATATCTCCGCGACCATCTCAACGAACTTCGCCGTCGACTCCGGGGAGAACGGCTCGCGCCTCACCCCCTTTGGATTTCCCGTCGTACCCGATGTGTAGATCATGCTCGAAGGCGGCGGGGGAGGGGAGAGCTTTTGCGGCTGCTGCATGTCGAGCCACTCATCCCATACGGGAAAGCCCGGCGGCGCTGCGGCCTCCTCGGCAGAGACCCCGTAAGCGTTTTGGATCTCAGCCGGCGTCGGGACGACGTAAACCCGAACGGCGTCGGGAATGGCTTCGAGGATTTGCGGCAGGAGGTCCGCGTGAACGACGAGCGCCTTCGCCCGGCTGTCGCGCAGGATGTAGCCGGCTTCGTGAGCCTGAAAGTGCCAGTTGATCGGGACGGCGTGCGCGCCCAGGGAGTTGGCGGCCATCGAGGCCTCGAAGAATGGGAAATCGTTTCTGAGCACGATAGCCACGGTGTCCTCGAAGCCTATCCCCTCCGCCGAAAACCCGGCGGCGGCCCGCGCCACTCGTCCGAGCAATTCGGACTGGCTCACCTCTCGCTCGCCGCTCAGGATGACCCCTTTGAAGCTTTCGGCTAATCCGGACATGATTTATCTCCCATTCGGTTTTTCACCTCCGGTGATGAAGTAATACGAGATGCTACGGGATAACATTTTACCCGCGCGCGTTCGATGATTCGTCTGAATACTCTTGAAAGAGAAAGCTAAAGAGGATGGCTGAATAGAGCCATCCTTGAGCGGGGACATTATACAGGGTTGTGAGCGGAAAGGAAGAGCGGCCCGGCGAATAATAATCCCCATTCGATCAGATTGATCGACAGGCTGTGCCGCCGCTGATCGAACGATTGTTTTTCATAATACGATCGTTTGGGCAGTTGACCGATTGTCCGGGCTGACCGTCTGGCTCTCGCCAAAGCTTTCATCCAGACCGGCCAGCGCCGTCAGCAGATCCTTAGCGTCAGGCTCCGGGGCCGTATCCATCTGCCGGCGTGTGAGCCGTCTCGTATCACCGAAGAAGTCGTAAGCTAACGCGACCAGCGCGACAAGGATGTACAGCGCGATGGCGAGGCCGACTATTATCGTGATGTATTGGATCATCATAAGCCCGGCGCGATACAGGTTTTCGTTTATCGGGTTCAAAGTCTCAGGGTCCATAACTCCTCCACTAATATCTTCATTCCACTCACTGATATATGCGTCTTAACCGCGCGAGACCCGCCACAGCAGATGAAGGAGTTTCATTCCTGGAGATTGCGGGGAAGTCGCAGGTGTGTTAAGTTGTCGCAAATAAAGTAAAAAGATTCATTCGCCTCCTGGTTGCCGGAGCCAGTATTTAAGACCCTGAACAAGCTCCCAGATGCGCGCTCGCAACTGGAACAGGCGCTCGAAAAGGCGAAGGCGCTAAAGAGCCAGTATCAGCAGGTCAAATCGCTGCAAGTGTTGAGCAGCGTCTGCGCAGTCGAAGGCAATGCGGATCAGGCGGAGCAGCTTGCGAATCAGGCCGTGGAACTGGCGCGAGCCATCGGGATAGAGAATCAAGCCACACACAGCCTCATATGGCTTGGCAATGCATTTCTCGCGAGCGGTCGCTTCGATGCCGCCGAGAAGCATTACAAAGAGGGGCTTGAGCTTGCGCAAAGAGAGAACGATCGTCTGAACGAAGCATGGGCGCTCGTGTCGCTTGGAAGCCTGCGCATAACACAGCGCAATACGGACGAAGGGATAAGATACATCGAGCGGGCGATCCCTTTCTATCAGCAGGGCGGCTACCGCAAGTTTCTCTCGCAGGCCCTCTTCTTGCTCGGTCGCGCTCAGCGCGACAAGGGCGATTACGATGCCGCGCTTCAAACATTCAGAGACAATCTTCAACTGGCAAAAGAGGCAGGCGACCTTTCGCAGACAGCGTTTTTGTATGGAGACATCGGCGACGTGCTTGCCAATCAGGAGCAGTACCCGGAGGCGTTCCAACACTATGACGAGGCATATAAAATCAACAGGTCGCTGAACGCCAGGCTTTTCGCCGGCTACGGCCTGATGAATCGCGGCAGCGTTCTGTGGCAAATAGGCCGCTACAGGGAAGCGCGGGCGATCCGCAACTGCTCTCAGCCTCGTTGCTGGCGCATGCTGAAGCGATGATCGAGAACGGCGAATCGCTGCGCGCGTTAGAAGCGGCGTTGCGGGCGCAGGAGAGCTTTGCGCGTTTTGGGCAGCAGGACTCGGAGTGGCGCGCATGGCTTGTTGCGGCGCGGGCCGGTCGGCGACTGGACGAAGAAACAAAGTCGCGCGAGTATGCCCGAAACGCCGGTGACAGGCTTTCAAGGCTTGAACAGAAATGGGGGACGGAGGCTTACAAAGGCTATCTCACCAGACCTGACGTTCAACACCTTCGCAGCCAGCTCAACCAGGCAATAAACCCCCAGCGTTGAAAGGAGAATCAAAATGCCAGGCCCACCTATAACTCTTGACGGAGGCAGCAATCAGATCACAATTAGATTTCCTAACGGAGAGATCACGGTCAAGGCAACCGAACGGTTCGAGAAGATCGAGATACGTAAAGGCGGGGAGACTGCGCCAATCCATTCTGAAGTTATACCACCGGGAGCGAGCGGATGGCAGGTAAAAATAGAATGAGTTTCATGATCGGCAGGCCCGCGCAGGCAGGCAGCAAACGACAACCAATCACAGCGCGTCAGCGTTTGGGAAACCTGTAAGTCGCCGGCGTGCTGTGCAAATTACTGCGCCGGCTCTCAGGCTTCTCTCATCTGCGGTTTCTTCTCTCGGCGGCTTTCTTTAACGGATCGAGCCGCTTGCGCAGCGCCTCCGCCTCGGGGTCTGTCGGCGGCGGTTTGAGCATGCGCGCAAGGAAAGCCATCGCTTCCATCGCTCGCGGTCGAATAGTGATCCCTACATGATCGGCCCCGCGCACAAGATGATACTCGTGCGGGACCTTCTTATCCCATAGAATGCGGTGGAGGAACTCGGCGGCTTCGTGAAGGTAAAATGCGTCTTCATCGCCCGCCTCGATGTAGATGCCGAGCCCTGACGCGCGAAGGTGGTCGGCCCTGGCCGTTGCGATCGAAGCGACATTGTTCGCTTCCCAGTACGCTTCGTCAAACGGCTTGCCGAAGATGGTCTCCATCAAGCCCTGCCCGCGATAGAACTTATAACGCGGCGCGAGGTCTCTCCACCTGAGCACGGGGTCGATGCCCGGCTCCATCGCGGCGAGCGCGCCGAACTTTTCCGCGTGCTTGAATCCGATTCTGAGCGCGCCCATCCCGCCCATCGAGATGCCGAAAAGCAGCGTGCCCTTGCGCTCGCGCGTGACTTTGAACTTCGCGCGCAGGTGATCGATGAACTCTGTGACGATGAACGTCTCCCATTTTTGAGAGCCGTCCTTGTAGTCCATGTAAAAAGACCGCCCGGCGCTCGGCGTGACGACGACCATAGCGGGCAGCGTCCCGGCTTTCCACATCTCTTCTATGGCCGGGCGCATTCGCGCAAGAAAGCTCTTGTCGCCTCCTCCGCCGTGCAGGAAGAGCAGCAACGGCAGCGGGTCTTTCGCCGCTTCATAACCGCCGGGAAGTAGCGCGAGGTATTCGACAGGCCCCGCCACGAGCTTCGTCTCGACCTTCGCATCGATGAGCTGTGTGGCCGAAACGCTCTGGGCCGCGCAGCATATGAGGAGGGATGATAGTACCGGACCCGCTTTTAGCCAGACCATCCGCTTCATAACCTCTCCTTTCCCTTATTTCGGGGCCTTCTTCATACAAATTGGGAAAGGACAGATTATACATTCTCGTCATATCTTTTCCAGCGGCCAGACCTTTACGTTTTTCATAACACAGGGAGGCGGCGGCCCTCCGGGTAAGCAGCAATAATTATCTTTGCGTCCCCGCCGTCAGGGCTTTCTTTTTCGCTTCGGCGCGCGCCGTGAGGTCATTTATCTTTTCCCGGCTCAAAACCTGGCGCGCAGACTTGAACATCTCTCCTTCCTCTTCCTCGACATGGTGCTCGACGTTCTCCTTTAGCACCGTCAGCTTCGCTTTCCACTGCTCGTTGTCTACGGGCATAGACGCCAATTCCGCCAGGAGTTTTTTCACGACCCTGTGCTCCTCCACTCCTTCGAGCGCAATCTCGCGCGTCTCTTCGTACTCAAGGAGCGCCGGATATAACACCGTCTCCTCCAGGTTCGCATGCGCGTCAAGCTCAGTCTTGAGCCGCGCGAACAACTCCATGCGGGTCTTAACGCCCCGCTCCGTGGTCGGCTCCAGCCGCTCAAAGATGCCCGCAACCTTCTCGTGGTCCGCCTTGAGTGATTCGAATATAGTCATGCCGCCTCCTTAGGAAAAGTCAGTCGGGCGTGAAGCAGCAAGGGATATGCCAGTCTTAAAGCCCTTTAAGTTTAGCCCCGGCGCGTCACAAGGATGGGAATACTACGAATACAAGGGCGCAAATTAGTCCCACGTCCGATTTGGAGCAAGTTAGCCTGGCATCTCTTATGCCTCAGCGAGTGCTGGCCGCGTAGCATGAAGCGCAGGTGCATACGGTTTGCATCGATACCAGTTATCTAAATCGAACCTTGTGAGAGAGGGAGAGGAAAATGGACAGGATTAACGGGATCGACAAGAATCGAAGAATGAAATCCTGTCCGTCCTGTTAATCATCGCCGTTATGCGCGATGCAAAGCTGTACGTCAGCAGCGAGGTGGAATTATGCGTAAAAGACTCTTTGCAATGATGTTGGCCCTTTCGGCCGCATCCTTGGTGCTCGCCTCGGCGCAAGCGTTCGGCCTCGGACAGAACACGCCGAATTCGCAGTCTAGTCTCGTGCGAGAAATCCGCCACGAGCTTGTGACGCTGCCTTATTACGACGTCTTCGACTGGCTCGAAGGCGAAGTGAGGCCCGACGGCACAGTCGTGCTGCGCGGGCAGGTTGTCCGCCCGACTACCAGGAAAGGCGCGGAGGAGCGTGTGCGCAAGATAGAGGGGGTCGAGAAGGTGATCAACGAGATTGAGGTCTTGCCCGCTTCGACCAGCGATGACCGGCTGAGAATCGCGCTTTATCGCGCGATCTTCGCGTACAATTCGCCGCTCTTTCGTTACGCCACACGGTCCGTGCCGCCAATTCACATAATCGTCAATCGTGGCCGCGCCACTCTGAAAGGAGTAGTGGCGACCGAGAGCGATAAGACAATCGCCTATACCAGGGCGCGCGGCGTGCCGGGGCTATTCGAGGTGAAGAATGAGCTGGTGGTCGAAAATGATGACTCCCGGTAGCCGTCGATCTCGGAGTCGGCGGGCCGGGAAGGGAGATGCAAGATGAAGATACTCAAACCGCTTCCGCATTCCGTCATAGACTACCTCTGGGCGGGAACAATGATGGCTGCACCGTGGTTATTCGGATTCAGCAAGAACAAGAAGGCGACTATCAACTGCGTCAGCTCGGGCGCTTGCATACTTGGCTTGAGCTTGATGACCAGGTACCCCCTGAGCGCGGTAAAACTGATACCTTTCCCGACTCACGGGATAATCGAGGGGCTGGCGGGCGGGCTTACAGCCGCCGACCCGTGGATACTCGGCTTTTCCGAGAACAAGCGGGCTAGGTGGACACACCTGATCGCCGGGCTGAGCACCCTGGCCGTCGTGGCTATGACCGACTATAAGGCTGCGGGAAGGCCGGCCCGTTATACCGTCAGGGACGGGCGAGGCGCGGGGCTCGCCGAGGCGATGCGCGATCAGCCGCCCCACATGCCGGAGGGGGAAAAACCCAATCTCGGCCCGCCGACCCATTTCCCGGAGGAGGTCGAGGGCGGGACGGCGCAGGCCACCAGGTCGGGTACTCGATAAAGCGGTCTGCCCGCTGCTCGTGGACGCGCAAACGAAAGGAGTGCGCCCCATGATCTTCAAGCAGTTCTACCTTCCGGGCCTCGGCCACGCCTCTTATTTTATCGGCTCCGAACAGACAGGCGAAGCGCTGGTGCTGGATGTCCGGCGTGATGTCGACCTCTACTTCGCAGAAGCACGTCGTCAAGGCATGCGGATCAGCTACGCCGCCGACACTCACCAGCACAACGATTATGTGACGGGAATATGCGAGCTGCCGGCTCGCGCAGACGTTCAGCTCATCGCGGGAGCGCGCGCGGAATTAGGTTATAAAGCGCGCCCGATGAACGATGGCGACCGGCTCGATATGGGCGAGGTCCTGTTCGAGGTTCTGCACACGCCGGGCCACACACCCGAGCATATAAGCCTGCTGGTCACGGACCGCTCGCGCGGTGACGAGCCGGCGCTGTTATTATCGGGCGGCGCTCTGCTCGTCGGCGACGTAGCCAGGCCGGACCTTTTAGGCGGGCGCGAGCAGACAGAGAAAGCCGCAGCCGACCTCTGCCGGATGCTCCAGGAGAAGATACTGGCGCTTCCCGACCACGTTGAAGTCTATCCGACGCACGTCGCCGGCTCGCTTTGCGGAGGCAACATCGGCAGCCGCCTTTCGACCACAATCGGTTACGAGCGGCGCATGAACAGGTTGCTCGCCGGCATAAGCTCCAGGGATGAATTCGTCGGCAATTGCCTCGATCTCAAAGACCTGCCAGCGGTGCCGCCCTACTGGCGGCGGATGCGCAAGATGAACCAGCAGGGGCCGCAGCTCGTGGGCGCGCTTCGAGAACCGCCCGCTTTGAAGCCGGATGAGTTTGAGCGACTGAGCGGCGAAGGCGCAGAGGTGCTCGACTGCCGCACGCCTGAAAGCTTCGGCGGCAGCCACATTCCGGGCGCGCTCAATGTGGGCGCAGGCTCGTCGTTTCCCACCTGGGCGGGAACCGTGCTCCCGGCAGACAGGCCATACCTGCTTGTGCTGGAAAGAGGGGACGATCTGTGGGAAGTCTCCTGGGATTTGCTGCGCATCGGCTACGACCCGGCGAAAGGCTGGCTCGCGGGAGGTATGCACGCGTGGCGCACTGCCGCAAAGCCTATACGGTTCATGCGGCAGTGGACCGTGTGGGATTTGAAGCAGCGTATTCAGAGCGAGCGCGGCCTTGTCGTGCTCGACGTGCGCCAGCCGCAGGAGTGGACTTCGGGACATATCGAAGGCGCGCTGCACATCACCGGGGCCGAGTTGCCTGAGCGCATCGACGAGGTGCCGAAAGACAAGCCCGTAGCTGTCATCTGCGGCAGCGGCTATCGCTCCTCTGTAGCATCAAGCCTTCTTGCGAAAAAAGGCTACAAAGATCTCTTCAATGTGCTCGGCGGCATGAGCGCGTGGAAGCGCGCAGGTTTTTCAACCAGAGTCGTGGAAGAGCATGGATAACGGTGGCCGCGACAATGTTGAGATAGAGGTCGTCGCGCGCGGCAAAGGAGTCTGCCTGCCGCTCGCGGGCAACAGCCTGATGAAGGAGCCTGTCATGACGCCTTCGCCTCGACCGCGCGTTCGGGACCGCTCGCCATCAGCGCTTCATAAAACCCAAGCAGCGCAACCGCCATCACAAACAACGCGGGGCCTACGATCTCAAGCCCCATCTTTCGCGCAAGCATGCCTACGGCGGCAGGCAGAAGCGACTGGCCGAGCACCGCCGCCCCTATCTGAAACCCGACCCCGTTCGCCGCGTGCGCCTCTCCCAATCGCGCGGGGGTCGTGGCGATAAGCGAGGGGAAGACGGGCGCGGACGACAGGCCTATCAGGGCGAGCCCCAGGAAGCTTACGATGCCTGCCCCGCCGAGCCACATCATTACTGCGCCGAGCGCGATGCTGATGATCGAGAGTCGCAACATCGCTCTCACAGGAATAACCCCCACGACGATGCCCGAAAGCAACCGCCCCGCCGTCAGGCAGCCCCAGTAGACGCTCGACCATATTCCGGCCGCGCTCTCCGGAACCTTTCGCGCCAAGGTAAAGAGGCTGAACGCCCACGCCCCGGCGGCGGCCTCGATGCCCGTGTAGATGAAAAAGACTGCGAGGCCGAGCCACACGACGGGGAGCCGGAGCGTGCTTGCGCTCGAAGCCGTCCGCGCCGTAATCGCCGGCGCGTCTGCTCGCTGGCCCGCGTCGATCTTGTCCGTCCACCATCTCCGGGCGAGGAAGAAACAGGCGGCCAGCATCGACTGAAAGACGCCTATGATGACGTAACTCCATCGCCAGGGGCGACCGGCCATGATCATCCCGGTGATAATCACGGGGCCGATAGTCGCTCCCATCCCGTAAAAGGCATGCAGCCAGTTGACCGTCCGCGCGCTGAAGTGGGTGGCCGCGTAAGTGTTCAGCCCGGCATCTATCGCGCCCGCGCCGAGCCCCGATAGCGCGCCGAGCGAGACGAGGACGGACCAGTAGGGGGTCGCGGCATAACCGAGCAGGCTCACCGACGTCGCAAGACAGCTCAGCGCGAGCAGCGCCCCCACGCTTATGCGGGCGAGCAGACGCCCGCTCACAATGCTCGACAGCAAATAGCCTGCCGTGAACATCACGAGCAGCGCGCCAAGAGCGTCTATCGGGAGGTCGAAGGATGCGCTGATCGAAGGCCACGCGACGCCCAGCAGCCCGTCGGGCAGGCCGAGGCTTATGAAGCTCAGGTAAGCAAGGCCGACGAGCAGAATATATGACTTGCGCTTCATCATCTTTGAGGTGTAATGACCGGGCGGCGCGGGATTATTCCAGGAGTGATGCCGGGTCGGGACGCAATCGTACTATTTCAACAGCTCGCATTTTTCGGGGGCCACGATCATAAACATGGTCCCCCCGACGGTGTAGAGCGTGCGGTCTATGCTGCCGGGAAGGGCGCAGTGATAATCGCCCGGTCCGAGCACTTCATCATTGATGTGATAATCGCCTTCGAGGACTATACACTCTTCGACGCCCGTGTGGCGGTGAGCGGGCAGGCGCGCGCCCGGCAGCAGCTTGTAGAGCGAAGTCACCGTGTTTTTCGCCCTGTCGACAAAGAGGCGCTTCACATAAGCGCCGCCCGTTATCTCTCTCCACTCTCCCGCGTCGAGGCGGACCGTGAGCGACTGCTTTGCGGTCGCCTCTTCCTCCAGTTCCGCAAATAGCCGCGCGCGGGCGCGCAGTGGAGGGTGCTCTTCGAATGCGCCGAAGGCCAGCTTCCCGACGACGGTTTGAAATGATTCCAGATTCGCGTTGCACATCTCGCACCCTCCGGCGAGGTGCGTCTCGAACGCGCGGGCCTCGTCCTGCGAGAGCGCGCCGAGAGCATAAAGCGCAGCCTGTCCTTCTTCCTCTGTCTCAGACGAATGGTATTTCATGGCTGGCCCTCCAGGACGGGGTTGAGCAATTCGCGCAGCTTCATCATCGCGAGCCGGGTGCGGGTCTTTACAGTTCCGAGCGGGAGGCCGAGCTTTTCCGCTATCTCGGTATGTGTCAGCCCCGAATAGTAGGCCATCTCGATGACTTCGCGCTGCGCGTCGGGGAGAGAATCGAGTGCGGCGCGCACGAGCTTTTGCCGCTCGGATATAACTGCGTTCTGTTCGGGGGTTATCGAAGAGACCTGGGAGAAGGAGTCCGAAGCGATGCTCTGCTTGAGCTGTTGCTCTCGCCTGATCGAGCGAATCCGGTCGAGTGCGCGAGTGCGGGCAATCGTCAACAGCCACCCCATAGGGGACCCGCGCTCCTGGTCGTAGGATGCCGCCTGACGCCACGCCTGTTTGTAGACGTCGAGCAGTATCTCTTCGGCAGCCGCGCGGTCTGAGAGCATGCGGACCAGCAGCCCGAAAACATGGCTGCTCGTGGTGTCATAGAAGATGGCGAGCGCGTTCTGATCCCCTTCGGCAACCCCCTTAATGAGCGCCACCAGGTGATTGTCTCCGTATTGAGTCTCAGCAGTCATGCGAGATGTCGGCAGGGCCGTCCCTTTCCGAACGATTCGTGAATTTCGCGCAACTACCTTATGCTTTCGAAAGAAACCTGTCAATTCAGAAGCAAAAATACAGAAGCCAGAAGGAGGTAAAAGCCATGGCCATTCAGTTCTTGCCATGCATGGGAAATCCTATGAAATGAGATTAACGTTCGACCGCAGAGGACGCAGAGGGACGCAGAGTAATCGACTATTGTCTTGAAATCTCCTACATTCCTCTGCGTCCCTCCGCGTCCTCTGCGGTTTATCTTGTCTGTCTTCTTCGAGAACTGAATGGCCCTGGGTAAAAGCCGGGCGGGGTAGAGATATGGTTGAGGATAAGCCCCCTAAGATTCCGGCTTCCGGCTTCTGGCTTCTGACTTCCGGCTTCTAGAACGCAGTCCTTGCCTGATCAGTCGAAAAGGTGAATAATTGGTTCTTAATGATTTGCGCGCTGGATGCTTGATCAGATAACTTGCGCCGTGCTGGTTCTGTGCTGATTATGGTCCTCACTCGTCTGATCCTATTCCTGGCGGTCGCGCTCGCAATCGGGTGCGAGCAGACGCCGCAAATCCCCGGCGCGGCAAAGCAGAATTATCCGATCTTTATAAAAGACTCGCCGGACCGCCGCGCAAGGGCCGAGCGCGAATGGCGACGCATGCTCGATGCCTACGGCGTGCCGCAGACGCCGCCGGACCTCTACCCGATCACATATACGCCGCGCTCGCTGCTCGGAGTCTCCGGGGCGATCAAGCTCATGGCCTACACCCCGGAGCCGGGGTCGGAAAATATTGCTCTGCGCACGGCGGTAAGGGCGTTCATCGATCGTTGGAGAGAGCTGATAGGAGCCGACCCGGCTACGGTCTCTCTAATAAGCGCGGACGAGGCGGGTCCCACGCGGCGGCTGATTTACCAGCAGGCAAACTACGCTTTCCCGATCGCGCCGGGGTTCGGAGAGATGACCGTGATCATCAGTAGCGACGGCAACCTCGCGCAGCTCGATGACAGGTTCATTCCCGTCGTCGAGCTACCCCTGCAACCCGCGATCGAAAGGGGGGAGGCTGCAAGGCGTGTCGTGGGCCGCACGTTCACCTACTCCGACATAGCCGGTCGCCCGCTGCAGGAGCGTATAGGGACGGCGGAAGAAGTCAGCGTAAACCGGATCGTGACGCTCCCCATAGAGAAGGCGGACGCCATAGAAGTCCACCTGGCATGGGAGGTCGTCGCGGGCAGATCGCTCACCTGGACCGTCTATATAGACGCGATGACGGGCGAAGAATTAAAGGTCAACCAGAACTTTAACACGTAAAAGCGGGGGCCCGTGGCCCGGCACATAATTATGGAAACGGTTATAACACGCGACACCGACATAATCAGAGAGTACCTCGCCGCGCTCGACGCGCGCGAGCGCGGGTTGTCTCCTTTCGCGCGGCTTGCGGCTACGGTGAAGCTCGCGCGGCTGCGCCGCGAGCTCGACACCGCGCGGCTTGAGACCACGGACGAGGACATCTCCGCGCTGCGCCGCGAAGTCGACGAGCGGCTCGGCCGGACTTTTTTGCGCCGCTTCGAAGCCAACCCCTGGGGGGCGCGGCTATCCATATTCCTGATGCTGGTCCTCGGCCAGCAGATAGCCATCGCGCTCTGGATGCTCGCGACGATGCTGTTCGTGAAGTTCGCGCCGACGCCCGGATGGTGGAACCCCGTGCTGCCGCACGAGGAGCCGGTCTTCCTGTACGTCTTCTTATTCCTGTTCTTCTTTGCGACCCCTATGCTCGCGCTGCTTGTGGTGTTCGGCGGCAGGTATTTCCGCTCGTGGCGCAGGACGTTGCCGGCGACCTTGATCATCTTCGCGCTTGCCGTGCTCGGCTCTTTCATAGTGACGCGCGGCAAGCTCAATCCCGTTCAGCGGTCGTCGTCCGTGTCGCAGCTCGCGCGCCTGCGC
>Ga0073934_10007967_pt1 | contig 14395 bp, 13 predicted proteins | sample LarsenN4metaG_FD_76834 | JGI IMG/M metagenome (GOLD analysis project Ga0073934, IMG submission 76834) | Hot spring sediment bacterial and archeal communities from British Columbia, Canada, to study Microbial Dark Matter (Phase II) - Larsen... ...
ATTCGCGGAGAATTGCCGGGCTGCCTGGTAATAGCGGTCGAGGACATCGTGCAGACTCCCCCGGTAATAGGGCGTTCCCATCTCCCGGCACAGGGCCTCGATCGCGTCATCCTGCGGTTCGAGAGAGGTGGCAACCGCCACCACATCCACCCGTTTTGCCCGCTTCGCCCGCTCCACCACCCGCGCCAGCATCGGCTTCCCGGCGATATCCATGAGGACTTTTCCCGGCAGGCGGGTTGCGCTCATCCGCGCCTGAACGATAGCCACGGTGTGCCATTTCTGGTGCCGCTCGCCTGTCTTCATGTCCTCACCTGCAATGCTAAATCGTACGCTTGCAGCAATTTTTGGAAATTAACTTCCCAGTCTGCTTTTCGCTCCGCCAGCTTGCGGGCTGCGCGGCCCATGTCCCTCAGTTCCCGCCGCCGATCGAAGGCCTTCACGATGGCTTTCGCCAGGGATTCGACGTCCCCATCCGGGAACAGCCACCCCTGTACGCCGGGCTGGATCCACTCTCGGTTCCCGGGGAGATCGGTCACCAGGACCGGCTTACCGGACGCCAAAGCCTCCATGAGCGAGACCGAGCTACCATCGACGTGGGAGGCGCTCACGTACAGGTCAGCCATCTGGTAGTAGCGCGGGAGGTCTGCCTGGGGGACGAGCCCGCGGAAGTCCACCTTCTCGCTGACGCCTCCCTGGAGAAAAATACTCCGCAATAAGCCTGCCTGAGATCCACTGCCGAGCAGGATCAAGCGCAGTCCTTCCCGTTCGCGAGAAGCCTTTATGAAAGCTTTTGCCAGGACGTCCACTCCGTAGACTGACTCCCAGCTCCTGGTGGACAGGAGGATGAATTCACGATCCTCTGTTCTGCCCGGATCTGCGGGTCGAAACGCTTCGAGATCGACTCCCCAGGGGAAAATGATGATCCTATCCGCAGCCATTCCAAACCGGACGGCCGCGTCTCTGACCGGCTGGCAATCTGCGACCATGACAGCGGTCCGCGTCAGCGTGTACCGCGTCATCCATCCATAAAGCCGGCTCTTGTTTGCATCCATCAACAGGTCATATCCCCAAGACATGCTCACCAGCGGCCTATATCCGGCCAGGGCGGTGAGAAAGGCACAGCTCTGGATTGGACCGGCGTGCACCAGGTCCGGTCGTGTTTCCCGGATAACCCTTTTCAGACCAGCCCACAGGCGGGGATAATCGGCAGGACCGGGCGGTTCGCTGCTTCCATGTAAGGATAGATGTTCAATCCCGTATGGAATTGGGCGGTCCTCTCCTCTGTTCCTTCGTCCTTCGAGCGGCAGGAAATATACCTGGTGGTCAGTCCTGGCCAGCGCGGTCAGGAAGCGGTGGTCGTGAGGGGAGTAATCTCGGGTGAAGTACAGGACACACGCCAAGATGAGGCTGACCGGTCAATTGCCCAGGTCTGTCCAGCGGATTTCTTTCCCAGCCGGGAGGTCCACCAGCGCCCGTGTGCCGCACACTGCTTCGATCTCGTACGGCAAGATCGCCCCGGGTGTTGCCGGTCGGAGGACGGCGATCATGTCCCGGGTGATCCGTTCCCCGGCGCGAATATCCCGTCTTGCCCGCAGGCACCTTCTCTGGATGACGACTGTATCCCTTTCGTTCTCCCCGACCCGCTTCTCGGGGGACCCCAGGGCGCGCTCCAGTTCCCTGGTCCTATCGACCATCTCCCTCCAGGTGGCTGGGGTCATCGAGAAGGGATGGTCTGGGCCGATCCGGGAGTTATCGTCGGTGAAGTGCTTCTCGATCACCCGTGCCCCCAGAGCGACCGCCCCCAGCACTGTGGCGTGCCCAAAGGTGTGATCAGACAGGCCGAGCGCCAGGTCAGGGAACATGACCCGGTACGTCTCCAGGACGCGCAGGTGGATGTGATCGAAGTTCTCCAGGCTGCCGGTGTAGTTCGTGTTGCACTGCATGAGCACGACCTGACGGTTTATCGCACGGATTGCGTGCACCGCCCGTTGGACGTCGCCGATGTCCGAAGCCCCGCTCGCGAGGATCACGGGCTTTTGCTTCCGGGCGATGTGCTCCAGGATCTCGATCCAGGTGATGTCTCCCGAGCCGATTTTATATGCAGGCACGTACGGCTCGAGCATATCCACAGCCCCGAAGTCGTACGGAGAAGAGAAATAGTCGATGCCGACCCTATCGCATTCCTCTTTCAGGATCGGCGTCCACTCGAAAGGGATCGACGCGTCCTGGTAGACTTCGAAGACGGACTTCTTCCAGGTCGCCTGGTGGGATTTTTGCCCTCCAAGGTTTCTAAACCCATAGTCCGAGACGATCTCCGGGGCACGGAAATTCTGGAACTTGGCTGCATCTGCGCCTGCTTCCTTCGCCAGCCGGATCAATAACTTTGCCCGCTCTAAGTCCCCATCGTGGTTCGCAGAGATGTCCGCAATGAAATACGTGGGGTGGTTATCACCGATCCGATGGGCTCCAATCTGGATTTCCATGTTCATCCTCCAGGTCCGTCGGCTGCCATCCGACGGATTTGTTTCGGGTATCCTCCCAGGTGCTGTCTGTGGAATTTCTCAAGGCCGCTCTGGATATCTGGCAGGCTCTCGCCGAGGTCTTTGGTCAACTTTTCTGTCACCAGGGTCAGGTTCGGCGAACGGGCTGCTTTAAGGCCAGCCGATCCGACAGGAACCGGGCGGATCGGGCGAGGGTCCAGGCCAAAGATCTCCGCCAATCGGACGCCAAATTCATACTTGCTGGTGCAGTCCCGGGATACAACGTGGTACAGCCCTTTCAATCCGCGCTCGAGCATTTTCAGCAGGATGACAGCCAGGTCGTTCGCCAGCAGGGGGCAGAAGAAAACATCCTTGAATCCACCCACCTGACGACCGGCAGACAGGTTGCTGATGAACCATTCCGCCAGGCTGCGTTCTCCGCTCAGGCTCCAGCCGAACAGGTTCACCCTGGCCACGATCGCATCGGGGTTGACCTCCAGCACGGATCGCTCGCCCGCCAGCTTGGTTTTCGCGTAGACGCTCAGCGGATTCGGTTCGTCCTCCTCGCGATAACCTCCCCGGCGTCCATCGAAGACCGCATCGGTGGAGATGTGCACCAGGCGCGCTCCGCCCCTGGCGACAATCTCTGCCAGTTTACGGGGGACTTCGCTGTTCAATTGTTCCGCCAGCGCCGGACGGGCTTCGCAGGTCTCCAGGTCTGTCAGGGCCGCGCAGTGCACCACCCAATCCGGCTGGCTTTGTTCCAGCAGCGCCTCGAGCGCCCTGGGCTTCAACAGGTCCGACTGGATCGTTGCGAATTGGGTGGTCCGAATGGCATGGCTGTTTACGCTTCCGATAACTTCGTGGTCCCTGCTGGCCTCGAGAGCCAGGTTAAGCCCGAGCAGGCCGCTGGCCCCGGTGACCAGGATCCGCATCCTATTCGATTGGCCCTCGTAGTTTCCGGCCGGATTCGGTCTGGTCACCCGGATGGATATTTGTCTCGGAGGGCATCATCCTTCGACAAACCTTTCCATAAACTCGACCTCGAAAGGAGCAACGATCGCCTTGATCTGATCGATCGTCAACCATTCCGTATTTGTGTCGCTGGCGTACCGGAACCCTTCCGGCAGCCGGCGTCCTTTCTCTTCCCAGGCGCGGCCGAACCACAGCGCTGCCGACGGCTGGACGACGAACATATCCGCCAGCTCGACCGTGGTGCGAGCTTCGTCTTCGTGGATGAGGATCTCGTGCAGCTTCTCTCCAGAGCGTATCCCGATCACCTTTAACTTCGCTTCGGGAGCGATCACCCTGGCGACGTCGATCACCCGCATGCTGGGGATCTTCGGTACGAATACCTCGCCGCCCTCCATCTCTTCGATGCAGCGGATGACGAAGCGGGCGCCCTGCTCCAGGGAGATCCAGAACCGCGTCATCCGGTCATCGGTGATGGTCAGCTCGTTGTCCTGCTTCTGCCGGAGGAATACCGGGATCACGCTGCCGCGACTGCCGACGACGTTGCCGTACCGGACGCAGCTGAAGCGAGTCGCCGTCCCACCGGCATAAGCGTTGCTCTGGATGAACAGCTTCTCGGCAGCCAGTTTGGTTGCTCCGTACAGGTTGACCGGGTTGACCGCCTTGTCGGTGCTCAACGCCATGACCTTCATCACGCCAGCGTCCAGGGCGGCTTCGACCACATTGCCGCTCCCCAGGATGTTGGTCTTGATGGCCTCCATTGGGTTGTACTCGCAGGCCGGGACCTGCTTGAGCGCCGCGGCGTGCACGACCACGTCCACGCCGTGCATGGCGCGACGCAGACGCTCAACGTCGCGGACGTCGCCGATGAAATAGCGCAGGCTGGGGTGGTCGAAGCCCGCCATGCGCATCTCGTGCTGTTTGAGCTCATCCCGGCTGAACACGATCAGTTTTTCGGGGTGATATTCCCTGAGCATGATCTCGAGAAACTTCTTCCCGAAAGATCCGGTGCCCCCCGTGATCAGCACGACCTGCTCCTTCCAGTCCATCAAGGTCTCCATAACAAAAGTTTGATTATACCTGCTTGAGTACCATGAATTACACCATCCACACATGAATCACCCAAAACTTTACTTAAACGGGCAGGATCAAATTCATTCGTAACCACGAAATACTTCAAGTGATCTTTCCGACTACTGCGATAAACCCTTTCAAACGCAGCTTTGTATACTGGACATTAATTCGTAATGTCGTTGAGACGATCATGCCTCAGACTCCATTTTGCGGATAGTATGGCAAATGGACTATCTATCGACTGGATCAGGATATCCATTCGTGGTGTTATGCTTCTTCCAGGAAAACGTATCCCCGGAAACACTGATGTTGCTTCGACTTCAACGCTGAAATTAAATTTTGATGATCCGTTTTTTTCGAGGATGTGAGTTATCAAGCCAACGAAGGCTGTTCCCAGAACATTCTGTCTCTGTAAACCTGAATATTGAGGTTGATTCAACAATAAATCTGTTTTATTTGGCAGTTCATTACTATCGCAACCTAATTGTTTGGCTAAGTAAGAATTAACAGCATCTGCTCGCCTTTGCCAAATACTCGGTCTTTTCCATGATCGCTCGCGAGTTTTTGAGCTAGGTCGAAGTTTATCAGAATCAATTATGTGTGGTAAGAAATTAAAACCAAGATGGTTAATTGGTTCATACCAAAGGATCGTCTGATAAATCCCTAGCCAGCATGATGAGTGGGTTAAACCATGCGGATAAACTGCGCTCTCAAAAATGGAAATAGCGTCTTTGATTGTTTGTGCGCGAGTAGGCATAATTTCTCCAAAAGTTATGTTTTGAGCAAACCAATTACATATTCATCATGCATACGCTGTTCTATTAATGATTCGGTTTTTTTGCCAAACCGTGTTGGCATCATACGCTTATTCCTGTCCAACAATCGCTTTACCACACCTACCACGTCAAATCCCAATTCAGACGCAATCTCTGCAAGGCAATTATGGGTTTGAACGTCCAATCCGCGCCTCGTAGATGTTTCAACAACGACAATAGCGCTAGAATTTGTGCGTAGGACTCGATACATTTCCCTCAAAACAGATCTCATCTCAATAAAATATTTTCGTAACACATTAGCCTTTTTATTATCCAATTGCGACAATTGCTTTATGATTTCTTCTGTCATTGAAGGAAGAGGCTCGGAATACTTCAAGGCGCGCTCAGATCCTATATAGGTTGATCTTAAATCGCTTAGCTCTTTGATAGAGTAACCAAACCAGACCAATGAGAATTTATGAGCTCTCATATAATCAATAGCATTTGCAAAAGGCGGTGAAGTCACAATGAGATCAATCTGATTAGAACCAATTGGCAAATAACGCGTATCACCGTTTATAACTAAGGTTCCAGATATGTTGTGAGGGAGTTTTTCTATACTCTTCAAGTTCTTTCTTATCTTCTTGGAAAACTCGTCGATTGCATTTTTAGGTGTCTTTGTCTTATCAAGATGCGGGCGACTGTGAGCTAAATCACGTGCTAATGATACGCCTCCGGACTTCGTTACAATAATCGATGAAAAAGTGAGCATCAAAAATCTTCTTGCGATAGGATCCCTGATTGCCTCGATAGCTGAAATAATAGCTGCAAGTTCTCTTTGCGTGGAAGGCATAAACCAATAATTTATAAACAATCGACTTGATTCATCAAAACGGTTGGTAATTAAATTCTCAAGCGTTAATTCATTAGAAGATAGATATTTGTTTGCAAGGTTAATTACTTGATTTCCAACCTCGCGCATTCTTGCTCCATCTAGCAATGTCGTTTTAACATTACTTAGAAACATAGCTAATGGATCAATATCTAAACCGATACCTATTCTCCCTTCTAAAATTGCTTCAACCACTGTTGTCCCTGAACCCAGCATCGGGTCCAGCACTATGTCACCTGGGGATGTCAATCCCCTAATAAATGCTTTTGGTAATTGCGGTGGAAATTTCGCGGCAAAGGAATGTAAATCATGAGATGCATAATTACTGTTCTCGCCGTGGAAATTTAGTTCTCCCTCCAATAGAGCAGCCAGTTTTTCCCGTTTGCTCATCTCCTGATCAATACGTAAAAGAGTTTCTGAGGGTAATCTTGCAGCATCATCAAATGCGAAAAGTCTTAGCTGTTCTTTCAATGTATGCTTCAATTTAGAACTTGTCGAGTAAAACGATGTCATTCTCGGAGCTCCTTTCGAAGAAGTACAATCGGGTACATACCGAATTCCCCAAAGAGTCGTGGGAATCTCTCTTCTACTAAATAAAGGAGCCGGAGTAAATATTTCCCGCCGAGAAACCCGTGGATGTACGTGCGCAGGAACCTCACGTTCACGCTTCTCCACACGTAAATCTCCACAGGCATCTTGCTCCCGATTTCCCGCTTGAGCCATTCCGGATTATTCTTGTGCACGTACGTCCTTCGGGAATTGCTCCGCTTTGGCTCTGCGTGGACTTTTGAAAGCGCCTCCCGGTTCCTCCCCAGCCTGCGTCGGATTCGCCTCCATGTTTTTCGTATGAATTTTACAGGACCAACGAAAATCTTCGAAAGCAGCGAATCTCCCCATCCATGGACGACGACTCCCGCCTTTCCCGGACCGAGCACCCGGTGGAGCTCGAAGAAAGCCTCCGTGTGTTCCTCTCCTGGCAAATGGTGGATCGTGTGCAGAGATACGAGCCCGTCGAAGACGCCCGACTGGAACGGCAGGTGGGCGACGTCCGCCACCACAAACAGCCCGTGGCCTCCCGCCTGGGCGTCGCCGATCCGTTTCCTGGCCTCCTGCAGGGCGACGATGGAGATGTCCGCGCACACCCTGAACTTGTACCCTTTCGAATATTCCAGATACTCAGGATATTGTATAGGTCCCGAGCCGGCGTCCAGGAAATACCTGCCCCTCGGTTGGAGATACCGTCCGACTCGCAGGTGACAGCGGTGGATGTATTCGCGCGCGACCGGGCGCAGGTCTTCGTACTGCGCGTTCTGGTAGACCCCCTCGCCGATCTCCTGCCACCCGATCTCATCGTAGAACCGGCGGACCTGGCGTTTGATGTCAGCTTCGGCCGTTGCGCTCATGTTACTGCCACCCTGTCCCAAGCGATCTGCTCCCCAGAGAGATAGCGGAACGTATTCCCGTATCTGTACAGCCCTTCCGGTGAGAGCACACGCTGGAGCGGCCATGCGTCCAGGTCCTCCCACAGGTAAAGCAGGTGCCAGGGGAACGGCTGTGGGTATTCAAAGAAGAAGCGGTACGCGTACTCCCAGGCCCGCTCCCTTTGGGCTTCTGAAAGCCGAAAACGCTCCGGATATCCGATCATGTCCTCCAGCAAATCGAAATACTCCTCCCAGGTTTCAGGATCCTGGGTAAATCCTTTCGCACGGTAATGCGTCTGACCGATGACAATCACCGGCAGGCCAGCCATCGCCATCTCCAATCCAACTGTCGTGGTGTAAACGAGCCCCAGATCGGCGATCTCGATCAGATCGTACGTGTTGATTTCCGCATCAGCTGGGATCAGGTGGATGTGAGACGGCAGACCATTGGGGGAGGCAAGCCGTACGACGTCCGCCACGGATGGCCCTTTCGTGACCAGTTCTCCGGGATGGATACGCACCAACAGCTGGGCCTCGCTGTGAGGAGCGAAGAAACGGACAGTCCTTTCAAGCCACTCCGTCATGCTGTCGCTGAACACCTGGCGCCCCAGAGTCAGGCTGTCGCCGATCACGTTCGTCGCCAGTAAGACGACCGGCCTGTTGTCCAGACCAAGCTCCCTGCGCACCTTAACCCCGCCCATCGAGGGAGTGCCCTGCCACTGCCTGGAGAAATTTTCCCATTGGCGGCCTTTCTGGCGCGCCTGCAACAATTGCTCAACCTTCTCTTTTTGGGAGCTGGAGATGCCCCTCTCTCCCCTGGCTGTCCAGAGGTCATCCGTGTGCTGGCGCATCACCTCGGCGTCCTGAGCCAGCCACACTCGGTCCCGCTGTTCGCCGAATTCGTACGTCACGACGGGCACGCCGAAATACCGCCCGACCTGGAAAACACTGCCGAATTCCTGGATGCTCCCATTCGGGACGATCAACACGTCCGGCCGCTGCGATCGGATCCATGTGAACGCTGCCCGGGCAGCCTGAGTATTCCGTTCCAGCCGCATCTGGACAAGTGGGCTGTCTTCGGCGACTTCTTCGACCTGCAGGATGTACTGCGCGTCTTTGCGTGAAATCTCAACGATGGATTCTTGCAGCTGCCTTGGAAGGTAGACAGATCCTGCCGGGCCATTCAGGAACGACGTGACCCTGATCACCGGGGCAGCCATTTCCAGCACGTTCTGGGTGTACACGTTCTGGCGCCGCAGGTCGAACTGGTTTATCGGCTGGCGGAAATTTCCGTACGGGAAGTAAGCCTGCGTGACGGAGTGTCCCAGCCCAGCCAGCGCAAGACCGAGCAGGGTGTTGTGCGCGATCCAGTAGTGCAGGCTCCCGAAGATCAGCACTTGCTTCCCTGTTGAAGCTCCAATGGACGCCTTTTTCACCTGGGAGACCATTTCCGGGAGGCGTTTCTTCAATTCTTCTAGCGAAAAACCCGTGCGGGGCGGCTTCCCGAACTCCCGTAGGTGCCAGTACAGTTCTGCGGTCAATGGGATCTCACCCAGGAGTCTTTTCGCGGCAGCCTTACTGATCATCTGATTCGATTCTCCAGTCCAGGTCTGGACGCACCGGCCCCAGCCGTGGTTCAGCCCACTGCATCCCTGGGGCTCCGGTCCCGTCGACTGTGAAAGTCAGGGCCTGTTCGTCCTGGAAATAGCGTTTGATCCGGTAAGAACTGGCGTTCAAACCCAAGACGTATCGGCCTTCATTCAGGAAATTCGCCGGGACCGTGCACACGCTCTGGTATCGGCCCGCCGGTCGGATGCCGAACCGGTCGTACATTTCCGGGCGGTCCGTGTCGAACGTCGTGAACACGTATTCACCGCGCGTCGTCATCAGGTAGAGCCCGACCCTCAACCCCGTGATGGGTTCGCTGAGTTCATATTCCACAACAATCGAGAGCGGTTCGACCGATCGCGCCGTTTCTACCATCTGGCCTTCCTTGTTGCACAGCCTCAGCGCAATGGGGCGGAACGGTCTGGCATCCGGCGAGATCTCGTCCGTTTCCCAGATCCGCTGGCCTGTCTGGGAATACCCCGAATTCATGTAATAATCGACCGCTTCCTGGGTCGGCGCGCGCAGCACCAGCTGCCCCTTGTCGAGCAGGATCGTCTCATTGGTCAGCCTCAAGATCGCAGACATGTTGTGGCTGACGAAAAGGACCGTGCGCCCCTCGCTGGCGACCTCGCTCATCTTGCCCAGGCAGCGTCGCTGGAACTCCGCGTCGCCCACCGCCAGGACTTCGTCCACGACCAGGATGTCGGGTTCCAGGTGTGCCGCCACAGCGAAAGCCAGGCGCAAGTACATGCCGCTCGAGTAGCGCTTGACAGGGGTGTCGATGAATTTCTCCACCTCCGCGAAGGAGACGATCTCATCGAATTTGGCTTCGATCTCGGCTTTTTTCATGCCGAGGATGGCGCCGTTCAGGTAGATATTCTCGCGCCCGGTCAGTTCGGGATGAAAACCGGTCCCGACTTCCAGGAGCGATCCGACCTGCCCGTGGATCTCTGCCATGCCTTCGGTCGGTTCCGTCACGCGCGAGAGGATCTTCAACAGGGTGCTCTTCCCGGCGCCGTTGCGCCCGATCACGCCCAGGACCTGCCCCTGCCGGACTTCGAACGTAACCCCGCGCAGCGCCCAGATCCTGCCGTTCGCCGCTTCCCCGGACCTGCGGGTCAGCCAGCCGGGCAGACTGGCCGCTTCGACCAGGGATTCGCGCAGCGTCCGGTACCGCGGTGGAGAAAGACCAATGCGGTACTGCTTTCCCAGGTTCTCGACCCGCAGCGCAATGTCGCTCATCATCTCTCAGCACTCTGATCCTGAACCATCAGACCATATCCGCAAAAGTGCGCTCCATGCGGCGGAAGTAGAACATCCCGCTGACCAGTATAAATACAGCAATGACCGAGGAGACGATGATCATCGGCCCCGGAGCGTTGCTCGTATCGAGGAGTGCCCAACGAAAACCTTCGACCACCCCGACCAAAGGATTCGTTGCGTACACAAGCTGCCAGCCTCCTGGAATTTTGCTGGTCGGGTAAACGATGGGTGTGAGGTAGAACCAGAGCTGCGTCAGGAACGGTATCACGTACCCAATATCGCGGTACAGCACGTTCATCGCTGAGAGCCACAGGCCGACGCCCAAAGCTGTCACCAGTGCGAGCAGCAGCAACAAGGGCAGCGCCCAGATATTTGCAGTGGGAGAAATCCCGTAATACCACATCATGCCGATCAACACGACGAACGCGATCAGGAAGTCCACCACCCCGGAGAGGATCGAGGCAAGCGGGATCACCAGCCTTGGGAAGTAGATCTTCGTGATCATCGCCCGGTTCGTGACGAGCGAGCGTCCCGCGTCGTTAATGGCTTTCGAAAACACACCCCAGGGAAGCAGTGCAGTGTACGAGAACACCGGGTACGGCACATCGTCCGACGGCATCCCCAGCAGCCGGCCGAACAGCACGCTGAAGACGACCATCGAAAGGAAAGGCTGCAAGACCGCCCAGGCAGCCCCCAACGCCGTCTGTTTGTAACGCACTTTAAGGTCCCGCCAGGTCAGGAAATATACCAGCTCGCGGTATTTCCACACCTCGCCCAGGTTGAGCGACCCCCAGCCGCGCGTGGGTTGCAGGATGAGGACCTGATCTCTTGATTTAGTCTGCGCTGTCAGTTGAGCCATACATCCCACACAGGCATCTATTCAATCCTGGATTAATTCGCTTCCCCGGATGAGATACCACTGGATGGTCCGCTTTAACCCTTCCTCCAGCGGCGTCTTCGCCCGGAACCCGAAAAACGCCTCTGCCCGGCGGGTATCCAGCGCCCTCCGGGGCTGCCCATTCGGGCGGGAGGTGTCCCAGGTCAGCTTTCCCTGGAAGCCGGTCAGCTTCGCGATCAATTCCGCCAGGTCTTTGATGCTGATTTCCTGTCCTGATCCCAGGTTCACGGGCTGCTCGCCGGCGTACCGTTCCGTGGCAAGGAGAATCCCCTCGGCGGCGTCTTCTACGTAGAGAAATTCCCGGGTTGGTGTGCCATCCCCCCAAACCACGACCTCATCTTCCCCGCGCTCCTTTGCCTCCAGGCATTTGCGGATCAGCGCCGGGATCACGTGGGAGGTCTTCAGGTCGAAATTATCACCCGGTCCATAGAGGTTGACCGGCATCAGGTAGATTGCGTTGAAACCATATTGCCGCCGGTAAGCCTGCGCCTGAACGAGGAGCATTTTCTTTGCCAGGCCGTAAGGCGCGTTCGTCTCTTCGGGATAGCCGTCCCAGAGATGATCTTCGGAAAAGGGGAGTGGAGTGAATTTCGGGTAAGCGCAGATCGTCCCGATGGCGACGAATTTATCGACCCCGCGCCGCCAGGCTTCGTGCATCAACTGCACGCCCATGACCAGGTTCGAGTAGAAGAACTCGGCTGGTCGCTCTCGGTTCGCCTGAATCCCCCCCACCAGCGCTGCCAGATGAATGACGATGGTCTTCTTTTCAGGGAGGAATCCCCGGGGGCTGTTCGGATAATCGATCAGGCCGGCATCATCGAAGAGACGCCGGATCGCGGTGAGGTCTGTGAGATCGTATTGCTCGACTCGGGGAACGACGATGTCTTCCGCCCCCCGCTGCTTGAGCAAGGCCACAACGAACTTTCCCAAAAAGCCCGCGCCGCCGGTCACGATGACTTTCTTATCCAGCCAGAATTTGCTCTCACGGCTCGGTTCCTCAGAAGCAGCTGCCCTCGTGATCGCTTCTGCGGAGCTGTCAGTGCCTGTATGTGTCAACTGGCTGTCTTGACTCATATACACCTCACGCAACAATGAACCGCGCATTCCGATAACGCTCATTTTGCGGTTCGCGGATCAACCCATCCCGCAGAGCGTGCAGCACCTCTCGGACGCCATCGTCCAGGGAAAAGCGGGCGTTGAATCCTAGCTGATTCTTTACCTTCTCGAATGAGATCCTGATATCCCGCATATCGCCTCCAAAGGTCATGTCCTTGTAGCGGACGCGGGTTTCGGGGAGGCGCTTCAAGATCAGCGACGCAATTTCGTCTTTCGTGCAGTTGCCTGCTTCGGATCCCAGGTTGAATGCCTGCCCACGGATCTTCTCTTCAGGCGCCTGGAGGGCCAGGCAGATCCCCTCGACTGCATCGCGAACGTGCAGATAGGACCGCAGATATCCTCGCTGGTAGATCAGCAGCTCCCGCCGTAAAAAAGCGTCGCAGACGAATTGGTTCACTAACAGATCGAACCGCGGCCTTGGAGACAGTCCATAGAGCGTCGCCATCCGGAAGATGACCGGCGCACAGGTTCCCTCAGCCTGAGCCAGCAGGTACCTCTCCGCAAAGATCTTAGTCTCGGCATAGAGGGACTGCGGATTCAGCGGCGCTTCCTCGCCCAGGGGACCGTCTCCTGCCGATATCCCGTAGTTGCTGTAAGACGACGCAAACACGAACCGCTTCATCCCTGTCTCAACAGCCTGTTCAAAGACGCGCTGTGTGGCCTCGGCGTTATAGCGCCAGGCGACCTGCCGCCCCACAGCCTGGCAGGCTGGAAATCCTGCAATCCCTGCCAGGTGGACGATGCACTCCGGGATCGGCCAGTCGGTCCGCAGCGCCGAGCGGACCGCGCGCGGTTCACAGACATCCGCCTTCATGAAGTAAAAATTGGGGTGGTCGCTGAAAGCCAGAAGAGATTCACCTCCATAAAGCAAGTCGTCCACGACCGTGACTGCAAATCCCAGCCGCAGTAAATGCCCGCAGAGCAAAGAACCGAGGTAGCCGGCCCCACCGGTGATGAGGATATGCCTATCCGGGTGCATCTTGGCCTTTCGTATCAACCTCTCGAATGGCGGATCCATCCAGATTTAGGAAGACTTTCATGTCCTTCAATAGCAGGACAGGCGCATCCGGCGCGTCGGTGATCGCCACACCCTGTTCATAACAGGTCAGTCGCACGACGTCGGCGATGTCCCCGTCGCCCAGGATTCGCACCTGATGATACCCGGCCTTTTTTAACTCCGCGAGCGCTTCGCGCGAGCGCTGGCGGACGATCCGGTAGAGGTTCATGGATTGCTCGATGTATTTGACCGTCAAACGGGCGCGAAATGCGATGCCCTCCGGAGTGATGATGTAGCGCAGCTTCCGCCTTTGGGCTCGCTTTACCTTGACGTAGCCCTTCGAGACCAGCCGTTTAAGGTGCCAGTTGACCGTCCCGACTGCCACGCCCAGCTGTGCGGCCAACGAGGCCTGGGTGATATCCGGGTCGTCCTCGATCTGTTCGAGCAGCACCATCTCGCGGGTGGGGTCGGGGGAGGATTCAGCAGTCATGACTAATATTCAGCAATTGAATTATAACTCGCTTCATAAGTAGATCAACGACCTATTTTCTTGCAGCTTTTCGATGATACACGGCAATTCCACTTTCCACCCTGCATGGTTCAACCGGAGGCGTGACCCCGAGCTTTTCATATTTCCCAGCTTCTGTCATAATCTTCCTGAGCTCCATATCGCGCGGGCTTTGCTCGAGGAGAATGTAATCGCTGTTCGCCAGCCAACTCCTGGCAGCTTCCTGGTTCCAATAACCATACCGCAGCAGGGATTGAACATCCCCGCCTTCGCGAACGGTGTAGATTCCATTCAATTGCGGGGGATAGATCTCCACTCCGGAAAGATACAGGAGCGGCGCGGGCGAATCTCCCCCCTCCCAATATATCCTGGCGCCTGGTGGAATCAACGCTGCCAGATACCTGCCTGCAC
>Ga0073934_10007968_pt1 | contig 14394 bp, 11 predicted proteins | sample LarsenN4metaG_FD_76834 | JGI IMG/M metagenome (GOLD analysis project Ga0073934, IMG submission 76834) | Hot spring sediment bacterial and archeal communities from British Columbia, Canada, to study Microbial Dark Matter (Phase II) - Larsen... ...
AACCAACTGCATTCTTCTCCCGACATCACGCTGCTGCTAACCGGCGGCCAATACGACCCGAAGACGCGCTCGTTTGTCGGGCGCGGCGCGCACCTGATGCTGCGGGATATGCGCGCCGACAAAGCCTTTATCGTGGCCGGGGGGGTGTCGGCTGAGTTTGGCATCTCATCGGTCACGCTTCAAGAGGCGGAAGTCCGGCGCATGATGATCGAAGCCGCCCGCGAAATTATCGTACTGGCGGATCATACGGTTCTCCAAACGGAATCGAATTACCGTGTCACCGCTTTGGAGAACGTTGATACGGTCATCACCGACGCCGGAATTCGCGCTTCACAAAGCCTGGAACTGGCTGAGTTAGGGATCAAGGTTGTGGTGGCAGGGCGCGTTACCGACCAACAATGAGGAGTCCACAATGCGGCTGAAAGATCGGGTTGCCATCGTTACGGGCGCAGGTGCGGGCATCGGCAGGGCAATTGCGGAGTGCTTCGCGCGTGAGGGCGCGGCAGTGACATTATTCGACATCAACACAGGGTATCTGAACGAAGCCGCCACCGCCATCGAGAACAGCGGCGGGCGCTGCCTGCCGATTCACGGGGATGTTGGAGACTCGTCAAGCGTCAGACGGGCGCTGGAAGACACGGCTCAGACATGGGGCGGCATTGATATTCTGGTCGCCAACGCCGGCGTTGCCATCGGCGGGTCGGTGGTGGACATGCCTGAAGAGGCATGGAATCAAGTGCTGAATATCAATCTGGGCGGTGTATATCGCATCAGCCACTTTGGAATTCCCTATCTTCTCCAGCGCGGGGGCGGCTCGATCATCAACCTCACCTCGACACAGGCGCTTCGCGGCTATCCCGGCTGGTCAGGCTACGCCGCGTCGAAGGGGGCAATCATCGCGCTCACGCGGCAGGTGGCGGCGGAATACAGCGCCCAGCGCATCCGCTGCAACGCCATCGCGCCCGGCGCGGTGGATACGCCGATGAATGCGGGGGTATTTGCTGCCGCGCCCGATCCAGAGGCAGAGCGGCGCAAGTGGGCCGAACTGACACCGCTGAGACGGCTTGGGGTGGGGGATGACATCGCCCGCGCAGCGCTCTATCTGGCGTCGGATGATTCGGATTGGGTCACGGGGACGTGCATGGTCGTGGATGGCGGGCAGCTTGCGGTATGACGACTGCTGAAGAGCCGGTGCGCGCAAAAAAGATTTTGTGTAGAAAGTGATCGTTTTGGCTGAACACAGTATTCCCAACCGCATCGCCTTATCTGCCCGGCCCCGAAGTGAGCGTCGCCAGGCGCTGCGCGAGAATCTGCTCGCCTATCTGTTTCTCCTTCCGGCGATACTGGCAATCGCGCTGGTGCTGTTCTATCCAATCGCCAGCCTGTTTGTGACCAGCTTCTACAGCCGCCCGACGTTCACCCGCCCATCACAGTTCATCGGGCTGCAAAATTACCTGGAAGTGCTGCGCGACCCGATTTTCCCGACGGCGATCCGCAACACCTTCATCTGGACTTTCGGCGTCACCATCGGGCAGGTAGTGATCGGGATGTACTTCGCCCTGATTCTGCACCGGCGCTTTCCGGGGCGCTGGTTAGCACGGGCGCTCGTCATTATCCCTTGGATTCTGCCGGGGATTGTCGTCGCCGTGACCTGGCGCTTCATGTACAGCCAGGACTTTGGGCTGATTAATCTCGTCCTGCGCAGCATTGGCCTGGAACAGCTGGCGCACTCGTGGCTGGGGGATGTACAGACGGCCATGATCGCCGTAATTCTGGTCGGGGTGTGGAAGGGATTCGGCTTCTACACCTTGATGTTCCTTGCCGGAATGCAGACGATCCCGGTGGAGCTATACGAGTCGGCGCGCATAGACGGCGCCAACGAGCGCCAGCAGCTTTTGCGCATCACGCTGCCGCTACTCCGACCGGTCTTGATTACCTCGACGGTGCTGGGACTGATCTGGACGAGCAACTACTTCGACGCGATTTTCGTCATGACCGGCGGCGGCCCGGCGCGCTCGACGGAAACGCTTCCCATGTTTATCTACAACACCGGCTTCGCCTTCTACCGCACTGAGGAGGCGATGGCGGGGTCAAATATCCTCATGGTCATCGTGCTCATCCTGCTCGGCTTTTATCTGATGATCGTCAGGCGCGTAAATCCCAACGCGCAGCGTGTTGAGGAGGCTGCATAACATGGCTGCAATCGCTCTTCAACGCCCGCTCCAGGAGTGGATGTACCGCAACCGGGACAAGACCCTCTCGGTGGTTGCGTTCGTTTCCATCTTCATCGTGATTACGCCTGCGCTGTGGCTCATCCTCACTTCATTCAAGACCAACGAGAACATTTTCCGCTTCCCGCCTCAACTGCTTCCGAATCCACTCACGTTCGACAATTACACCGAAGCGCTCAGCGGGGGCAATTTTCCGCGCTATCTGCTCAACAGCGTCATTGTCACGGGCATCTCGACGGTGATCTGTGTGTTGTTCAGCGCGCTGGCTGCCTACGCGCTGACGTACTTCCGGTTCGTCGGGCATCGTCTCTTGCTCACGGTCATCGTCGGCACGCAGTTCTTCCCGGCGGCGATTTTGCTGCTGCCTCTCTTTCGTATGTGGGCAGAACTGGGTCTGTTCAACACCTATTTCTCGCTCATTGCGACCTATACGGCGGTCTCGCTCTCGCTGTGTACCTGGCTGCTCGTGGGCTTCTACCGCGCCATCCCCACAGAGATACTCGACGCCGCGACCATTGACGGCTGTGGCAAGGTCGGCCTTCTATGGCGGATTGTCGCGCCGCTGGCGCTGCCCGGCATTCTGGCGAGCGGCGCGTTCGTCTTCATCTCGGTCTGGCAGGAACTGCTGCTGGCCGTCACCCTCATCAGCGACCCGGAGCTAAGAACGGTGATGGTCGGCCTGTACCGGTTCATTGGCGAGCACCGAATTGCCTGGAATCTCCTGATAGCTGCATCCGTTGCTGTGTCCGTACCGACTGTCATCATCTTTGGACTGGTGCAGCGCTATATTGTGGACGGCGTCATGTCTGGCGCGTTGAAATGAGGAGGGGGATGAGCGAAATCTACAACCAAGTGTACACCTGATCCCAACGAAAAGCTTGATAGGCAAGGAGACTGGAAATGAAGAAACTGTTGTTTTGTTTGCTGGTGATTCTGCTGGGCGTAAGCGTCGGGGTTGCTCAGGATACGGTTACGCTGTCCATCATCGCAGGCGAATGGTGGTTCGCGGAAGAAGACCCTGCTACCGTTTCAGGTATGTCTTATGGCGCTGAACTGCTGGCGCAATATCAAGAGGAACACCCCGAAATCCAGTTCGAAATCCAGGGCGTTCCTTTTCCTGATCTGGACACGACACAACTGGCAGCCATGGAATCCATGCAGGGGCCTGATCTGATGATTGTCAACTCGGTAACGGTAGGGTCGTTCATTGATCGCGGCTATCTGATGCCGATGGACCCACTGATCGAAGTCAACGGGCTGGATACGAGCATCTTCTATCCCGGCATGTTGAGTTCGGCGGTCTACAGCGACCAGATTTTCGGCCTGCCGATTGATACGGGCACGCGCCTGCTGTACTACAACAAGGCGCTGTTTGAAGAAGCCGGGCTTGAGCCGCCGACCACCTGGGATGAAGTGCTCCCGCTGGCCGAGCAGCTTACCGACGCCGAAAAGGGCATCTATGGATTTGTGGCGACCTCCGGCGAGCGCTGGCTGTGGCTGTACGAACATGCCGGCATGTACGCGCTGGCGAACGGCTACCGCTTCGTCAACGACGACGCAACGGAATGCGTGCTGAACCAGGGCGACAACATTCAGGCCATCCAATACTGGGTAGACATGTACAACGCCGGCGTGCTGTCCCAGGACGTTCTGCTGACCGGCACGGGCGCGGAACGCGAGCAGATGTTTGGCAACGGACTGGCGGCGATGTACCTGGGTGGCTTCTGGTCTGCCGACACCCTGAAGGCCGATTACAACATGACCTATCCTGACGACTACGGGATTGTCGCGCTCGAAGGCTCGGACGGCTACGGCAGTTCGACTGGTGGCTGGATCTTCTCGATCACACGCGACTCGGATAACCCGCAGGAAGCGATGGATTTCATCGCCTGGATTCTGGGCGACGCGGAGCGGCTGTCGCGGTTCACCGGGCTGATGCCGGCGACGGAAGGGGCATCCCAACTCGTGCTTCAGGACGAATTCTACGAGCCGTTCAAGGAACTGCTCAACAGCCCGAACACGCGCCACCCGATTCCGCTCAATCCCGGACTGCCGGAACAGGCGGAAGTGCTGCGCAACGTCACCCAGTCGGCCATCCTCGGCGAGATGACCGCACAGGAAGCAGCGGATTCCTTCTGCGAGCAGATCGCCGGGACGCTGTTCCAATCGTAGGGCGAGTTCGCATCAGGCTGAGACGGTAGGGCCAACTGCCGCCTCAGCCCGACAGGTAACGCACTATCCCTCGGCATGGTCTGAGAGAACATCGAGGGATAGTCCACTTTACCTGATTTGAGATTTTAGCTACAAAGACGGTTTCATCCAATCCCGGCGCAGGCGGCGAGGAACGAACATTACTATGACAATCTTGTATGGAAGACAGTGGAGTCGGGCAGAAATTCAGCAGCACGTCCCTGACCTGGGACAGCTTGCTCCCATCCGGCGAACCATGCTGCGGGAAGGCCGCGCGGAAGGTGTCGAAGCCGTCGAAGTCGCAACCGGGAGCGGCTTTCAATTCACCGTGCTGCCGGGACGCGGGCTGGACATCTCGCAGGCCAGCTATCGTGGAATCCCGCTGTACTGGCGCACGTTCGCCGGAGAAGTCGCCGCGCCGTATTTCGAGCCGCAGGGACTCGGCTGGCAGCGCACCGCCTTTGGGGGTCTGATGAGCACAGGTGGTCTCGCTTCAATGGGTTTGCCTTCGGTTGACCAGGGAGAGGAGCTTGGGATTCACGGGCGCGTAAGCAACATCCCGGCCAGTAACGTCTGGGCAGACGCGGAATGGGAAGGGGAGCGCTACCGCCTGTGGGTGCGCGGGAAGGTGGCCGAAGCGGCAGCGCTCGGTACGAATCTCGTGCTGACGCGCGAAATCTCAACCGAGTTGGGCGCATCCCGCTTGACTATCCGGGATCACGTGGAGAATCGCACCTTCGCGCGCGCCGAGCACATGATGCTCTACCACTTCAATATCGGCTTTCCGCTGCTCTCCGCCGATACACGCCTGCTCGTCAACACCGAGCACGTCGAGCCGCGCGACGCCGACTCCGCCGCCGGGCTGGAGCGCTGGGATCGCTTCGAGCCGCCGCAGGTGGGCAGGCCGCACCAGCTTTTCTATCACAGGCTCTGCCCGGACCGGGATGGCAAAGCGCATGTCCTGCTGGCAGGGATGCCGGATTACGACGAGGGGCCAATCGCGGTCTATCTCTCATACACGCACGAAACGCTGCCCTGGTTCGTCAACTGGAAGTGCATGACAGCCGGGGATTACGTCACCGGAATCGAACCGGCAAATGCCTGGGTGCAGGGGCGCGCCGCCGAACGTGAAGCGGGCAGGCTGCGCTTCCTCAATGCCTGGGAAACGGTAGACTACGAGGTCGAATTCGGCGTACTCACAGGGCTTCGGTCAATCAACGAGTTTGCCGAAGCGCATGGGCTGCCGCGCTATGACGGCGCATCATCGTGAGGAAGGTTTAGCATGAGCGGCCCGTTAAGCGGAGTCGTCGTCCTCGACTTCACCCAGCTTCTACAGGGTCCCTACGCGACTCAGATGCTCGGCGACATGGGCGCGGAAATCCTCAAGATCGAGCCGCCGGGCGGGGACTGGATGCGCAAATTCGCGCTCGGCAACCTGTATCTCGCCGGCGAGAGCGTGTCTTTCCTGGCCTTCAACCGCAACAAGCGCAGCCTGTGCGTCAATCTTAAACACGCCGAGGGGGTGGAAGCGGTCAGGCGGTTGGCTGCGCGCGCCGACATCGTGATCGAGAACTTCCGCCCCGGCGTGATGGATCGTCTCGGCATCGGCTACGACGCGCTCTCGGCGATCAATCCGCGCCTGATCTTCTGTTCCAGCAGCGGTTGGGGACAGACCGGGCCCTACGTCAGCCGGCCGGGTCAGGATTTGCTGGTGCAGGCCATGAGCGGTCTGCCTTTCCTGAACGGACGTGCTGACGATCCGCCGGTTGGCATCGGCCTGGGCATTGCCGACATCGCGGCGGCGCTGCACATCGTCTACGGCGTGCTGGCTGCGCTCTACAGCCGCGAGCGCGGCGGCCAGGGGCAGAAGGTCGAAGTCTGCCTGTTCAATTCGCTGCTCACGTTCGTCAATCAGGAAATGTCCACCTATCTGAACGGCGGCGGACTGCCGCAGCGCAGCCAGTCTGGCAACAATCCCGCGCCTTATAACGGCGCTCCCTACGGGATGTATCCGACGGCGGATGGTTACATCGCCATCGCCATGAACCCGGTTGACAAGCTGGCCGCGCTGATCGGTCTGAGCGGCTACGAACATCTGTCGTCGAACAACGTCATGGAGAACCGCGACGCCATCAATCACGATTTCGCGGCGGCGTTTCGCCAGCGCACCACTGCGGCGTGGCTGGAACGGCTGCTGGCCGAGGACATCTGGTGCGCGCCCGTCTATACCTTTGCCGATCTCGAACGCGACCCGCAGGTTGCCCACAACCGCATGATCGCCGAGTATGACCATCCCACGGCGGGCAGCGTCCGCACGCTTGGAATCCCGGTTCAGTTTAGCGCGACACCCGGCGACATTCGCCGCCCCGCGCCGCTGCTTGGCGAACATACCAATGACATCCTGACGGAATACGGCGGCTACAGCCGCGACGCGCTCGAAGCGCTGCACGCCCAGGGCGTGATCTGCCAGGCGTGAAAGGGGGAAACATGCTTATCCCACTTCAAGACCATCTTTACCGGCTGGACACGCCCTTCAGCGGCCTGCCGCTGTCACTGTACGTCATCACCGGCGAGCAGACCATCCTGATTGATTCCGGCATCGCCACGACGCCGGAGGAATTCATCTTCCCGGCGCTTGAAGCTGCCGGATTGTCGCCCGATTTGCTGATCTGCACGCACGGGCACGTTGACCATTTCGGCGGCAATTCCGTTCTGCGCCAGCGCTATCCCAATATGAAGATCGCGCTTCAGGAAGACGATGCGCTGTGGGCGGAAGATCACGAGCGTCACCTGTACGAGATGTACATGTGTATGCCGCGCACCTGGCAGTACGACGACGGCGGGAAATCGTTCCTCGAACTGTGCGGCGAGAACAGCGCCGTTGACCTGTACTTGCGCGATGGTCAGGAACTCGACTTCGGCAGCTTTTGCTTCCGTGTCGTCCACACGCGCGGGCACAGCCCCGGACATATCATGCTGCACGATGCCGCGCGGCGGGTCGTCATTTGCGGGGATGTGGCGCTGGGCTGGGGCGCGCTTGCGCCGGGTGCGCCCAGGATCAACCCTTACTACTACGATGCCGATCTCTACACGCAGGGGATTGAAAGGGCGCTAGCGTTGGACGGCGCGCTCTACTGCACCGGGCACGCCGGCGCGCTCGATCAGGCGGGGATGCGGGCGCTGGGCGAAAAATCGCTCGAATTCGTCCGGTCTCTGGGGCAGTGGAGTCTGGACGCGCTCGACCCGGCAGAGCCGCGTTCGCTGGGCACGGTTGCCCAAACCGTGCTCGAATTGCTGCCCGGATACGAGATCGGCTTCCACCTGCACGCCTCGGTACAGGCGCATCTGAGCAAACACTGCCGCGAAGGCCGCGCGCGCGCCGTGATGGTCGGCGGGCACAAACACTACCTGCGGGCGCGGTGATATGTACCAGACCATTCGCATCGAACAGCGCGGCGACATCGCCATCCTGTATTTCAACCGCCCGGACAAGCTGAACGCCATCAACCGCACCATGTACGAGGAATTCGGCGCGTATCTGCGCTCGATTGAGCGCGGCGAAGCAGCGGCAAGCGTGCTCATCCTGACAGGGGAGGGGCGCGCGTTCGTGGCCGGGGCGGACATTGACGACTACCTGACCATGACACTGCCGCAGTTCTCGGCGTTTCAGCGGCTTGGCCGTTCGGTGATGGCGCAGATGGAGCAGCTTCCTCGCCCGATTATCGCGGCGGTCAACGGCTATGCGCTCGGCGGCGGGTTCGAGATTGCGCTGGCCTGTGACGTGATCGTCGCCGCGGAGAATGCCAAATTCGGGCTGCCGGAAGCCAGGCTGGGGCTGCTGCCCGGCGGCGGAGGCACGCAGCGGCTTGCCCGACTGGTGGGGCCATACGTTGCCAAGCGGATGATCTTCTCCGGCGAGACCATTGACGCGCAGCGCGCCTACGAACTCAACATCGTGTCAGAGGTCGCAGCAAAAGGAGAAGCCGTCAACGCCGCCGTCGCGCTCGCCGACAAGATTCTCGCCAACGGGCCGCTTGCCGTCCGAATGGCGAAGCGGGTGATTGACGAAGGGCTGGAGGCATCGCTGCCGACGGCTCTCAGCCTGGAAATGGACGCCACCGCCCATCTCTTCGTGACCGACGACAAGCGCGAAGGGATTGAGGCGTTCGTGGAAAAACGCTCCCCTCGTTTTAGCGAGCAATAAGGACGAACGATGATCGAACTACGCGGGAGCACCTGGGATCATACGCGCGGCTACGACCCGCTGCCGGTCACGGCGGACGCCTACTCGGCGGCGCACCCGGACGTCCGCATCGTCTGGGAGAAGCGCACGCTGCGCGATTTCGCCGAAATGCCGCTTCCCCAGCTTACCTTACGCTATGACCTGATCGTGCTCGACCATCCCTGGATTGGCGGGTGCGTCGCCGCCGGGTCGCTGCTGCCGCTCGACGACTATCTAAGCGCCGATTTTCTGTCCGATCAGGCGCGCAACAGCGTTGGCAAGAGCCACACAAGCTACAACTATGACCGCCATCAGTGGGCGCTTGCCATTGACGCTGCCTCTCAGGTCAGCGCCTATCGCCCGGATTTGCTCGCTTCAGACGAAGTTCCGCAAACATGGGATCAGGTGATTGCGCTAGCGCAGCGCCTCAAGCGTCAAGGCCACGCACATGTCTCGACACCGCTGATGCACGTGGACTGCTTCCCCTGTTTCTTTTCGCTGTGCGCCAACGCCGGCGAGCAGGCCTTTACGAGCGAAGGGGTTGCCGTCAGCCGCCCGGTTGGACGCCACGCCCTGGGCATGATGCGCACGCTGGCAGAAGTCGGGCATCCGGCAGCCTTGCATTGGAATCCGCCGCAGATTCTTGACCAGATGAGTACGACGGATGAAATCGTCTACTGCCCGCTGCTGTTCGGCTATTCAAATTATGCCCGTCCCGGCTACCGCCGTCACCTGATCCGATTCACCAACATTCCCGTTGATGGAACGGGTGCGCCGCGCGGCGCGATTCTGGGCGGCGCAGGGCTGGCGATCTCTGCCCGCTGCCCGCATCCCGACATTGCAGCGGATTATGCCGCGTTCGTCGCCAGCGCCGAGGTGCAGTGTGGGATGTACTTCGACAGCGGCGGGCAGCCGGGGTATCGCGGGGCCTGGCTCGATGCGCGCACCAACGCCGAGGCCAACAACTTCTTCACCGATACCCTGGCGACGCTCGATCTGGCGGCGATGCGCCCGCGCCATGACGGATGGATTGCCGTTCAGGACGGGGCGTGCCAGATTCTTCACCAATTCCTGACCGAAAACACCCATCCCGAGCGAACGCTCGACGCATTGGATGACGCCTATCGCCAGAGTCTCGCTGCACGTTCCAGCCAACCGGATTTAGCCTGAAACACGATTGAGGATAAACCATGACAGACAGCAGCAATTGGGGTTACTTCGCCGACGGCACGATCCATCTGATCTGCTCCAGCCACAACGACATCGCCTGGTTCGACACGCCTGCCGCCACGATTGCCTGGCGCGACGAAAAATCCATCACGCCCGCGCTGGAGCGCATGGCGCACAACGACAGGGTACACTTCTCAATGGAAAACGTGCTGTATCTGCTGGAATACCTGGAGCGGCACCCGGAGCGCAAGGCGGAAATTCACCAACTGGCGCTGGACAAGCGCTTTGACTGGGGCGCGACCTACAACCAGCCCTACGAGTCGCTGCTGTCCGGCGAGCAGTTGGTGCGCCAGGCGTATTACGGGCGAAAGCTGGTGAAGAAGCTGCTGCCCGGCGCGGACGCGCGTGTCTACTACAGCCCGGACGTGCCCGGACGCGCGCTGCAAATGCCGCAAATTCTGGCGAAGGCGGGCATTCCCTACATGCTCATCAGCCGGCACAAGCCGAGCCTGCAATACTGGTACAGCCCGGACGGCAGCCGGGTGTTAAGCTGGTCTATGGGACATTATGCCGAGCTGAAGATGTTCGGCCACGCCTTTAACAGCACATTCGATAAAGCGGTGAGCCGCATCCAGCGAGACCTGACAGCGTGGAATGACGAGTATGCGCAGCGGCGCATCCCACCGCACTTCGCCTACCTGTGGAGCGCCGATTACATCCCGCCGAAGGACTTCGACGGACTGATTGCAGACTGGAACGGTCTGCGTCAGAGCGAGAACGCCCCGGCGATTCAGTATTCCACGCCTGAGCAGTTTCTTGATGCGGTGAGCGCTGCTCAACCGGCGCTGGAAGAGATTTGCGGCGAGCGCCCCAACATCTGGCTGTACATTCACGGCCCGACGCACCATCATGCCATCACCGCCAAGCGCGAGGCCGGCATCCTGCTGCCTGCCGCCGAGATGTTCTCCACCATTGAGGCGCTGCTTGAAGGCAGCTTCGCCCAATACCCCGTTCACCTGTTTGAGCGGGCATGGGTGAACGCTATCTATGACGATCATGGGTGGGGCGGGAACAACGGCCACATCACCGACGACGTGTTCCGCCAGAAGCTGGAACGCGCCCGCGCTTTGAGCGACGACCTGCTGACGCGCGCCACCACCGCCATCGCCCGGCGCATCCGACCCGGTCAAGGCACGCCCATTACCGTCTTCAATGCCCTGTCGTGGGAGCGAACCGACCCGGTTCGCGCGGTCATCCCCGCCCTGGATATGCCGTTCAAGATCGTTGACCAGAACGGCGGCGATGTGCCGTTCCAGCGCGTCTCGCCCACAACCGGGCTTGATGTCGAAGTGACATTCGTGGCGAAGGAAGTGCCGCCAATCGGCTACCGGACATATTATGCTGTCGCCGACCCGACGCCTACAGCGCCAGCCGTTCCGACGGACGTGAAGGTTGGGGAGACTACTTACGAGAACACCTTCTACCGCGTGGCGCTCGCGCCAGGGGGCATCCGCAGTCTGTTCGACAAAGAGCTGGGCAAGGAAGTGCTGCGAACGGAAAAACTGCTCGGCGCGGAGGTCATCATGCTGGATTCAGTTGGCAACGGCGCCGGCGAATTTGGCTCGGTGCAGCAGCCGTCCGCCGCCGCCGACTACGAGCGCGCCAGCAGCTATAATCGCCCGTGGGAGATCACCGAATCCGGGCCGGTGTACACGACCTATACATTCACGCAGCAGTTGCTCTATGCGTTACTGGTCGAGCGGCTGATTTTCTACCATCACCTGAAGCGGATTGATGTCGAAATCTCGCTTTACAACTGGATCGGCATGAAGAGCCGCGAGTATCGCATGATGCTGCCGGTCAACATGAACCAGAGCGCGCAGATCGCCTACGAAGTGCCGATGGGCGTGGTCGAGGTCGGCAAAAGCGAGGTCAAGGGAGCGGTCACGTCGGGGCCGGTCTACGGCGGCTATCCCGACGATCAATCGAACATCTATCAGCGAGGCCCCGCCTATCTCGACGTATGCGCCGACGTGCATCCCCGCGAGGTGCAGAACTTCATCAGCGCGGTAGGCGAGGATTTTGCCGTGACGCTGAGTTCGTCGGTGGCCGTGTGCGATTATATTGACCCGCTGCTCTCACCCGCTCCCTATCCCATGCTCCAGCCGATTCTGCTGGCGTCGCGCAAAAGCTGTCACTCGAAAGGCAACTGGTACTTACAGGGCGGCGACCATCACTACCGCTTCTCGATCTTCTCCCACGAACCCGACTGGCGGAAGGGCAGGGAGCCTGCCACAGCAGCGAACCACCATCTGCGCGCGGTTGTCGCCGAGCCTCTGCCCGACGCACAGCTACCGCCCACGCACAGCTTCGCCAGCGTTTCGGCAGACAACGTTATCATCACGGCTATCAAGAAGAGCGAAGACGATGACACCGTGATCGTGCGCGTGGTCGAGCTTGAAGGCGAGGATACACAGGCAGCGCTGCGCCTGAATTTCAAGATGTGGGGGGCGACTCAAACCAATCTCATCGAGGAAGATCAGCGCGCGCTTGCATTGGAGGGCGATGCTCTACCCATATCCATTGGTCACCATGCCATTGAGACATTTCGATTTATCCCCGGCTGAGGCGTTGCCAGCAGGAGTTGGACATGCGGTTAAGTTTGTGGGATACGGGGCTGTCAAGATATACTTCCAGGCAGGCCGATTTATCTACCACAACTTATTTGATATAAATCGCGGCGGAAAAGGTCAGCATGAAGATTACCGACGTACAGGCTTGCGTCATCGGACGCCAGGAACCCTACAGCGGCGGCAGCGTCTGGACGTTCGTTCGCGTCTATACTGATGAAGTCATCGTGGGCAACGGCGAATGCAACTCCGGCGGCCCCGGATATTCTGGCTTCGCCACCAAGCAAGCCATCCTCGCCATGAAGCCGCGACTCATCGGCGAAGACCCGTTCAACGTCAACCTGATCTACGAGAAGCTGCGGCGCAGCGGACGCTACGGCGGCTCAAGCAACGCGCCGCTCGTTTTCGCCCTGACGGGCATTGATAATGCCCTCTACGATATTGTCGGCAAGGCGCTTGGCGTGCCCGTGTACAAGCTGCTCGGCGGCAAATTCCGCGACAAAATCCGCCTCTACGCCGACTGCCACGCCGGCGAAACCGACGACGTGCAGGCTTACGCCGACAAAGCGCTGCAAGTCATCTCCGAAGGCTTCGGCGCGGTCAAGTTCGACGTGGACAACACGGGCACGGGCAAGCTCGACCCGTATAACTGGACGGTTGGCGCTCAGGAAATGACGCATGTCATCAGCCTGATCGAAGGCATCCGCAGCGCCATCGGCTACGAAATTGATCTGGCGATTGACTGCCACGGCCAGTTCGATTTGCCCTCCGCCATTACGCTGGCAAAGGCCGTCGAGCCGCTGCGCCTGCTCTGGCTGGAAGAGCCAGTCCCCGCCGAGAATATGGACGCGCTGGCGCAGGTACGCGCTTCCAGCAGCACCGTGATCTGCACCGGCGAAAACCAGTACACGCGCTTTGAATTTCTGGCGCTGTTCGCTAAGAAAGCGGTGGATGTGATTATGCCCGACCTGGCGAAGGCCGGCGGTATCGCCGAGGGCAAGCGTATCGCCGACATTGCCGACGCGCACTATATTCCGATTGCGCCGCACAACGTCTCGTCGCCGCTGGGGATGATGGCCGCCTGCCACGTGCTGGCCTCGGTGCCGAATTTCCTGCTGCTGGAGTTTCACGCCCGCGACATTCCCTGGTGGAGTGACCTGTGTGACGGCGACCAACCCTTTGTCGAAAACGGCTTTATGACGGTTTCCGAACGCCCCGGCATTGGCGTCGAATTGAACGAGGACGCAGCCAGATCGCTGCTGTGGAACGGCGACACGTATTTTGATTGACCGGGTCGTGTCGGGGTAAAACTGCCAAGCATCAGCATCTACTGAGACCAAAGGCCAGAACAATGTCCGCACAAGTACCATCCGTCCTCGAACTGCAAGCCCGCTGGAATAAGATTCGCGTCGCCAACCTGTATGACACGCTGGACAGCATGGGCTATGGCAACCAGTGCCTTGACCTGGGGATTCGCCCCTTGTTTCCGCACACCCACCTGGCAGGCAGAGTTATCACCGTCCGCGGCAGCGCCTATCCGGTGCCTCGTGGAGAAGATGCCGAAGGCTGGACAGGGGACTATTTCGACGAACTGCGCAAGCTGCTGTATCCCGGATGCGCCGTAGTGGTCGAGTGCGGCGGCGAGCCGTATGCGGGCAAGTTCGGCGAGATGACAAGCTGGGCCTTGAAACAGGGCGGCGCGCACGGCATCGTGCTGGATTCGTTCATCCGCGACTCCTGGGGGCTGGAGGTGATTCCGAACTTTACTCCCTGCGCACGAGGCACTTCACCCATTGAGTCGGCGAGCCGCTGGCGCATGACGGCGGTGAATGTCACCATCGGAATGCCGGGCACGACGACCAGCCGGGTACGGGTAGACCCCGGCGATTGGATTGTGGCCGAGGCCGATGGCGTGATCGTCGTGCCGCAGGCCATTGCCATGGAGTCGCTC
>Ga0073934_10007969_pt1 | contig 14393 bp, 16 predicted proteins | sample LarsenN4metaG_FD_76834 | JGI IMG/M metagenome (GOLD analysis project Ga0073934, IMG submission 76834) | Hot spring sediment bacterial and archeal communities from British Columbia, Canada, to study Microbial Dark Matter (Phase II) - Larsen... ...
CACGCCCAGTTCGGCATGCAGCCGATGCCCGACCCAGCGGGCCCGGACGTCCGTGACCTCCCGAACGTCCGGCACGTGCCCGGCCGCGTGCGTGACCGCCGCCACGGTCTCGGTATCGACGCCATCGAGGATCCGCACGAGAACGGTGCGGCCCGCCTGGCTGCCGAGCAAGACGATCGCGGCCGAGATCAGGAGCCCGACGACCGGGTCGGCGAGCGGGTACCCGGCCCAGACCCCGAGCGCCCCGATCAGGACCGCGAGGCTGGTCCACCCGTCGACCCGGGCGTGATGGCCGTCGGCGACCAGCGCCGCGCTCCCGATCTGGCGACCCACGCGGATCCGGAACACGGCGACAGCCTCGTTGCCCAGGAACCCGATGACAGAGGCCACGACGACCGCGCCGAGCATCTCGACCGGCTGGGGATGCAGCAACCGACCGACGGCCTGGGAGGCGGCCACCAGGGCGCTGGTCATGATCGTGGCGACGATCGCGATCCCCGCAAGATCCTCGACGCGCCCCAGGCCGTACGTGAAGCGCCGGGTCGCGGCTCGGCGGGCCAGCCAGAACGCGATCCCGAGCGGGATCGCCGTCGCCGCGTCCGCGAAGTTGTGGATCGTGTCCGCGAGGAGCGCGACGCTCCCGGAGAGCGCCACAACAACCACCTGGAAGAGGGCGGTAGCCAGCAGGGCGACGAACGACCACTTGAGCGCCCACAACCCACGACTCGTGGAGGCGATCGACGGATCGACGAACCCGTGCGTAGGGCCGCGGCCGTGCCCCTGCCCGTGGGCTCCCTCGTCGCGTCCGCCGCTCGAACCATGGGCATGCGGGTGCGGGTGATGGGGGTGTTCGTGGCCCATATCTCCTCCGGTCACGCGTCGCGTCGCGGCGTCGCTCTCATGACCTTGTGCCAGCAGCATACCGACCAGGCCCACATCGAGCCACCAAGGCGAAGGCGGGCCGCTCGGAGATGTTCCTTGAGTCGGCCAACACCGTCTCCGGAGAGCCCGCCGGCATCCCGGCGGCTACGTCAGGAGCCCGTCGAGCTGCGCCCGCGCTCGCGGCCTCGACCAGCCGCAGGGCCCAATCTCCAACTCGTGGTGCCTCTGCGAATGAACATCGCAGCCGCGCTGACGCGCAGCCCCGCCGCCGGCGGGCGTGCATACCTGTGGACCCTCCGCAGCCCGCCACGCTCACCGGTGACCGCCCCGGAGGAGGCGCGACGAGTTGAGCATGACGGCCACGTCAGGCAGCGACTGCGCGGCGGCCGCGCCGATCGGGGGGAGCCCGCCGAGGGCCGCGAGCAGGACCCCGGCGACGTTGTAGGCCGCGGTGAACCAGAGGTTCTGGCGGATGGTGGCGAACGCGCGGCGGCCGAGCCCGATCGCCTCCGGCACGGCCCGCCAGTCGTCCCGCATCAGGGCCACGTCCGCCGCCTCGATGGCCGCGTCGGTGCCCGCGGCGCCCATCGCGATCCCGACGTCGGCCTGGGCGAGGGCGGGCGCGTCGTTGATCCCGTCCCCCACCATCGCCACGACCGCGCCCTCGGCCTGGAGACGTTTGACCGCCTCGATCTTCTCCTCCGGGAGGCACTCGGCCCGGTGGTCCACCCCGAGCTCCGCCGCCAGGGCGCGCGCTACGCGCGCGTTGTCTCCGGTGAGAAGCAGCTGCCGCCGGATGCCGAGCGCCCGCAGCCGGCCCAGGGCCTCCCGGACCTCGGGACGAAGCGTGTCGGCGACGCCCACGAGGCCTACCAGCCCGCCATTCTCGGCGACGTACACCACGGTGCGTCCCAAATCCTCCAAGGCCCGGGCCCGCTCCCGGGCCGAGGCAGGCACGGTGACGCCCCGCCGTGTCATCAGGCGCTCGTTCCCGCAGACCACCGCGGCCCCCGCGAGCTGGCCGGTCACCCCTTCGCCGGGCAGGACGTCGAAGTCCTCGGGAGTGGCCACGGGCAGACCTCGCGCTCCGGCCTCTGCGAGGATCGCCGCCGCGACCGGATGCTCGGAGTAGCGCTCGAGCGACGCGGCCGTCACCAGGACGTCGCGGGCCACCCGATCCGCGAGCGGCACCACCTCGGTCACGCGCGGCGCCCCGAACGTGACCGTGCCCGTCTTGTCCATCACCAGGGTGTCCACCTTCGCCAGGGCCTCCAGGGCGCGGCCCCCCTTCACGATGATCCCCCGTCGCGCCGCATGCCCCACGCTCGCCAGGACTACCGTCGGCGTCGCCATAGCGATCGCGCAGGAGCAGGCGACGAGGACGACGGCCACGGCGGCCGTCGGCTCCCGGCCGAGGAGGTACGTCAGGACCGCGGCCGCGACCACCACCGGAATGTAGTACGCGGTGAACCGGTCGGCGAAGCGCTGGACCGGCGCCTTCTGCGCCTCGGCCTCCTCGACGAGCCGGAGGATCCGCCCGAAGGTCGTGTCTGTTCCGACGCGCTCGGTCTCGACGCGCAGCACCCCGCGCTCCAGCACCGTCGCCGCGAACACGCCGTCGCCAGCCTGCTTCTCGGCCGGCATGGACTCGCCCGTGATCGGCGCCTGGTTGACCGAACCGTGCCCGGACACGACGCGCCCGTCGACGGGGATTCGCTCCCCGGGTTTGACCAGGACGACCTGGCCTCCGCGGACCTGGTCAGCGGGAACCTCCACCTCCTGGCCATCCTGTTCCACCCGGGCGACGTCCGGGGCGAGCGTGAGCAGCTCGCGGATGGCCTGGCGGGAGCGCTCCGTCGTGAACCCTTCCAGGAACTCGGCGAAGCGCATGAAGAACACGATCACTGCTGCCGCGGCGTACTGGCCGATCGCGAGCGCCCCCAGGATGCCCAGCGTCATCAGGGCGTGGGAGGTCACGACGCGGTTCGTGAGGGCGCGCGCGACGTTGCGGAAGATCGGCAGGCCCCCGACCAGGACCGCCGACAGGGTCAGCCAGGTCGGCAGGCGGCGGCTCACGGCCTCGAGGAGCCCGAGGCGCTCGCCGAGGATCCCCACTAGCGCGATAAGGGCCACGGCGGTGACGAACAGGCCTCCGACGAGGTCGGGGAGCGGAGGACGCCGCGCGCGGACCGGCACACGGTCCTCCCGCACCGTCATGCCGAGCCGCTCGACGGCCACCCGGATCGCGGCGGGCTCGATCCGCGTCGGGTCGTAGCTGACGAAGACCTTGTGGGCGCCGACCGACGCGCGCACCTGGCGGACGGCGGCCAGGCGTCCGAGCGCGCCCTCGATCCGCACCGCCTCGTCGGCGCAGTCGAGCTGCTCGACTAGGAGCTCGAGCTGAGCCGTGTCCTGTCGCGTGATAGCGGCGCGGCTCACGACATCAGGTTATACGTGAGTCCGACGCGCGGGCAAGGGGGACTCATCACAGACGCCGGTCCCGCCAGCGCTCGGACGCTCGACGATCGGTGGCTGCTCGGTCACACCCCCCCGTGCTGACCCCCTGGTTGGGCGGTGTCGGGACGCGGTGCCGGACTGGCAACTGCTGATGCTCGGTCGCGCATGGATCCAGCCCTGACCCCCGTACTCCGCTCGCGGGGAGCCGGACCACCAGGACCGCGGGCACGGCCGGCGCCATCGTGCGTCGCGGGTAGCACGGGCAGCGAGCCTTCGTCCCCTGTACCAACTCCTTGCGTTTCGTGCAGGGCTCCGCTATCGTATTGGCGTGACGCGGCAGCTGCGGGAGTCTCTGGCCCAGCCTGGGGCAGGAGGCCTGGCCGTTCGAGCGGGCCTGACGGTTCTTGCGCTGGTCCTCCTCGTGATGCCGGCGCTGGACCTCGGCTGGAACGAGCCCAAGCTGGCCGAGCGTCAGGAGGCTCGCTGCCCGCTCCACGCCAACCCCGTCGTGGTGGTCTGTTCGGCGACGCTCGACGTGGCCCAAGCATTCGAGCCGGGCGCGGTGCTCGGCCAGCTGCTTCGCCCACAGCTGCTTGACGCGTCGATCTTCATCCCGCCCAAGTTCTAGCCTCTCTTCCCGGCTCGCTCCATCCGACGCGCGGGTCGCCCGCCCTCGCGGGCGGCCCGCGACGAACCCCGCACGGGGAGGCACGTGAATGGTCTCGCTCCTGACGTTGAGCCCGCATCGCCCACGCCGGCGCTGGCTGGCGCCCCTGTTCGGGGCAGCGCTCGTCGCTGGCCTCGATCAAGCGGTCAAGCGGATCGTCCTTGAGGTGCGCCCCGACATCGCCGTGATCCCGGGGCTCTTCTCGGTGACGTTCGGGACCAACACCGGGGTGGCGTTCGGCCTCTTCCGTGGCTTCCCGCTCGGGGTGACGTCGCTCGGCCTGGCCATGCTCGTGGGCATCCTGGTATACCTGGTCCGCGTCGCCCCCGTCGCAGGTCGCCTCGAGCGGACGGGTCTGGCCCTGCTCCTGGGGGGCGCGGCCGGGAACCTGATCGACCGGTTCCGGCTGGGGTACGTGGTCGACTACCTGGACGTCTACGTCGGCGAGTACCACTGGCCGACCTTCAACCTGGCGGACTCGGCGATCACCGTCTCGGTCGCCTTGCTCGCGCTCGGGCTGAGGCGGCCATCAAGTCGCACGGCGGAAGCGCCGCCTGCGGGCGGCGTCGGTGGCCCGTGGGCAAGCCAGCCGTGAGCGAGCACCCGGGCGGGCCCACCGCCGGCGCCACGGCCACCGGCCGGCATGTCTCGCGACTCCTCTGGGCGCTCGGCCTGACGGCGTCCTTCCTGGTGGTCGAGGTCGTCGGGGGCCTGTGGACGGGGAGCCTCGCCTTGCTGGCGGACGCCGGCCACATGCTGACCGACGTCGGCGGGCTGGTCCTGAGCCTGCTGGCGGCGTGGTTCGCGAGAAAGCCCCCCACCGCCGCCAACACGTATGGCTACTACCGGATGGAGATCCTCGCCGCGCTGGCCAATGGCCTGGTGCTATGCGGCGTCGCCGGCGTCGTGCTCTACGAAGCGTACCGACGGCTCTGGGCACCGCCCGAGATCCTGGCCGGGCCGATGCTCATGATCGCCCTCTTCGGGCTCGGCGTGAACCTCGCGGCGACGTGGCTCTTGCGCGGGGGGGCTGGCGAGAGCCTGAACCTGCGCGGCGCCTACCTCGAAGTGCTCGGCGACGCCCTGGCGTCCCTCGGCGTGATCGTCGCCGCCGTCGTCATCCAGACCACCGGGTTCGTCCTCGCTGACCCGATCATCAGCGCCGGCATCGGGCTGTTCATCTTGCCCCGGACGTGGGGACTCATGCGACAGGCGGTTCACGTCCTGATGGAGGGGGTCCCGCCTCATCTGGACCCCGGCGAGATCGACGCGGCGATGCGGACTGCGCACGGCGTCCGCGCGGTCCACGACCTCCACGTCTGGACGCTGACCTCCGGTCGCGACGCGTTGAGCGCGCACGTCGCCGTAGAGGACCTGTCGGACGGACAGCACGTCCTCCGCGACCTGCAGGCTCTGCTCCGGCAGCGGTTCGGGATCGAGCACGTCACCCTGCAGCTCGAGTCGGAGCGGTCGCCGCTGATCCAGGTGACGCCCCGGAGGGAGGCCACCAATGCGGGCGGCTCGGGCGCGCCCGCCCCCGACGCGAGCGACCAGGCCCAGTCGGGACGCTGATGCGCGGCCACGCCCCAGAGGGCCAGATGGGCCGGGGTCACGACACGAGAGACGGGGCCCCCTGGGTCCGTTCGGGCCCCGACCGCCGTGGGACCCTCCGGTGGCGGGCCCTCTGTCTGACCGGGGTCGCCGTGTTCGTGACGCTCGCCGTCGCCGCGTGGGTGGACGGCGTGTCTTCCCGGGAGCGGGCCCTCTACCGCTGGATCGTGCAGCAGGCCTCGCCCGACGTCGTGACCGCGTTCGCCTGGATCAACTATGTCGGGGATGTCCGGTTCCTGATCCCCGCGACGCTGCCGCTCATGCTGGCCTTCTCGAGGGCCGTCCCCGGTCGCTGGTGGCTCTGCCCGGTCGTCGTCGTCACAGCGCCCGCGCTGGAAGGCATCGCGAAGGCCGTCGTCAACCGCCCCAGGCCCGAGCTCACCGGCATGGGGTTCCCCAGCGGCCACGTCACGGCCGCCGCCGCCTTCGCCGTCCTCCTCGCCTACCTGGCCGAGAGGGCGCTGCGACGCCCGCGGCTTCAGGTCGCGGTCTGGGCCGGGGCCGGACTGCTCATCCTCTTCGTGGCGATCGCGCGCATGCTCCTGCGGGCCCACTGGCCCCTCGACACCGTCGCCGGCGCGGCGCTCGGGCTCGCCTGCGCGGCGGCGGCCGCGTGGTGGAGCGAATCCGCGGCGCCGCCGGCCCGCCGCCCGGAACGCGAGGCCGTCCGGGGGGCGAGGGAGGCGCGCTGACGCGATGGGCCAGAAGCTCGACCTCTCCCTGGCTCTGCCGGGCGTCCCCGACGCGCGCGACCGCTGCATCCAGCGCGTGACGGAGCTCCTCCAGGGCAAGGGGCTCGAGCAGGTCCACGTGATCCACGAAGATGGCCGCGCCCGGCTGTGCCTCCACTACGACCCCGACCGGTGGAGCGTGAACGAGGTGCGGCGGCTCGTGCACGCGGCGGGTGCCGACATCGGCGGGCGCTACCGGCACGAGAGCCTCCGGATCGACGGGATGGACTGCCAGACGTGCGCGGCCGTCATCGAGCACGCGCTGGGGCGGGTGGACGGCGTGCTCGAGGCCTCGGTGAGCTACGCGGCCGAGCGCCTCCGCCTGGAGTACGACGGCGCCAAGACCTCGCGGCCGTCGATCCTGCGTGTGATCGGGACGCTCGGCTACACCGTGATCGAGGCCAGCCCGTCGGCTGGTTCGCCGAGCACCGGGAGCTCGTGGTCAGCGCCGGCTCGGGACTGCTCCTGCTAGGCGGGTGGCTCACCGCTCGGCTTGGCGGCCCCGCGCCCCTTGCGCTGGGACGCTCCTCGGGATGTCCCTGGCGGCCGGGGGGCACGCTGGCCCTCAAACAGTTCCTCGAGCGCGATCCCGATGCGCGGATGCACCGGACGCGGAGCCGTCCGCTGCCCGGCGGGCGCCTCCAGCCACCCTGATAGCGCTCGACAAGGTGACACCGTGACGAGCAAGGACCTCTCCCCGCCCCAGGCCGCCCGCACGCTCGCAGCCCGGAACCGGCGGACCGCTTTCGGCCTCGTGGGATGGATCGCGCTCCTGGCGGCCGCGTCGATGGCCGTCGCCTGGTTCCGGAACTGAGAGGCGACCGTGCTTGGCGTGGCTGATCTTCCCGCGCTCAACGCCATCCTGAACGGGCTGAGCGCCGTGCTCCTGACGGCCGGTTTACCTGTGCATCAGCCCCCGGCGGATCGTGGCCCACGGGACCTGCATGGTGGCGGCGTTCGTCACCTCGGTCGTGTTCCTGGCGAGCTACCTGACGCTGCGCGGCCCTGGTGGGGAATCTCCGGGTCGTCATGAACCCCTGGGCCACCCTCTTCGGCTGGGCGGAGCGGCTCTACCAGCGGAATGACCCGGACGAGTCGCCCTCGGTGTCCCGTATCCCTCGTGGCTCGGTGTCTGGCCCGCCGTCGGCCTGTTCTTCGCCTTCGCCTGGATCGAGCTGATCTCCCGTGCCGCGATCGACCCTCCGCTCCTCGCGCTCGGGGGCGACTCGGTCATCGCCTGGTCCGGGATGTTCGTCTTCGGGCGCGCCGTCCGGCTCCGGCACGGCGACCCCTTCGCGCTGGCGTTCGGCGTGCTCGCCCGCTTCGCCTGGTACACGGCGGTCACGGCGATCGTCGTCGGCCACATCGTGGCCGTCTACGTGGCCCACGTCATCGCGGCCTGTGAGTTCCCGGACCGGCGCGGAGCGCTCCGGAGCCACTACCCCATGCTCGTGCTGATGGTCGGCTACACCATGGTCAGTCTGTGGATCCTCGCGCAGCCGATCGTCGAGACGGAGGCCGGGTAGCGGTGCCGGCCGAGCCTGCGATGTCCGGCGGGTCCGCCGACGTGTCCGCCGGCGCCCCGGCGTGCCCGTCCCGAGCCCTGCTGGGCGCGGGCCTGGCGGCCCTCGCCCTCGCCCCGATGCCCGCGCTCCTGCCCCCCTACCAATTGATCGAGCTGTGCTACGCCCTGATTGTGGGCATCGCGTGCCTGGGGCTGAACCTCGTGTACGGGACGACCGGCCTTCTCTCGCTCGGCCACGCCGCGTACTTCGGGCTCGGGGCGTACGCGGGCGCGTTTGTCTTCAACGTCGCCGACCTCCAATCGCTGGAGGCGTACCTGCTCCTCGGCGTGATCACCGCCACCCTGGCGGCCGCGGTGGCCGGCGCCGGGTGCGTCCGCGCGACCCGCATCCACTTCACGATCCTGACGCTCGCCTTCGGCCAGCTCGTCCAGGCACTCTTCGTCACCGGCGCCGTCTACCGGCCGCTCGGTGACTACGGCAAAGGGCTCTTCTACGTGGGCTACGGCGGCCTCTACATCCCGCGATTCACCATCCTCGGGATGGCCCCCGCGCCCGAGCGGTTCATCGCGACCTTCTACTACGTCATCCTGGTGGCCTTCTTCGTCGCGCTCGGCGTCCTGTGGCGGGTCAGCCGATCCCCGTTCGGGATGGCGCTGCGCGCGATCCGGGACAACGACGTCCGCGCCGCCTTCGTCGGCATCGCGGTGCGGGCCTACCGCTGGCGGGCCTTCGTCCTCTCCGGGGCGATCACGGGATTGGCGGGGGCCCTCTACGGACAGCTCGACCGCCAGGTCACGCCCGAGCAGCTCGGCTGGCTCTTTTCCGCCAAGCTCGTCGTCGCCACGATCATCGGGGGGACGCAGTGGTTCCTCGGGCCGGTCGTGGGCGGCGCGATCTTCGTGGCCCTCGAGCACTTCGCGCACCGGTTCGCGCTTTCCCACGGTCTGGTCCTCGGCGTGCTGGTGATCGCGGTGGTCTTCACCTGTCCCGGCGGGATCGCCGACGCGGCCGCCCGGGTGCTCGGGTGGGCCGCGCGGCCTGCCCGCCCGTGGGTCCGCCCGGTCGCCCCATGAGGGACCCAGGTGTGACGACCGTGGCGCTGGCGGGATCTGCGTGCGGGCATCACCCACCTCCTGAAGCGCTATCATGCGAGCAATGGTAGCTGCACGGTAGGCCCAGGGCGTGAGGGCAGCCAAGCCAAGCGGGCGCCCCCGGCGCGCGCGCCCGTGACCCGGTGCAGCCGGCTCGACCCATGACCCCGACCACGACAGGAGGCCCGGCCATGCCTGACCCCACGGTGCTGTACGAACGCGACGGGCGCATCGCCCGCATCACGCTGAATCGACCGGACAAGCTCAATGCCATCAACGACACCATGCCAGGCGAGCTGCGGGAGGCCGTGGGCCGCGCGAACCGCGACGACCGGGTACATGTGCTCGTCCTCGCCGGGGCTGGTCGCGCCTTCTGCGCGGGGTATGACCTGGAGCTGTACGCCGAGCGTCCGCGCCCGGGGCCCTACAGCCAGGCCCTACCCTGGGACCCGATGGTGGACTACGCCGGGATGAGCGAGAACACGGCCTGTTTCATGAGCCTCTGGCGGAGCCCCAAGCCGGTGCTCTGCAAGGTGCACGGCTATGCCGTGGGCGGCGGGAGCGACATCGCGCTGTGCGCGGACCTGGTCGTCATGGCCGAGGAGGCGCGCATCGGCTATCCACCGGCGCGCGTCTGGGGGTGCCCGACCACGGCCATGTGGGTGTATCGCGTGGGAGCCGAGCGGGCCAAGCGCCTGCTGCTCACCGGGGACCTGGTGACCGGCGCCGAGGCGGCCCGGACGGGGCTCGTCGCCGAGGCCGTCGCCGCGGCGGACCTGGACCTGGCCGTCGAGCGACTGGCGGCGCGGATGGCGGGCGTGCCCAGGAATCAGCTCATGATGCAGAAGCTCATGGTCAACCAGGCCTACGAGAACATGGGGCTGGCCACCACGCAGCTGCTCGCGACCCTCTTCGACGGGATCGCGCGCCACACCCCCGAGGGCTTCGCCTTCAAGGCGCGCTGCGAGAGGGTGGGCTTCAAGCAGGCCGTGCGGGAGCGGGACAGCGGGGCGCCCATCGGGCCATGACGCGCTCGAGGCCTTCGCCGGGGCCCGGGCCCGGTATCCCGGCGCCCGGCCACTCCGCCGTCCGGGGTCGCGGCAAGCACACCCTGTGAGCTACACTCGCGGCAACAACGCCGAAGGAGAAACCCTGCCATGACGACCGCGGTCGAGCTCGTTCGCGCCGACATCCAGCGTCTGCACGGCCTCCTGGACGCCACCCTCGACGGCCTGACCCCCGAGCAGCTTCACGCCGTCCCTGCCGGCCACCCCCGCGCCAACACCATCGCCTGGGGGCTCTTTCACTGCGTGCGGACCGAAGACAACATCGTGCGCTACGTTCTCCAGGACCGGCGGCCCACCGTCTGGACGGAGGGAGGCTACCCCGAGCGGCTCGGCCTCCCGCCGGTGGCCCAGGGCACGGGCATGGCCCCCGAGGAGGCGCAGGCCCTCCGCCTCCGGGACGTCGAGCTCTTCCGGGAGTACATGCAGAAGGTCTGGGCCGCCACCGAGGAGCTGTTCGCCCGGGCCGAGCCCGGCTTCTTCGAGCGCGTGGTGACGGTCAAGTTCGTGGGCGAGCTGCCCGCCCTCCGCGTCCTGGCCCAGATCGTCCTCGCCCACGGGCTGATGCACGTCGGGCAGATAGAGCTGGCCAGGACGCTGGTGGGGGCCCGGCCCGTGATCGACGTGTAGGGCGTTTGACTGAGCGGGGATGGCGGACGCGGAAGACCGCCGGCTCGGGTCGAAGACAGCCCAGGGCCTCTCGGAAGGTCGCGCCGGCAGCTCGAGGCCGTCGCCGCGATGCGCCGGCGGGGGCCCCTGGGGGGCGTCGTCCCGCCGGAAGGGCGTCCTGACTGGTATCCGAGGCTGAGCTACGGGTCGGCACGGAGGCCGGCGGCGAGATGACGGGGGGCCAGAGATGAGCGCGCCGTGGACGTACCTCCCGTCGGCCCCGGGCGGTCCGCTCGAGGTGGACCGCGCCTTCTACGACCGTCTCGCGGGGGCGACCGGCCAGCGGACGCTCGTGGACCGCTTCGTCGTCCCGATCCGCGCCGGCAAGGCGTGGCCGGTCCGCGCGGGCCAGCTCTGCCGGATCGTCGTCATCGAGGGCCCGCAGGTCGCGGACTTCAACTGCTGGAGCCTCCACAACCCGCGGGAGCGGTTCTGGGCGGCGCGCTCCCGGCAGCTCCACCGGGCCCACGTCACGACGTACGATCGGCTCTGGTCCACGCTGCCGTATCTCCGACCCATGCTCACCATCACGAACGACACGATCCGGTACGGCGTCGACGCGGACGGCGGCCGCTGCCACGACCTCCTGGGGAGCCGGTGCGACCCCTACGTCAACAAGCTCCTGACCGGACAGGAGTTCGATTTCCACTGCCACTCCAACCTGACCCGCGCCGTCCTGCCGTTCGGGCTGAGCGAGTCCGACGTCCACGACGTGCTGAACATCTTCCAGGTCACGGGGCTCCTCGACGACCGGTACTTCATGAAGGCGAGCCCGGCGCGGAAGGGGGACTTCTTCGAGTTCCTCGCCGAGATCGATCTGCTCTGTGCGATCTCGACGTGCCCCGGCGGCGACCTGTCGATCCCGCTGTGGGGCCCGGACGCCGGCGACCCCCTGTCCGTCTGCCGGCCGCTCGGGGTGGAGGTGTACGAGCCCCCGCCGGCGCTCCTCGCGGGCTGGTCGTCGCCGCCGTGCTCCGACTACGGCGGCCTCCACGGGCTCACGCCGCCGGTCTTCGGGGCTCCGTAGCGATCAGCGGGGGCTCGCCCTGGCGCGCTTCCTCCGCGAAGCGCACGAGGGCGATCGCGAGCGCCACGATCACCGGCCCGAGGAAGAGGCCGATCGCCCCGAACGCGCCCACGCCGCCGGCCAGGCCGAGGAAGACGGGCAGGGTGGAGATCCGGGCCTGGCCGGAGACGACGCGCGGGCGGATGACGTTGTCGGCGGTGCTGACGACGACCACGCCCCAGACCACCATGAAGATCGCCGCCCCCCACCGCCCTTGCAGCGCGAGGACCCCGGCGGCGGGCACCCAGACGAGCGCGGTGCCGACCAGCGGGATCAGCGAGGCGAGCGCCGCCAGGGCGCCGAAGACGACCGGGGAGGGCAGCCCGACGAGGGCCAGCGCCACCCCGACCAGCGTGCCCTGAACCAGGGCCGTGACGAGCGTGCCGAGGACCACGGCGCGGGCCACGGCCGCCAGGTGCTCGACGAGATGCGCCTTCCGGCGGTCGTCGAGCGGGACCAGGACGAGGAGCCGCTGCACGAGGGCGTCACCGTCCCGCACGAAGAAGAAGAGGAGGAAGAGCGTCAGCACCAGGCCGAGCACCGCGTGGAGGGCGCCCGCGAAGAAGGTCCCCGTGAGCGAGATGAGGGTCTGGAGGAACGCCCGGCTGCCTCCCACCAGCCAGCCCTGGATCTGCTCGTGGGTGAGTCCCGCGACCTCGCCGACCCAGCTCATGGCCTGGTCGAGGAGCGGGATCCGCAGGAGGTCGCGTGCCTGGCCGATCTGGTAGCGGGCGGCGGTCTCCTGGAGGCGCGTGACCAGCTCGGCGGCCTGGCGCGCGAACACGGTGGCGAGCACCGCCGCCGGGATGAGGACCAGCAGGGTGACGACGAGGGTGAGGACGAGGGCCGCGACGCCCCGCCGGTCGCCCAGCGCCTGGCGGAGCCGCTGGGTCGCCGGCGCCAGGAGGAAGGCGAGGAGGAGCGCCCAGAGGATGGGGCCCACGAACGGCTCCAGGATCTGGTAGAGCGCGAACGCCAGGATCGCGGCGGCCGCGAGCCCGAAGACGCGCGCGTAGAAGGGACTCGCAGCGGGCGGCGCGGGGCTCGGGGCGGCCAGGCTCACACGACGTCCGACAGCCCGCCGTCCACGTTGACGGCGACCCCGGTCACGTAGGCGGCCCGGTCGAGCCCGTCGCTCCCGCCGGTGACGATCGCGACCTTGCCCTGGAGCCCCAGATCCATCGTCGCCAGCGACCCCTCAGAGCATCGCGACAGGGTTGCAGGGGGACCCCGTGCTGCCCGCGACCCGGAGGGGGAGGGCCGCGAAGAGGAACTCGTATCGCCCTTCCTCCCGGCACGCGGCTGCCAGGCGCTCGGGATACGTGTTGTCGACGAGGCAGAGGCCGAGGATCGGGATCGCGAGGTGCACCCCGAAGCCCAGGTCGCCGTAGCCGATCGGGCGCTCGTCCATCATGTCCCAGGCGAGGACCGCCACGTCGTGGCGGCGGAGCCACTCGAGGCAGGCGATGTGGAGGCCGGGCCGGTCCGCGGGCAGGGGAATCCCCTGCGCCGAGACCGGGGGGACCGGGCCCGCGGCGGCGCGCTCGTACGCCTCGCGCCCGCTCCGCACGACGACCGCGTCCCCCGGCTCGACGCGGACGCCCGCGCGGGCGGCGCCCAGCGCATCCTGCTCGTCGAGGACGACGCGAGCGTGGCGGAATTCACCCGCCAGATGCTCGAGAGTTTGGGCTACGGGGTGGTGCACGCCCCCTCCGCCGCGCAGGCGCTCTCCGCTCTGCGCAACGCGAACATCGATCTCGTGCTCTCCGACGTGATGATGCCGGGCGGCATGAGTGGGGCCGAACTCGCCGACGCCATCCGTCGCGATCGGCCGGAACTGCCGATCGTGCTGGTCACCGGCTACCCCGACGCCGTGCACGACGCCGAGCCGAAGGGCCTCGTGGTGCTGACCAAGCCCTACGAACTCGCCGCTCTCGCGGACGCGATCAGCGCGGCGGCGACGCGCTGAAGCCGGAACCTGTGATTTTCCCGCTCGTTGGACGGGTTGGGCCGCCGGGCGGGGCTCAACAGCGAGGTGCGACATGACCACAGCATCCGGCCACACCCGCGCCATCCGCGCGAAGAAGGTCATCGGCACGAAAGTGCGAGACGCGAGCGGCTCCGACATCGGCAAGGTGGAGGACATCGTGCTCGACAAGCTCTCGAACGAGATCCTGTTCGCCGTCGTCGGCTTCGGCGGCGTGCTCGGCCTGGGCGAAAAGTTCCACCCCATCCCGTGGGCAGTGCTGAACTACGACGAGGACGAGGACGCCTACGTGGTGGGCATGAGCAAGGAACAGCTCAAGGGCGCCCCCGCCGACACGCTCGACGAACTCACCCGCAACGACGGCCAGAACTACCGTACACGCAGCTTCGATTATTTCGGCATGGGATCCGGCGCACAGATGTGAGCCGGACCTCCCCCGTGAAGCGCAAAAACGCCCCCGGACTCACGTCCGGGGGCGCTTTCGTCAGCCCCCTGACCGATCAGCGGTAGCCGCGCTCGTCCTCGTCCTGGCGGCGGCGGTCGTCGGTCCGCCCGCGGCTCTCCTCGCGGCCGTAACCCCCACGCTCCTCGCGCCCGCGTCCGCGATATTCGTGCTCCTCCCGGAACCGTCCGAAGCGTTCG
>Ga0073934_10007971_pt1 | contig 14392 bp, 12 predicted proteins | sample LarsenN4metaG_FD_76834 | JGI IMG/M metagenome (GOLD analysis project Ga0073934, IMG submission 76834) | Hot spring sediment bacterial and archeal communities from British Columbia, Canada, to study Microbial Dark Matter (Phase II) - Larsen... ...
ATTCACCACGCTCTCACCCGCCGCGACCCGCGCCTGGAACCGCCGTTCTCTTTCTCCGAACGTCCCATCCGTCGCATCAATGCCAATGTTTCTGCGGAAATGGAAGCGGTTGTCAATATGGCATTGGAATACAATCCCGAGAGCCGCTTCCGCACAGCGGCAGATATGAAACAAGCGCTGATGGTCGTGGCACGGAAAACTGGTGCGCTGATCCACGCGGGAGCAAAAACCGGCCCGGTAACCAAAGAGGGAATCAAGCCGCTCTGGTCTTTCAAGTGTGAGGACGAGATACGCGGCACACCGATGATCTCTCAGGGGGTGCTCTATATCGGTTCCTACGACAATAATCTCTATGCGTTGAGCGCAGGAGATGGGAAGTTTCAATGGAAGTATCCGACCGAGGGAGGCGTGGTCACGCGTCCGGTCTTCTATGATGGCAATATTTACTTTGGTTCTGAAGATAAACGCCTGCATGTCGTGAGCGCGCGGGCCGGTAAAGTGGTTTGGACCTACTACACCAATGGTCCCATTCGTTCCTCGCCATCCGTTGCAGAAGGCCATATCTTTTTCGGTTCAGACGATCATCATGTTCACGCAGTGAACCTGAACACAGGACGCATGGCCTGGAAGTTTGAGACAGGGGATGCCGTCCGTTCGACACCATTTGTGGTCCGTGAGCTGGTGTATGCCGGCAGTGAAAGTGGCGATTACTATGCAATGGATTTTCGCGGCGGTCTGAAATGGCGCTTCCACGCGAAACGCTCCATCACCTCCTCAACGGTGGGAACGGAGCAGGCTCTGTATTTTTCGTCCATGGACAGCACACTCTACGCGTTAGACCCGCGCAATGGCTGGGTGCTCTGGCGCTTCCGCCTGGGCAAGGCGTCCATCAGTACTCCCTGCATGATCGATGATCTTATCTTTGTTGGTTCCTCCGATGGCTTTATTTATGCCGTGGAGATAAAAAGTGCGAAAGAAGTCTGGCGCTTCCGAACGGAACACCAGGTCAATAGCTCCCCGATTGTATATAAGGATTCCCTTTACTGTGGGTCTGTGGATGGTAATCTCTATTGCCTCGAATATCGTACAGGCCGCCTGCGCTGGAAATTTAACACCGGGGGAGCTATTACAGGCACGCCATTGGCGTATGATGATGTCGTTTATATTGGTTCGACCGATCATCATATTTATGCCTTGCTTGCCTGAAAAGGAGTTCTTGTGGATAAAATTTTCCGCTGGTTATCTGGCAATAAGAAAGCATCAGAAGCCTCTGCACAGGATGTCGCCAACACTGCTCCCCTCTCTGAACAGCAGATCCAGGCGATTGTCAATAATCAGAACCCGCGCTTTGACCTTCAGCAGCTTATTTCTGGCTGTGGGCAATCTGTGGGAAGGCAGCGTGAGCTAAACGAGGATAGTTTGCTGGCCATCACCTCGACGATGGCCGGTAACAGCGGTAATCAGCCATTTGGTCTTTATATCGTTGCCGACGGGATGGGTGGTCATCAGTTTGGTGAGGTGGCTAGCAATGCGGCCATTCGCACGGTGGCGGGGTATATCCTGCGCAAGTTTCACCCCTATCTCTTTCATATCAAGGCCGATTCAATGGACGAATCATTTCAGGAGATCATGCACGCGGCCGTGGGGGAAGCGCAGCGTGCCATCCAGCGTGAAGCACCCGGCAGTGGAACCACACTTACTGCCGCGCTTGTGCTTGGTCAGCAGATCACGATCGCTCATGTGGGTGACAGCCGCGCCTACTTTATTTATCCTGATGGGCGCGTGGAACCGCTCACCCGCGATCACTCGCTTGTGAAACGTCTGGAGGAGCTGGGACATATCACTGCGGATGAAGCGGTGAACTATCCGCATCGCAATGTACTCTATCGCGCGCTGGGGCAAGGGGAAATCCTTGATCCGGATATTTTTACCGTTGGTTTTCCTCAGCCCGGATATCTCATGATCTGCAGTGACGGCCTCTGGGGGGTTCTGACGGAGCAGGATATCGTCCATGCAGTGAATGAGGCTTCCAGCGTTCAGCGTGCCTGTCAAAATCTTGTCAATGCGGCGAATGCCGCGGGCGGTCCCGATAATATCAGTGTGGTCCTTGTTCAATTAATTGGATAGTTATGTTACCTAAGCAGGATTATTATGCTCTTCTCGGTGTAGGCAGAAATGCATCACAAGAAGAGATCAAGCGCGCTTATTTTGAGGCCGCGCAAAAACTCCATCCTGACAAAAATACCGCAGCTGGCGAGACGGAACTATTCCTGGGGGTTCAACAAGCGTATGAGGTTCTCTCCAACCCGAAACGGCGGACGCAATACGATGCAACCCTGCCGCCCGAAGAAAAGCTCAAGCTTCCCTACGAACATAAAATTTTGTATAGTCGTCCAAACTTGGTTCATCTGGACGAATCTCAAATGCTTTATTTCATTTTGTCGCTGGAAGCCCCCGCGGAGGCTCGCGCGTCACCCTCTCCTCCCTTGAATGTTAGCCTGGTGCTCGATCGTTCGACCTCCATGCAAGGCGAAAAAATGGATGTTGTCAAGGCGACGGCCATCCAGGTGTTGCGGAATCTTCGCTCGCAGGATATCCTCAGCGTGGTCACTTTCAGCGATCGAGCCGAGGTGATCATTCCGGCCTCGTATCATCAGGAAAAGGCGCGCCTGGAAGCGAAGATCCAGATGATCCAGCCCTCGGGTGCAACAGAGATTTATCAGGGCTTGGAAGCGGGCGCCAAAGAAGTGATACGAAGCATTGATAGCAATCGTATCAATCATATTATCCTTCTTACCGATGGACACACCTACGGCGATGAACAACAGTGTCTCGCGCTGGCTTCGAAGCTTGCAGAACGAGGGATCGGGATCAGTGGCATGGGCATCGGGCAGGAGTGGAATGATATTTTTCTGGATGTCCTCTCCACTCGAACGGGGGGCAGCAGCGCCTACATTGCTCATCCACAGGATATCAAGAGCTTGCTGCTGGCGAAATTCGATGCGTTAGCCAAGACCTACGCGGAAGACATCACCCTGGATACCAAATTCATAGAAAATGTTGAGTTGACATACGCCTTCCGTCTCCAGCCAGACTCCTCTCCCATCGCACTCGGGGAAAATACCCTTCATCTCGGCACAATATTGCAGGATAATCCCACTCAAATAATTTTTGAATACATTATTCATCCAAAAGCGGTAAAATCAGAGGCGCTCACGATCATGGATGGCACACTTAAGGTCGCGATTGCTTCGCAGGTCATGCCTGTCCCTCCACTTCGCCTGCGCCTTACGCGGCCGGTATCAGAAACACCGGAGATGGACCCACCACCGCCACAAATTGTCCAGGCTTTATCCCGCTTGATGCTGTATCGCATGCAGGAACGTGCCCGTAAGGAGGCAGAAAAAGGGAACATCGAGACGGCGACCCGCCAGCTTCAGACGCTTGCCTCCAACCTGCTAACGCAGGGTGAGCGCAGTCTGGCGCAGACAATTCTTTTAGAAGTGGAACATATGCAAATGGAAAATTCCCTTACAATAGAGGGCAGCAAAAAGATCAAATATGGGACACGGTCCTTAATTAATGCGCCGTCAAAGAAGGAGTTGATCCAATGATCATTTGTACAAATTGTCAGCATAAAAATGTGGCCGGAGCTATGTTCTGTGCTGAATGCGGGGCACAACTGGATGGTGTCGATACGCTGATCACCCAGGCGATCACCGACGAACAGATTGCCGAGGAGTTGAGGAAAGAACCGACCCGTCCGGAGCCTGCCTCAACGCCTGTTAACAGTTGGATCTCTTTACATCTTATGGATAGCGGCAAAATCCTTCCTCTGGCGTCCAGGAATGAGTTTACGCTGGGTCGCCTCAGCGAAGGCCAGCCGATCATGCCAGATATTGACCTGACCCCCTACCAGGCGTATGCCTCAGGCGTATCTCGCCTGCATGCCGTCGTCAAACGGGATGCCAACCGGGTCATGGTGATGGATCTTGGATCATCGAATGGCACCTATCTCAATGGGCGCCGCATCAACCCGCACGTGGAAGAGTCGCTCAGTCACGGCGATATTGTTGCGCTGGGAAAACTCAAGATCCAGGTCCTGCTCCGCAACATCTAGCACTTGTTTCTGCAAAGGTGCACGTATGGCTCATTCGATCATTTTACATATTCCTGGCGAACCATCGATCATTGGGGAAGTTGAGGAACTGCCAAAACCAACGGATAACCTGATCACGATTTCCAATCCGCGCCAGCGCGACGGCAAGGATATTCACTATCTTGAGCATAATGTGGTGAAAGTGATCTGGCCCATCGACAAGATTTCCTTGATTGAAGTTCTGGAAAGCGAAGAAGAAGAGCGCCTGATTGGCTTTGTGAGGGAGTAATCCATGCCTGAAGAGTTTGACCGCCGCCGTATCCTCGTGGTGGATGACGAGGAGCGCATGGTGCGTTTCATCCGTATGAACCTGGAGCATGATGGTTTCCAGGTGGCCGAAGCTTTCAACGGAAAACAAGCGATTCAAAAGCTGCGAGATGTCACCCCCGACTTGATCCTGCTGGATGTGATGATGCCCGACCTGGATGGCTTCGAAGTGCTCGAGACCATCCGCGAGGGGAGCAATGTGCCGGTCATTATGCTCACGGCGAAGGGCGAGGAAGACGATCGCGTCCGCGGTCTGGAGCTGGGCGCGGATGATTACATCACCAAGCCGTTCAGTCCGCGCGAGCTGGTCAGCCGTGTGAAGGCTGTCATCCGCCGCACGGAGGGCGCCAGCGGCTCGATGCACGATATCATCGAAGTGGATGAGCGCCTCAAGATCGATTTCGACCGCCGCGAAGTCTGGCTGGAAGGGAAGCTGGTCAAGCTGCGCCCGACGGAATATCGCCTGCTTTACCACCTTGTCCAGAATGCGGGCTGGGTGGTGACGCATGACCAGTTGCTGGTAAAGGTCTGGGGGTACGAATATCGCGATGAGCCGCATTACGTACGCCTGTATATTAATTATCTGCGTCAGAAATTAGAGAAGGACCCTTCCAACCCAAAATACATCCTGACGGAGCGCGGGGTTGGCTACCGTTTTGTAGATTACAAGAGACAGAAGGCAGAAACGAAATAATGTGGGGTGGGATGGTATCCCGCTGATTCTTGATTTGGCGGGATACCATCCCGCTCCACTATTGTCCAATTTCTGACAAATTTTTTATATCAAGCTTGCGTTTTTTTAACGCAGGCTTTTTATATTAAGGGCATCAGACAATATCAATCAATTGTAAGGAGGTTGCTTATGTCTAACTTAACTCGTTGGGAACCTGTTCGTGAGATGATGACCCTGCGTGAAGCGATGGATCGTCTTTTCGACGACGCGTTCACCCGTCCGATCAGCCTCAGGGATGGTGGCTGGTCTTCACCGGCCATCGATATGTACCAAACCGACGATGAGGTCGTTGTGAAGGCTGCTCTCCCGGGCTTCAAGGCCGACGAAGTGCAGATCAATGTCACTGGTGATGTGCTCACCATCCGCGGTGAAATGAAGCAGGAAGAGGAAAAAAAGGACCGGGCCTGGCACATCCGCGAACAGCGCTGGGGCTCTTTTGAGCGCTCTGTTGCTCTCCCGACTGCTGTGACATCGGACAAGGCGAATGCCGATTTCGAGAACGGCATTTTGACCATCACTCTCCCGAAAGCGGAAGAAGTGAAACCCAAGACGATTACAGTCAAAGCCAAATAGGCTCAGACAAGTGACAGTCACGTTGAACGTGACTGTCACTTTTTTACAATGAAGAGGGCGGTAATTGCGGGTAGCCCAAAAAGTACTGTTGGCTCTCTGGGATTTGCATTAATACGCCGCCAGAAGTAGGTCGGACCGCTTCGCGCAATCCGACTTCTGCCGCACTGTTTTCCTCTTATTCTGACAAATTTTGGGGTAAAATCGGCCCTATGCCAAAACAACCTGCCAAGCAACGTATCATCCTGGTAGACGATCATGAGGTCGTACGGCTGGGATTAAAATCTCTGTTGGAGCGTCACCCTCAATTTGATGTGATCGCAGAAGCCAGCTCAGCGCGCGAGGCGATCGAAAAGACGGATTCTCTGAAACCGGATGTGGTCGTGATGGATATCCGCCTGCCGGGCACCTCAGGGATCGAGGCCTGCGAGCAGATTGTTAATAAGCATCCCAACATCAAGGTGATCATGCTCACCTCCTATGCCGAGGATGAAATGCTGTTCTCGGCCATCCGCGCGGGTGCCTCAGGATACATTCTCAAGCAAATCGGCAGCGATGACCTGGTGAAGGCCCTCGAAGCCGTCTCACGCGGCGAAGCCCTGCTCGACCCGGCCGTGACCCAGCGCGTCTTCCAGGAAGTACGCCGCGCGGTCAAGGAGGAAGAGGCGTCCGCGTTCCAGCATTTGAGCCAGCAGGAAAAACATGTGCTCCTGCTCGTTTCGGAAGGAAAGACCAACCGCGAAATCGCCAAGCAGTTATTTTTAGGGGAAGGCACAGTGCGAAATTATGTTTCAAGTATTCTTTCGAAGCTAGGTGTAAACAATCGGGCAGAAGCCGCGGCGTATGCGGTAGAACACAGTCTGCGGGAATACGTATCAACATAGAATTTCGAACATGGATCACGGAGGCAATCGTCTCCGTGTTTTTATGTAGCGGTTCTTCTAAAGATAAGAAGTGTTTCTCCACTTTTATGGGAGGTATCGATTTCTTGTTTCACTGCGCATGTGAAGCATGCGTGTGACCCTTGCAAGGAATAGATCATGCCTTCTTCTGTTCAATTAGTCGATGGAGATCTCCTCCTCCGCCCATTCCACTTGAGCGACTCAACTCAGCTCTATGAAGCTGTGCGCGAATCGTTGAAGGAACTCAAACCGTGGATGTCCTGGGCAACCGATCGCTATACCGAGATGACAGCCAGGGAATATATCGCGATTGCGCGGGCGCGCTGGGACGAGCATACCTTTTATGCCTTTGCCATCACATGCGCTGATGAGATTCTCGGTGTCTGTACGCTGAGCAGCATTCATTCTATCTATCACTTTTGCAACTTAGGATACTGGGTGCGCACCTCCTGTCGAGGTCGAGGTATTGCAGGGCGCGCCGCGAAACTCGTCGCGCGCTTTGCCTTTGAAGAGTTGGGATTGATCCGCGTGGAAATCGTGATCGGGGTCAATAATCACGCCAGCCTGCGTGTGGCAGAAAAGATCGGCGCGCATGACGAAGGCATATTATTAAATCGAATGGTGGTGGGGCGCTCGATTCACGACGCCCATATGTACTCGCTCCTCCCTTCAGACTTTGGATTGGTTGCGCGGTTATAAAGTAGACAGGTATAAACGTACACAGGTAAACAAGTGCCTTCCGTTGTGTACTTGTCTCCGTTATGGCGTCGGCGTTTCGGTTGGGATCTGTGTTTCTGTCTCAGTTGGCGATGGCGTCTCGGTGGGAGTGAGCGAAGGGGTGCGCGTGAATGTCGGCGTGATCGTGGGGGTGTCACTTGGCAATGGCGTGGGGGTCAACGTGACCGCTGGCAGGTCAATGGGACCTGTCTCTCCTAACCCAAGCAGTTCCCGGAAGATCCAGCCGCCTTCATATTGTCGATGCAGAGGGTCGGGCTGATTGGGTGCAATCTGGAGCCAGGTGGCTTCCTCATTGCGGGCGCTGAAGAAAAGGCAACTATCCACCAGTAACGGTTGTCCAATGGGTGCATAGATCGTCCCCGGTCCTGAGCGCACATTAATAGAATTTGCATACTCGGATATAACACACAGCCCCAGTCTGTTGAACGGTACATTTGTAGGCGAAGGGGTAAATGTTGGCCGGGAGGTGAGTGTCTCTGTGATCGTAGGAGTGAGCGTAACAGTCGGACTGACCGTGGGACTCTGCGTAGCGGTTGGACTAACAGTTGCGGTATCGGTGGCTGTAAAAACTACCGTTGGGGTCCTGGATGGAAGATCAGTAGGTGTTAATGTCCCAGGAGCGGGAGGTGGGACGATCAAGGTCGATAACAGCGCCAGCAGAATAAGAACTCCAATCAGGATTGGAATGCCATATCTTTGAAGTATGGGCGGCAGTGTTGTTTTCTTTGGTTCGGTGGGCGGTTCGCCTGTATATCCCAGGGCGCTCAGCAGATTCTTGAAATTGTCGGCGTATTCCCCTGCTGCAAAGTTAATGTAATTGATGTTGTTGAGCGCAAACGGCACGCGGCTCGGCCGCAGCATGATCGGAATGATCTTCTTGCGCAACCCCAGTGCCTGGGTGTATTCCTTCTCCACCCAGTCTGAAAGGGCAGAATTGGGTGACAGTACAACGATGATATATTGGCTTGCCTCGATCGCAGCCGGGATGACGCGCGGCCAGTCATCGCCACCTCGCAGATCGGTGAGATCCCACCAGACGTTATAGCCTGCTTTTTCCAGATCTCCGGCGAGCCTGCGAGCGAAGGCAATATCCTTGCGCGAATAACTGATAAAAATCTGTGGCATGCTGTTCGGTACATTCATAGATTTAACGTTGTTCAGTCAATTGAAGTTTCCCAAAAGTGCCCTACTTTAGTACCATGGCGAATGTAACCAAACGCCCCGTGAAAATGCAGCGAAACAGAAAACTTGGTTTTGATACAGACGGCGGGGATTATGATCGCTTATTGCATATTACCACCCGGGCCCGAATTTGGGGAAGATTCAACAAGTAAATAAATGGCGGTTACTCTTCTTGCCCGCGACGCCTGCTGAGCATCTGATTCACTTCTGTGCGCCACTGATCCTTATCGACTCCGCCAGGTTTGGCCGACAGCCGATCCAGGAACTCCAGAACCTGCTCGTGTGAGCCTTCGATCAAATTATTGGCAAACGAGCGGGTAGCCTTGCCTGTTCGCAGGCTGATATGAAAGGAATGGATCAACTGATCGATGCAGATCATCCGTTCCTGTGTGGTTCGTGCACGCGGATAATCATGCAGGTACGTTTCGACCGCCTCCATCGCCGCTGTACCAAGCAGTTCCCGGTGTCTCCAGGAATCATGCCACTGTTCAGCAGTGGTTCCCCAGCCGCAACCAGGCGTTGGACAGGTTTGCAGGCCGGGTAACACTTTCCACGAGTCTGGCTCGCAGAGGGAAAATATCGCTTCGCAGCGCGGGCATTCCACCTCACGCCGAGTGACCAGCCAAATGCTGCGGCAGCGGTGCAGCAGACCTAATCCTATGTCCTCTACGAGGATCTCATCGACTGCTCCCAGTGCATCGTTTTGATATAACTGCCAGACCTTTGCCTGCCGGATTTTAGGCGACCAGGAAATCTTTTCCATTTTATGATTTCTCCCAATGAGCCAGCGGCCGGATAGTTCCGGCAACTGCCCTCACCTCTCCCATGTATTCGTACTGGCAACGCTTGATTTTCTTTCGTTACGAGCTTTTTATTTCCGGCTTCGGTAATTGAGGGATGATCCAATCGATCAAGGCCTTCGGGGAGCGGGTCTGCATGTAGATCACACCGGGGCCGGTCAACTCGACGACTAGCCCCTCGCCGCTGAACAGCGTGGACTTAAACCCGCCCACTGTTTTTGGGACGACACCCATACCCGCATCGAACGCGACCAGGTGGGATGTGTCCACGATGTATTTTTCACCGCTGCCAATTGTGCGCTCGAAGATCGCACCATAGGAGGAAACCAGCAATTTGCCAGTGCCCGAGGCTTCCAACATCGAAATTCCCTCGGCGGACATAAAGGCTTTGACACTGACCTTGGCTGTCAGGTCGACGCCATTTTCAGAAGCCACGTAGGACCCAGCTTGAAGCATCATTCGTTGATTTCTCAATTCGATCAGCATCATATCGCCGGGTAATTCGGGAGCGAGGGTGACTTCACCGCCTTGTGCCGGGGCAACGAAGAAGTTCTGGAAAAACGATTCCCCGCCGAGGACGGCGCGTCCCAGCGACTTGAGAAACCCACCTTCCGCTTTTGTTTCGATATTGACTCCACTGCTCATGCTGACCATCGCGCCTGCTTCCGCACGGATGCGCTCATTTGGCGTCAACGTAGCGACCGCCAGCGAATAGGATGGACGGTGCATAATTTCGATTTCCATGTTATTTCTCCTTTTCAGGGGTATACCAATAGTATAGCTCCTTTGTCTGCCCCAATCAAATTCGGGAGTGGCTAATTTGGTGTGTGGCGAAGAAAAACATGACTCACTCTTTTCGCCACTCCCTCAAATTCTACTGTGATATATTAAAGTCGAATCGGTAATAACTTTAGAAGCTGTGGCATGTTCTTTAGAGGTGATTTATGGATACTGTTTTACAAGTTCTATTCGTGTTATGAGGGATTGTCCACCAGGAGGGGAAATCTAAAGCAGATGTTATGCAACATAAGCCGATTTTCGCCTCAGATTTCACTCTGGCTACGCATTTATAATCCGGCGTAATTCATTCCCCTCAGCACGGCGACTTAATCAAATGGCTAGCCTTCCTTTGGGAACAGTTACTTTCTTATTTACGGATATCGAGGGCTCTACACGTCTCCTGCAGCATTTGGGAGAAAAATTTGCAACGGTGATCGCGGAGCACGATCAGCTCTTGCGCGACGTGTGGCAAAAGCATCATGGGAGCGTGGTAGGCACCCAGGGCGATTCGTTCTTCGTCGCTTTTCCGCGCGCGGACGAGGGGGTCAGCGCTGCCGTGGAGGCGCAGCGTGTGCTTCATGCTCATAACTGGACAGACGGCGTCAAAGTTCGTGTGCGGATGGGCTTGCATACCGGCGAGCCGCAAATCGGTGCATCTGAGAATTACGTGGGCATCGATGTCCATCGCGCGGCGCGCATCGCGGCCGCCGGACACGGCGGTCAGGTGCTGATCTCACAAAACACCTATGATCTGGTCAAAAGTGAATTGCCCAAAGATGTAATTGTGCAGGATCTTGGCGAACACCGCCTGAAGGATTTACGCCAGCCCAAGCATCTCTATCAGCTTATCATTGCAGGATTACCTTCCGATTTTCCTCCGCTCAAATCGCTGGATGCATCGCCGAATAATCTGCCGAGTCAGCTGACCAGTTTCGTGGGGCGCTCAAAAGAGATTGCTGAAATCAAACAGTTACTTTCAGACGGACGACTCCTGACCCTGACAGGTCCGGGCGGCACCGGCAAGACGCGGTTGGCATTACAAGCTGCCTCAGAAATGCTTGACCGTTTTCATAGCGTGTTTTTCGTCGCGTTGGCACCGATCACAGATCCCGGACTCGTCGCCTCCACCATTGCGCAAACTCTCAGCGTTCCTGAGACGGCCGGGCGCTCGATCGTTGAAAGTCTCAAGGAATACCTGCAAAGCAAGTCCATGCTGCTGGTGCTTGATAATTTTGAGCAGGTGATCTCGGCCGCGCCGCTCGTTTCTGAATTGTTATCCGGGTGCAGCAAGTTAAAAATTTTAGTCACCAGCCGTGAAGGGCTCAGGATTACTGGCGAGCGTTTGTATGCGGTCCCGCCACTGGACTTGCCAGATCTCAAACAGCTTCCCTCGCTCGACGCGCTCTCCCAATATGCGGCAGTCCAATTGTTCCTCCAGCGCGCAAAAATGGTCAAGCCTAATTTCACGCTCACGAAGGAAACAGCCCCGATCATCGCCGAAATTTGTACCCGCTTGGATGGCCTGCCTCTGGCCATTGAATTAGCCGCCGCGCGCATCAAGCTGCTTTCACCGAGCGCCATGCTCTATCGCCTGGAAAATCGTCTCCAATTCCTTACAGGCGGCGCGCGTGATCTGCCGGCCCGCCAGCAAACCCTGCGCAATGCGATTGCCTGGAGTTACGATCTGTTGGATGAAAACGAACAAAAATTGTTCCAGCGGTTGTCAGTTTTTGTTGGTGGTTGTACGGTAGAGGCTATTGATGCGGTAGTTAGAGATACTACACTTTTATTGGATCAATTAGAGTCCCTGCTGGACAAGAGTCTGGTGCGGGAGGTAGAAGGGCACAATCGCGAGCCGCGTTTTGTGATACTGGGAATGCTGCGCGAATTTGGCCTGGAACAGTTGGAAGCGAGCGGCGAGGCAGAAATGATTCGACGCTATCACGCGGAGTTTTACCTGTCCCTCGCGGAAGGAGCCGAAGCCAGCCTGGAGCGCGCGGAGCAAATCCCTTGGATGGATCGGATGGAGCAGGAGCACGACAACTTGCGGGCTGCGCTCGAGTGGAGCAAGACCGCGGAAGGCGCGGGGGAATTATGCCTGCAATTAGCCAGCGCGCTCGGATACTTCTGGGAAGTGCACGGTCATTTTAGTGAGGGGCGCGAGCGTCTGTCTGCAATCCTGATGATGCAGAGCGCGCAGGGGCGAACGGCCGCGCGCACAAAACTACTGGCCCGCGCGGCGGAGCTCGCGTACCGACAAAGCGACTATGCCGCGACCGTGGAATTTGCCGAGGAGTGCCTGGAAATTTGCCGCGAGCTGGGCGACAGGCAGGGAATGGCCTCCGCGCTGATCAAGCTTGGGAATGCCGCCACAGAGTCGGGCGATTATGCGACGGCCTCAGAATATCTAGGAGAGGCGCTCATGATCTGGCGCGAACGCGATGACCAACATGGCATTGCTCGCGCGCTCATCAGTTTAGGCTGGGTCTCGCTGCGATCTGGAGAATACCCTCTGGCGAACGCGCTTTTGGAGGAAGCATTAGCCTTATCCCGCGAACTGGGAGATACAAGGAGCATGGGCTTTGAGCTTTCCGGGCTGGGAGAGGTGGCGCTGCGTCAGGGAGATCACACACGCGCCACACAACTTCTTGAGGAAAGTCTGAGCCTGCGAAAACAACTGGGCAACAAGTGGGGCATTGGCGTTTCCCTGGGCACCTTGGGACTGGTTGCCCTTCGCGAGGGAGATTGGGAGCAGGCGGTTGCGCGCCTGGGGGAGAGCCTCGAAGTTCGACGGGAAATCGGGGATAAAGGCGGCTGTGCCTGGTGCCTCGAACGTCTGGCAGAGACCGCTGCAAAACAGGGGGATCCCGAAAAAGCAGTACGCCTGTTGAGCGCCGCGGCTGCATTACGCATATCCATTGGCTCGATCGTCGATCCCGCTGACCAGGAGGAATATCAGACCCAGCGCGCCGCGCTGCGCGCGGAATTGGGCGAGGAGCGATTTTCGGCCATATGGAACGAAGGTCGCGCGCTGACACTGGAACAGGCTGTTGCTTACGCACTGGAGGATCAGTCTAGTGAGCATTTTCGGCTTCCACGGTTCCTGGGCTCCTGAACTGTTTCTTGCGTCAGAATCCCGTCTTACCCTGCGTCTGTAATCTCACGCAGTTCTTTTCCCTTTGTCACAGTTTCTTAATGTAACATTGGTATAAAAAGCCAGGCTTAGTGCTCATCTCAAAAACACTTTCGGTCACACCTGCATGATTTGCCACACTTGCATGATTAGCCAAGCAAATCACGTGCGGTCAAATGTTGTGAAGAGGGTTGAGCTGCGACGGCATCGAAATCCCGACGACTGCGAAGCGTCCCTCTGAGAAGCAATCTCTCACTTTATTTTTTACAGGCAATTTCCTGTGAGATTGCTTCGCTCCGCAGGGCAACGTACGCCCTGCTCCACTCGCAATGACAGGTTAGAAGCGTTTTTAAGATAACTTGTAGTGATTTGCTTTTAGAGGTATAGCCATGACGAAAAACATATCTCGAAGGGATGCCTTAAAGGTAGGGGTGCTTGGAATGCTTAGCGGGTTGGCCGCCTGTTCACCCGCGGCTCGCGCGACCGAAGCGTTACTCCCCACCCTGACACCGTTTCCGACAATTACATCTGTGCCCACCACCACACCTGTTCCGGGCGTAACGCCGACTGCCGGTCCAACCATCAGCACGCTGATCGATGAGATGGCCAGCCAGGCGGCGCGTTATCTCGATGCGCTGGATGACTCACAGCGAGCAAAAACATCTTATGCCTTCAACGATCCTGAGTTGACGCGCTGGCATTGGACCACGCCAAGCAACTTTCCACGCAACGGGCTGCCTCTGCGCGAAATGGACACATCCCAGCGCGACGCGGCTCTGGCTTTACTCCAGACCAGCCTGTCTACCTATGGGATGCAAAAGTCGCTCGACATCATCTCCCTGCAAAACGATCTGGGCAATGACCCCGAGCTTTATTATGTGGCCGTGTTCGGTACGCCGGGCGTGGATCCCTGGGGCTGGCGCTGGGAAGGGCATCATCTTTCGCGGCGTTTTAATGTGATCAACGGGAAGCTTTCTGTAACTCCGTTCTTCCTCGGGGCGTGGCCCACGGTCAACAACGCCGGGCTGAAAGCGATGGAGCGCGAGGAATGGGCGGCGCGCGAGCTGGTCAATTCGTTGGATGACAACCAGCGCGCGGTTACCATCTTTGACCAGCGAGCACCCGGCC
>Ga0073934_10007972_pt1 | contig 14390 bp, 12 predicted proteins | sample LarsenN4metaG_FD_76834 | JGI IMG/M metagenome (GOLD analysis project Ga0073934, IMG submission 76834) | Hot spring sediment bacterial and archeal communities from British Columbia, Canada, to study Microbial Dark Matter (Phase II) - Larsen... ...
CCGCCTCGTGCGTATCCAGGATCGGTTCATTGCGCTCAACACCCAGGATGGCACCAACTGGACTATCCATGCGGATACGGGCACCAGCTTCTGCGGCAGCGTGCCGGCAAACCTGTTCGTCGGTGTCTTTGCGACTCCAAACAACGGGAACAACGGTTACACGACGACGGCGGAGTTCAAGGATTTCATCCTGTCGCCACAGGGGTCCTGTGTGCCTGAACCGTGCGGGGCAATTGCCATCGCGCGCGACACGAACGTCGTGGGTAACGTCGTCATCACATGGAATGCAGGCCCGTGCTGCATCCTCCAGGGTGCCACGGATCTGACCGGACCGTGGACCGACATCGGCGGTGCCTCGCCGGTGAGTGTCCCGGCCACCGATCCATACCGGTTCTACCGGTTGATCCGGCGGGTCTTGCCGTAAGGCTCTAACAGTACGCCGTCTGAATCAAACAGGAGCGGGAGGTATCCCGCTCCTGTTTTTGTACGGATGGGATTCGTTGATCGGTTTCGGCGCAATTGGATACGAAGATAGTCTCGTGACCTGTTCAGTCGGGATGGGAGCTTTGGGCGCGGCCGACGCCCAAAGGTGCGGGTCGCATGTGAGTGAGGGGTCAGAGTAAAGAGTTGTATGGACTGAAGGGAACGAAGGGGCTCGGGTGAGGAGCATTGTAGATTGGCGTTTCGGCGTTGCCTGATGCAGGGGGTTCTCCTAGCTTCCCTGGGAAATGCGGGCAGTCTGGATGACCATGCGCATTCTTTTTTTTGCACAATTGGAAGAAGTGACCGGTTGCCGGGAGATCGAGTGGCCGATGACGGAGTCTTTGGACTCCGATGCGTTGTGGGAGCGCCTGATCCGCGAGTTTCCGGGATTGGCCCCGCATCGGCCTTTCACCCGGTTGGCGCGGAACATGGAGTTTGCCCCGGCGGGAACGCGGTTCATGCCCGGCGACGAGGTAGCCTTGATTCCGCCCGTTTCAGGGGGTTGAAGGATATGTCCGTGACGATTCTCATCACGCGTGAGCCTCTGGAACATTTCCGCCTCGGCAACCCGACACAATTGGTTGGCGAAGGTGGCCGTGAAGCCGGGGCGGGCGATGGGCTGGCACCGGCTTCTGTTCGGCCGAAGGGGCCGGTCTGTGGGGATGAGCTCGTTGGGTGTCAGGCTGTGAGTTGCGGGCGGGATGGATCAGCCGGAGCCCTGGTCGAGTTCTGCGGGGTGGTCCGGGCCGAGGAGGGAGGGAAGGCAATTGCCGCGCTGGAGTATGAGGCCTATGAACCCATGGCTCGGCGCGTGATGGCCTCGATTCTGGAGCAGTTGATGCGGCGGCACGAGTGCCTTCACGCCGAGGTGATTCACCGTATCGGCGTGGTGAGGGCAGGAGAGGCCGCGATTGTCGTGCGCGTGGCAGCCAAGCATCGGGAACCGGCGTTCCGCTTGCTCACCGAGTTCATGGACCTCTTGAAACAGGACGTTCCTGTCTGGAAGCGGCGCGCTTTGAGTCGGGAGGAGTTGGCCGGGGTCCCCAGGCGACACTCCCAGGAAGGCGGCGATGGGGCTGCAAGCGGGAGGGATGGAGCCGCGGCAGCAGGGGTTGAGGAGGTGTTGCGCCTCGTGCGCGAGCACGCATCCCCGGTGTCTTCCGAACGCGCGCCGCTGGCGGTGTGCCTGCATCGGACCCTGGTCGAGGATGTCCTGGCCGGGGAGGACCAACCGGCGTTTGACCGGTCAGCCGTGGATGGATTTGCCATCCGCCTGGATGATGATTCTTCGGTGTTTACCGTAGTGGACTCGATCCGTGCGGGTGAATGGAAACCTCGTTCTCTGGAGCGCGGACAGGCCGTGCGGATCGCCACCGGGGGCGCCCTGCCCGGGGCGGAGCTGCGAGTGGTGATGAAGGAGGACGTCCGGGTCGAGGGTGACCGCTTGCGGATGATCCGGCCGGCTGCCTCACGGCATATACGCTTTCGGGGGGAGGATGCTCGACGCGGGCAGGTGCTTGTCCGGTGCGGTACCCGGTTGGACCATGGCCACCTGGCGCTCCTGGCCAGCCTGGGGCATACGAGCCCTCTGGTGGCCAGGCCGCTTCGGGGCGCGCATCTGGTGACGGGCAGCGAGCTGGTTCCGCCGGAGCAGACGCCTCCGCCGGGTTATGTTCGGGACTCGAATTCCAGCCTTGTTCAAGCGTTCCTGGCTGGCCGGAGCGTTGCCTTGCGCCAGCGGCGAGTGCCGGAGGATCAGGCGGCGGCGTTGGCAGCCGCGCGGGAGTTGCTTGAAACGGAGCCGGACTTGTTCCTGGTGTCCGGTGGCGCCAGCGTCGGGGAACACGATTTCACCCGGGCACTCCTGGCAGAACTCGGGTTTGAGATTCACCTGAGCCGGACAGGTTTGCGCCCGGGCAAACCTCTGATCGTGGCCAGCCGTCGGGGCGCGGTCGCTTTTGGTCTGCCGGGCAATCCCCTGGCGCATTTCGTTTGCCTCAACGTGTTCGTGCGGGCCGCGATCGAGCGGCTCTGCGGCCTGGCCCCCGCCAATCCGTTTGCGCTGGGTGTTTTGGGCGAAGCGCTCCCGGCCGATGGCCAGGCCCGCGAAACGCTGTGGCCCGCGCGCATGACCTTGGAGGAGGGACACGTCATGCTGTGGCCGTTAAGGTGGGCGAGTTCGGGGGACCTGACCAGCCTGGCCGAAGCCAATGCGCTTCTCCGGGTGCCCGCCGGCGCGCGTTTGGTCGAGAAGGGGGCGGTGATGTCATTCACCCGGGCGGGAGGGTGGGCATGAGAAGTCGGGGAAAGACCAAAGGCCTCGGCAGTGCGCGGCCACAATTCTCCCACCTGGACGATGAGGGTGCCGCCCGCATGGTCGCTGTGGGGGCCAAGCCGGTCCAGCAGAGGCGCGCTGTTGCGGCGGGGGAACTGGTTTGCCAGCCGGGAACGATTCGCGCTCTTCGCGCCCGGGCCTTGCCCAAGGGTGATGTGTTGAGTGTGGCGCGCGTGGCGGGCATCCAGGCAGTCAAGCGAACCGCCGAGTTGATTCCGCTATGTCATCCCCTTGCTCTTGACTATATCGAGGTGCGGTTTGAGGTGCGAGCGCGGTCCATCGGGATCGTTTGCGAGGTGGAGACTGCGGCCCGCACGGGAGTGGAGATGGAGGCTTTGACCGGCGTGGCTGTGGCGGCACTTACGCTTTACGACATGTGCAAGGCGGTGGACAAGAGCATGTCTATTCAGAAGGTGCGCCTGGTGGAGAAGACCAAGAGATGAGAATCGGCCGGGTAACAATCAGCGATCGCGCCTCCGCCGGGGTCTATGCGGACCGGAGCGGACCCGAGGCGGATCAGATCCTGCGAGAGTTCTTCGGGCATAGCGTGAGCCTTGAAACCAGGGTGGTGCCCGACAACCGGGAAGACATTACGGCTTGCCTGATGGAACTGGCCGACAAGCGCGGTTGCGATTTGATTGTGACCACGGGGGGCACGGGCATCGCGCCCCGGGATGTGACGCCCGAGGCGACGCGGTCGGTGTTGGAAAAGGAGTTGCCTGGTTTTGGGGAGGTCATGCGTGCCGCCTCGATGGCGCGGGTCAGGACGGCCATACTCTCACGGGCTACGGCGGGTGTTCGGGGAAGGTGTTTGATCATCAACCTTCCCGGCAAACCGTCAGCCGTGCGCGAGTGTCTGGGTGTTTTGCGTGAAGCGATTGTTGAGGCGCTACCGTTGATTCGGGGAGAGGACCCCCACGCCGGCTCGCAAGGGGCTGGTGAATGTGCTATGTAATGAATTGCATGTAAAATATTTACGGATACGCACGGCTGTGAGCAATCGCGTGTTCACCCGAGCAATTTCGTCTGGAATTGAAACTTGACGGTAACGCTTCCTGTGGGTTAATTTCCCCAAACGAAAGATAAAGGGCTGGGAAAGGCCAGCCAGTGAAGTCGGAGAATTATCTTCCGACTTTTTTGTTCCTTGGAAGGGACGCATCGAGCGAAGTATGAACGCGGATTTACTGGCAATTCTGGATCAGTGGGAGCGTGAGAAGGGCATTAGTCGTGACCGCCTTTTCACGATCATTAACGACGCCATTGTTTCGGCCGCCAAGAAAGCGGTAGGGCCGGCGCGCGACCTGCGGGTCCAGATTGATGCCAAGACCGGGGACATGAAAGCGTTTGCCAAGCTGATCGTGGCGGAGCGGGTGCTCTCGAAACATGATCAGATCTCGGTGTTTGATGCGCGGCGGGTGAAGCCGGACGCGCAGGTGGGGGACGAGGTGGAGATTGAGGTGACTCCGACCGGCTTTGGCCGCATTGCCGCGCAGGCGGCCCGGCAGGCGCTGATCCAACGGCTGCGCATGCAGGAGCGTGAAAACCTGGTCAAGGAGTTCAAGGACAAGGTCGGCGAGATCGTGGACGGAGTGGTGCGCCGCTTTGACCGGTCGGATGTGACCGTTGAATTGATGGGCAAGTACGAGGCGCTTCTGCCCAACCGCGAGAGGGTGACCAAGGAGGAATACCAGATCGGCGAGCGGATTCTGTGTTATGTCAAGGCCATCGAGAACGGTCCGCATGGGCCGGAGATCATCCTGTCGCGCAGCGATACCCAGTTCGTGTTGAAGCTGTTTCGGCGCGAGGTGTCTGAGATCAAAGACAACGCCATCGAGATCAAAGCGATTGCCCGTGAGCCGGGTTTTCGCACCAAAGTGGCGGTGTGGACGCGCGATGAAAAAGTGGACCCCGTGGGAGCGTGTGTGGGATTGCGGGGCATGCGGGTGAAGAACATCGTTCGGGAGCTCAACAACGAGAAGGTGGACATCATCAAGTGGGACCCGAATATCAAGGTGTTTCTCACCAACGCGCTGGCGCCGGTGCGTCCCAAGAGTTTTGAAATTGACGAAGCCCAGCGGCGGGTGCGGGTGCTGGTGGCGCCGGACCAGCTTTCCCTGGCCATTGGCAAGCGCGGACAGAACGCGCGCCTGACCTCGAAACTGACCGGCTGGCATGTGGATATTGAGGCGGAGGAAACCACGGACACGGTCTTCGCCGAGAAAGTCGCCCAGGCGGTGCAGAGCCTTGCTGCCGTGCCGGGAATCACGCCGGAAATGGCCGAGATCCTGGTGCGCAACGGATTTCATGGCCTGGAGGACTTGTTGCAAGTCGAGGCTTCCGATTTGCGGGACATCCCGGAGATCGGAGAGCAGGCGGATTCGGTCATGGAAGCGGCCCGGGCGGAGGCAGCCCGCCGCACGTTGAAGGTTGGAGAATAGACAAGCAATCGGGAGGCCCGCCAGGAGCGGCCTCCCTGCCGGTCTGCAGTCTGGACCACGGTGGTTCGATGGCGAGGCCGGCGCAGCAGTGCATTATGCCCGTTCGCATTTACGAAATCGCAAAAAAGATTGGCATTCAGAACAAGCAAGTGCTCTCGAAGGCCAAGGAACTGGGCATTATCAATGCCAAAGTAGCGTCCAGTTCGCTGGACAAGATCACCGCGGAGTATCTCGAGGAGGAACTGCGCAAAATTTATCCCCCGGCACCCCCGCCGCAAGGCGAGCCTGCCCCATCCGCGGTAACCCCGGAAACCGGGGCTCCGGAAGCCGCGGCTCCGGTGCCCGAGGAAGCAGCGGAGGCTGCCCTGGCCGCGCCCGCAACGGAGCAGGCTGTTTCCGCTCCAGCAGCGGCACCCCCGGTGGCGGTGGAAAGCGCGACAGTGGAGACGGTGCGCGCCGCAGTGGAGACCGCGGCGCCTGTCGTTGAAACGACTCCCGTGGTGGAGGTGCCGGTCGCGCCTCCGGCGATGCCGGCACCGGAGCTGACCCGTGAGCCGGCGGCGGCAACCGTTGTGACCGCCGCGCCGCCCGCGGCTGAGGCTCCCGCTCCAGTGGTGGCATTGGCGCCTGCTGAGGCCCCTCCCGCGCCCCCGCAATCGGCCCCTGTGGAAGCCGCGCCCGCCCCCGTCGAGGCCGCGCCGCCGCCACCGCCCGCGCCGCCTTCCGCACCACCGCCGCCGAGGCCTGGAGACAAGATCGGGTTTATTCAGTTGCCCTCCCGGTCTGCGCCGCGGATTGGGGAGAAGGTGGGTTCGATCAAATTACCGGGCAAACCTCCTGTGCGGCAGGAGCCTGGACGTGGGCGCGGGGAAGTGGGCCGTGGTGGTGGGCGCGCCGTAGCGCCAGCATCGTCCCCTCCGGCTGCGGCGAAGAAGCCTGCGGCCCCTGGAGGACGCGGCGCCGACCGGATTGACCTGCCGCCGGATGCCCCCGTGATTACGTTCAAGGCTCCGATCACGGTTCGGGAACTGGCGGAGAAGATTAATTGCAAGCCGTTCCAGTTGATCGCGGACCTCATGGGCATGGGCGTTTTCGCCAATGTCAATCAGCCGCTCGAGGAGTCTGTCGCCGTCAAAGTGGCGGCCCGGCATGGTTTCCGTTTCGAGGGAGAGAAGCGCGTCAAAGAAGATCACATAAGGGCGCTGGAAGACCGCAAGAAGAAGAAACCGGACCTGGACGCCGATGACAAGCCGGAGGATTTGAAGCCGCGGCCTCCTGTGGTCACCATCATGGGGCATGTGGACCACGGCAAGACTTCTTTGTTGGACGTGATCCGCAAATCAAATGTCGTGGCGGGGGAAGCCGGCGGCATCACCCAACACATCGGCGCTTACACCATCTCGGTGCCGCATCCGGAAAAGCCGGGGGTGCTTCAGCAAATCACTTTTCTCGATACGCCTGGTCATGCCGCTTTCAGCGCCATGCGGGCCCGGGGAGCGCAAGTTACGGACATTGTCATTCTGGTGGTGGCAGCCACGGATGGCATCATGCCCCAGACGATTGAGGCCTTGAATCACGCGCGCGACGCCGGGGTGCCCATCATTGTGGCCGTCAACAAGTGCGACCACCCCTCGGCCAATCCCCTGAAGGTTCGGCAGCAGTTGCAGGATAAGGGTGTGGTGCCGGACGACTGGGGGGGCGATAATATCTTCGTGGATTGCTCAGCCTTGACCAAGCAGGGCATTGACAAATTGCTCGCGGCCATCGTGCTGCAGGCGGAACTGCTCGACCTCAAAGCCAATCCAAACAGGCCCGCCAAAGGAAATGTCATCGAGTCGGGCCAGGAGCCCGGGGGGCCGACCGCGACGGTGCTGGTCCGCAAGGGCACGCTGCGGGTGGGCAACCTGGTTCTCTGTGGCGAGTATTATGGGAAGGTCAGAGCTCTGATCAACGAGGATGGGAAGCGGCTCAAGGAGGCCGGTCCCTCGATGGCGGTGAAACTGCTGGGTCTGAACGGCGTGCCGGAAGCGGGCATTGAGTTCGTGGTCATGGACGACGAGCGCGAGGTGCGCGAACTCGCGGAGCAGCGCGCGCGCGAGGCGCGCCTGCGCGCGCAGGAACCCAAGCCGGCGCTCGATATCTGGGCCCGTTTGAGTGAGCAGGGCGCCAAGACGCTCAAGGTGGTGGTGAAGGGGGATACGCAGGGCTCTGTCGAGGCCATTGTCGAGGCTCTGCGCGAGATCAAGTCGGACAAGGTTTCGCTTGAGATCATCCATGACGCCGTGGGCACCATCACGGAATCGGACGTGATGCTGGCGAAGGCCTCCGGCGGCGTGATCATTGGCTTCCATACACGCATAGACGGCGGGGTTTCGGATGTGGCCAAGCGCGAGGGCGTGGCCATCAAGCTCTACACGATCATTTACGAGCTCATTGATGAGGTGAAGCTGGCCATGGCCGGTTTGTTGGAGCCGATCCTCAAGGAAAGCACGATTGGAACTGCCGAGTGCCGGAAGGTCTTCCAGTTGTCCAAGGGCGGTTGCGTGGCCGGTTCGGTTGTGACCAGCGGGCGCATTGTGCGCGGCAAAGTGCGCGTGCTGCGCCGGCGGGGCCTGATTTACGAGGGAGTCATCCAGTCGCTCCGGCGTTTTCAGGATGAAGTCAACGAGGTGCGATCGGGCATGGATTGCGGCATCCGGGTGGAAGGTTTCAATGACTTCCAGCCGGGTGATGTGATCGAAAGTTACACGATCGAGAAAGTCGCGCCGCAGCTCTGAGCGGCCGGGGGTGTTTATGTCCAGCCATCGTCTCCTGCGGGTGGGCGAGTTGCTCAAGCGTGAAATCGGCGAGGCGCTGCGCCGGGAGATGCCGGTCGCGGAGTCGGGCCTGGTGTCGGTCAACGAAGTCGAGGTGTCGGGCGACCTTAAGACCGCCCGCGTTTTCGTGAGTTTTCTGGGCAGCAGCGAGCAACAACGGGCCGGCATGCGCCGTCTCGAGGAGGTGCGCCCCCGCGTGCAGGACCTGATCGCCCGCACGGTGGTCCTCAAATACACCCCGCGTCTTCAATTCGTCGTGGATGATTCGATCGCGCGGGGCAACCGGGTGTTGCAGATCATGGATGAGTTGGAACGGGAGGGAGGCGCCGGGAGCTCGACGTGAAGATCATCGAACGCATTCTCGACGCGGTGCGGCCGTTGGAGAGCTTCTGCGTGGTCGGCCACGTGCGCCCCGACGGCGACTGCATCGGGTCCCAGTTGGGGTTGACGCTGGCCTTGCGCAACGAAGGCAAGAAGGTGGTCTGCTGGAACGAGGACCCCGTGCCGCAAAAATACGCCTTTCTGGATCCCGAGGGAGAGGTGCGTCCTCCGGTGGCCGGGCAGAGCTTTGATTGCGTGATTGCTACGGACGCCGCCAGCCTGGAGCGGCTGGGCAAGGTGGCCGAGTTTATCGGGCAACGCAAGTTGCTGGTGAACATTGACCATCATGCCAGCAACACCCGCTTCGGAGACATCAACTGGGTCATGTCCCGGGCCCCTTCCACTGGCGAACTTATTTATCAGATGCTGCGGCAGGCGCGGTGGCCCATTACGCCGCGCATTGCCGATTGCCTGTTCACCGCCGTCTCGACCGACACCGGGTCGTTCCAGTATCCCACGACGCGTCCCACCAGCTACCACGTGGCCGGCGAGCTCGTCAAACGGGGCGCCAACCTCGAGAAGATCTGCCACGAGGTCTATCAGTCCTACCCGATTTCCCGCGTGCGCTTGCTGCAACGGGTTTACAACCGCTTCCGGCTCACGGATGAAAACCGCATCGCTTACTTCTGGCTCAAGCAGGCTGACTATGCCCGGACGGGGGCTGACAGGGCGGATTCCGAAGGCCTGATTGACCATCTGCGGGCGATCGAGCCGGTGGTGGTGGCGTGTGTCTTTGAGGAGGTGGAGCCGGAGGTGGTGCGGATCAGTTTGCGGTCCAAGACGACCGCCGTGGATGTCAATCAGGTGGCGGCCCAGTTTGGCGGTGGCGGTCATCAGGCCGCGGCCGGGGCGCGCATTCCCGGCCGGCCCATGGCCGTGCAGCGCAAGGTGATTGCCGCCATTAAAGCCGCCATCCGCCGGGCGGGCCGGGCCGCCTGAGCGCGGACCGGTTTACTCTGCAAAACCCAGCAGTTGCGCCAGGTCCGGCACCGCGGCAGCGCCGGTAGTTCCTAATTGGTGAACGACTACGGAAGCCGCCGCGTTGGCCAGCTCCAGCGCCTCTTCCAGGCTTGCTCCAGAGGTCAGGGCCGCCGCCAGGTTGGCGGTCACCGCATCGCCCGCGCCCACGATGTCTATGGGCCCCCGCACCGGCAGGGCAGGGGAGTGGCAAACCCGTCCTTGGGGTTCAGCGGCGAGAATGCCCCGTTCCGCCAGGGTCACGAAAACAGTCTTCCCATGGGTCCTGGCCAGCCCGGCCGCGTGCGCACCGAGTTGTTCCACGGGCGCCGTGGGCTCGGCCCCGGTCAGGGTGGCCAGTTCTGCCGCGTTCATTTTCAGGCAAACCGGCGGATAGCCCCGGAGGCCGCGCCGGCTGTCGGCAATCACCAACAGGTGTGGCCGCTCGCGCACGACGTCATTCACGGCCTCCAGGAGGCGGGGGGTGACCACGCCCGTTTCCGGGGTCTCCACCTGGTCCATGATTACGATGCCATCGGCCACGGCGGCCAGTGCCCGCAGGGAGGCCACCAGTTTGTCCTGCAAAGGCAGCGGGGTGGGGGACCAGTTCTTGGAATCCAGCCGATTCAACTCGCGGGGCGGGACGCCTGGCTCCATAACCAGCGGTTTGCAATAGGTGAAGGTGCGGCGGTCGGGGGTCACGGCGAAGTGATCCAGCCGGACCCCCGGCAGCCGTTCCAGCGCCTGCTGCAACTCATAGCCTTCGCCATCCTCGCCGCGGAAGGCCACGGGAAACACTGCGCCGACCCCCAGCGCGACGAGGTTGTTGAGGATCGTGCCCGCCGCACCAGGCTGGGCGCGCACATGCACAACGTTGTGCACCGGCAAGCCGGTTTCGATGGAAACCTCCTGAAGTGTGGGGTCAATTTCCAGGTAACGGTCCAGGCAAAGGTCGCCCACAACCGCCAGGCGCAAGGTGGAATAGCGGCGGGTTATGGCCTTGAAACGTTCCGCATTCATGGGGCAGGCGCGGAGGATAGATGTTTCCAGAGATGGTGAATGAAAAGGAGGTTGTCGCACTGGAGGTAGCGCATCGCGCCGCCCATGCGCGCGAAACTCTTGCAGAACCGCAGGTAGTAGGCCGGGTGGTCCTTGGGAGGTTCATGGCGACTCCAGTCCCACTGCCCCCCGTCCTGCAGATCCACCACGAAAATGCGATGACCTTGCACGGGCGCGCGCCCGGCCTGGCGCCGCAGGTTGTTCACGCAGCTCAAGCTCTTCTCGAAGACCTGCGGCGCCATGATGGCCGAGCCCACCGACAGCACCACGCCGCCATCGAGCTGGTCCACTGCCCCGCATAGCGTCTGAAAGTCCAGGGCGCCCGCCCGGCCCACTGCCGCCCCGGAGTAGAAGGGGTGGCACGCGATGATGTCATAGCCGATGCCGGGATGCACGGTCATGGAGACGCCGTGCCGACAGGCTTGCGCCAGAATCGAGGCGTGTTTCCAGTGGTGTGTAACAGACAGCCAGCCTCCTGGAAGCCCGTGCGTCAGCATGACGCGCAAGAGCTCGGCGCGCGCTGGCGTCAGAGGGTGGCCGGGTTGGCCGCGAATCAACGCGGTCAGTTCCTCGGGAGGCGGGAGTGAGACGCCATCGTCGAGGATCAACCGGCCCATCGAAGCGCCGTAGCCCTGTTCGTGTAATGCTCCCCCCAACAGCGCCAGCATGATGTAACGTCCGGTTTCATCCCAGGCCCCAAAGGTGCCGTTGGCCACGTTCTCCCGGACGCTTTCGGTCGAGCGCCCCAGCCAGGCGTATTCCCAGTCGTGAATGGATCCTGCCCCATTGGTCGCCAGGTGTGTCAGCCAGCCGCCGGCCATCAGTCGCTCCAGAATCAGTGTGGCGCCATTGCGCAGCAGATGAGCGCCGTAGAAGAGGATCACTGCCGCTCCGGCGCGCCGCGCGGTGCGAATGGCGGCACTGGCTCCTTCAATGTGGGTGGCCAGGGCCGCAGGGCAAGGGGAGGGCTCGCGTTCCGGAGGGATCAGAATGCTCTCCACGGTGGTGAGGCTTCTGCGTTCCGCCAGGGGTTGGACGCGAAGCCGGGTGAGATCGGGGCTCATGTTGCTCATGGCTCAAGACAGGGACACCGCGGGCCGAGGGGCGTTGCCCAGGAGCACATCGAGGAGCGCGATGGCGTCTCCGAAATCCGGGATGATCACATCAGCCCCCACCCCGGCCAGTCGTTGGCGCTTCCATGGGTCCATGCGCCGCGAGCCATTGTGGGCTTCATCGCTGGCCACCGCCACCGCCATGCCGCCCGCTTCCTTGGTGTTCTGGATTTCCACGTAGCCGTCACCGAAGGCCAGCAACTGGTGGCCCGGAATGCGGTTCTCCTGAAGGATGCGTTCAATCACGATCTTCTTGGAGAACTGCTTGTAGTCATCCAGCGCGCCGTAGATGCGAGAGCCGAAGTAATGGTCCACCCGCAGCAAGCGGGCCTCCTGGATGACATAGGCCTCGTCGGTGCCGCTGGCCAGGTAGAGATGGAATCCGCGGCGGCTCAGCGTCTCCAGAAAAGCGCGCGCGCCGTGCACCAGCAGGTCGTCCGGCCGCGTATGGCCCGTCTGGAGCCCTTCCACACGAGTGCGGATGCGAGCGTCCAGGCGCCGCAGGTATTCATGCTTGTACCAGAGTGGATCCTTCGGGGAGCCTCCTCGTTCGCGAATGCGGTCGGCCAGTTGGATCATCTGGTAAATGGTTTGTTTGCCGTTCAGGCGCATGATGTCCTCCAGGGCCAGCCGGGCCAAATCTTCCGGCGTTTCGCCAGCCCGGGGGGGCAGCATCTCAACAAACATGGGCACCATGACCTCAGGCCAGCCCTGGCGGATCAGGGAAAGTGTTCCGTCAAAGTCAAAGAGCACGTGCGACAGGCCGGGCCGCGGATTGAAACCGCTGGCGAATTCGACTGCCGCGGTAAAAGCGGCCTTGGCCTGGTCAGTCTTGAGACTCATGACGGGGACAGTAACCGGACCGCGGCTGCCGGGTCAAATCCGGGCCGCCGGTGGTTGCATGGGCCTCTGGTGAGCGCCGCGCGCGCATCAGAAAACAGGAAAGCCGGACAGCGTGGCTGTCCGGCTTGTGGCGCCCCATTGGACGTGCCTTTTAGACCGTGTAAGTGCTGCTGGCCACCCGCCCGCCTGTGCCGGTCCAGTTCGTGTGGAAGAACTCACCCCGGGGCCGGTCCACCCGCTCGTAGGTGTGGGCGCCGAAATAGTCGCGTTGCGCCTGAAGCAGGTTGGCCGGAAGGCGCTCGCTGCGCAGGCCGTCAAAGAAGGCCAGCGCGGTGCTGAAGGCCGGTACAGGAATGCCTTTGCGCACGGCGGCGCTCACCACCTTGCGCCAGCTCCGCGTGCATCCCTTGATGGCTTTCTTGAAGAAGGGGTCCAGCAGCAGGTTGGTCAGCGCGGGGTTTTTGTCGAACGCGCGTTTGATCTCGCCGAGGAAGACGCTGCGGATGATGCACCCGCCGCGCCACATCAAGGCGATGCCGCCGTAGTTCAGGTTCCACCCGTAGTGTTGGGCGGCGGCGCGCATGAGCATGTAACCCTGGGTGTAGCTGATAATCTTCGAGGCGTAGAGCGCCCTGCGAATGTCCTCAATCCATCCCTGGCGGTCGCCGGAGAATCGCGGGTTGGTGGGCTTGAAGACTTTCGAGGCTTCGACCCGCTGGTCTTTCATGGCCGAAACGCACCGGGAATAGACCGCTTCGGCGATCAGGGTGATGGGGATGCCCAGTTCCTGCGAGGAGATCACCGTCCATTTCCCGGTCCCTTTTTGGCCGGCGGTGTCGAGAATCTTGTCCACCAGCGGCGTGCCGTCGTCGTCCTTCTTGCCCAGGATGTCGCGGGTGATTTCGATGAGATAGGAGTCGAGCTCCCCTTTGTTCCACTCAGCAAAGACCGCCTGCATTTCGTCGGGTGTCATGCCCAGGCCATCCTTCATCAGATGATACGCTTCGCAAATGAGCTGCATGTCGCCGTACTCGATGCCGTTGTGCGTCATCTTCACATAATGGCCGGCGCCTCCCTCGCCCACCCAGTCGCAGCAGGGCGAACCATCCGCCACCTTGGCGGCGATGGCCTGGAAAATGGGCTTCACGTGCGGCCAGGCTGCCGGGCTGCCTCCGGGCATGATCGAAGGCCCGCGCCGCGCCCCCTCCTCGCCGCCGGAAACACCGGTGCCAATGTAGAGCAGGCCCTTGCCCTCGACATACTTGGTGCGGCGGATGGTGTCCTCGAAGAGCGAGTTGCCGCCATCAATAATGATGTCGCCTGGCTCCAGGACGCCGAGCAGGGACTCGATGAACTCGTCCACTGCCTTGCCTGCCTTGACCATGAGCATCACCCGCCGCGGCCGCTTGAGCAGAGCGGCCATCTCCTGAAGCGAATGCGCGCCGAGAATGTTCGTGCCTTTGGCTTCATTCGCGAGAAAATCGTCCACCTTCGAGACGGTGCGATTATAGGCCACCACGGTGAAACCGTGGTCGTTCATATTCAAAATCAGATTCTGGCCCATGACGGCCAGGCCAATCACTGCAATGTCGCCTTTGGGTTCCATGATTCAACGTTGTTCAAGATTCAACTCGCGCCGCGCACTCGCGGCATGAAAGTGCTGACCATACAAGAGGTTGCTTCACATGCCAGCCTAATTTAGGCCTGCTGGAGCACGCCGAATGGGGGCTCCCCGATCAAGCCGCGTCTTGGCTCCCCTGCTTCTGCTCTCCGTGCCAGGGGTAATAGGTCTCCCCTTTCAAACCTTACGGTCTTCGTCCTCGGGACACGCTGGCGTCGTGGTTAGCGCGTCAACGCGATCCGCTGCTTGATGGTCCCGCGGGTGGGCAACTCTATCACCCCTTCGCGGCCAGACCATGCGTTGAGGTGAACCACCACTCGCGAAGGTGGCGTGCGCCGGGGAACG
>Ga0073934_10007973_pt1 | contig 14388 bp, 12 predicted proteins | sample LarsenN4metaG_FD_76834 | JGI IMG/M metagenome (GOLD analysis project Ga0073934, IMG submission 76834) | Hot spring sediment bacterial and archeal communities from British Columbia, Canada, to study Microbial Dark Matter (Phase II) - Larsen... ...
AGACGGCAGCCGATGCCGCGCTGCTGATGAACGCCATGAGCGGGCACGACGCCAAGGACTCCACCTCGCTGGACGAGCCGGTGCCGGATCACACCGCCACCCTCAACGATGACATTCGCGGCCTGCGCATCGGCCTGCCGCGGCAGTTTTTCGGCGCCGGCCTCGATGCCGGCACCGAAAAGGTGATCCGCGACGCCGTCGCGCAGTTCGAAAGGCTCGGCGCCACCGTGCGCGACATCGACCTGCCCAACGTCGATCTCTCCGTGCCGGCGTATTACGTCATCGCGCCGGCCGAGTGTTCGTCGAACCTCTCGCGTTTCGACGGCGTGCGCTTCGGCCACCGCTGCGAGAACCCGAAGGATCTCGAGGACCTCTACAAGCGCTCGCGCTCGGAAGGCTTCGGCGCCGAGGTGAAGCGCCGCATCCTCGTCGGCACCTACGCGCTGTCCGCCGGCTACTACGACGCCTACTACCTGAAGGCGCAGCAGGTGCGGCGCCTGATCAAGGACGACTTCGTGCGCGCCTTCCGCGAAGTGGACGTGATCATGGGCCCGACCTCGCCTTCCACCGCCTTCAGGCTGGGTGAAAAGAAAGACGACCCGATCGCCATGTACCTCGCCGACATCTACACCATCGCGGTGAACCTCGCCGGCGTGCCGGGCATGACCATCCCGGCCGGCTTCGACGGCGGCCTGCCGGTCGGCCTGCAGATGATCGGCAACTATTTCAGCGAACCGAAACTGCTCAACGTCGCGCACCGCTACCAGCAGGTGACCGACTGGCACACGCGCATCCCGGAGGCATTCGCATGAGCCTCATCCACGCCCCGCTTGTCCATGGATGGGAAGTGGTGATCGGCCTGGAAGTCCATGTCCAGCTCGCCACGCAATCGAAGATCTTTTCCGGCAGCGCCAACCGCTTCGGCGCCGAGCCCAACACGCAGGCGTCGCTCATCGACCTCGGCATGCCCGGCGTGCTGCCGGTGCTGAACGCCGAGGCGGTGCGCATGGCGGTCACCTTCGGGCTCGGCATCGACGCCGAAATCGGCCGCAAGAGCGTGTTCGCGCGCAAGAACTACTTCTACCCGGACCTGCCCAAGGGCTACCAGATCTCGCAGTACGAGCTGCCGATCGTCGGCAAGGGCCACATCGACATCGTGCTCGACGACGGCACCGTGAAGCGCGTCGGCATCACCCGCGCCCACCTCGAGGAGGACGCCGGCAAGTCGCTGCACGAGGACTTCCACGGCATGTCCGGCATCGACCTGAACCGCGCCGGCACGCCGCTGCTGGAGATCGTGTCCGAACCCGACATGCGCAGCGCGAAGGAAGCCGCCGCCTACGCAAAAGCCATTCACGCGCTGATCCGCTACCTCGGCATCTCTGACGGCAACATGAACGAGGGCTCGATGCGCTGCGACTGCAACGTGTCGATACGCCGCCCGGGCGCGGAAAAGTTCGGCACGCGCCGCGAGATCAAGAACGTCAACTCGTTCCGCTTCATCGAGAAGGCGATCAACGCCGAGGTGGAATGGCAGATCGAGGAAACCGAAGCCGGCCGCCCCATCGTGCAGGCGACGGTGCTCTACGAGCCGGCGACCAACCGCACCCGCGCCATGCGCAGCAAGGAAGAGGCGAACGACTACCGCTACTTCCCGGACCCGGACCTGTTGCCGGTGGTGATCGGCGAGGACTACATCGACCGCGTGCGCGCCACGCTGCCGGAATTGCCGGAAGCCAAGCGCGCGCGCTTCATCCGTGACTTCGGCCTCGGCGACTACGACGCCGCCCGCCTGGTCGGCGACAAGGACCTGGCGCTGTTCTACGAAGCCGCCGTGCAGTCTGCGGGTGCCGCCAACGCCAAGCTGGTCGCCAACTGGACCATCAGCGAACTGCTGGGGCGCCTGAACGCAGATGAGAAGGAGATCACGGACAGCCCGGTCTCGGCGGTGCAGATTGGCGGCCTGGTGGCGCGCATCGCCGACGGCACCCTGTCCTCGAAGCTCGCCAAGACCGTGTTCGATGCCCTCTGGGGCGGTGAAGGCGCCAGCGCCGACGCCGTCATCGAGGCGAAGGGCCTGAAGCAGGTTTCCGATTCGGGCGCGATCGAGGCGATCGTCGACAAGGTGCTGGCCGCGAGCGCCGCGCAGGTCGCGGATTACCGCGCCTCGGACGAAGCCAAGCGCAAGAAGAAACTCGGCTTCTTCGTCGGCCAGATCATGAAGGAATCCCAGGGCAAGGCGAACCCGCAGCAGGTGAACGAGATCCTGCTGCGCAAACTCGAAGGATAGGAACCGATGATCCCGCAGGCGGAAGTGGATGCCAGTTTCCAGGCGCTGGCGCAGCAATACCGCAAGATTGCCGCCGACATCACCGCCCGCGTCGGCGGTGAGCCGCAACCGCTGAAGCTCGACCACACGCGGGACGCGCTCAGCGCCGGCCTGAACCCGAACCGCATCTACCGCGTCGACGAGGGCCTGGTCACCGTCGTTTACGACAAGCGCCCGCTGTTCACGCTGGAAGCCGGCGAACTGCTGCTGCCGGACGCCGGCCTGCAGGCGTCCGCTTCCAGCGCCATCCTCAACTACGAGGCCGGCGAAGGCGCCGTGCTGGCCTGCTTCGACACCATCCAGTTCATGCACACCGTGCTCGGCGAGCGTGAAGTGGCGCGTGCCTGGACGAAACTGCTGCTCACGCAGCACGCGATGATGCTGCGGCTAATTGCGTCGCTCACCGACAAGGAAACGCAGGCGACACCGGGCTTCCAGTATTTCTCGCCGGGCGACGTGATCATCCACCAGGGGGATCGCGCCGATTACGTGTTCAGCCTGTTCGAGGGCGAGGCGGAAGTGCTGGTGGACGGCGTCGTCGTCGGCCACATCAACGAGGGCGAGATCATCGGTGCGCTGGCAGTGCTCACGGACCAGCCACGCTCGGCGACGGTGCGCGCGAAAGTGCGCTGCGCCGTGGTGAAGGTGGCAAAGGACCAGTTCGCGATGCTGATCCGCTCGAACCCGTCGATGATCCACTCGCTGCTGGTCGACATGGCCAGGCACATCATGCGCCTGAACAAGCAGGTGGTGACGCTCACCGCGCGGATGTGACGGGCCGCGCGCCGCCGCACACGGGGCATTGCGGGTCCGCGGCGATCTTCATCGCCCGCCACGCGTTGCGCATGCCGTCGAAGACCGACAGCGTGGCGTGCGCCGGTTCGCCGAAGCGCGCCAGCACGCGGATCGCCGCCAGTGCCTGCAACGAACCGATCACGCCAACCAGCGGCGCCATCACGCCATTGCGTGCACAGGTCAGGTCGTCGCCGCCGCTGTCGCCGTAGAGGCAGGCATAGCAGGGCGTCGCCGAGCGCGCGAAATCGAAGACCGCCAACTGGCCTTCCATGCGGATCGCCGCGCCGGACACCAGCGGCACACGCGCCGCCTGGCAGGCGCGGTTGACCGCGGCGCGGGTGGCAAAGTTGTCGCAGCAGTCGAGCACGCAGTCCACCGGGCGCGCCGAGGTGCCGGCGCCGGCGGCCGCCGCAGCGCCACCGGCCATCACCACGCGCAGCAACGCGTCGTCGGCGGCCATGGCCAGCGGGTTGATGCGCACCTGCGGGTTGATCGCCGCGGCACGGGCTGCCGCGCTCGCCACTTTCGCGCGGCCGATGTCGGCGGTCGTGTGCGCGATCTGCCGCTGCAGGTTCGACAGGTCGACGGTGTCGTGATCTATCACCGTGATCTCGCCGACACCGGCCGCCGCCAGGTACAGGCACACCGGGCTGCCCAGCCCGCCGGCGCCGATCACCAGCACGTGCGCGGCGCGCAGCGCTTCCTGCCCGCCGACGTCGAACCCGGGCAACAGGATTTGCCGGCTGTAGCGCAGCAGCTCCTCGTCCGACAGTTCAGGCGGATGTGCCGGCGCAGCGTTTTCTCCGGATGGCAGCGGCGCGCCGCCGTTTGGTCCGCGGCCGTCGTCGTCAACCATGGTGCGCCTGCTCCGGGTCCGTCGGCTGCTGCCAGCCCGCGAGCAGCGCGCGCGGATTGCCGGCCAGGTCATCGAGCGTCTTCACCGGTGCATACCCGAGCGCCTGTGCCAGTGCGCGCGTGGTGTCACCCTGCTGCCAGCCGTGTTCGAGGATCAGCCAGCCGCCGGCATTCAGGCGCGCGCGTGCTTGGCCGACGATGTGCGCGATGTCCGCCAGCCCCTGCTCGGCAGAGACCAGCGCGCTGCGCGGCTCGAAGCGCACGTCGCCGGTGGCGAGGTGGGCATCGTCGGCGGCGATGTAGGGCGGGTTGCTGACGATCAGGTCGAAGCAGTCACCGGCCGCGACGGCGGCGAACCAGTCGCCCTGGGCGAAACGCACGCAGGCGTTCAGGCGGGCGGCGTTGTCGCGCGCGACGGCCAGCGCGGCGGCGCTGGCATCGGTGGCCGTCACGTCCCAGTCCGGGCATTCGAGCGCCAGCGTCACCGCCAGTGCGCCGCTGCCGGTGCCGAGGTCGAGCACGCGCGCGCGCTCGGGCAGTTTCATCTGCAAGGCGGCATCGACCAGCCTTTCGGTGTCCGGCCGCGGAATCAGCGTGTCCGGCGTGACGCGGAAGGCGCGCCCGAAAAACTCGCGTTCGCCGGTGAGGTAGGCCACGGGCATGCCGCGTTCGCGGGCATCGACGAGCGTGTCGTAGGCGGCGGCGATTTCATGCGGCGGCACGAATTCCGGGTGCGCGTACAACCAGGCCCGGCCGACGCCGAGCAGGCGCATCATCAGTACTTCGGCATCCAGCCGTGGCGACGGCGAGCGCTGCAGCCGTCGCGTCGCCGAGACCAGCAGTTCGGCGACCGTGGTCACGCGTCGCCCTCGGCCAGCGCTGCCAGTTGCTCGCTCTGGTACTCATGCAGCAGGGGCTCGATGACGGCATCCATGTCGCCGGCCATCATCTCGTTCAGGCGGTACAGCGTCAGCTCGATGCGGTGGTCACTGACGCGGCCCTGCGGGAAGTTGTAGGTGCGGATGCGCTCCGAGCGGTCACCGGTACCCACCTGCAGGCGGCGCTGCTGCGCGGTATCGCGGACCTGCGCCTCCTGCGCACTCGACAGCAGCTTGGCCGCCAGCAACGACATCGCGCGCGCGCGGTTCTTGTGCTGGCTGCGCTCGTCCTGGCACTCGACGACGATGCCGCTGGGCATGTGCGTGATGCGGATCGCGCTTTCCGTCACGTTCACGTGCTGGCCGCCGGCGCCGGAAGAACGGAAAGTGTCGATTTTCAGGTCTTCCTTGCGGATGTCCACGGCCTCGACCTCCGGCGGCTCGGCGAGGATGGCGACGGTGCAGGTGGACGTGTGCACGCGGCCCTGCGCCTCGGTGGCCGGCACGCGCTGCACACGATGCGTGCCCGACTCGAATTTCAGGCGCGAATAGACATCGGCGCCGCTGATGCGCGCGACGATCTCGCGGAAACCGCCGTGCTCGCCGGCGCTGCTGTTGATCACTTCGACCTGCCAGCCGCGGCCGGCGGCGTAGCGCGAGTACATGCGGAACAGGTCGCCGGCGAAGATGGCCGCTTCGTCACCGCCGGCGGCCGCACGGATTTCCAGGAAGACGTTGGCGCCGTCGAGCGGGTCCTTCGGCACCAGCAGGCGCTGCAGGCCGGCTTCCAGCTCCGGCAGTCGCGCCTGGATGCTGGCGATTTCCTCCTGCGCCAGGGCGCGCAGCCCGGCGTCGCTGTCACCGGCCATCTGTTCGGCGGCGGCGAGGTCCTCGCGGGCGGCGCGCCAGGTCCGGTAACTGGCGACCACCGGTTCCAGTTCCGCGTATTCGACCGAGTAACGGCGGAACCGTTCGCCGTCGGAGGCGATGGCGGGTTCGGCGAGCAGGCCGGCAAGCTCTTCGTGACGCTCGACGAGGCGCTCGAGCCGGCGCGCGATGGACGGCTTCATGGCGCCGCGTCGCCGCTGCGCGGATCGGCCGGCGGCGCGCCGTCTTCCACGTCACCCCGCGCCTCGTCGCGACGGCCCGGCGCTGCCTGGCCGTCGTCGGCATCCACGCCGAACACCTGACGCGCGAACGCGAGCAGGTCCTCGCGCTCGGACGCCGCCGCCTGCCGCAACGCCAGGCTCGGCTCGTGCAGGATCTTGTTCACCAGCGCGCGCGACATGCGCTGCATGACCTCGGCCGGATCGGCACCGCGCGCGAGTTCCGACTGCGCGCGCGCCAGCTCGGCGTCGCGCAACGCGTCAACGCGCGCACGCACGCGCCGCAGCGTGTCCGCCGCGCCCTGTTCGCGTTGCTGCACGAGGTATTGCGCGCTGCGCTCGGCGACGATGGCCTCGGCGTCGCGCGCGGCCGCCTCGCGCGCCTTCATGTTGTCCTCGATGACGCCCTGCAGGTCATCGACGGTGTACAGGTAGACGTCCTCCAGCCGCGCGACTTCCGGCTCGACATCGCGCGGCACCGCGAGATCGACGATGAACAACGGCCGGTGGCGCCGCCGCTTCAGCGCACGCTCGACGGCGCCCTTGCCCAGCACGGGCACCTGCGCCGCAGTGCAGGAGACGACGATGTCCGCCGACTCCAGCGCATAGGGGATCTCGTCCATGTTGATGGCGCGGCCACCGTGGCGGTCAGCCAGCTCGTGCGCGCGTGCGAGCGTGCGGTTCGCCACCGTGATGCCGCGCACGCCCTGTTCGTGCAGGTGGCGGGCAACCAGTTCGATCATCTCGCCGGCGCCGATGAGCAGGGCACGCGTGCCGGCAACGTCGCTGAACAACTGCCTGGCCAGCGCGACGGCAGCGAAGGCGACCGACACCGGGTTGGCGCCGATCGCGGTTTCCGTGCGCACCTTCTTCGCCACCGCGAACACCTGCTGGAAGCAACGCTCGAGCGCACTGCCGACGGTGCCGGCCTGGTGCGCGACGGCGTAGGCGTCCTTGAGCTGGCCGAACACCTGCGGCTCGCCGAGCACCAGCGAATCGAGGCCGCTGGCCACCCGCATCATGTGGCGCACGGCGGCCTCGCCGTCGTGCACATAGTGGGCGGCGAGCACGCGTTCCGGCGCGACGTTGCGCCGGCGCGCCAGCCAGGCCAGCAGGCGGGCGGCGTCCAGCGGCGGGCGCCCCTCGGACTGGCTGCAGTAGATCTCGGTGCGGTTGCAGGTGGACAACACGGCCACTTCATCGAGGCCGAGTTCCTGGCGCGCGGCCGCGAGCAACTCGGGCAGGCGATCGCCGGCAACGGCGAGCTGCTCGCGCAACTCCACCGGCGCCGTGCGATGACTGACGCCAACTGCGAGCAAGGCCATGCGGATTCCGGAAGGAAAAATGCGCGTGCGTGACGCGACGGACGGGGTACGGGAAACGCCGCGGATTTTGCGTGATCGCCCCCGGGAAAACAAATGTGCGACAGCCGCTGCCTTGCCCCTGCCGCGGGCGCCATGCTTGAATCCGGCGACACCCCGCCGCGAAAAATCCACTCCCCGACATGCCCTCGCTCACCTGGCGCCCGACGCGCATCCTGCTGGCCGGCTGCCTGTCGCTGGCGCTGCACGGCTGCCAGTCCGCCGGCAACGGCGTGGTCGCTTCCGGGCAGGTCGCCGTCCCCGGGGTGCAGGCCGGTGCGGACAGCAGCAAGCCGGTGGTAACCAGCACCTGGACCGCGGAGACGCTCGCCGACCTGCTGGTCGGCGAGGTCGCCGGCAGGCGCGGGCAGTTCGGCATCGCCCTCGATGCCTACCTGCGGCAGGCGGAAAAGCTGCGCGATCCCGAACTGGCCGCGCGCGCGACGCGCATCGCCTGGTTTGCGCGGCGCACGCAGGAAGCGCGCGACGCCGCCACCCTCTGGGCCGAGCTGGCCCCGGACGATGCCGAAGCCAACGCGCACGCCGTCATGGGCCTGGTCCAGGCCGGGCAGATCGAGGAGGCGCTGCCGCTCCTGGATCGCCTGCTGGCGGCCGGCGATACGCCGGTGCGCTTCCAGTACCTGGTGCAGTACGCGCGCGAGGCGCAGCCCGAGGTCCGCCAGCGCGTGGTCACGCTGCTGGCCACGCTCTCGCAGCGGCATCCGCGCGACACCCGCCTGTGGATCGCGCGCGCGCTGCTGGCCGAGCTCGACGGCAACGTGCCGGAGGCGATCGGCTTCGCGCGCCAGGCGCGCGCCATCGACGCCGACCACATCGATGCGCTGGAACTCGAGGGCCGGCTGCTGCTGGCAAATGGCGAGCCGGAAGCGGCGCGCCGCCTGCTGCGCAGCGCCTGCAAGCGCCACCCGCGCGAACGCGACCTGCGCCTGACCTACCTGCGCGCCCTGCTCGACTCCGGCCGCGGCGGCGACGCGCGCAAGGAACTCACCGACATGGCGCGCCTGTGGCCCGACGACGGCGACCTCGCGCTGTCGCTGGCACTGGTCGAATGGGAAACCGGGGCCGCCGATGCGGCCCGCAACCGGATGGTGCGCATCGCCGAAACCGGTTACCGCGAAGACGAGGCCTGGCAGTACGCCGGGCGCATTGCCTTCGGGCAGGGCCGCTACCAGGAGGCCGCCACCTATTTCCAGAACGTGCGCGGCAACGGCTTCCTGCAGGCACAGGTCCAGGTCGCCTATGCCTGGCAGCGCGGCGGCCGCCTCGAGGACGCCCGCCAGCTGATTGCCGGCCTGCGCGCGCAACTGCCGGAAGCGGCCACCATGCTGTTCGTCGCCGAGAGCGAGATGCTGTGGCGCGCCCGCCAGGGTGAAACCTCGCTGGCGATACTCGACGAGGCACTCGCGGTGCGCGCCGACGACAAGGAGCTGCGCTACGCGCGCGCGATGGCCGCGGAGCGTGTCGGCCGCATCGACATCACCGAGGCGGACCTCCGCCTGCTGCTCGCCGACGCGCCGGAAAACGCCATGCTGCTGAACGCGCTCGGCTACACCCTCGCCGACCGCACCAGCCGCCACGACGAGGCACGCGCGCTGATCGAGAAAGCCATCGCGCTGTCACCGGACGACCCGGCCATCATCGACAGCATGGGCTGGGTGCAGTACCGCCTCGGCAACCTGCCGGAAGCGCTGCGCTGGCTGCGTCGCGCCTACAGCCTCAACCCGGACGGCGAGATCGCCGCCCACCTCGGCGAAGTGCTGTGGGTCAGCGGCAAGAAACGCGAGGCCCGCGCGACCTGGAGGCGGGCACTCGCCCTCGAACCCGACCACATCATCCTGCGCCGCACCCTGGAGCGCCTGAACCCGTGACCCCGTCTTGCCCCCGCCAGCGCCGGCGGCCGCCCGCGCTGGCGGCCACCCTCCTGGCGCTGCTCGCCGTGTCCCTGCTCGCCGGCTGCGCCAGCAAACCGGTTGCCGAGGCGCCGCGCTGGGCGGCCGAACTGGCGGCAGCGCAGACGCGTTTCGCCATCCGCGGCAAGGTCGGCTTCCGCCGCGGCGAGAGCGGCGGCAGCGCCGCCCTGACCTGGCAACAGGAAGGCGAACGCTACCGGCTGGCCGCCAACGGCCCGCTCGGGCAAGGCGCCACCCGCATCACCGGCAACGCCGGGCAGGTCCGCATCGAGAACAGCGAGGGCGTGCGCGAAAGCGACGTGCCGGAAACGCTGCTGGCCGAGGCCATCGGCTGGCCGGTCTCCATCAACAGCCTGAGCTGGTGGGTGCGCGGCCTGCCGGCGCCGGGCAGCGCCGCCGAGGTGGACAAGGATGCTGAAGGCCGGCCGGTCAGGATCCGGCAGCAGGACTGGGACATCCTGCTCGACCGCTGGCGCGACGACACCGGCGTGGTGCTGCCCTACCGCGTCATCGCCACCGGCGGCGACAGCCGCGTGACCCTGCTGATCGAGCGCTGGGAATTCCCGCCGGCCGCCCGTCCCGCACGGGCAGCACCCGCCGCGGCAGGCGAGCCGGCGGCCTCCGGCAGCGCCGCCACGCCCGAGACCACCGGCAGTCCATGACACGCCTCGTCCTGCCGGCGCCCGCCAAGCTCAACCTGTTCCTGCACGTCACCGGCCGCCGCGCGGACGGCTACCACCTGCTGCAGACCGTGTTCCAGCTGCTCGACCACGGCGACACCCTGACCGTCGAGCCGGCCGACACGCTGCTGCTGAACGACATCCCCGGCGTGCGTGCCGACGACAACCTGGTGCTGCGCGCCGCCCGCGCCCTGCAGGCGCACACCGGCACCCGCGCCGGCGCCCGCATCACGCTGGAAAAACGGCTGCCCGCCGGTGGCGGCCTCGGGGGCGGCTCGTCCGACGCCGCCAGCGCGTTGCTGACGCTGAACCGGCTGTGGCAACTCGGGCTCGGCCTCGATGAACTGGCCGCGATCGGCCTCGGCCTCGGCGCCGACGTCCCGGTCTTCGTGCGCGGGCACACAGCCTTTGCCGAAGGCGTCGGCGAGGTCCTGACGCCGGTCGACATGCCGGCGCGCTGGTTTGTCGTGGTCAATCCCGGTTGCCATGTCGAAACCGCGCGGATTTTCCGGGATCCGTCGTTGACACGGGATACCCCCCTGATGAAAATGGCGGCCCTCCGCGAACCGGGGTATGAATCACGGTTCCGGAATGACTGCGAAGCAGTGGTGAGGCGTCTCCATCGCGAGGTTGCCGAAGCGCTCGACTGGCTCGGGCAATTCGGGAACGCGCGGCTCACCGGCACCGGTGCCTGTGTCTTCATCGCCACGGAATCCGAACCGGAAGCGCGCCGCATCCTCCAACGGCTACTTCCTCCGTTCACAGGGTTTGTCGCACGCGGCGTCAATGTGTCGCCGGCGCATGCGGCCCTCGGGGAACAGCCTGCGGCGTAAGTCAGTTACAGGGGTATCGCCAAGCGGTAAGGCAGCAGGTTTTGATCCTGCCATTCGGTGGTTCGAATCCATCTACCCCTGCCATCTTCTTTGCACGTTGCGCTTTCGCCGCAGTCGCGCTTCGGAATCCAGGTGGCATGCCGGCTCCCGAAGCGGCCGGATGCGCCGCAAGCCGCCACGCGCGTCACCCCGATCCACTGCCGCCGAGGCCGCTGACGTGTCCAAACTTGTCGTCTTCACGGGCAACGCCAATCCCGAACTCGCGCGCAAGATCTGCGCCTCGCTGCACATCCCGCTCGGCAACGCCGACGTCAAGCGCTTCAGCGACGGCGAAACCCAGGTCGAAATCCACGAGAACGTGCGTGGCAAGGACGTCTTCATCGTCCAGTCGACCTGCGCCCCGACCAACGACAACCTGATGGAACTGCTGGTGATGGCCGACGCGCTGCGGCGCTCGTCCGCCGGCCGCATCACCGCCGTGATCCCGTACTTCGGCTACGCACGCCAGGATCGCCGCGTGCGCTCGGCCCGCGTGCCGATCACGGCAAAAGTGGTCGCCGACATGATCCAGACCGTCGGCGTCGACCGCGTGCTCACCGTCGACCTGCACGCCGACCAGATCCAGGGCTTCTTCGACATCCCGGTGGACAACGTCTACTCGACGCCGGTGCTGCAGGCGGACATCGAGCGCCAGAACTACGAGAACCTGATCGTGGTGTCGCCGGACGTCGGCGGCGTGCTGCGCGCACGCGCCATGGCCAAGCAGCTGAACGACGCCGACCTCGCCATCATCGACAAGCGCCGCCCGAAGGCGAACGAGGCGCAGGTCATGCACATCATCGGCGACGTCAAGGACCGCACCTGCCTCGTCATCGACGACATGGTCGACACCGCCGGCACGCTGTGCAAGGCGGCGGCCGCACTGAAGGACAACGGCGCCAAGCGCGTCGTCGCCTACTGCACGCACCCGGTACTCTCGGGCCCGGCCATCGACAATATCATCGCCTCCAAGCTCGACACGCTCGTCGTCACCGACACCATTCCGCTGTCGGAGCCGGCGAAGAACTGCGGGCGCATCCGCCAGGTCAGCATGGCCTCCATGCTCGCCGAGGCCGTACGCCGCACCAGCAACGAGGAGTCGCTGTCGGCGATGTTCGATCGCGTGGGGCCGCTGTCCGGCCACTGAGAACAACCCGCCGGTAACGGCGGAAACACGCGCCGGCCACTTCCGGCCGGCGCACAACCCCCATCCACTAACCCGGTCGCAGGGCGTGGATGAAATGAAGGAGAGACGTCATGTCGAATCCGTTTGAACTCGCGGCTGAAACCCGCAAGGACCAGGGCAAGGGTGCGAGCCGCCGCCTGCGTCGCCTTGCGGCACGTGTACCCGGCATCATGTACGGTGCCAACAAGACGCCGACGATGATCCATGTCGGCCTGAAGGAGCTGAACAAGGCGCTGGAAAACGAAGCGTTCTATTCACACATCCTCACCATCGTGCTCGACGGCAAGGCCGAAAAGGCCGTCCTGCGCGACATGCAGCGCCACCCGGTGAAGAACATCCCGACGCACATCGACCTGCAGCGCATCGACGAGAACGCGAAGCTGACCATGCGCGTTCCGCTGCACTTCATCAACGAAGACATCTGCCACGGCGTCAAGGAACAGGGCGGCGAGATCCACCACGACCTGTCCGATGTCGAAGTCAGCTGCTTGCCGAAGCACCTGCCGGAGTACATCACCGTCGACATGGCCGCCGTCACCATGGGCCACCCGGTTCACCTGTCCAACCTGGTGCTGCCGGAAGGCGTCGCACTGGTGCAACTGTCGCTGGGCCACGACCTGGCCGTTGCCAACGTGCACGCAACCAAGGTCGCGTCCGATGAAGCGCCTGCAGCCGCCGCCCCGGCCGCTGCCCCGGCTGCTGCCCCGGCCGCCGACAAGAAGAAGAAGTAAGTCCTGCCCGCCCGGCGCCCTGCGCCGGGCTTGCATGGACATGCGCCGAGGCCGGAGTGCGGCGCCCTGCGGGGCAAGGTATTCCGGCCTTTTCGTTGGTCGGGTTTTTCCCAGCGTGACAGACAGGCCAGCATGACCGCCCACCGCATCGCGCTCATCGTCGGGCTCGGCAATCCCGGGCAGGAATACGAGCACACGCGCCACAACGCCGGCGAGTGGTATGTCGAGAAGCTCGCGCGCCTGCACGGCGCCAACCTGACGCCGGACGCGAAGTATTCCGGGCGCACCGCGCGCGTATCACTGCACGGCCACGACGTGCGCCTGCTGGTGCCGACAACCTTCATGAACCGCAGCGGCCAGTCCACCAGCGCGCTCGCCAATTTCTTCCGGATTCCACCGGAGTCGATGCTCGTCGCGCACGATGAACTCGACCTGCCGGCCGGCACCGCGAAACTGAAGATGGGTGGCGGCCACGGCGGCCACAACGGCTTGCGCGACATCGTCGCGTGCCACGGCAACAACGCCAATTTCCTCCGCTTGCGCATCGGCATCGGCCGCCCGCTGCAAAAGGGCGACGTCACGCCCTGGGTACTGGGCAGGCCACCGCAGGAGGAGCGCGGCAAGATCGACGCCGCCATCGAGGCCGCCGTCGCGGAAACCGCGCTCATCGTCGCCGGCGACTGGATGCGCGCGATGAACAAGCTGAACGCCTTCCAGGCCTGACCAACACACCTGCCGGCAACGCCGGCACCAGGAGCACACCATGGGATTCAAATGCGGCATCGTCGGCCTGCCCAACGTCGGCAAGTCCACGCTGTTCAACGCGCTGACCAAGGCCGGCATCGCGGCGGAAAACTTCCCGTTCTGCACCATCGAGCCGCACACCGGCATCGTGCCGATGCCCGACCCGCGCCTCGACGTGCTCGCCGGCATCGTCAAGCCGGAGAAGGTGATCCCCACCTCGATGGAATTCGTCGACATCGCCGGCCTGGTCGCCGGTGCGTCGAAGGGCGAGGGCCTCGGCAACAAGTTCCTCGCCAACATCCGCGAGACCGATGCCATTGCGCACGTGGTGCGCTGCTTCGATGACGAGAACGTGATCCACGTCGCCGGGAAGGTGGACCCGCTCGACGACATCGACACCATCAACACCGAACTCGCGCTCGCCGACCTCGATTCCGTCGACAAGGCCCTGCACAAGGCGCAGAAATCGGCGAAGGCCGGCGAGAAGGACGCCATCGCGCTGAAGGCCGTGCTGGACAAGGTGCAGCCGCACCTCGCCGAAGGCAAGCCGGTGCGCACGCTGAAGCTGTCTGCGGAGGACCTCGCCCAGCTCAAGCAACTGCACCTGCTCACCGTGAAGCCGACGATGTACGTGGCCAACGTCGTCGAGGGCGGCTTCGACAACAACCCGCTGCTGGACAAGGTAAAGGCGTTCGCCGCCGCCGAGGGCGCCGGTGTGGTGGTGATCTGCGCCAAGATCGAGGCGGAAATCGCGGACCTCGACGAAGCCGACAAGGCGGATTTCCTGAAGGACATCGGCATGGACGAACCCGGCCTCAACCGCGTCATCCGCGCCGGCTACGAACTGCTCGGCCTGCAGACCTACTTCACCGCCGGTGTGAAGGAAGTGCGCGCCTGGACGGTGAAGATCGGCGCCACCG
>Ga0073934_10007974_pt1 | contig 14387 bp, 8 predicted proteins | sample LarsenN4metaG_FD_76834 | JGI IMG/M metagenome (GOLD analysis project Ga0073934, IMG submission 76834) | Hot spring sediment bacterial and archeal communities from British Columbia, Canada, to study Microbial Dark Matter (Phase II) - Larsen... ...
CGCGTGAAGACCAGCCTCATGGAGCGTGCAAATCAAATGGGGCTTGTCGAGAAAGTCGGGCAGGTGCTCGTTCCGACCGAGGACGTGATCGAAATTAAAGACGGGAAGCGCCGGACATCCCGACGAAAGTTCTTTCCGGGCTATGTCCTCGTGGAGTTGGAGTCTCCGTTGGGGGACGAGACCTTGCAGATGATCAAAGAGACGCCGAAAGTTACAGGATTTGTCGGGGGAGGCGCAGTTCCGACTCCATTGACCGATGAGGAAGTGGAGTCCTTGCTCAAACAGGTCGATGCGGGTCAGGCCGAACCTCGAGAGCAGGTCAAGTTCATTAAAAGCGACAACGTTCGCATCATCGATGGTCCCTTCCTTGGGTTCAACGGGGTGGTTGACGAAGTCGATCAAGACCATAGTCGGTTGAAGGTGATGGTGAGCATCTTCGGCCGGTCGACCCCGGTTGAATTGGGCTTCTTACAGGTTGAACGGATTTAAGTCGATCGGTCGACGTCTGTCTTCGGTTACGATTCGTCAGCCTTCAGTCATGATTGAGGGCTGAAAGTTGGTGGTCGATCGCGAAGGAGAAAGAGAAAGACATGGCGAAAGAAGTTTCAGCGCAAATCAAGTTGCAAATTCCGGCTGGCAAAGCCAATCCAGCTCCTCCTGTGGGCCCCTCCTTGGGTCAGCATGGAGTCAACATTATGGAGTTTTGCAAACAGTTCAATGCCAAGACCCAGAAGGAAGGGGACAGTATCATTCCCGTCATCATCACGGTCTACAAGGATCGTACTTTCAGCTTCATTATGAAGACGCCTCCGGCGTCGGATCTTCTGAAGAAGGCTGCCGGGATCATCAAGGGGTCCGGAGTGCCGCAGAAGGATAAAGTTGGAAAGATTACCAGGCAGCAGTTGAACGAAATCGCCCGCAAGAAAATGACGGATCTCAACGCAGCTGATGTCGAAGGGGCGGCAAGAATCATCGAAGGGACCGCCCGGAGCATGGGCATCGTCATTCAAGGCTAATTTCGAGATCGAAGGAGCGTTTGGTTATGGGAAAGAAAATGAATGCGGCGATCAAGAACGTCGAGCCGCGCGCGTATGGGTTGCGTGAGGCCGTTGAAACCGTGAAGCGATCGGCCTATGCGAAATTCGACGAATCGGTCGATCTCGCGCTCAGGCTGGGAATCGATCCGAAGCGGTCGGATCAACTGGTTCGAGGGACGGCGTCGCTTCCACACGGAACAGGGAAAAAGGTTCGTGTCCTGGTGTTTGCCAAAGGTGAAAAGGAGCAGGAAGCGCGGCAAGCAGGGGCCGACTATGTCGGGGCTGACGACTTGATGGAAAAGATCAAGGGTGGGTGGATGGATTTTGATTGTGCCATTTCCACGCCGGATCTTATGGCCTCTGTCGGAAAGCTTGGTAAGGTGCTTGGACCTCGGGGGCTGATGCCTAATCCTAAGACCGGCACCGTGACCTTCGAGGTAGGAAAAGCGGTCGCCGACATCAGAAAGGGACGTGTGGAATTCAAGGTTGAAAAGGCGGGGATCGTGCATGTGCCGGTTGGAAAGGTGTCCTTCGATCCCGCGAAGCTGTACGACAATGCATCGGCCATCATCGAGTCCGTCATCAAGGCGAAGCCCGCTTCATGCAAAGGACGCTATCTCAAGAGTGCCACGATTTCGAGCACGATGGGGCCTGGTGTGAAGCTGGATACCATTGCGCTAGCAAAGCAGTGGGGCTGAGTCACGTGTTCGACCACCGTCCATCGCGATTCGCCGGGCGAGTTACATGGACGGATAACGATTAGCGACGAGAGAGGGAGCGATGAAGAAGGAAGAGAAGGTTACGGCGGTGGCGGAGTTGACCGAAAAGTTCGCCCGCGCGCGGCTGGCGATCTTGACCGAATGCGTCGGCCTTCCGGTCAATGAGGTCACCGAGTTGCGCAAACAGCTCCGTGGAGCAAAGGCGGAATATCGGATCGTCAAGAATACGCTTGCGGCTCGCGCCGCTGAGGGGACGGTAGTAGCCGGACTCAAGGGGCATCTCAAGGGGCCGACCGGTGTGGTCATCGGCTATGACGATCCTGTCTTGCCGACCAAGGTCCTGAAAGATTTCATCGGGGCGGAGAAGCGAGAGGAAAAGATTCGCATGACGGCCGGCGTGCTGGAAGGCAAGATCCTTCAGCCGAGCGAACTGGCCGCCGTTGCGACACTGCCCAAGAAGGAAGTGCTTGTTGCCATGTTGCTCTCGGCCATGCAAGGGCCGATTCGTGGTGTCGTGTATACGTTGAGCGCGGTGTTGTCGAAGTTTGTACGAGTCATTGCAGCCATTCAGGATAAACGGAAAGGAGAAGGGGACATGCCAGCTACGGAAGGGAAATTGTCGCAAGAGGAATTGATCAAGGCGATCGAGAGCATGAGCGTGCTCGATCTGGCTGAACTGGTGAAGGGGCTTGAAGCGCGGTTTGGCGTGACGGCGGCGGCGCCGGTCGCAGTGGCTGCGGCTCCGGCGGCCGGCGGCGGTGCAGCCGCTCCTGCCGAAGAGAAGACGGCATTCGACGTCGTTCTCGCGGCGGCTCCGGCCGACAAGAAGATCCAGATCATTAAGGTGGTGAGGGAGCTCACGAGTCTCGGCTTGAAGGAAGCCAAGGACCTCGTGGAGGGTGCGCCGAAGCCGGTGAAGACCGGAGTGGCCAAGGAAGAAGCCGATACAATGAAGAAGAAGCTCGAAGAAAGCGGTGCCAAGGTCGAAATCAAGTAAGAAAGCGAGTTCGTCATCGTCGCGGCACGTCGGTATTCGCCGAAGTTTCCGAGGCCTACGGTACTGCGGGAACCTTTCGTGACCGGTGACTGCTGTTCACCGCCAACCAGCGTGGAGGAGTAGGAATGTCCGAAACGACTCTACAAGAGTTCGTCGAGCGGAAAGATTTTTCTCGCATTCGAACCAACATCGATATTCCAGATCTAATCGAAATCCAGAAGCGATCCTACGAAGAGTTTTTGCAATTTGAGGTCGAACCGGAGCGTCGGAAGGATCATGGATTGCAGGCGGCGTTGGCCAGCGTGTTTCCGATTCCAGATTATAACAACACGGCCGTGCTCGAATTCTCGAGTTACACCTTAGGGACACCCAAGTATGACGAGCGCGAATGTCTTGAGCAGGGTATGACCTTCGCGGTTCCGTTGAAGCTGCGCGTCCGCCTGGTGGTGCTGGACAAGGAGGATAAGGGGCCTCGCAAGAAAGTGCTCGATGTGCGCGAGCAGGAAGTCTATGTCGGCGAATTGCCGCTCATGACCGAGCGAGGGACCTTTATCGTCAATGGGACTGAGCGAGTCGTTGTCAGTCAGCTTCACCGGTCGCCGGGTGCATCGTTTACGCATGATAAGGGGCGGACCCATGCGAGTGGCAAGGTGTTGTACTCGGCCCGCATTATTCCTTATCGGGGCTCATGGCTCGATTTCGAGTTCGATGCCAGAGATATCCTCTATGTGCGCATCGATCGTCGTCGGAAAATGCCCGCCACCATTCTATTGAAAGCCTTCGGTTTTTCGAGCGACGACTTGCTGAAGATGTATTACCCGGTCGAGGAAATTCGTGTGTCGAAGGGGAAGATGTTCCGCAAGCTGGATCCTGAAATCCACCACGGACTTCGGTGTTCCGCCGAGGTGACGGACAAAAGCGGCAAAGAACCGTTGGTGCGAGAAGGGGCCAGGCTGACGAAAGGCTTGATCGCCAAGTTGAAGGCTTCGGGAGTGAAAGAGATCCCCTTGCAGCCCGCGGAATTAGTCGGTCGTGCCATTCTCACTGAATTGGTGGACTCGAAGAAAAACAAGTTGGCCGAGAAAAATCAGCGGTTGACTGCCGAGATCGTCGAACAGATCGCTGAGAGCGATGTCGAGGAATTCAAGGTCATTTATCTCGATATGGCGACCGCGACGCCCGTGATTCTTGACACCCTGGAGATGGAGAAAATCGGATCGAAGGAAGAAGCGATGGTCGAAATCTACCGTCGTCTCCGTCCCGGTGAGACCCCGTCGGTCGATACGGCGAGAGCATTGTTCGACAATCTATTCCTGAATTCCAAGCGCTACGATTTGTCTCCGGTCGGCCGGCTCAAGCTGAACAAAAAACTCGGCTTGGACTTGCCGCTCGAGCAGCGGACCTTGACCGCTCAAGACATCGTGGAAGTCATCCGCTATCTCGTCAATCTCAAAATCGGCAAAGGAGAAGTCGACGACATTGATCACTTGGGGAATCGCCGCGTACGATCCGTCGGCGAACTCCTGGAAAATCAATTCCGGCTGGGCTTGGTGCGGATGGAGCGAAGCATCAAGGAACGCATGAATCTTCTCGACATGGAAACGGTGCTGCCGCACGATCTGATCAATGCGAAACCGGTTGTCGCGGCCGTCAAGGAGTTTTTCAGCAGCAGTCAGTTGTCGCAGTTCATGGACCAAACGAACCCACTGGCTGAAATCACGCATAAACGGCGCCTGTCGGCTCTTGGTCCAGGCGGGCTCACGAGGGAGCGGGCTGGGTTCGAAGTGCGAGACGTGCATCCGTCCCACTACAGTCGTATATGCCCGATCGAGACGCCGGAAGGCCCCAATATCGGATTGATTACATCGCTAGCGACCTACGCACGGATCAACCAATTCGGATTCATTGAGGCCCCCTATCGGAAGGTCGTCAAGGGACGCGTGACTGATGAAATCGAGTTTCTCTCGGCGATCGAGGGTGACAAATACATCATCGCCCAAGCCAACTCGAAATTGGATGGAGCGGGCAGGCTGGTATCGGAAACCGTTTCCTGTCGGCATGGTGGAGACTTTGTCCTGGCGACTCCGGATAAAATCGAGTACATGGATGTGTCGCCGAAGCAAGTGGTGAGCGTCGCAACCGCGCTCGTGCCGTTTCTGGAGCATGACGATGCCAACCGTGCGCTGATGGGGTCCAACATGCAGCGCCAGGCGGTTCCCCTGATCACGTCCGAGGCCCCTCTGGTTGGCACTGGGATGGAGGCAGTGGTGGCGCGGGATTCCGGGTACGTCATCCAAGCTCGTCGAGCCGGGGTCGTGGAAAGCGTCGATGCCACCCGCATCGTGGTGCGGGCCGATTCAAAGGATGGCAAGAAGGGGAAAGATTCCGGATTGGATGTCTACGACCTCATCAAATTCCAGCGGTCGAATCAAAATACCTGCATTACACAGACTCCGGTGGTGCGAATCGGTCAGCCGGTCAAGAAGGGACAGGTGCTCGGCGACGGCCCGGCGATCGATCACGGTGAGCTCGCGCTGGGCAAGAACGTTCTCGTGGCGTTTATGCCGTGGGGTGGATACAACTTTGAAGACGCCATCTTGCTCAGCGAAAAACTGGTCCGCGAAGACGCTTTCACCTCGATTCACATTGAAGAGTTTGAGGTGGAAGCCCGGGATACCAAGCTGGGGAAGGAAGACGTCACGCGTGATATTCCCAATGTCGGAGAAGAAGCGCTGAGAAATTTGGACGAGAGCGGAATCATTCGTATCGGAGCCGAGGTGAAGCCGGGAGACATTTTGGTAGGGAAGGTGACGCCGAAAGGTGAGACCCAACTGACTCCCGAAGAGAAGTTGCTCCGGGCGATCTTCGGTGAAAAGGCCGGGGATGTGAAAGATACATCGTTGACCGTGCCTCCAGGAGTGGAGGGCATCGTGGTCGACGTCAAGATCTTCTCGCGCAAGGGACTGGACAAGGACGAACGCTCGAAGAGCATCGAGACCGATGATCAAATGAAGTTGCAACGCGATCACCATGAAGAGTTGCGGATCATCGATGAGGAAAAGACGAAGAAGATCAGAAAGCTGTTGCTCGGCAAGGTGGTTGGTCGCGATCTGATGGACCCTGAGAGCGGCGACGTCATCTTGAAGAAGAAGGGTAAACTGACGGCGGAGATTCTCAGGCGATTGCCGGACGACACGGTGCGGCACATCATCTTGAGTGACCCCGATGAGCAAAAAGAACTGGAAGATGTCGAACGACGGGCGAAGGAGCAGATCGAAATCCTGCAGACGCTGTACGACGAAAAAGTCGGACGCTTAAAGCGAGGGGATGAACTGCCTCCGGGTGTCATCAAGCTCGTCAAGGTCTACATCGCGATGAAACGCAAGATTCAAGTCGGAGACAAAATGGCCGGACGACATGGCAACAAAGGTGTCGTGTCGCGGGTTCTGCCAGAAGAAGATATGCCTTATCTGCCGGATGGGACCCCGGTTGAAATCGTGCTGAACCCTCTCGGTGTGCCGTCGCGTATGAACGTCGGGCAAATTCTGGAAACCCACCTCGGATGGGCGGCGAAGGCTTTAGGGATCAAGGTCGCCAGCCCGGTGTTCGATGGTGCCGCGGAGAAGGAAATTAAGGATCTGTTGAAAAAGGCCAAATTGCCGGTGAGCGGTCAGTCGCAACTCATCGACGGAAAGACCGGCGAGCCGTTCGGCAGTCCGGTCACTGTCGGGTATATGTATGTGCTGAAGCTCCACCATTTGGTAGACGACAAGATCCACGCACGGTCTATCGGCCCTTATTCCCTGGTGACCCAGCAGCCTCTGGGCGGCAAGGCTCAGTTCGGAGGCCAACGGTTGGGAGAAATGGAAGTCTGGGCGTTACAGGCCTATGGAGCGGCATCGACGCTACAAGAATTCCTGACCGTCAAATCAGACGATGTGCCGGGTCGATCGCGCATGTATGAAGCGATTGTTAAAGGTGAGCCGTTCCTCGAACCCGGGTTACCTGAGTCGTTCAATGTGTTGGTCAAGGAATTACAGAGCTTGGGACTCGATGTAGAGTTGGTCAAGACACAGGACTAACCGCTTGTGTGCCGGCTGAAGACCGGCATCAGAGGAGGTCACTACCTTGGAAGGCGTATACACACTGTTTGAAAAACAACGAGATTCGGTGTCGTTCGATTCGATGCGAATTCGCATTGCATCGCCCGAGAAAATCCGATCGTGGTCATATGGTGAAGTCAAGAAACCGGAAACGATCAACTATCGGTCGTTCAAGCCGGAAAAAGACGGGCTGTTTTGTGCCAAGATCTTCGGTCCTACCAAGGATTGGGAGTGCAATTGCGGAAAATACAAGCGCATGAAGCACCGTGGGATCGTGTGCGACAAATGCGGCGTCGAAGTGATTCAATCGAAGGTTCGTCGTGAACGGATGGGGCATATCGAGCTGGCGGCGCCCGTCGCCCATATTTGGTTTCTGAAGGGTGTCCCGAGCCGGATTGGAACCTTGCTCGATATGAGCCTGAAGCAACTGGAGAAGATTCTCTATTTTGAAAGCTATGTGTGTGTGGATCCTGGCTCAACCGATCTGGCGGAAAAAGAGCTGGTGCCAGAGGATAAGCTGCGTACGCTTGTTTCTGAGTTCGGTTCGAGCGGGTTTAAGGTCGGAATCGGTGCGGAGGCCATCCGCGACTTGTTGAGGAAGATCGACATCAATGCGTTGTGGGACGACCTACAAGTAAAGGCAAAGGCGTCGACGTCGGCAGCCATGAAGAAGAAGTACGCCAAACGCCTAAAAGTGCTGGAGGCGTTCCGCAAGTCCGGGAATAAACCGGAGTGGATGATCATGGATGTCATTCCGGTGCTCCCGCCGGAGTTGCGTCCCCTGGTTCCACTCGACGGAGGACGGTTTGCCACGTCTGACCTCAACGATCTCTATCGTCGCGTGATCAATCGAAACAATCGGTTGAAACGATTGATGGAGCTCAAGGCACCGGGCGTCATCATCAGGAACGAGATGCGGATGTTGCAGGAGGCCGTCGATGCCCTCTTCGACAACGGGCGCCGTGGGCGCGCGATTCGTGGCCCAAACAAACGTCCGCTGAAATCTCTGAGCGACATGTTGAAGGGAAAACAGGGGCGGTTCCGGCAGAACCTCCTCGGGAAGCGCGTGGATTATTCGGGCCGTACCGTGATCGTCGTCGGTCCGGAGCTGCGCCTCCATCAGTGCGGGTTACCCAAGAAAATGGCGCTGGAATTGTTCAAGCCGTTCATCTTCCACAAGCTTGAAGCAAGGGGAGCGGCAACCACCATTAAAAGCGCCAAACGGCTGGTCGAAAAAGAGCGGCCTGAGGTGTGGGATGTCCTCGACGAAGTAATTCGAGAGCATCCGGTGTTGTTGAACCGGGCGCCGACGCTGCACCGCCTGGGCATTCAAGCGTTTGACCCTGTGTTGGTGGAAGGGAAGGCAATCCGATTGCATCCGCTCGTCTGCGCCGCGTTCAACGCAGACTTCGACGGCGATCAGATGGCAGTGCACGTCCCGTTGTCCGTCGAAGCGCAGGTGGAAGCCCGGGTTCTCATGATGTCCATCAACAATATTCTCTCTCCGGCCAACGGTAAGCCGATCGCCGTACCGTCGCAGGACATGGTACTAGGATGTTATTGGCTCACGAAAGAACGGATTGGCGCCAAGGGAGAGGGGAAGGTGTTTGGGTCTCCCGAAGAAGTCAGGATTGCTTTTGACGCACGAGAGATTGAGGAGCATGCGCGGATCAAGGTGCGCATCGGAGGTACGTTGGTGCAAACGACCGTCGGTCGTGTGTTGCTATCCGAGATTCTTCCTCCAGGGCTGCCCTTCGCCAATGCGAACAAGCTCATGACGAAGAAGGAAATGACCAAGCTGATCGATGCTGTGTATCGACAGACTGGCCATCGCGATACCGTCGAGTTTCTCGATAAGATCAAGGACATCGGTTTTACCTATGCCACAAGGGCCGGTTTGTCGATCTGCATCGACAACATGCACATCCCGAGCAAGAAGGAAGACTTTATCGGGAAGGCACAGCGCGAAGTGAACGAGATCGAGAAGCAGTATTCAGAGGGCTTGATCACGAACGGAGAGCGGTACAACAAGGTGATCGACATCTGGGCGCATGTCACCGAACAGGTGGCCAACGAGATGATGAAGGAGCTGGGAGCTGGAGGCGATCCGAGCAAGGCGGAATCGTTCAACCCGATCTTCATGATGGCTGATTCCGGTGCTCGAGGGAGCTCGCAACAGATCAGGCAGTTGGGCGGTATGCGCGGTCTGATGGCCAAGCCGTCCGGTGAAATCATCGAGACACCCATCACCGCGAACTTTCGTGAAGGGTTGACGGTGTTGCAGTACTTCATCTCGACGCACGGTGCCCGTAAGGGTCTCGCGGACACGGCGTTGAAAACAGCCAATTCAGGTTATCTGACCCGGCGATTGGTCGATATTGCTCAGGACGTCATCATCAATGAGATCGATTGCGGCACGCGCGACGGTATTATCGTCAGTGCCTTGGTCGAAGGCGGCGAAATCATCCAGCCTCTAGAGGAACGGGTTCTTGGTCGTTTGGCGGCAGAGGATATTCGCGATCCCGTGACGGGAGAAATCATCGTCTCTTGGAACGAAGAGATTAATGAAGATTTGACGAAGTCGATCGTTGAAGCCGGCGTCGACCGTGTCAAGATTCGATCCGTGTTGACTTGTCAATCGCCGCGCGGGGTGTGCCGAGCCTGTTATGGCCGTGATTTGGCACGAGGGCGCCTGGTGGAAAAAGGCGAACCCGTGGGTGTCATTGCGGCGCAGTCAATCGGCGAGCCTGGTACGCAGTTGACGATGCGAACCTTCCACATCGGCGGCACGGCCAGCAAGGTCGTCGAGCAGACAGTGCTCGAGGCGAAACATGCCGGGCGTATTAAGTTCATGAGTTTCGATGCGAAAAAGAACGCAGATGTTCACAATGCTGGTATTGCGGTGCGGAACAAAGAGGGTGAGTGGGTCGTCATGAATCGCAATACCAAGATCGCAATTGTCGACGACAGCGGGCGAGAGCGGGAGAAGTATCCCGTGGTGTATGGAGCCAAGATCAAGATCAAAGACGGCGATCCGGTGGTCGTTGGCCAGAAATTGGTCGAGTGGGATCCTTACTCTCTGACTATTTTGACGGAGGTCGGCGGAAAGGTGGCCTACGGCGATATCGTCGAAGGTGTGACGATGAAGGACGAGTTCGATGAAGTGACTGGCTTGTCGCGTAAGGTCATCATTGAGCATGCCGGTCAGACGCTCCGCCCTCGTGTCTCGATTAAAGATGAAAGCGGCAAAACGGCCAAGGTGCCCGGCGGATCCAATGCCGTGGCGAGATACTTGTTGCCGGTCGGAGCGCATATCTTCGTCGAGAAGGGCGCCACCGTGTATCCTGGGGATGTCTTGGCGAAGATTCCTCGTGAAACGACAAAGACCAAGGACATCACGGGAGGCCTTCCGCGCGTGGTGGAGCTCTTCGAGGCAAGGAAGCCAAAAGAGCAGGCGGTCATCACTGAGATCGACGGAGAAGTTTCCTATGGCGGTTTTGTGAAGGGCCAGCGCAAGGTTCTGGTCGACAATAAGATGGGCGATGTGAAGGAATACTTTATTCCGAAGGGCAAGCACGTCAACGTCCATGAAGGTGACTGGGTGCGGGCCGGAGAACCGTTGATGGATGGATCGGCGAATCCTCATGACATCCTCGATGTGCTCGGTCCTAATGAGTTGCAGAAGTACTTAGTGGACGAAGTGCAGGACGTGTATCGATTGCAAGGTGTGTCGATCAACGACAAACACATCGAGATCATCGTGCGGCAAATGTTGCGCAAGGTGCGAGTCGAAGATCCGGGAGACACTCAATTCTTGCCTGGCAGCCAAGTCAGCAAGAGCGTCTTCGAGAAAGAGAACGAACGTGTGCTCGCCAAAGACGGAAAGCCGGCCTTAGGCAAGCCTGTTCTGCTTGGGATCACGAAGGCAGCGCTCACGACGGATAGTTTTATTTCTGCGGCATCGTTCCAGGAAACCACTCGCGTTCTTACTGAAGCAGCGATCAATGGACGCGAGGATAATCTGTTGGGCTTGAAAGAAAACGTCATTGTAGGCCGATTGATTCCGGCAGGGTCAGGGTTTGAAGAATACCGAGACACGTTCGTTATCAGTGAAAAATCGGAGCCGGCACCCGTTGGTGTTGCGCCTACGACGCCTGCTGTGCCATCTGATGCGGCTGTCCCGGCGGTTTCAGGCGAAGCCGCTCGATCTTAAATCGACAGGAGCGTGCTGCCTACTTGACAGTCTGCAGTTACGTCACTATAATCCTGCGGCTTTGCACTTGACGGCTTGTGTGCTTGTTCCTTTTGAAAAGGTCTGAACTCGATGCCGACGATCAATCAGCTGGTTCGAAAGGGTAGGATTTTTGTCAAGTCAAAGACGAAGAGTCCTGCCCTTAAATCCTGTCCGCAGAAGAGGGGGGTTTGTCTTCGCGTCTACACGACGACACCGAAGAAGCCGAATTCGGCCTTGCGGAAAGTTGCACGTGTGCGTCTCACAAACGGTATGGAGGTGACAACGTATATACCCGGCGTGGGGCACAATCTTCAGGAGCATTCGATCGTGCTTGTGCGTGGGGGCCGCGTCAAGGATTTGCCCGGTGTTCGGTATCACTTAGTGCGCGGAGCTTTAGATGCGGTGGGTGTGGCTGACCGAAAGCAGAGTCGTTCGAAGTATGGAGCAAAGAGGCCTAAGTAGATTTCGTAGGTCTGGAGATCATCACGCTGATTGGAATTGGAATAGGTAGATATGCCACGCAGCAGGTTTTTAGGTCAACGAGAAGTGCTTCCCGATGTGCGGTATCGAGATAAGCTGGTCGGGAAGTTTATTAATACGTTGATGAGTAACGGGAAAAAAAGTACGACGGAACGGATATGCTACGGCGCATTTGATGTTATTCAGGAGAAGACCGGCGGCGATCCGCTGAAAGTGTTTAAGGCAGCTGTGGATAATGTGAAGCCGATTGTTGAAGTCAAGTCTCGTCGGGTGGGAGGTGCCTCCTATCAGGTTCCGGTCGAAATTAGGCCGGCACGCCGAGTGTCGTTGGCGCTTCGTTGGTTATCGCAGTTTGCCCGTACGCGCAGTGGAAAGAGTATGCGCGAAAAGCTCGCAGCCGAGCTGTTGGATGCGTCGAACAATACGGGAGCTGCGGTCAAGAAGCGGGAAGACGTACATCGGATGGCGGAGGCCAACAAAGCGTTCGCTCATTATCGCTGGTAACGTCGTTCTGTGCTGCAGTTGAGCCGTGCTGCGATCCGCAGATCCGAGTGCTCCTACGTCGCAGCAGTGTGATGCGGCTTAATCTGCAGCACAAGTGTTTTTAGAGGGGTTGAAGTGGCTCGTCAGACATCATTAGAGCGTACAAGAAATATCGGTATCATGGCTCACATTGATGCCGGCAAGACTACGACTACTGAGCGGATCCTCTACTATACGGGCATGACTCATAAAATGGGTGAAGTTCATGAGGGTGCGGCCACGATGGATTGGATGGAGCAGGAGCGGGAGCGAGGCATCACCATTACAGCCGCCGCGACGACCTGCTTCTGGCGGGACTATCGCATCAATATCATTGATACCCCGGGACACGTGGATTTTACGATCGAAGTAGAGCGTTCGCTGCGGGTGCTCGATGGCGCGGTGGCGGCATTCGATTCTGTGCAGGGAGTTGAGCCTCAATCCGAGACGGTTTGGCGTCAGGCGGACAAATATCATGTTCCTCGTATTGCCTTTATGAACAAGATGGACCGGATTGGAGCTGATTTTTATGGCAGCGTCCAATCCATTATTGATCGGCTCGGGGCGAAGCCGGTGCCTATCCAAATTCCCATCGGACGTGAAGCTGAATTTCGAGGATCCATCGATCTGGTCAGCATGAAAGGGTACTTTTACGACGATGAGACGCTGGGTGCGAAGTATAAGGTCGATGAGATTCCCGGTGATCTTCTTGCTCAGGCAAAAGAGTACCGCGAGAAGATGCTCGACGCAGTCGCAGAGTTCGATGACCAGGTGATGGAAAAGTATTTGAACGGCCATCCGTTGACGGAAGAGGAAGTGATGCGTGCCATCAGGGCCGGGACTATTTCGATGAAAATCACTCCCGTGCTCTGCGGATCAGCCTTTAAGAACAAAGGTGTGCAGCAGCTATTGGATGGCATCGTCGACTATTTGCCGTCACCGGTTGATATCCCGCCCGTCACGGGGGTGGACCCTCGCACTGGCAAGGAAGTGGAGCGGAAATCGGATGATAGCGAACCGTTTGCGGCGTTGGCCTTTAAAATCATGTCCGATCCGTTTGCCGGTCAGTTGACGTATTTTCGCGTCTATTCCGGAACGCTGAAGACCGGCACACCGGTCTTGAACGTGACGAAAGGGACAAAGGATCGGATCGGGCGTCTCTTGAAAATGCACGCTAATAAGAGAGAGGAAATCGACGAAGTGTATGCCGGGGATATCGTCGCAGCAGTGGGGCTGAAGGGAGCCACCACCGGAGATACCTTGGCAGATGAGAAGCAACCGGTGTTGCTTGAAATTATGAAGTTTCCTGAGCCGGTCATTGCGATGGCGATCGAGCCAAAGACCAAGCAGGACCAAGAGAAGATGGGCTTTGCGCTTCAGAAGCTGGCGCAGGAAGATCCTTCCTTTCGTGTGCGGACAGACGAAGAAACGGCGCAGACGATTATTGCCGGGATGGGCGAGCTCCATCTCGAAATTATCGTTGATCGAATGTTGCGCGAATTCAAGGTTGAAGCGAACGTCGGTAAGCCCGAAGTCGCATTCAGGGAAACGATTCGGCGAAAGGCGGAGGCTGAATCCAAGTATATCAAGCAGACCGGCGGTCGCGGGCAGTATGGCCATGTCGTCATGACGGTCGAGCCGTCTGAGCAAGGTAAAGGGTTGGAATTTGTCAATAAGATCGTGGGGGGCGCGATCCCGAAAGAATATATTCCTGCTATTGAAAAAGGTGTTCGGGAGCGGATGGAAACGGGAGTGGTTGCCGGCTATCCGCTGCGAGATGTCAAGGTGACCATCATTGACGGGTCATATCATGACGTCGATTCGAATGAAATGGCGTTTAAAATCGCGGCTTCGATGGGTTTTGCCGATGCCTGCAAAAAAGCCGATCCTGTCTTGCTCGAGCCGATTATGAAAGTCGAAGTCTTGGTTCCCCAGGAGTTTATGGGCGACGTCATCGGCAATTTAAACGGACGAAGAGGCAAGGTGCAGGGGATGAAGGTTCGGGCCGGTGCGCAAGCGATTGAAGCTGCCGTGCCGTTGATGGAGATGTTCGGCTATGCGACGGACCTTCGGTCTCGGACGCAAGGCCGAGCCACCTACAGCATGGAGTTCGACCGGTACGAGCAAGTGCCGAAGAATATTGCGGAAGCCATCATCAAGAAATAGCAGTTCTTGAATTAGGGGAGGGAGTGGGTTATGGCGAAGGCGAAGTATGAGCGGAAGAAGCCGCACGTGAACATCGGGACGATCGGGCACGTGGACCACGGGAAGACGACGTTGACGGCGGCGTTGACG
>Ga0073934_10007975_pt1 | contig 14386 bp, 9 predicted proteins | sample LarsenN4metaG_FD_76834 | JGI IMG/M metagenome (GOLD analysis project Ga0073934, IMG submission 76834) | Hot spring sediment bacterial and archeal communities from British Columbia, Canada, to study Microbial Dark Matter (Phase II) - Larsen... ...
GATTTTCTACGAAGTGTACGTCCGAGGATTTCAAGATAGCACCAACGACGGCAACGGCGACCTTGCCGGACTGGTGCAACGGCTCGACTATTTGAAGCAGTTAGGCGTGGATTGTCTCTGGCTCATGCCGATCTATCCGTCTCCGCTCAAGGACGACGGCTACGACATAGCCGACTATTGCAGCATCGACCCCGCGATCGGAACAGTCGCCGAGTTCGAGGAGCTAACTCATCAGGCCCACGCTCGAGGAATCCGGATCATCGCTGACCTGGTGATCAATCACACCTCGGACCAGCATCCCTGGTTCCAGGAAGCGCGGAGAGACCCTCGTTCTCCGAAACGAGACTACTACGTTTGGAGCGATACAGACCAGCGCTACCAGAACGTCCGCATCATTTTCAAGGACACTGAGAATTCCAACTGGACCTGGGACCCCGTTGCACGGCAGTACTTCTGGCACCGGTTCTTCAGCCATCAGCCCGACCTTAACTACGACAACCCCGCGGTTCGCAAGGAGATGCTCAACATCATGGCGTTCTGGCTCGACCGCGGCATCGACGGGTTCCGCGTAGACGCAGTGCCTTATCTGATCGAGCGGGAGGGCACCAGTTGTGAGAACCTGCCGGAGACGCACGCGTTCCTCAAGGAGATGCGGGCTTTTGTCGACGCCCACTATCCGAACACGCTGCTTCTCGCCGAAGCCAACCAGTGGCCGAGTGATCTCCTGGCCTACTTTGGCAACGGCGATGAGTTCCACATGGCGTTCAACTTCCCCCTCATGCCGCGGATGTTCATGGCGATTCGCCGTGAGGATTCACGCCCCATCATCGACATCCTCAGCAACATGCCCAAAATACCCGAAACCTGTCAGTGGGCCCTGTTCCTGCGTAACCATGACGAACTCACATTGGAAATGGTGACCGACGAGGAGCGGGACTACATGTATGCCGAGTACGCCAGGGAGCCTCGGATGCGGCTTAACCTCGGCATACGCAGACGCCTGGCCCCGCTGATGCAAAACGGCCGGCGACAAATCGAACTTCTCTACAGTCTGCTTCTCACCTTGCCGGGCAGCCCAGTGCTCTACTATGGCGATGAAATCGGGATGGGGGACAACGTCTACCTTGGGGACCGCAATGGCGTACGCACCCCCATGCAATGGACCGGTGACCGTAATGCAGGCTTCTCGCAGGCCGATCCTTCGCGCCTCTATCAGCCGGTCATCATGGACCCCATGTACAACTACCAGGCGATCAACGTCGAGGCACAGCTCCGCGCCCCAACCTCTCTGCTAAACTGGCTCAAGCGCCTGATCCGAGTCCGTCAATCGACGCGCGTTTTTGGCCGGGGAACGATGACTTTCGTGCCCTGCTCAAACAATAGAGTCGTCGCCTACGTGCGAAGCCATGCGGGAGAGCATGTCCTCGTGGTCAACAACTTGTCGCGGTTTGCCCAGCCCGTGGAACTCAACCTGCAAGAGTACGCCGGCCATGTGCCCGTGGAAATGATCGGCAAGCAAGCCTTTCCAGCCATCACAAGCAAGCCCTACTTTGTGACGATGGCCCCGCATGGCTTCTTCTGGTTCCAACTCCGCGCCCCGCAAACGGCTGATCAGGTACACCCTTGAGGACCAGGGGCGGGGTACATCAGGCGAGGATGTCGCGGATCACTTTGCCATGCACATCGGTGAGCCGGAAGTCGCGGCCGGCGTGGCGGAAAGTGAGCCTTTCGTGGTCAAGGCCGAGTTGGTGCAAGATTGTGGCCTGGAGATCATGTACGTGGACTGGCTTCTCGACTACGTGGAAGCCGAGTTCGTCGGTAGCGCCGTAGGTCATTCCTCGCTTGATGCCTCCTCCCGCAAGCCACATGGTGAAGGCCTGTGGGTGATGGTCGCGGCCCAGGCTGCGGCCCAGGGCCGGATTGGATTCGACCATGGGCGTCCTGCCAAACTCGCCTCCCCAGATCACGAGAGTGTCATCGAGCAGACCGCGTTGCTTCAGATCCATGACCAGGGCCGCCGCCGCTCTGTCCGTCTTGCCACAGTTGTCGCGGAGATTGCCGGCGACGTCGGAATGGGCGTCCCACCCTTCGTGATAGATGTTGATGAAGCGTACGCCCCGCTCTACCATCCGCCGAGCGAGCAGGCAAGCACGGGCGAAGGAAGGCTTGGCTGGGTCAGCGCCATACAGATCGAGAGTGGCCTGGGTTTCCTGGCTGAGATTCAGCAGTTGCGGAGCCGAGGTCTGCAGTCGAAACGCCATCTCGTAAGACTCGATGCGTGTGGCGATCTCAGGATCACCGATGTCGGCAAGACGTCGGCGATTGAGCGTGCCTACTAGATCGAGTGTGTCGCGCTGCAAGCGAGCGTCAATTCCAGGAGGGCTGCTCACGTTGAGGATGGGATCGCCCTGGTTGCGAAACCGCACGCCGGTGTACGTCGTTGGCAAGAATCCGCTGGACCAGTTCGCCGCGCCTCCGCTGATGCCGCTGCCCGTTGACATCACGATAAACGCCGGCAGATCGGTCGTTTCTGCACCAAGCCCGTAAATCACCCAGGATCCCAGGCTTGGCCTCCCAGGTTGGGGAAATCCCGTGTTCAGGAAGATCTGGGCTGGGGCGTGATTGAACTGGTCGGTGTGCATCGACTTGATTATGCAGATGTCGTCCGCAACACGAGCCAGGTTGGGAAGCATTTCCGATAGCTCAGCTCCGCTGTCGCCGTGCCGACCAAACTTGAAGCGCGGCCCCAGCACTGCGGCATCCGGCCGGATGAAGGCGTAACGTTGTCCGCGCACCACTTCGGGAGGGATCGGCTTGCCCTCGTATTCCGCGAGTTTCGGTTTGTAGTCGAAGAGGTCAAGCTGGCTTGGAGCGCCGGCCATGAACAGATGAATGACACGCTTCGCCCGCGGTGTGAAGTGCGGCGCCTTCACTCTCGGCGCATCCGCCATCGCGGACCCGGCCAGCAGGGATGCCAGGGCGATCTTCCCCACGCCGACTCCGCAGTCTTGGAGAAAGTGCCGCCGCGTCAGTCTGATTCTGGAATCAAGCTCTGTCTTCATCCTTGGTAAACCCACCTAGACAAGGCCATTTGATACTGACGATTCACCGCACTCGGCCACGAAGGCAGTGCTCTGCGCACCCAGGAGTTCCGCAATTTCCGCCATACTTGGCCGACGAGCGGGATCAAGGCTGAGTGATCGGCACAGGATGTGGTCGAAAGGCGCCGGCACCTGGCTGGCGAACTGACCGGCATCAAGACTGGTGATCCGACGAAGTACAGTGAGGACGTTATCGCCACAGACAGCTCGCTTGCCGGTGAGCATCTCGTAGAGCACCAGGCCGAATGAGAAGACGTCGCTCTCCGACGTAAGTGGCTGCCCTTGGGCTTGCTCAGGCGCCATGTAGCTCGGCGTGCCGGAGATGCCGGAACTTTCTCCCTCTGCCCACTCCGCTGTTTCCTCTGGACGTGCGAGACGAGGATCCCGGCGGGCCAGCCCGAAATCCATGATCTTCACTCGGAGCGTTTCCGGAGTCCAGCGGCCGCTGTCGGTGGTCCAATCCAGAACCTGCCCGTTCATTCCAGGTTCCTCCACCGTCGTCGAACCCAGCAAGATGTTGGCAGGCTTGAGATCGCCATGGATGACGCCGTGCGCGTGGGCGTTAGCCATGCCGAGAGCGATCTGTCTGCCTACCTCCGCGGCCAGCTCCAGGGGCAGCTTTCCGCGTTCCAGGTGCTTGCTGAGTGGTCTGCCAGGAACGTATTCCATGGCAATGAGTGAGACGCCCTCGCTTCCATCGACGGCGAAGACGGTGCAGATATTCGGGTGATTGAGGGCAGCCGCGGCGCGGGCCTCAGCCAGTGCTGCATCAGGTCTATTCCCAGCCTGAGGCCGAAGGACCTTGATTGCTACCGTGCGCTGTAGGACAGTATCCACAGCGCGAAACACCGACGCGTATGAGCCGGTGCCTATAAGCTCCTCGATGCGGTACTGCGATAGCATGCTTCCTGGGCCAAGTGTGCGAGTCGGGTCGAGAACGTCGTCGGAACTGGACCAGTTCTCCGGGCACAGCCCGCCGCTTTGCAGCCCGGCCAGCACCCTGAGCACCTCGTCGACACGTCGGCCAACACTTAGATTGTGAACCACCTGATACTGGAGCACGCCATTCGGATCGATGATGAACAATCCGCGCATGGCAATCCTTTGCCAGGGAACCAGCACGTTATAAGCCTCGCAAACCTTGCCTTCGACATCCGAGGCGAGCGGAAAATTCAAGCCTCCCAGACCGCCCTGGGACCTGGGAGAGTTCATCCATCGCAGATGCGAAGCAACGTCATCCGTGCTAATTCCGAGCACCTCGCAGCCCTGGCGCTGAAAGTCAGCGATACGCTGGCTGACGGCAGTGAGCTCTGTGGGGCAGACCAGTGAGAAGTCGCGCGGATAGAAGATTAGCGTGAGCCAGCGGCCCCGATAATCCCCAAGAGAGACCTCTGTCTTTGCACTCTCCCCAAGGGGCGTGCAAGGCAGCTTGAAATCCGGCGCCAGGCTCCCGACGGTTGCGATGTTGTTGCTCATGAACTCCAGCCTGGTTTGCAGAAGTCGAGGCGTCTCTTCCAAGCAGTGACAGTAAGGTCAGACTACACAGCAAACCCCATCCTCGCCAGTGCAGCCCGCACCGCGGGTCTTGCCAGAAGCTGGCGGAACATCTGGACCGGTTGACGTTCAGCGCGAGACCGAGGGGTTACAAAGTCGAACTGCTCTCCTTGCAATGGCAGAAAAGCAAGCCCTGCCGCCTGCGCAACCGTTGCAATGCATACTCCCCAATCAGCTCGGCCTTGTGCAATGGCCGCGGCAACTGCATTGTGAGACCGCGCCTCGACAGCGTAACCGCTGGGCCGCACTGCACCGAGCAACTGGTCGATCAATAGTCGCGTGCCGCTGCCCCGATTACGATTGACCATCACGCAATCCGGATCAGCGAGGGCATTGGCGAGAGCGGCTTCTACCTGCAAACCTTCAAATCGTCGATCGCCTGGGCGATAAGCGATCCCCTGCATTCGCCCGTAGCCTGGGATGAGTTCAAGGTCCGTGCCAAGAAATGGCGTGTTGTACTTGCCGGTGCTTGGATCGACGAGATGAATCCCTGCGATGTCGCATTCGCCTCGTCGCGCGGCCGAGAGTCCACCTTGACTACCCACCGCAAGCACTTTGCTCCGAATTCCTTCTTGCTGGAGCTGCCCCACCAGCCAGTCCAGGCCCGTGCAATGGCTGCCGATAATCACCAGGTCCACGGGTTGCACGCCGAGACCGAGCGGCTGGACTTCAACAAGCTCACCCTCTTCCAGGTATTCCCTGTGTTTGGGAATCGTGATGAAGCCGTCGGCTCTGCTGAACGCCGTGACTGAGCCTGAGCCTTTGCCCATGGGATAGGCGGCAAATTCTGATGGCTCCTGGCGATTAACGGGTTGAACGTCCACTTGAGTGGGGGATTGCACCAGACCGACAAGCAAGTACTCGGTCCGCCCTGGTTCGGAGTTGATGCGAAATGGGAGCCGCGCTTTCACACGGGGCGTATGCACTTCGCTTCGCCCTGCCAGCTTGCGGAGGATTGGCGCGACAAACTCGTGAAAGGTGAAGATTGCCGAGGTAGGGAACCCTGGCAGTACGATAACTGGCTTGCGGCCCACCGCCGCCAGGCACAACGGCTTTCCAGGCTTGAGGGCGACCCCATGTACGATGATGCCAGGCTGTCCCAGGTCTGCCACCACTCGATAGGAGACGTCCCCAGCTCCTTTCGAAGTTCCACCGGACAACAAAACGACATCGCACTCCAGGGCGCGGAGAAGCAGCTCGCGCAACTGGCTGGCATTGTCGGGAGCGATGCCGAACGTAACCGGCTCCCCCCCCTGCTCAGCCACCGCATGGGCCAGAATGGTTGCGTTGCTGTCGTAGATCATTCCGGGCTTGATTGGTGAGCCCGGAGCAATCAGCTCATCTCCCGTGGACAGAATGGCCACCCTGGGCCGGCGGACTACGCTGACCTCAGCCAGCCCCAGCGCTGCCAGCACGCCGGTCTCACGCGAGGTCAGACATTCACCGCGGCGCAGTACAATCTCGCCCTTCCCTATGTCCGTGCCGGCGAAAGTTACGTTCACCCCGGGAGCAACGGGTCGCCGAATCCACACATCGCCGCCGCGCGTGTCGGTGTGCTCGACCATGACCACAGCATCCGCCCCTCGCGGGATGACTCCGCCAGTAGCGATTGCAGTGGCGGTCCCAGCGGCGACAGTTTCGTGGGGAAGCACCCCCGTCGCTAGGGTTTCCTTGTTCAGTCGAAGGCAAATCGCATGGTCTTCGGTCGCACCGAAAGTGTCCGCGGCGCGGACGGCGTAGCCATCGACATTGGCTCGGTCAAAGCCTGGAACGTCAATCGGCGCTGACACATCCTGGGCAAGAGTCCGATGCAGGGCCGCCATCAACGGAACCCGTTCGGCTTCCAGGACGGACGGCTGAATCACGCTTAGGTAGCGATCTTCGGCCTCATCGCGGTCGATGACATTGAGAAACTGTTCCTGGGATGCTGCCATGGACTCGGCCAATCACGAATCGTAAAGATACACCTCAACTGCCGTTCCTTCGGGATATCCTTCGCTCTCTGCCGGCACGATAAGGAAGGCGTCCGCTCGGGTCGTTGAACTCAGGATGGAGGCCCCGCTTGTAGCCAAGGGGACCACGCCTTCTGCTGTCACTTGCACGCGCACGTAATCGACTCTCCCCACGGCCGAAGCTACCTTGGCGGCCAGTCGAGCATTCAAGCGGCGATACGGCCAATCGGTAGAGCGCCCCCCGAGCGCGCGGATGGCAGGCCCCGCGAAGAAATCGTAAGCTGCCAGGCACGAGACGGGATTGCCCGGCAACAGGAAGACCGGCCTTCCACCAAGAAACCCAATGCCTGTCGGCGAGGCTGGCCGCAAGGCCACGCCATGGATGGCCAGTTCGCCCAGCTCAGCAAGAACGCCAGGCGCGTGGTCCTCCGGCCCCACCGACGAGCCGCCCGAGATCAGAATTACCTCGGCCTGACTTTCCCTCAGCGACTGAGCAATCAGGTGGCGGTCATCGGACAGAATGGGGTGAAGCTGCGGCACTCCGCCGTCGCGTTTCACTAGTGCCTCTAGCATGACAGAATTGCTATCAACAATCCTGTATCCGCAAGGAGCAGATCCAACAGGCAATAGTTCGTTACCCGTCACAAACAGGTCCGTCCTGGGTTGCCGAATCACTGGCACGCGTGCCTGGCCGATCGCCGCCAGAACGCCGACGTCCTGTGGCCTGAGCACACGCCCCCTCTGAAGGACCTTCTGCCCCAACTTGATATCTTCGCCGCGGCGTCCCACATGCCGCCATGGCGCAATGGGCTCGAAGACCTCCAGCATCTCTTCCCGTTCGCGTGAAAGCTCGGCGGGGACGACGGCATCCGCCCCGTCCGGCAGCGGAGCGCCGGTCATGATGCGCACCGCCTCGCCTGCCTTCAGCACCTCCAAGAAGGCCTGTCCAGGACGAGCTTCGCCGACGACTCGCAACTCCACCGGAGAATATGCGGAGGCGCCAAAGGTGTCTTCGCCTCGCACAGCGTGGCCGTCCATCGCGGCGCGATCAAAGCCAGGAACGTCCACCCCAGCCACGAGGTCCCGGCCCAGCACCCTGCCCCCCGCTTCGTGTAGCCCCACCTCTTCCACGGGCAACGCGCAAAGGCGCTGATTCAGCAGGCGAAGCACCTCCGCGACCTCGACTCGATCGCGGAAACCACGCATGCGGACGTCGTGCGGCCTAGGTGATGAAGAGATTGATGCAGCCACGATGTCAATGATATCAGTTCGCTGATGAACCTAGACGCTGCAAGGCTGAATATGCATCGGACGCGAGAGGGTGATCGTAGGCGGCCACATTCTGATAGCACTTGGAGGCCTTGGCGCGGTCACCCAGCGCTTCGTAGCACTGGCCCATCTTGAAGATCGTGTCCACACCCGCCTTGGGATGCTTCCGGTACTCCGTGTAGCACTGCAAGGCCTGATCTGGCCGACCCAGGGTATTCAGGTAAAGATCGCCCAGCAGTCGGCAAGCGATGTACCAGTGGTCTTCCTCGTCAGCGTTCGTGAACCCCGACGGCTTGGCGGCAGAGTGAGCCTCTTGTAGCAGCGCAGCCCCTTCACTCGGCTCCCCTCGACGAAGCCGAGCTCGAGCCGCCAAAGTCAATGCCATAATGCTTTCGGGCATCGCAGCCCGAGCCAGCTCCGCAAGATGCAAAGCCCAATCAACCTGCTCCGGTCCGCCTTGCTTCAGGTCTAATAGCGACTTCGCCTTCTTCAGACAGTAGCCAACGTCGAACAGCTGCTTGACCTCCTCCAGGTGGTCGCGAATTTGCTCGGGAGTCACCGAGTAGTAATAGCGGTCCTTCCGTTCCAGGAGAGTACGGTTCTTGCCATCGTACATCAAGGCCCGCTCGTTCCAGAGCAGGGCGGAGAGGGCATCTCCCCGCTGTTCGTGAAGTTCGGCCAACTGTCGAAGCGTGTCAACGCCGCTGTCTTTGCACTCGGAATAGAGGGTCAGGTTTTCAATCGCCTCGGCGACGTCGCCTGTTGCCATGGCGTGTTCGCCAAGCCGCTTCAACGTCGAGAAGTACTCGCGGCGATCCGACTCCGAAAGGTTCTGTACGCCGACCTCGCGGACCAACTGCTTGACCTGACGATGATTCGTGCGGACGCCTTCGAGGTCACCGGCACGCTCACACGCAGCTGCGATCTGGGAGTACAGTGCCGGGGCACGCGCGGACATGCCCCGAGCAGCCAGGCGAAGATACTCCGCGCCGCGCCTCCAACGAGCGGGATCGTTCAACAAGGACGTCCCCAACTGGAGACAAAGCTCGTGATCAAAAGTCCCCTCAGGCACACTTCCGAGCTTATCCAGTTGGTGCTGATAGTCCGCTTCGGAAAGCCCTTCGTAAAGGACTTGCTTTAGTTACAGGGCAGCCGCATCAGATGGATTCTCCCGAAGGTAACGCTCAACGACCGCCATCGCGTCCAGCCGGCGGCCCTCGTTTTCCAGCAGGGGTTTGCCTACCCGTTTGCGGATCTCCGAATGCTGCATCAGGGCCAACTGCCAGCACGGCACGAGGACCGCCTGGCGGTAGGGATCGCCAGGCTCCCACTTCGCATCATCCAGGACGGAGCGCAACTGCTCGGCGGCGGCATCAAAGTCACGACCGTGCGTGAGCGCCACCGCTCGCCAGTATTGAACCGCCGCTTGCATCCCTGGCCGCTGGCTGACGACCAAGTCGAGCAACTTGGTTGCCTCGTTCAGCATTTCGGGACTCGGACGCGGTTGCACCAAGAGTTCCTTCGCTCGGTCGAGACACAGGTCCAGGTCCACTAGCGCCATCGTCGCGGTGTCGTGGATGACCTGGCTGAAATCCATGTCGAGATGCACTCGCCAGCGGCCCTCGCGTGCCCAGTGATTCTTCGGATCGAGTTCCAGCGCGCGGCGATAGGCGAGCAAGGCATCGCGGTGTTGGCGCAGGTTGTTGTAGCTCAAGCCGCGCAGCGTGTGCTTGAGCACCTGGAGCGAACGCATGACCCGGTAGGTGTAGAGCACATAGATGGCGATGGGCGCCAGAATGGCTACCAACGCCGCGGTGGGTGGAACGAGAAAAGCCAGCGCGAGGGCAAGCGCCACGCACATGCAGCCGATCTCGACTTCCGTCTCCTCGGCCTGGCCTGCCAGTGTCAACAGGTACATGACAGGTATGCCCAGCAGCAAGCTGAGAGCAAGGAACTGCTCCCGCTCGGGCCCCAGCAGATCAGGATGCATGCGGAGAAAGTAGAAGATTCCGGTAGCTGCTGCTGCGGCGAGCAGAAGAATCGTTCCGCCACGCAGCCAGCGGTTTGGCAGGAACTGGAATACCGCGAAGAGCAACCCAAGGACCGTGCCGCCAGCCACTGCCGCGGGCACGTGCCACCAGGTCCATCCCGCCGCCACAACAAGCGTTATCGCCCCTCCCAGCAGGCCTGCGAGCACCCCTGCATGCACCAGTCCAGGATTCTCGAGTAGCAGAAACAGACCGAAAGGCAGTAATCGGCCACGGATCCGATGACCCTGACGGATCATGTCCGCGGCTGCCCAGCCCAGGAATGCGAGCAGGCCGAACAAGAGGAAGCCGAAGTACACTACAAACTGCCACCACTGGGGGGTCTGCGGAGCCAGCACCGTTTCCAGCGACAGCAGCGCGACGAGGCCAAGACCGATACCCTTGGCAATCGCTTCCAGCGTTTGATTGAGTTTCATCGTTGTGCCGTGGCGTCTGCCGAGGAATCCGTGGATTCTGTGGGGCTACTTGGCGGAGCCCAGATGCGGATATTTCTCCAGGAATCGCTCATAGGCGGCGCGGTCTACTTGCCTGTCCTTCCCCGTGGCGAACTCGTTGAAATGGTAGTTCAACGGGCTGCCCTTGGCTTCTGCCTTGGTGATCCAGCCATCGCCGTCCCGATCCAGGTCAGCAAATCGGCGTCCGGATCGCAGGAAAGAAAAGGGTTCGTCCAGCCCCTTGTGGACCAGGAGGCGGTGCGAGTTGTCGAAAATCGCTGCCAGTACATGGGTCTTGTTGTCCGTGTCCTTCACTGAGAGTTCCCAACGGCCTGGCCCAACCTGCCGGTAAGTACCGAATGCCACGCGGGGCGTCTTGCCTTCAATAGCGACGTCCAGTTCCAGAACCGCCTGCCCGTTTGGAAAGCAGTGCAGGGCCATGTGGTGGGCTTCGTTCTGCCATTCGCCAATGACCATGGCGTCGTTGATGACCAGGCGGGAGGTCTGCGCCTCGGCCATTCCGGATGACACGTTGAGCAAGATAGCAGCTGTCAGAACCAATGGTGACGCAAACCGCATGACGCAAGTCCCTCGAGTTGGGCCTCGGCACTGGGCATGGGCCTGTATGCAGTTTACCCGTTCCGCAGACCACGCACAATTGCCTGGCCCCGCTGTCTGGCCTGAGCTGTGCAGGTCTGCCTGTTGGACAAAGTTCGCGGCCGCCCCGAATTTGGCATATTTCTCGTCTCTATCGTTTGGCGCGAACCCTATTTGTGAACTAGATTTCTTGCAGGAACATATATGCCGTCGCAATGAAGGAGGTGCGCGGTGTCGCCGTTGACTTATGCGCGGGAGGTACATCACGTGGACCCCAAAGTCGAAGAAGCCCCAGCCAACGGTCGTACAGCGGTTGGAGGGAACGCCTCGCTCTCCCGCCGCGACGCGCTGCCTGCTCTGAAGCACAGCTTCGGCGGCTACTACTTCCCGACCGAGGTACGTATGCTCGTCGTGGATGACGAAGCCACCATCTGCCACCTTGTTCAGGATGTTCTTGCCCGCCCTGGTTTCCAGATCGATACCGTCAGCGATCCCAAGAAGCTCGAAGAGGTCCTGCAACAGAAGCAGTACCACATTATTATCCAGGACTACGTGATTCCAGGAGTGGAGCCGGAGCAACTCTTCGACTGGCTCAAGCAGTACCAGCCGGAAGCGAGCGTGATCATCGTGACTGGGTATCCCTCGCTGGACAGCGTGGTTTCCTCGCTGCGTGCTCGCGCCTACGACTACCTAACCAAGCCCTTCGACCTGGCACAGCTGCGTGGCGTCGTCCAGCGGTGTCTTGAACATAAAGGGTTGCTGAGGCTTTCGGAGGAAGCTCTTCGCGAGACGCTCGGGGCGACCATTCGTGAGCGCCGGAAGTCCCTCGGATTGACCCTGGCTCAGATGGCAGAGCGGACGAATGTGTCCCTCGGTTACTTGTCGCAGATCGAACTGGGCAAGAATTCGGCCTCGATTGAGACCCTTTACCGCATCTGCCTTGGCTTGGGCATCCGCATGGCGGACCTCTTCCAGAGCATCAAATCTTGATCGCCGAAGGCAGAGCCTAAAAAGTGTCGGCCCCAGCTCCGGAACCAGCTCATGATGCTGGTGGCGGGCCTGGGGCCGTGTGCATTTAGCGACGGCAGACTACTTCTTGGCCGCCCCTTCCTTGCTGCTGAGGAGTCGGGCGAGTTGCGACTTCTTGCGGGAAGCGAGATTGGGATGAACGACGCGGCGCTGGCCCGCCTTGTCCAGTTTCTTGATGGCCAGCCGCGTTTCCTCCCTCAGTTCCTCAAGGCTCGCATTGGCCTTGGCAAGCGATTGGACCTTCTTGATCTGTTCCTTGACCTCCTTCAAGGCCGCCTTGTTGTGCCGTCGGCGCTTCTCACTCTGCCGCATCCGCTTGGCGGCACTTTTCGTATGGGGCATGGTTGCTCCTTGCCATGAAATCAAAGTCGTGAACCGACCGGAAGGGTTATCCTAGCCAGGCGAGTGCTGCTTTCAAGCCGGCTTGGATTTGCCGGTTGGCCCCCGTAGCTGCAGTGCTACTTGCTGGCATGCGACTCCCATTCGTCGAGCAGCTTGCCGATGTTTTGGTAGCCAAAGTCAAGATCTGCCAGCTCGGTCCCGATCTCTATCGCCGAGCGCCAGTCCTGCTCTGCAGCGGCGATCTGGGCCAACTGAAACATCAGGTCCTTGCGAACCTCTTCCTCGCCGCTGGGAAGTGACTGCAATGCCTCGCTGAAGTTCTTGCGAGCGAGCACCCAGTTCTTTCGCTGACGAAAACAGTGACCAAGAAACTGTAACGCTCTCACCTTGGTTCTGGGGTCCTTCCGAGCGGTTTGCAGTTCCTGGATCGCTTCATCGAGTTGGCCTGCTCGCAACAGTCGTATGCCCAACTCAAGGCGGTTACTCATCTCGGTGGGGAAGCGCTCGGCCTTCTTCCGGAAAGCTTCCAGTTCTCGGCTGTTAATCTCCTTCGAAAGCTTGTCGCGCATCAACTGAAGGTTGCGGTCCGCTGGATTACTGCCCAGTTGGGCCTCGGTGAGTCTAAGGTTCTGGCGGAGGGCCTCTATCTCAACGTCGGTGATCGCAAGTTGCAACTCGAAGTGCTGTCCGGTAGCGGCAAGGCCTTCGAGCAAACATTGCCGAGCGCCTTCGATGTCTCCAGCCTTGAGCAGCGCAGACTGCATCTGCAAATAAGCGATGGGGTTGCTTGGATCGGCTTCTACCTTTTTCTTTAGCGGCTCCAGTGTTCGGGCCAAAGGCGTGGCGCCAGAAGGGGACGCGGGGCCGATGTCCACTTCACGAGGCGTGGCCCGACTGCCCTGGGCGGCATCCACGTAGTTTCCCTTCGCGATGGTGTGCTGTGCGGCGACGTCTTTCGCTTTTCGCAAAGCCTCCATGTCCTGGGGATTTGCCTTGCTCACAAGTTCCCAGAGCAGCATCGCCTGGCTGAAGTTCCCAACACGCTCATAGAGCAAGGCAAGGGCTCGGTTGACTCGGGCGTCGCGTGGGTCCTTCTGCCTGGCCTGCTCGAGGATCCACACGGCAGTGTCGAGCAGTCCAAGTTGCTCTGCTGCCTGGGCCATGTCGAGTTGCGCGCCGGTCGCCCACGGGTTGGCCGACAATACCACTTCTCCAAGCTCCAGGACCTTGAGGTAGTTGCCCGAGCGCATGGCCTTCTGCATCCGCGCTTGCGGCCAAGTTGTGGTCAACCAGGCCAGCACGCTGCCACGAAGGTTGTTGCCGTACTTGGTCTTTTGCGTTCGTCGCAGGGCTTTGCGATAAATGAGGTTGCCTGGGTCGAGCTTGCAACACGTTCGCAGAAGCTCGATGCTGTAATCATGATTGCCTGAGGTCATCGCCTGCCGAGCGCGCTCGTATTGCTGGGCTGCGATGCGGCTTTGCTCGGTGCTCGGCGCCAGGTCGCGCAATGCTTGATCGGCCATGAGATATGCAGCTCGGGTTGCACCTGTGATCGGCCGAGACGCTTCCTCGCCCTCAGCCTATCTGCAAGATTAAGCCGCGAGGGGACGCTTTGCAAAGGAAAAGACAAGGCAACCGCCCTCGCTCCCATTTCCTTCGAACGACGCGCTGACCCGACCTTGATCGCGGCCCCAACGTGGAGAGCAGTCGCTGACTTTCCTCCCACCCCATTCTATCGTCAAATCCACTGCCCATTTGCCTCGGACGTCGCCTGACATTCAAGAGCCGCATTCCGAAGTTTCTCCCCAGGAGCCAGCCCAGGGTGATGGTCAACTGCAGGCCGCCCCTGGGCGCCCAGGGTCGTTCCGCCTGCGCGCTTGCCTTGTGGCAATCGGCCAGCCAGCCCATTACGATGGGGCGTGTCCCTTCCCTCTCAAAGTCCTGAACGAGGTCGTGCCCATGACCGGCGATCGGAACCTTCTCCTCGGCGTCCTAGCGTTGCAGATGGACTTCATTTCCCGCGATCAGCTCGTCGCGGCCATGAATGCGTGGATGCTGGC
>Ga0073934_10007978_pt1 | contig 14383 bp, 12 predicted proteins | sample LarsenN4metaG_FD_76834 | JGI IMG/M metagenome (GOLD analysis project Ga0073934, IMG submission 76834) | Hot spring sediment bacterial and archeal communities from British Columbia, Canada, to study Microbial Dark Matter (Phase II) - Larsen... ...
ATGGGCGCGGACGTCATCCTCTCGCCCTGCGCCTGGGCCGTGCCAGCCGATCACGACAACATCAAGGAGCCTTACGGCCAGCTCTGGCTGGACAATTATTGCCCGGTGGCGCGCGAGTTCGGGCTGTGGATTGCGGGCGTCAGCAATGTGGGGCCGATCACCGACGGCCCCTGGCGCGGCCGCAAATGCATCGGCAGCTCCTTGCTCATCGGGCCAGCCGGTGCAGTGGCGCTCAAAGGGCCTTATGGCGGGGACGCGGAGGCGGTGCTTCATGCCAGGGTGAGAATTGCCCGGCCTGGTTAAACTTGGCTGAGGAGATCGGTGTTCACTACGAAACGGCGCGGCTCAGGTGGAGTGACTTGGCGTGGCGGTACGCTTCGAGTTAAAGCAACGCATTGTTCCGGCCAGTTGATCCGCATCCTCCCTCGCGAGCGGACCATTTCCATGCTCTGGTTTTGGAGGCCATGCAGCATGGGGTGCCCGGCGGCATCGCGAGCTGGACGCCTGGCGCGGGGTAGATGCGCCCGATGTCGGGTAAGATGGCCGCCAAAAGCGGACGCGAAAAGGTGGACGGCGAAAAGAAACAGGCGCAGTTGGAAGTCCTGAAAGCCCAGAATGAGGTTGCTCTAATGGGTAAAATGGGTATTTTTCAACCATGATTGTAACCGCATCCGAGGTTGCCAACGACAGCAAGCGCATCATTGACCGCGTTTTAGAACGTGGCGAACCGGCGCTTGTGCAGCGGCATGGCCGCACGGTGGTTGAAATCCGGCGGCGGGCTGGGGTGAGCCGGGAGGAATTCTTGGAACGGTTGTCCGGCCTTGGCTTTTCAGACCGTGATTCGCAGGAATTAACCCAGGCGATGGCCGCCGCAGCGGAGGTTTTTGAAGATGCCGGTGGCGGTTGATACAAGCGTGCTGATCGCCGGGGAAAAAGCAGGCGATCTGGCTTCGTTGCTGGCCGCTCATCCCGGCCCCTACTATGTCCCAGCCCCGGCTGCCGCCGAGTTCCTGATCGGCATTCATCCGCCTGTCCGTGACGACCTGCGGGAGCGGGCGAGGCGTCTTTACGAAGGCCGAATCAAGGGGATGGTGGACAGCTTCGAGGAGCCGGACGCGGCGCAGTTGGCGGCCCTGAACACGGAGTTGCGACGCAAGGGGCAGAAGATGAAATTCTATGACGCGGCGATTGCCGCCACGGCTCTGGCGCGCGGGGACACGCTGCTTTGCGCGGATGCGGATTTCGACCGGCTGAAGGACCGGCTTGAAATCATTCAGCTTTCACCACAGCCGCCCGCCTGAGAGGCGATTTCGCGCGACGAAACTTCCCTGCGACAGCGCCACGATTTCCTCCTACGCCCCGGTGATCCCCGGTCTTGAAGCAGCTTGTAGTGGCCTTCAGCGCATCGTTCCGGACGAGCATGAAGCAGATGACTTCCGTTGCCGCGCCAGTGATGCTGCCTGCGCCCAGTGACCGATCGAAGTCTTCTGCTTTCGCCGTTTTTTCGGCCATTCCAACCGCGGTTTCCCAGTTGAAGGCAGTTTCCTCCCGTCCACTGGCAACAAAAAGGCCAGTCCCTGCGGACTGGCCTTCACAAAGCTTGTGGTGGCGGCTTACTTGAGCTTCAGCGCGATCTGTTTGTCCACCTCGGCGGCGAGGTCAATGTCCCGTCCGCCCGCGCTGGTGCGCACCTGCGTGGTCACGCGCGAGACCCCGCCTTCCTCGGCGTCCACGCGCACCCAGACGGTGCGGGTGTCCACCTTGGCCTCGACGACGTTGTTAATGCGGTCCTCGCGGACCAGCGTGCCGAGGTTGGCCAGCACCTCCTTCGCGGCGTCGAAGATCGGCAGGGCCGGGCGCTCATAGCGGCTGATGATCTTGTCCTTGATGAGTGGGACGCCCGCCTTGACGGTACCGCCGACGGTCTTGACGCAGCCGGTGGCCAGCAGGGAAAGCAGGGCGACGGACAGGAGAACCGAAAACTTCAATTTCATGCGGGTGAATGCAAACCAAAGCCCGCCCACCGTCAAGCTTTTAACCACCCCATGCAAACGCGTCCGGGGGGCCATAGGTGGCTTGAATCAAAGGCGAACCTAGTTTTGAGATTGCATGGTCGAATCTTGGTATCGGAGGCCCAAGTCCCCGGTTCAAAACCCGACTCTGAGCGCCATGACCATCACCCACAGGGAAACGGCAATCAAAACCCAGAGAATGATTCTAGCCGCATTGGCCTTCATTCGGTACGGTTGCTTCCGCACATTCACACCAAATTCAGGGGGGAGCCAGTCCATAAACTCATTCACAGCTTAGAGAGGCAGTTTTTGCCGTTGGTAGTGTTGGTTCCCGAGTAGCAGCTAGCGTCCTCCTTGCCAAACCGGCTTGCGCGCCCCGCTCCAGCCGCTACGGTGTCGGCCCGGCCCGCCCTCCGCCTGCCCGGCAATGAAGCCGCCGCCCGGGGCGCGCGTCGGTTGCACTGCTGACATGAAATTGACCGCCCAAGTCCTGCCCGCCATTGCTCTGGCCCTCGCGCTGGCCGCGCCCGCTGTCTTTGCCCAGAAGGGCGACAAGGCGGGCGAAGTGCAAAAGGTTCTGGTGCCGAAGCACCTCATCCCGCCCGCGCCGGTGCTCACGCCGGAGCAGGCATTGAAGTCCTTCAAGCTGCCGCCGGGCTTCCGCATCGAGGTGGTCGCCGCCGAGCCGCTGGTCGAGGATCCCATTGCGCTGGCGTTTGATTCCGACGGGCGCATCTGGGCCATCGAATACCGGGGCTACATGCCGAACGTGGATGGCACGGGCGAGCACGAGCCGCTGTGCAACGTCGTCGTGCTGGAAGACACCAACGGCGATGGGCGAGCCGACAAGCGCACGGTGTTCCTCGACAAGCTGGTCATGCCCCGCGCGATCCTGCTCGTGGGCGGCGGGGTCATTATTGCCGAGCCACCGCGCCTGTGGTTCTGCCGCGACACCGACGGCGACCTCAAGTGCGATGAGAAAACCGAGCTCGCGAAGGATTACGCCACGAGCGCGGACCCGAAGAACGGTTCCAAGGCCGCCCATGAGCATTCCTCCAACGGCCTGCTCTGGGCCAGGGACAACTGGATTTACAGCGCCAACCACACCACGCGCTTCCGCTGGAGCGACGGCGAGCTGCAACGCACGCCCACGGCCTTCCGCGGGCAATGGGGCCTCACGCAGGACGACACGGGCCGCCTCTTCTACAACAGCAACAGCGACCATCTGCGCGGCGACCTCATCCCCTCCGCCTACCTCTGGCGCAACCAGTACCACCTCCGTCCCGCCGGAGCGAACGTCCAGATCGTGGCCGACCAGTCCACGTGGCCCAGCCGGGTCACCCCCGGCATCAACCGCGGCTACCAGACCGCCATGCTGCGCGACGGCCGCCTCGCCAAGTTCACCGCCGCCTGCGGGCCGGTCATCTATCGCGGCGACCAGTTCCCGGCGGAGTTTTACGGCAACGCCTTTGTCTGCGAACCGGGCGGCAATTTCGTCCGCCGCGTCGTCCTCAGCCAGAAGGGCAACACGCTCACCGGCGCGAATCCTTATCCCAAGGATGAATTTCTCACCTCCACTGACGAGCGCTTCCGCCCGGTCAATCTCTACACCGCACCCGACGGCACGCTTTACGTTGCCGACCTTTATCGCGGCATCTTGCAGCACCACATCTACGTTACCACGTATTTGCGGAATCAAATCCTTGAGCGTGGCCTCGACAAGCCGCTGGGCCTCGGCCGCATCTACCGCATCGTTCACGACGGCAAAAAGCCCGGTCCGCAGCCGCAGATGTCCAAGGAGCCGCCCGCCAACTGGGTCAAACACCTCTCCCATCCCAACGGCTGGTGGCGCGACACCGCCCAGCAGTTGCTGGTCGAAAAACGCCCTGGCGATGCCATCGAGCCGTTGCGCGAACTGGCCGTCAGCGGTGCGAACCCGCTGGGCCGCCTGCACGCCTTGTGGACGCTCGACGGCCTGGGCCTGAACACCGAGGCCACCTTGACCCGGGCGATGGATGACCGCGACCCGCGCGTGCGCGCCGCCGCCATCCGCCTGGTGGAATCCCAGCTCAGTTCCAATCCAGCGCTGCTGGATCGCGTCCTGGCCAAGGCCGGTGACTCGAATCCGGACGTGCGCCTGCAACTGGCCCTCTCGCTGGGCGAAGCCACCAGCGCCAAAGCCGACGCTACGATGTTCGCACTGCTCACCCAGAACGTGACCAATGTCTATTTGCGCGACGCTGTGATCAGCGGCTTGCGCGGGCGCGAGCTGGCCATGCTGGAAACCGCCTTGAACGATCCGGCATGGAAAGACAAGGCAACGGGCCGCGACACCTTCCTTGGCGCGCTGGCCGCGTGCGTGTTCCGCGAGGGCAAAGAGGACAAAGTGGGCAAACTCTTTCAATTGATCGCCGCGCAAACCCCGGCGCCCTGGAAGCAACTGGCCCTGCTGGATGGCATTGGCTCCACCGCGCCACAGGCCGCCAAGGGCAAGCCCGCGCCGAAGATACGGCACTTGAAACTGCCGGCGGAACCCGTCGCGCTCACCGGATTGACCAGGGCGAAGGACAAGAGCGTCGCCGCCAAGGCCGCGCGCGCCGTTGAACTCGTCGCCTGGCCGGGCAAGCCGGGCATGCCCGTGGAGGCGGAGGTGAAGCCGCTCACTGAGGCCGAGAAGCTGCGCTTCGAGGCGGGCAAGGAACTTTACAGCTTCAGTTGCGGCATGTGCCACCAGCCCGACGGCCGCGGCCAGGAAGGTCTGGCCCCGCCCATCCTGAACCAGGACTGGACCACCGGCTCGGTCGAACGACTTGTGCGCATTGTCCTGCATGGCCTGCGCGGGCCGATGGAGATCGATGGGCGCAGCTACAATCTGGAGATGCCGCCGCTCGGTGTGTTCGACGACGAGCAGATTGCCGCCATCCTCACTTATGTGCGCCGGGAGTGGGGCCATACCGCGTCGCCGGTGGACGCCGCGACCGTCAAGCGCATCCGCGACGCCACCGCCTCCCGCCAGGACGCCTGGACGGAGAAGGAGCTTTTGCAGTTGGAGTGATCCGTTGGAGGCCCCGGCGGTTCAGGCCATTGTCAGACACAGGCGGCGTTGGCGAAGGTGGTTGGCATTGGTTGCCGATGACTGCGCCGCGTTTTACAGCCTTGGCAAGCGGAAAGGGTTCGCTAGCTTGTCCAGCGCACCATGAACATCCTGCCCCCTGCGCTTGCCGTCGCCGCCGGATTGTGCGCGCCGGTGTCGCTGGCGCGCGCCGCCTCGGAGACGGACGCGCCTTTGCCGGCGGCGGAAGCGGCGGCCCGGATGTCCGTGCCACCGGGTTTCAAGGTCACGTTGTTCGCGTCCGAACCGGACCTCGTGCAGCCCGTTTCGTTTTGCATGGATGACCGGGGGCGGCTTTGGGTGGCGGAGGCGTTGAATTACCCGGAGCGATTCAAGCAACCGCGTGACCGCATCCTGATTTTCGAGGACACGGACGGCGATGGCCGCGCGGACAGGCGCACGGTGTTCTTCGACAGGTTAAATTACGTCACGGGCCTCGAAGTGGGTTTTGGCGGCGCCTGGGTGATGTCGCCGCCGTATTTTTATTTCATTCCCGACCGGGATGGCGACGACAAGCCCGACGGCGAGCCACAGGTGTTGCTCGATGGCTTCGGCATCAAGGAGAGCCGCCACAACCTGGCCAACGGCTTCACCTGGGGGCCGGACGGCTGGCTTTACGCGGGACACGGGCGCACGTCGCCGTCGGACGTGGGCCGGCCCGGCACGCCGGCGGAGAAGCGCATTCATTTCGACGGCGGCGTGTTCCGCTATCATCCGGTGCGGCATGTGTTCGAGGCGTTTGCCGACGGCACGACGAATCCCTGGGGTGTGGATTTCGACGACTACGGCCAGCCGTTCGTCTCAAACTGCGTCAATCCGCATCTCTTCCACATCATCCAGGGCGCGCACTACGAGCCGTGGCGCAACCGCCCCTCCAGCCAGTACGCCTACCGGCGCATCCGCACCATCGCCGACCACCTGCACTGGGGCGGCGGCAAGGCGTTCAAACCGCGCGCGGAGGACGAGCTGCCCGCGCTGATGACGGAAGGCGGCGGCCACGCGCACGTCGGCATGATGATTTATTTGGGCGACAACTGGCCGGACGAATACCGCGGCGGCGTGTTCATGGTGAACCTCCACGGCAAACGCCTGAACCACGATCAACTCGCGCGCCAGGGTTCCGGCTACGTGGCCACGCACAAGCCGGACTTCATGCAATCCCAAGACCCGTGGTTCATGGGCGTCACCCTGCGATACGGGCCGGACGGCGGCGTGTTCGTCTCCGACTGGAGCGACACCGGCGAGTGCCACAGCTACGTCAACACCCGGCGCCACACCGGGCGCATCTTCAAAATCAGCTATCAACCCAACGCCGGCAAACCCAGGGCGCTCCCCGCGGACATTTCCAAACTCAGCGACGCCGAACTCGTGGAACTGCACCTCCACAAGAACGACTGGTTTGTGCGCCACGCCCGGCGAGTGTTGCAGGAGCGATTCACCGCCGGGCGCGATCTGAAAGCGGCTGGGAAGGGCCTCATGGGGATGTTCGAGACGAATCCTGACGTGCCCCGCCAGTTGCGCGCCTTGTGGACGCTGCACGCCATCGGCGCGGCGAGGGAGGAGTTCCTGCTGCGGCAGTTGCAGCATCGCAGCGAATACGTCCGCGCGTGGGCGATCCGCCTGCTGACCGAGCCAAGCCAGATTTCCAGCGATGCGGTGAAGAGCTTCGCGAAGATGGCGGCGGGGGAGGAGGAAACGCCTTTTGTGCGACTCCATCTCGCCAGCGCCCTGCAACGGCTGCCGCACGCGGATCGCTGGCGCATCGCTGAGGGACTCGCCAGCCATGCGGAGGACGCGCAGGATCAGAATCTGCCGTTGATGATCTGGTATGGCATTGAGCCGCTGGTAAAGCCGGACATCGCACGCGCGCTGAAGTTCGCGGAGCAGACTCGGATTCCATTGCTGCGTCAGTTCATCGCCCGCCGGGCGGCGGAGGCCGACTGAAACGGCGCGGGTCAAGACCGTTTGCCCTGGCGCACACGTTCCTTCTTTTCCTCCAGCTCGGCCAGGAGCTTGCGCTTGTCGGCGGCGAACTGCTGCTGGACGGAATCCACCTCGGCGGGGTCTTCCCCGGCAGCGGCCTTGGCGAGCCGGTCCTTCAGGCCGATCTCCAGCTCGGCGATGCGCGACTTGTAGAGCGATTCGAGGTCGGCAAGCTCTGCCTTCTGCGCGGCGGTGAGCTTGGCCTGCGGCGACTGTTTGGCCAGCCGTTCCATGGCGAGTTCGTAGGCGGTTTTCATGTTCAGTTTCAGTTATCAGCGTTCAGTCATCGGCGAACGTAACAGCCGCTCAACCAATTTCGCTTCATTTGCTTAGAGTTCCATAACCGTTTGCGCGAGGGCCACTGATCCCTGCCCACTGCTGACTGATTACTGAATTCTTCCTTCCTTGGCCTTCTTCCACGGCATGTCGGGCATCTTCTCCGGCAGCTTGACCGGCGCGGGCGGGGTCGGGGCCATTTGCAGTTCGGAGTCGCCGGACCGGCCTGGCGAGGGTGCGGCCATGTTGCCGCGCCACGACGCGATGCGCGCCTGGAGGCCGTGATGCTCGGCGGTCTTTTTGTCGCCCTTCCTCATGTAGAAGAGGGAAAGGTTGGTGTGGACGAGCTGCTCATGCGGTTTCAGCCGCTCGGCCTTGTGGCCCTCGGCGATGGCGCGGTCGTAATCGCCCAAACGGTAGAACGCCATGCCCAGCGCGAGCTGCGCCTCGAAGTGCGCGGGGTCGGCGGCCAGAATGGCTTCGAGCTTCGCTATGGCGGCGGCGTAGTCGCCCATGCTGAAGTCGAGCATCGCGTCGTCGTATTGCTCCTGGAGCGGCAAGCTCATGGTTTGACAACGGTGGATATGGCACGATTGTCTGAGCCGCGCAAGCGCGCCGGGCGCGCCGTTGATCATGTCACTGCCGATACAACTCATCTCCACGGATTTCGACGGCACGTTGTTCGCCGAGTTTGAAAACCCGCCGGTGCCGCCCGCGTTGCAGACGCTGCTGGCGGCCTTGCAGGCGCGCGGCGCGAAGTGGGTCATCAACACCGGGCGCGACCTTTCCAGCCTGCTTGAGGCGCTGGGCCGCGCGCGGGTGAGCGTGCATCCCGACTACCTGGCGCTGGTGGAGCGGGAAATCTACGTGCGCGAGGGGCATCGCTACGTGCCGCTGGAACCATGGAACAGCCAGTGCGGCCGCATGAACGCGGCGTTGTTCGCGCGGGTGCGGGAGGACCTGCCGCGGCTGCGGGCGTGGCTGAACGAGCGGTTCGACCTGACGCTCTACGAGGATGCGTGGTCTCCCTTGTGCCTGATTGCGGAGAACAACACGGACGCCGATGCCGCGGTGGCCTACCTGGCCGATTACGCGGCGGGCGTGCCGAATCTCACCGTGGTGCGCAACGATGTGTACGCGCGCTTCTCGCATGGCGACTACAACAAGGGCACGGCGCTGGCGGAGATCGCGCGGCGGCTGGGCCTGGGACCGGAGGTGACATTCGCGGCGGGGGATCACTGGAACGACCTGCCGATGCTGCGGCGCGAACGTGCGCGGTTCATCGCCGCGCCGGCGAACGCGGTGCCCGAGGTAAAGGCACAGGTGGAGGAGCAGGGCGGCTACCTGAGCAGCCAGCATTGCGGCCATGGCGTGACGCGCAGCCTGGAGTTTTTCCTGGAGCAACACGGCGCGCTGGCGGGACTTTGACGCGGCAACTGAACTTCCTTGGAAGGCGCATGAATACCAGCCCGGCCCTTGAAACCAGCCGGCTGCAACTCATCCGCGACACGGCCGTGACGGCCCGCGCCCAGCGCCTGGGCCAGGCAGAGTGGGAAGCCGCCTTGGGCCACCGGCTAGCCGAGGGCATGATGGGTTTTTCCAAAGGCGTCGCGCCCGAGCGGGAACGGGCGCTGGTGTCCGGTACGGCGAATCCCTGGCTCTACGGCTTCTGGGCGGTTCACAAGGCGGACGGACTGGTCATCGGTGGAGGCGGCTTTCGCGCGCCGCCAGACGCGGATGGCGTGGTGGAAATCGCCTACGGCATCGCGCCCGTGTACCAAGGACGCGGCTTCGCCGCGGAGATCGCCAATACGCTGGTCGAGTTCGTGGCACAAAGCGGCGAGGCCAGGATGGCGCGGGCGCACACGCTGCCGCAGGAGAACCCTTCCGCCGGCGTTCTTCGCAAGTGCGATTTCCAATGCCTCGGCGAAGTCATGGACCCCCGAGGACGGCCCGGTGTGGCGCTGGGAAAAGGCGCTGGACACGCCAACTGGCTCATTGCCCAGGACGGGCGGCGGACGCTAAGGTTCGCCCCATGCGCTCACCCAGACGGATTTTCAGCCACGCCTTGCTCTCGCTCGCGTCCTTCGTCCTCGGCGCCTCGCTCCATGCCGCGGAGTCCATCCCGCGCTGGTGGAAGGGCAACACCCACACGCACACGCTCTGGAGCGACGGCGATGATTACCCGGAGTCCGTCGCCGACTGGTACAAGACCAACGGCTGGCATTTTCTCATGCTTTCCGACCACAACACCCTGCAAATCACCAACCGGTGGATTGACGTGGAAAAGAGCAAGGGCCGGCGGTGGGCGCTCGACAAGTATCTGGCCCGCTTCGGCGCGACCTGGGTCGAGCAACGTGGATCGGAAGGCCGCCTGCAGGTGCGGCTCAAGCCCTTCAACGAATTCCGCCACCTGTTCGACGAGCCGGGACGCTTCATGCTGGTGCTGGGTGAGGAAATCAGCGGGCGGCACCTGAACGCGCCCGTCCACGTCAACGCCTTCAACCTCCGCGAGGTCATCGAGCCGCGCACGGGTGACACCGTGCTGGAAGTCCTGCGCGCGAACGTGAACGCCGTCCTGGAGCAGCGCGCGCGCACCGGCCAGCCGATGTTCCCGCATTTGAACCACCCGAATTTCCAATGGGGAGTGACCGCCGAAGAACTCATGATGGTCGAGGGAGAGCGGTTCTTCGAGGTGTATAACGGCCACCCATCTGTCCACAACGAGGGGGACGAAATCCACGCGGGCTGCGAACGCATCTGGGACATCGTGCTCACCCGGCGGCTGGCCGAGCTAAAGCTGCCCATCCTCTACGGCCTCGGCACCGATGATGCGCACGCCTATCACACGAATTCCGTGAGGCACAGCAACAGCGGGCGCGGCTGGATCATGGTCCGCGCCACGCACCTTACGCCCGAACACATCATCCGCGCCATGGAAGCGGGTGATTTCTACGCCTCCAGCGGCGTGACGCTCAACGACGTGCGTTTCGATGGCAAGGAGATCAACCTCACCATCGCGGCGGAACCCGGGGTGGAATACACCACCCAATTCATCGGCACGCGACGGGGATACGACCCGAAGAACCAACCCGTGCTCTCGGCCAATGGCACGCCACTTCGGGTGACACACCGGTATAGCGACGACATCGGCAAGGTGCTGGCCGAGGTAAAAGGAGCGAACGCCAGCTATACGACGAAGGGCGATGAGATTTACGTCCGTGCCCGCGTCACCTCGACCAAGTTGAAGACAAATCCCTATCGGGAAGGCGAATTTGAAAGTGCCTGGACCCAGCCCGTGGTGCCGGGTGATGGGGCCAGGGCGGGCGGGCAATAGTCGGCATGACCGAACGCCCGGCCTCGCCCGGCCAGCCAAGTGTTACGCCCGCACATTTGCCGGGCAATGCCCGGCGCTCCAGTGTTGATTTCATGCGCGGGTCATCACCCATCCGGTTGGACGAGCGGCTGTGGTTTCCCGATCCACAAGGAGCGGATGCGCACGGCCTGGTGGCGGTGGGCGGCGACCTCTCGGTCGAGCGCCTGTTGCTGGCGTATCGCAACGGAATCTTCCCGTGGACGGCGGACCCGATTACCTGGTGGTCACCCGACCCGCGCGGCATCATCGAACTCGGCCAGTTTCATGTTCCCCGCAGTCTGGCGCGGACGCTGCGCAAAGCGCCTTTTGAAATCACCGTCAACGCCGCCTTTACGGAGGTCATGCTGGGTTGCGCCACGACCCGTCGCCACGGCAACTGGATCGGCCCGGAGATCATCGCCGCCTACACCGCGCTGCACCGGGCGGGCCACGCGCACAGCTTGGAATGCTGGCAGGACGGCCAGTTGGCGGGCGGCATTTACGGGGTGGCGGCGGGCGGATTGTTCGCGGGCGAATCCATGTTCCACCGCGTCAGCGAGGCGTCGAAGGTGGCGCTGTTTCACCTGGTCGAAACACTGCGCGAAAGGGGCTTCGCGCTGCTCGACGTGCAGATGGTCACGCCGATCACCGCACGGCTGGGCGCGGTGGAAATCCGCCGGGCGGAATATCTGCGCCGCCTGAAAGTCGCGGTGGCGCTGGAACGCCGTTTCGCCTGACCGCAAGTGCCGGCTGGCGCGCGGCGCGACTTGCTGCCAGACTCGCGCCATGAAATCCATTCCATCCACTCCCAAGGGTGCTTTGTTTTCCGCGAGGACTCGTTCCACCACGACAGACATCGGCGACCGGCCGACAACGGCATCTGAAGTCTCCTTCTCCCTTCGCGCAGCGAGGGGAGAAGGTGGCCGCAGGCCGGATGAGGGGAGGGGAGTGAAACTTCTCACGCAGCGACCGGACGTTGTCTCGCAGCGCGAGGCAACCCGCCGCTCAGAACCCCTCACCCCGGCCCTCTCCCCTTGCGGCGCAAAGGGAGAGGGGGATAAAGCGCGTAGAGAATCCCGACTGGGTGCCGTTTGGTTTTACAACTCGATTCTGGCGCTGGTGCTGGTTCTTTCCGGCTGCGCGCATCGCCCCGGCGGTCCGATCACTTCGCCCAAGCTGGAGATTCTCAATCAGCAGGTGCTGAACAACCCCAACAATGCCCAGGCCCATCTGAACCGCGGTTACACATTGGCCTTGCTGGGCCAACGCGCGGCCGCCCGCGCCGATTTGCGCCGGGCGCTGGAACTGCGCCGCTCCGGTCCGGCGCTCAACAGCGCGGGCTTCGCCTATTTCAACCTCGGTGATTTCCACGATGCGTTGAAGGTCTGGAAGGAGGCCGCGGATCTCAGCCAGCGGCAGGCGCGCTACGATTACTACTGTCTGGCGATGGGTTATTACGCCGTGGGCGACTTGAAGCAGTCGCTGGAAAATTACCAACTGGCGGTCGAACGCGAGCCGAAGTTCGGCGACTCCAAGTCATTGGCCGAACGCACCGCCGAATGGACGCCGCTCGAACGCCACGTCATCCAGCAGGTTTATGCGTTATGGAGCAAGACGTGGCGGCCCTGAGGCAGGTGTCCGCCCGGATACAAAGGCGACTTACCAGCCCGCGTTCCAGAGCAGCGTCGCGCCAGCCGCCAACAGCAGCCCTATGACCTGAAGCAGGCGTGCCACCGGTCGCCGCCTCAGCAGCAGGCCGGCACCGAATAACACTGCTCCAAACAGCATGAGGGTTAGCAGATGATACGGGCTGGTCAGCAGATGCGCGACGCCTGCCTCCTGGAGGCCATGACCCGGATGGGCACGGGCCAGAGCCGTGCCAAAAACCAAGGCGATGATCGCGGCAGCAAGCCGTACGGAAGCGGATGAAAGCCGTCTCATGGGCGGGATGCTGGCGGAAACCCGGTGGCCGGTCAAACGGTCAAATGCGCTGTGAGCGAGGAGATTCCTCGACCGGGAACTGCCAGCCTAACGCGAATCCGGCGGTGTTCCGCCAAGGCTCAGGAGATGCCTCTCCGTACGGATGAACATGCGGCCCAGCGCCACGGCGGGCGTGCTGTGGCAAAGTTCATTCAACGGGAAACGGTGCAGGACGTTGAACTTGTCCGAGGCCTCGACGACCACCAACTCGCCGGCGGTGGAAACGCAGTAGAGCCGACCATCCACCCACACGGGCGAACCGAAGAAATTGCCGCCCACGCGTTCCTGGTAGCGCACTTCGCCGGTGGGCGTATGCAGGCAGGTCAGGATGCCGCCATCGCTCCAGAGCCACGCAAGGCCGTCCTTGACGACGCCCGTCACCACGTAGGGCGCTGACTTCTTCATCTCATACGCCAGCTCCGCGTCGGTGCGCTGGTCGGGATTGCCGGGACGCACGGCCACAACGTAATTGCCGCCGCCGCCGCTGCCGCAACTGCCGAGAATCAAATCACCCGCGACCAACGGCGAACTGCAACTCCGCTTGTCAAACGCCTTTTCATACGACCACAGCACCTTGCCGGTCTCCGGATCCACGCCGCTGATGCCATGCGCCTGGCTGTTGAAGATGAGCTGCGGCTTGCCGCCCTTGGGCGTGTAGAGCGCGGGCGTCGAATACGCGGTGGTTTCCGTGTTGCGCGAAGTCTGCCACGCGATCTCGCCTGTTTTCGCGTCCACGGCGAGCAGCGAACTCACGCCATCCGCCGGAGTGCGGGCCTGTTCCTTGTTCTCCTGCTCGTTGTTCACGATGACTTTGCCGTCCACCACAATGGGCGAGCCGCCGCAGCCATGCTGGCTGACGTAGGGGCCGAGGTCGCGTTGCCAGACCTTTTTGCCGTCATGATCCAAAGCCGTGAGCATGAAATGCTGCGGGTCATCCCACAGGACATAGACGCGCTCGGCGTCCAGCGCGGGTGTGGGTGAGGCGTAGCTGTTGAACTTATGACGGTGTGAACGCGGCAGGGAATGATCGCTGCGCCAGAGCTGTTTGCCGCTCTTCGCGTCGTAGCACAGCACGGAAATGCCGCCCTTGGCCGGATCGGTGGCGGTGAGGAACAGCCGTTCGCCCCAGAGCACGGGTGAGGAATGGCCGCTGCCGGGCAGCTCGATCTTCCAGTTGATGTCCGCCTCCGTGGGTTTGGCGGGTATGGTCTTCGCCGGGCTGATGCCGGTGCCATTCGGACCGCGGAACCGCGCCCACTCCTGCGCGCTGGCGGACATGGTGAACAGCAACGCGGCGACCAGGGTGGTTTGCAAGGGGTGTTTCATGGTGTCGGAGGACGTGAAATCAATCACCGCTGGTGGGCGGCGGTTGCGCGCGGGCCAGCCATTATCAAAGGTGCGTCACTTGGTCACGGTGCTGGGGCGGATGACGCCTTTTTCCACCAGCTTGCGGAGCTTGGGCGCGATGACGGCACTGCAATACGGGTTCCGGTTGGCGTTCAGGTTGAAGTAATTCTGGTGGTAATCCTCGGCCACGTACCAGTTCTTCAGCGGGCCGATCTCCGTGACGATGGGGTTCTTCCACTCGGACTGGTTCCGTTTCATCGCCGCCTCGGCGGCCTTCTTCTGTTCCTCGTTCGCATAGAAGATCACCGAGCGGTATTG
>Ga0073934_10007979_pt1 | contig 14378 bp, 9 predicted proteins | sample LarsenN4metaG_FD_76834 | JGI IMG/M metagenome (GOLD analysis project Ga0073934, IMG submission 76834) | Hot spring sediment bacterial and archeal communities from British Columbia, Canada, to study Microbial Dark Matter (Phase II) - Larsen... ...
ACCGAGAGCCTGTAAAAGTACTCTGGCCCGCCGACCAGGTGAGTGTGCTGCACCACGCGAACAAGGTACTCCGAGTCCGTCGGCAGTATCGCGTCCAGAACGGCGTCACGGTGCTGATATCGGCGGTTCGAGGCGATCGGATGGGGATTGCCTGCAACGAAGAGCTGGACCTGCGGATCGAGACGGCTGTCAATACTCGATGCCTGGCACGAGACAACCACACGTTGCCCCTGCTTTCCTGCGAAGCTGAAGTAATCCACATCCGTGTTCGGGTTGACCGCCCCATTGATCGTGGTGTTCAGGTCGACCTTCTGGGCCTGGGGCACGTCGTTGTTGGGCTCCTTTTCCGCAACCTCGACAAGGTCCCCAACCACGAAGGCCCGCGGGTTGCTGATGCCGTACTTGCCAATGACGCGGACATCGTGAATGCCGATCGGCGTCTCTGGAGCAATGGTTACATTGAACTTGTTGGCCACGAACTGGCCTTGCTTGTTCGGATCGGGATCGCGGACCCGCGCCGCCTTGAACCCAGGATGGCTGAAGTACAGGTCGGTCGCTTCTTCCAGATCCAGTCCTCCAATCGTCACCTCGACCGTGCTGCCCACTTTGCCTCCCGGCGGGAAGATGGTCAACAACCGCGGCGAGGGGTAGACCGGCGGATTCTGAGCCTGGGCGGGCGCGAGTGCGAGCCAGAGAATGCTGAGAACTCCCGCGAAATGGACCAGGACGGCTGCCAGTCGGTGTGTACGCCTCATGATTCCATGGCCTCCGGTTCAAACAACGGCAGGAACGGGCGGATGGCGCGGCAACGGCCGCTGGTTTGGCAGGCGTGTCCACGGACTGCGACGGCCCAGGTCGGGCATTGAGGCCTGACGCCCCGAGGACTACATGCGTTATGTTAATGGCGAGACTGGCAGGTTGCAAGAAGGACGGTCGCCGCGTGAAGCTCACATTCATCTCGGGAGAGATGGGGCTGCTCTACTGTCATCGATCACTTCGGCCTGGCCGACCCGTCCTTCACGGCGAATCCGCACCAGCATGCTCTCGTTGACCTGAACCTGGAACGGGCAGAAGTCGTCGAACAGTCGGACGCCTCCCTCTTCGGCAGCCTCAATAAGGGTCTGCCGTGCGGCCTGGAATTCGGACCACGGCACGTCGCTATTGTCGTAGAACACATAGCCGCCGGGTTTGACCTTCTCCACCGCAACGACTGCCGCCTGGTCGCGAACCAGGCCATCGACAATGACCAGGTCGAAGGTTCCCGCCGGCAGATCGGGATGGATCACATAGTCCGCCTCCGTCCGAATGCGATAGTCCACGTTCCGTACCGCCCGACGCTCAAACTCCTTCTGCATCTGCGCGAACCATTCAGGATCGGACTCGACGGAAACCAGGTGACGACAGCGCTGAGCGAAGAACAGCGACGACATGCCCGAGCCGAACTCCAGGATGTTCCAATCGCGCTGGATCAGGCCATCCAGATACCGGACTGCACGGTAGCCGAGCCAGGGGCGGCGTTGGCGGTAGCCGAACAGTTTGAGCAGGCAGGTGGACCACAATGCCCTGGGCAGAAACAGCATACCGGCGGCATCGATGCGCCGCCCGGAATAGGTGTGGAAGCGAGACTTTCGCAGGCCATCTCCCGTGAGGATGCGTGACCACAAGCTGATTCCGGATTGGCTCCCCATGACCGCCTCCAGCTCCTCTCCAAATGGGTAATGGTCCAACGCCTCATCTGCACGGAGCTACCCCAAAAACCACTCCAGCACATTGCCAAGCACCTGTGCCAGGCCGCTTCTGCCGTTCACGGCGAAGCCATGGTCGCCGCCTTCGATCCGTTCTGCGGTGACATCCCGACCCGTTGCCAGGAGCTCCGCCCGCATAACGTCGAAGCCGACGATGGAATCCGCGGTGTCGGCCGTTCCATGGGCGAGGTATACCCGAGCCTTGCTCCCCTTTAATTCCTCAATCACCGAACTTCTCAGGAAAGTAGACCAACGACGGTAAGGATGCCCCATCCAGAAATCCTCGATACTGTCGGGCTTGGCTTGCACCTTGGCCCACTCAACGAGCACGGCTTGAGCAGCCGCTTCCCGCTGTCCATCAGGGGCGCGCTGACGGGCCAGGTCCATGAGGCTGTACAACTGCGTGACGCCGGAGCAACTCAACGGCGCAACGTGGGTCACCGCGGGCAACTCAGCAGCGACTCGTGCAGCCACGATGCCGCCTTCCGAGTGGCCGACCACGAGCACCTGATTCGAATCGATGTCGGGCCTGTCCAGCACAGCTTTCAAGGCAGCGACGTTGGCGATTGCCCAGCGCGGCAGCGTGTGTTCCTCCAGGAATTCTCGCGAGGCGCCCAGGGCTGAGCCGAAGCGCTCCGGAGCGTCAAGGAACTTCACGCCAGGCTTTTCGACCACCAGGACGCGCGCCCGGCCTCTCGCAAGCATGTAGAGCAACCCCTGCAAACCGCTACTGATGCGGTTCTCGTGGCGAGTCCAGGCGGATTGGCAGCCTGACCCTGTGATAAACAGAACTGCTGGCAGCTTTTCTGACTTCTCCTGGTTGGGCGGCTTTGAAAGATAGGCCGTGATCGTCCGCCCCAGACTATCGGTCGTGGTAAACCGTTCGAAGGGAATGCCGAGGTCCTCCTGGTGAGCAGCTGGCTGGACCTGTCCGATAGTCAGCAGAGCACAGGCTAGAAGGAGCATCTTTCCCTCCGACGATCATGTGACGCAGTACATCCCTGCAATGGTAAGGTCTCTCCCAGGTCCCATTTTGCTAGCACTCATTTGCTGAGACAAGCCTCGAGCATACGGGCAACGTTTCAACGTTGGGGCATGTCTGTGGGGAATCGCAGCATGATGTGAGACCCCTCGAAGCTTGCAGTGGAATGGCGGAATGGTGCGGCCTTTCCGCTTGCTCATCTCATCTGCTTGGGCTACCATGCACAGCTAGGAACTACTGGCTAGTGATCACCTGCCCGAAAGCGCTTAGCCCGCACCTGAGCCTGCCATCTTTTCCCGCCGTCAGAGGAGGCCTCCCTGTGGCCCATTCGGCTAGAACCAAGATCGGTTGCCCCGAGTTTCGTCGAGGATTGCTTTCGCGACGCAGCTTTCTCCAGGCGGGCATGTTGGGTGTCGCGGGACTCAGCTTGCCGCAACTCCTGAGAGTTGAAGCTACACAAACGCGGCCAGACAGGCCAAACAGCGTGATTATCTTGTGGATGCGTGGCGGACCGAGCCACATCGACATGTGGGATCCGAAGCCTGACGCTCCGGCGGAGTATCGAGGCGAGTTTGGCGTCATCCCGACAAACGTCAGCGGAATCCAACTGGGCGACCTCCTGCCCATGTGCGCTCGCATCATGGACAAGTGGAGCATCGTCCGCAGCCTGCACCACGACGATGCCGGCCATTCGACGGGCGACCAGATCTGCTTCACGGGCTATCCGCCAGGCCCTAATCCGGATGAGAACGTTCATCCGAGCGTGGGCTCGATTGTCGCCAGGCAGCTTGGGCATCTCAATCCCAAGCTCCCCGCCTACGTCATGATACCCCGCCAGGTGCCAGGGACCGGACCGGCTTATCTTGGCGTCGCCTGCAAGCCGTTCGAGACTGGGGCGGACCCAGCCCGCGAGGGGCCGTTCAAGGTGCCCAACTTCGCCCTTGCCCAGGGTCTAACCGCTGAGCAGTTGGGCGACCGCAAGGCGCTTCTGAGCAGCTTTGATCACCTCCGACGCGACCTTGACAACTCCGGCCAGCTGGACGCTATGGATCGCTTCAATCGGAGCGCCTGGGAGATTCTCACCTCCAGGGCCGCACGGGAGGCGTTTGACCTGGACAGCGAACCGGCCAAGGTGCGTGAGCGCTACGGCTTCATGCCTGCATTCGATCCTGGCGCTTCGAATCGCTGCGGTTCGCCGGCGTGGAGCCAGCGCGTGCTCCTGGCTCGTCGGCTTGTGGAAGCCGGTGTTCGACTTGTGACGGTCGATCTCCGTTGGTGGGACACGCACGTCAAGGGGTTCGAGTCGCTGCGGCTCGGCTTCCTGCCGCGCTTTGATCGCTGCTACTCGGCACTGATCGAGGACTTGCATGAGCGCGGACTACTGGAAAGCACGCTGGTTGTCGCCTGGGGGGAGTTTGGCCGAACGCCGAGAGTCAATAATGACGCTGGCCGGGATCACTATCCCAACGTATTCAGTGCGGCTCTCGCTGGAGGAACGGTCAAGGGGGGGCGCGTGGTAGGCAGCTCGGACGAAAAGGGCGCCTTCCCGAAAGCCAATCCCAAGACGCCCCAAGACGTGCTGGCCACCATCTACAGCCATCTGGGGATTGACACTAAGCAGCAATACCTGAATGAGTCGGGCCGGCCCATTGACGTCCTGCCCTTTGGTCAGGCGATCAAGGAGTTGATGTAACTGCTGACAGTCGAGTAACGCTGATGCTCCCGCGAACTTCGCTTATCCTTCTGCTTCTCCTCGCCTTCGGAGCAATGACCGCGTACCTGGTCTCGCCCTTGGGGGCCGACCCAGCCAAGCCTCAGCCAACCAGCACTGAGCCCTCGTTCTCAAGGGACATCCAGCCGCTGCTTGTCAAGCACTGTTATTCCTGCCACGCTGGGGCCAAGCCCAAGGGCGGCCTCGCGCTGGACAAGCACAAGGATGAGTCGTTCATCATCAAGCACAAGGATGTCTGGGACCTCGTGGTCCAGAACATCCGCGGGGGAACCATGCCTCCGGAAGGCAAGCCCAAATTGACGGCGGCAGAGATCGAATTGCTCGCGGGCTGGATCGAGAAGAAGATCGCCAGCGTCGATTGTCGAGGCCTGCGGAATCCTGGGCGAGTGACGATTCGGCGGCTCAATCGTGCGGAGTACAACAACACGATCAGGGACCTTGTGGGCGTGCAGTTCCAGCCGGCAGACGACTTTCCCGCCGACGATGTGGGGTATGGCTTCGACAACATCGGCGACGTGCTCTCCCTGCCTCCCATCATGCTGGAGAAGTACCTGGCTGCTGCGGAGCGCATCATGGCCACCGCCTTCGCTCCAACGCCCGGACCGGCCGCTACTGGCGTTCAGCATTTCGAGGGCAAAAGCCTTGAGACTACGCTGAGCGACGCCGATCGCAACGGCGCCAAGAGTCTCCACTCCAACGGCGAGGTCTTCGCCAACGCCAACTTCCCCAAGGCGGGAGAGTACATCCTGAGGGTTCGCGCCTTCGGCCAGCAAGCCGGCAACGAGCCTTGCAAGATGGCGTTGCGCTATCGCGGGAAGGATGTTGCGGTCCTCGACGTGCCCAACAGCCAGGATCGTCCACGTCGCTTCGAGACCCGCTTTCAGGCCGAGGGAGGCAGGCATCGGGTGGCAGCGGCTTTCCTCAACGACTACTACAAGCCGGACGATCCCGATCCGAAACAGCGCGACCGCAATCTGATCATTCAGTTTCTCGAGGTGGAAGGGCCGCTCGGCGAGCCGGTCCCCAACCTCAACGAAATCGGCAAGCGACTTGTGGTGGTCCAGCCAGGCAATGGCGTGAGCAAGCGCGAGGCCGCCCAGCAGGTCATTACCCGATTTGCCACCAGGGCTTACCGGCGGCCTGTACAGCCGGCGGAAGTACAGCGCCTGCTCGCCCTGTACGACATGGCCGAGCAGAGCGGCGAGCCTTTCGAGAAAGGGATTCAGCTTGCGCTCACGGCGGTGCTGGTTTCGCCGCATTTCCTTTTCAAGGTTGAACTGGATCGGCCGGCTCAGCGTCCGGACGGGTCTTACCTTATCAGCGAGTTTGAGCTGGCAACGAGGCTGTCCTACTTTCTTTGGTCCTCGATGCCCGACGACGAGCTTTTTGGACTCGCCGAGCAAGGCCGACTGCGCAAGGAACTTGAAGCCCAGGTCAAGCGGATGCTCCTTGATCCGAAGTCCTCCGCCCTGGTGGAGAACTTCGCCGGCCAGTGGCTGCAACTGCGGAGTCTGAAAACGATCCAGCCTGATCCGGACCTTTTTCCTGAGTTCGACGAGGCGCTCCGCTCGGCGATGATCAGAGAAACCGAGTTGTTCTTTCAGGAGATCGTCAAGGAAGACCGGAGCGTGCTCGAGTTCCTCGACGCCGATTACACCTTCGTCAATGAGCGCCTTGCCCGGCACTACGGCCTGCGCGGGGTCCGGGGGAGTCAATTCCGGAAGGTCGCGTTGAGCGGCGAGCAACGCGGCGGCCTGCTCACGCAGGCGAGCATTCTCACGGTCACCTCGAACCCCACTCGGACCTCGCCGGTCAAACGCGGCAAGTGGATTCTGGAGAACATCCTCAACACGCCGCCCCCGCCGCCCCCGCCCGATGCCGGCGAACTCAGCGAGGACAAGGAAGTCGTGCTCAAGGGTTCGCTTCGGCAGAGGATGGAACAACATCGATCTAACCCCACCTGTGCAAGCTGCCATCAACGCATGGATCCCATCGGGTTCGCCTTTGAGAATTACGACGCCATTGGGACCTGGCGAACCAGGGACGGGAACTTCGAGATCGATCCTTCCGGCGTGCTGCCCAGCGGCGAGCGGTTCGCCAATCCCAAGGAACTCAAGAGAATTCTCCTCGCTCGCGATGACCTGTTCCGAAAATGCCTCGCAGACCGGCTGCTGACGTATGCCCTGGGGCGAGGCCTGGAGTCGTACGACAAGTGCGCCGTCGATGACATAGCTAGCGCGGTCGCCAAGGATGGCAATCGCTTCGGCAGGCTTGTTCTGGAGATCGCGCGGAGCGAGCCTTTCCAGTGGCGGCGCGGGCCGCAGACGCCGTGATTTCTTGCGAGACTTTTGCTCGGTCGCCTGTCTACAATACGTGAGTAAACGATCAGGAATCGTCCCTGGCAACCCGACTCCCCCGTGCGTCGGGCGCCTTTTCGGAGCACGCCCATGAGTTCGCAGCCCAGCAGCGATACTGTCGAGCTTGAAATCCCAGCTGACTTGCCTGGGAGAACCAGGCCGCAGGCGTTTTCCTCGCTTGTGAAGGTGGACGTGGCGGGACTCTCGCACCGCGGCTTGGTGCGTGAGAACAACGAGGATCACTTCCTGGTCGCTCGCTTCGGACGCTACCTCGAGACGCTGCACTCGAACTTGCCCGAGGGGATGCTGCCCAGACTGGCGGAAGAAACGGGTTACGGCATGCTCGTAGCTGACGGCGTCGGCGGGCAATCGGGCGGTGAAGTGGCCAGCTCGCTGGCGATCGCCACGCTCGTAAACTTGATCCTGTCCACTCCGGATTGGATTCTTCGGCTCGACCAGCAGGACTTCACCGAGGAGTTCATGGCGCGGGCCCGGGAGCGCTGCGAACAGGTCAACGAGGTGCTCCTGGAAGAGTCCGAGAACCGCCCCGAGCTGCGCGGCCTCGGCACGACGCTTACTCTTGCTTGCAGCCTCGGCAAGGACCTCTTTCTTGCGCATGTGGGCGACTCCCGCGCGTATCTACTGCGGCATGGACGACTTCACCAACTCACTCGCGATCACACCCTGGCCCAGCTCCTTTTCGAGCAGGGAGTGCTCGATCGCCGCGAAGCCCAGATGCACCGCCTTCGCCACGTGCTCACCAACGTGCTCGGCGGCACGGACCGCCACGTCACCCCTGAAGTCCGGCCCGTGCAACTAGAGGACGGCGACGTCGTCCTCCTGTGCACCGACGGCTTGACAGAGATGGTCAGTGAAGCGAACATCCATGCCACCTTGGAATCCGGCAAAACGGCTCGCTCGCTGGTGAACTCACTCGTCGAGCAGGCCCTCGCCGCCGGAGGCAAGGACAACGTGACTGTCGTCGTGGTGCGCTACAAGTTTCCCGAGTCCGAACAAGCCATCGGTTAAAGAACTCCCTTCGAGCCCGCTCCGTCAGGCAATGCGCCCCATTTCCTGAAATCGATGCTTTACTTGCAATTTCTTGCTTGCAATTCCCCAAGACGGAGTGATAATGTCCGGCAGAATCGTGGTTCTGCGCTGTCCGAACCAACAGGTTGCTTCGCAACCAGCGCGACCCGCGCGAGATAACCTGGGCATGCCGGGGTGTTCGTGCCGACGGGCACCGTCAAATGCACCCGGCCTAACTCGGGCCAAAAAGCGGAGGACGCCACCAGAGCCACAGTTCCGGCCCCGCAAGGGATATGCGGGGCCTTCGTCGTTTCTGGTCCCTGCGCTGAGCCTCGCCGCTTTCCCCCGACTGGCCTGAGCAGAAGGTACTGGCCTTCGTGCTCCTATCGTGGTACACAATTCTGCATACACCGCCCTGCATCCCACCCCGAGGTTTCAAACCATGCACCACCGAATCCTTGCCGTCGTGCTCCTGGCTGCCCTCTCCCCTGCCGTCCTCAAGGCCGCGCCGTTCAACGACAAGAATCTCGAAGCCGCGGTACGAGCAGCCCTCCAGGACCCCAAGGGCGAACTCAACGACGAGGCCCTGAGCAAGCTGTTCGTCCTCGAAGTGACGAACAAGGGCATCGCCGATCTCACCGGCCTGGAGAAGTGCAAGAACCTGGCCCTCCTGAAATTGACCAAGAACCAGGTCAGCAACCTGGCGCCGCTCAAGGACCTCACCAACCTCCAGTCGCTCGACCTGGCGGAGAACAAGATCACGGACATCTCCCCGCTGGCGGGGCTGACCAAGCTTCAGTACATCGAGCTGACCGGCAATGAAGTTGCCAACGTGGAGCCGCTCAAAGGTCTCAGCGCTCTCTCGGCCATCTACATGGGCCGCAACAAGGTGGCCGACCTGGCCCCGCTCTCTGGCCTGAAGCGCCTGGCCTCGCTCGGCGTCGAGCGTAACCAGATCAAGGACCTCGGCCCCCTTGCCTCGTTGACCAACCTCGACAATCTCAACCTGGCAGAGAACAAGATCACGGACATCACGCCCCTGGCCAAGCTGGGCAACTTGCGAATTCTCCAGCTCCAGGGAAACCAGATTACTGACCTGGCTCCGCTTGTCGCCGCGTGCAAGGCAGATGCGAGCGGATCGAAGCGGTTTGCGCCGTACCTCCGTCTCTATCTGAAAGGCAACCCCCTCAGCGACGCCGCCAAGGGGGAACAGCTGGCCCAGTTGAAGGGCCTTGGGGTCCGCGTGGACTTCTGAGCCAAGCCCTTGCGTTGACTTCCCGCCTCGGCTGCTCGATCCATTCCCAGACCGTGCAGCCGAGGCGGCGTGGAGGAGCGTTAGTCTTCCTCCACGCGATAGACTTCGTGGCACTTCGTGCAGGCCTTGTCCATCGCCATGTAAGCCTTCTTGAAATCGTCGGGCTTCTTGGCACGGGCAGCCTTGGCCAACTCCAGGCATGCGTCCTGAGTCTCTTTCGACGTCTCCCTCCAGACCTTGCTGGTCTGGCCCTTCTTGGCGTCGGGGTCCTTCTCCGGCGTGTGCTGGAGCATGGCCAGCGTTGTGGCCACCATGCGGTTTGCGTGGTTGGCAATCTCCTCAGGCTTGCCCTTCTGGTTCCAGTTCGCCGCTGTCAAACGGGTCGCTTTCTTCAATTCCTGGTCCACGTCACGGACGACCATCATCAGGTTCTTCACGGGAACAGCCTTGCCCAGATCGACGCTTTCGGCACTGCCCGAGCCCTCGACTTTCTTGAAGTCCGCCAGGATCGCGACCTGCTTCCGGGCCTCGTTGAAATCCTTCTTCCTGGCCGCGGCTGCCAGCGCGAGGGCGGCTTCTGTAAGTGGGCCGGACTTCTTCGCCATCTCCTCGGTCCCACGGCTCGATTGCACCAGCATGGCGAAGGTGTAGGCCTCGTTCTCGAGGGCCTTGGCCTTTTGGTTGAACTCGCTGGCGCTCTTGGTGCCGGCCTGAAGCGTCTTCACGCTGGCTTCCAGGCTCTTCACCACCTCCGGACCTGGGAGCAGGTCGTCGGCCTTGATGGAACGGCGAACGTCCTGGGCGGTCGCCAGGCCTGAGACCGAGGCAGCGAGCGCGGTTACAGCCAGCCCTGCTGCGATGAGGCAGAAAGTTGATCGTGGGTTGGTCAACACGGTGGATTCTCCTTGCACACTGGAAGGCCAAGTTCCGGCAGGCACTTGTGCATTATAAGGCGAAGGCAACACGTCGCAACCAGAGACTGCCAAGGGCGTGGCGGCTGCTCCGCCTGAACGCTATCATCGGGTAAGCCAGCTTCGGGGTCCGGAGTCGAGTGCAGATCATGAGCAAAGGTCAAGGCCGGTTCAGCAGACGGGGCTTTCTCCTGGGAGCGGCTGCGGGCGGTGCGGCCGGTGCATTCCTCGGCGCGGGCGGCGTCGAGCTCTATCGCCGCTGGTTCGCCGAGACCAGGAGAACTTACCCGCGCGGACTCGAACCGATTGTCCACGTTCCCAAGCGTTTCACGGGAAAGACACGCGAGCTGCCGGACGCCCCCCTGGGGATTCCAGGGCCGTTTCCTGGCCGAGTCGTCGAGGTCCATGACCCGCGGTCCGTCGTGCAAGGCGCCATTCAATCCGAGCGCGTCCAGGCCATGCTGGATCGAGGAATGCGCGAGCTTACCGGCGCGCCGGACGCCGTGCAGGCCTGGCAGCGGTTCTTCCAGCGCGGCGAACGCGTGGGCATCAAGGTCAACCCCGTCGGGTACGCGCGCCGGGCCGATGTCGTCGGCGACATCTCCAGCTTCCCCGTCATCATGGCTATTGTGAATGGACTGAAGCTGGCCGGCATTCCGCCGCGCGACGTCGTCCTCTTCGAACGCTACGCCGACGAGTTCCGTGCCGCCGGCTACGAGCGTTTCGTCGAACGGGAGTTGCCCGAGGTCCGCTGGTACGCCTCGGCGGTCACAGGCGGCAACGTCCAGGTCGATCTCGAAGGCCGGGACGTCCGCGACGGGAAACGCTTCCCAGCTGACCCCCACGTGGTCGGCTACGACGAACGGATCTTCAAGAGGCTCGACTACAAGGTGCCCGAATTGCCCGACAGCGAGCCCCTGGCCTACGAATCGCACGTCTCTCGCATCCTCACGGACGAAAAGTCCGTGGACGTGCAGAAGATTATCACGATTCCGCTGCTCAAGGACCATCGCTCGGCGGGCATCACAATCGCCCTGAAGAACATGTCGCACGGGATGGCAAGCAACGTGGCGCGGACGCACACAGGCACCGCGGCTCACGAGAACCGCTGCGGCACCTTCACGCCGCAGATTGTTGCGCTCGATCCTATCCGTAGCAAGTGCGTGCTCCACGTCTTGGACGCCCTGATTGGCGTGTACGAGGGCGGACCAGGAAACTGGAACCCGTCGTGGGGGACGTGGGAACAGCGCTCGCTGTTCGTGGCGACGGACCCCGTGGCGATGGATCACGTCGGCTGGGACATTCTCGATGGCGTTCGCGCTCGCCATGGCTGGGCTCCCGTGGCACGCATGGGCGTTGCCGGCAATAATCGCTCGGGCACCGAGGCGTTCCATCTTCGGCAGCCTGAGCACGTTCCGTTGGCCGAGGTCCTGGGGCTGGGCATCTTCGATCCCAGCCGGATCGAGCATCGCCGCATCCAGCTGCAAGGTTAGCGGCGACGTGGGCATCCCTCGCTTGCCTAGAAGAGGGCTTCGATCACGCTCCCTTCGGTAGCCAGGTTGAGCGACTGGGCCTGTTCGCTCGAAATGCCGACGCAGTGTTGCACCGTGGCGACGATGTCCGCCGGCGTGCAAGGATGCGTCCTCGGATGCTCGGCCCGCTTGTCGCTTTCGCCGTAGACCAAACCGCCGCGGACGCCCCCGCCGGCCAGGATGGCGCTGTAGCAGTGCTCCCAGTGCTCGCGGCCAGCCTTGTCGTTGATCTTCGGGCTCCGCCCAAATTCGCCCAGCGCAATAACCAACGTCGTCTCCAACAGCCCCCGCTCCTTCAGATCGATGAGCAGCGCACTAAGGGCCTGGTCGAGCCAGGGGGCGTGGCGGTCCTGCATGATCTGGAAGTTGCGGTAGTGATGGTCCCAGCCGCCGTCGCCGGAGTCTTCCTCGGCTTCGACGTGGTCGCTCCAGTTGACCTGCACAAAGGGCACGCCGGCTTCCACCAGCCTTCGGGCCAGCAAGCAGGATTGGCCGAAGCGGGTCCGCCCATAGCGGTCGCGCAACGAATTACGTTCCTGGCCCAGGTCGAACATGGCTTGTGCCGCGGGGGCGGTAAGCATCGCAAATGCTTGGGAGCGATACTGATCCAACGCCTGGGCCCGCTGGGCTTCGTCGAGGTTGCGGCGCAGGTCGTCAAACTCGCGCAACAAATTGCGCCGGTCTTCGAGCCGCTCGGGAGCTAGCTCGGCCTGGAGCTTCAGCGCGGGGATCTTGGTACCGACCCGAGGGTCGTACTCGAGGCGAAACGGGTCGTACTGGGGCCCCAACGGCCCGCCGCCCTCGCCGATGATCGCCTTCTTGCCCTGGTGAAGCTTCCCGCCGACCACCATGAATGGAGGCAGGCCCTCCTTGTATCCCCTGGCCCGCGCAACAATCGAACCGAGCGCCGGACGGGCTGAGCCTGCCTTGGCCTTGCCGCCCAGGTCCACGGCCCCGCTGGAACTCCCTGTCAGGCCTATGGTTCCGGCGACGCCGTGATCGTTGGAGCCGGTCCGCAAGGAGCGGATGATGGCCAGCTCGTGGGTCAGCCGCGCAACATTCGGAAAAAGCTCGCAGACCTTTGTTCCAGGGACGCTGGTGGCGATCGGGCTGAATGGGCCTCGATACTCCAGCGGAGCGTTGGGCTTCATGTCCCAGGTGTCGAGCTGGCTCGGTCCGCCCCAAAGCCAAAGCATGATGACAGATCGGGCACGCACCGGCGTGGTGACTTCGGCGCCGAGGGCCCTGACGCGCAACAAATCACAAAGGGACATCCCCAGTACGCTGCTGGCTCCCACCTGCAAGAACGCGCGCCGATGCAGGCCGCCGCACGTCCTTTGCCATTGCCGACCGATCTCCAGCATTGGCTCACCTCGCACTTCCGCTCCTCGCAGCGCAACATTTCCGCATCAGCCGCGGCCCCTACCCCAGGCAGGTTTAGCTTAGCTGAGAAACCTCAGCATGTGAATCAACATTTGAAGGAATAACTGGCGTCGCCATGGCTTCGCCTCAACCTGTATCTATACACATATACCGTGGCTTTTAGCGTCGGGTTTCGTGCCAGGCGCCGCCACTTTCGCAAATTTCCGGCGGCAGACTCGGCGAAGTCCCTTCGAGAGCGTGAAACTCTACCCGCGGCATCCATGTATATGAATAGAGGAGTCCGTTGCTCCAAGAACCCGACGATTGGCCGGATCGCATGGGGACAGCCATGGCCAAGCAATATGCCTTCAGCTGGTGGCTGGTAGGGATCGTGACGTCCTTTCTGGCAGGCAGTGCGGCGGGGCCGCTCGCTGCCGCCGAGCCGGAGTACCAGTCCAAACCCCTTTCGAAATGGATCGAGGACTTCGAATCAGGCGAGCCCAGGCGGCGGATCGAGGCGGAGAAGGCGTTCAAGGCGCTGGGGCCGGAAGCGGCCCCAGCCTTGCCGAACCTGGTCCGGGCGCTGCGGAACAATCGCGGCCCAGACCCGGGCGTGTTCGTAAGGATCGGTGCCGCGGCAGTGCCTCATCTCGTGCCGTTGCTGGACGACGAGCGGACTCGCCACAAAACCCTGGCCTATGCAGCGCTACGCGGCATGAATGCGGACGCCGTGCCGGCGATTGTCGAAGCACTGCGAACCAGCCCGCCCGCACGCCAGCTCCTGCTTATCAACATCCTCCGCGATCAGGAAGAAAAAGCCAAGGCAAGCGTTCCCGCGCTCAAGGAGTTTCTGAAACACCGCAGCGAGACCCATCAACTCGAGTCGGCTCGAGCGCTCGTGCGGATCGACCCATCCGCCAACCCCGACGCCATCCCCGTGCTGGAGAAGTTCTTTCGCGCCGGCACGTCGAGCCAGAAGAACGATGTCGTCTGGGCTTACGGTTCCGTAGTCTGGAAAGGCATAGACCATGGTGTTTGGGGGCCGCACAATGAACCTGCCGTTCAGGGCATCGTCAAGTCCCTGAAGACTGAAGGCCCGGAGCGAAGCGCGGCACTTTCCGCAGTCTCCAACTTCCACTCCGTCGTGTTCAGCAAGGATTTCCGCACCGGCCCGGAAGCGCCTCCCCCGGCAACGCCGGTCCCCATCGAACGATTGCGTAAGGAGTTCTTCGAGGGAACGGTGACTTGCCTGGACAGCAAGGATCCGCAGATTGTCGCCGAGGCGATCGGAAGGTTGGGCGGATTCCGCGAGCTGGCGGAGCCAATGGTCCCCAGGTTGCAGGAGATCATGAAGCAGCGACCAGGTTTCACGTCCGCGATCCTGAAGGCCTATAAGGGGCTGGGGCCGCACGCCAAGGCCGCCGAGCCGGACGTGCAGAAGCTCCTCAACCACGAAGATACAGCCATTCGCCA